>Ga0136618_10000354_pt1 | contig 15297 bp, 16 predicted proteins | sample AntDrymUQ3302106_2_FD_104805 | JGI IMG/M metagenome (GOLD analysis project Ga0136618, IMG submission 104805) | Polar desert sand microbial communities from Dry Valleys, Antarctica - metaG UQ330 (21.06) | ecosystem: Environmental > Terrestrial > Soil > Desert | place: Antarctica: Dry Valley... | reverse complement strand
TTTTCAAGGCGCTTTTCGAGTTCCTGCGCGGCTTTATAAATCGCGTCGTTGAGAGCCGTATAACCGTCAGCCTTCAAATCAAAAATCCTTTCGGCAATATCGCGGCTGTTTGAGAAGTCCTGAACGAGCGAGACTTTCGTGTCAAAATTGTAGATTGCCGCCAAGTCATCTGCACGCAGACCGTCGAGAAAATTTATCGCGGCAGAACGCGCCATACTGATTCGCGCTTCCATACTTCCCGAAGTATCAATCAAAAGAACGGCGGCAAACGGAGTTTTTTCGGCGGCGAAAATATCAAGTTTTTGCTCTTGTCCATCTTCAAAAACTTTAAATTGAGTTTGTTTTAATCCCGAAACCGGATTTCCTTTTGCGTCGGTAATAGTTGTGTTCAGAACTACGAGCGAAGATTCGACTTTGATAATATCGTCGTCTTGAGCAAAAATCGGTGAGGCAAAAAAGCACAAAGCGAGAAATGAGAAAAACGATATGAGAAATGAGAAATGAGAAATGAGAAATGAATTACTACCAAATCTGCCTTTAATCACTTTTATTTCTCACCTCTCATTTTTCACCTGATTTATTTTTTTTCGAAACGAATAAATTTGATGACTTTCAAAAACGCATTGGAACTCTGAATGGCGACGACCGAAACGCTGTAGCGGGTAGTTTTCTTCAGTTCCTCAACTAATCTGCCGGTGCTGGTTTGCAGAATCTTAAAAGCATTGAGCATCGAAGAAGGTTTTTCATCATCATCATCCGCTTCGTCGCTCTCATTCGCGCCGAGTTCGCGGCGGATTTTCTTGGCTAGCTTTTCCAAACGGTCTAATTTTTTCCGGTCTTCGGCAGAGATTTGGTTTGATTCGGCAAAGGTATTTTTTAGAGATTCGCTGAGTTTAACTGCTTCCTCACCATTTTGCAGCAGTTCTTGATAATCCTTTTTTTCGCGCTCGATACGGCTTTTAGCAAGCGATTCCTTGATGCCTTTGGGATAATCTTCCTTATTGCTTTTGCCGCTCGGAGTGCTGGCATCGGTCGTGTCAGTCTGTGCATTTACGCCGACAATTGCCAGAGATAAAAATGTGGCGGCAAAAATTAAACTTATAAATTTGTAAAGCATTTCTTTGAATAAAATAAAGATTACCGGTTTGAATCCTGAGGCACGTTAATCACCTTTCCTGTTACCAATTCTACCAATTTGACGAGAAATTCATCTTCCGCCGTGCCTGTGCTTTGCAAAGTTGTCCACTCCGAAACCAACCCGTTTCCAGACCTGCCTTCAACTTTCGCCGTCACGGAAACATTATTTTGAATGCCGTCAATTGATTGAATCTCAATCGTTAAAGTATAACGACCGCGCGTCCAGGATTGGTCGGAACTTTGCAAAATCGCATAACGGTTGAGTTCGTTGCGCGTGATAATCGCGCCTTTCGCAAAAATGAACGGTTGAGAAACGATAAACCCGTCTTTCATTCTCGAAGCCGATTCGTCGACAATTAATTTATTATCCTTGAGAATACCGACTACATTTTCAATCAAAACATCGCGGCGCGAATTCATTTTGTAAGGATTTGCAAGCCGCTCCCTGACCTTTGTTTTATCCTTACCCCAATCGATAGAACGTCCGTCGGCTTCATTGCCACGCTGCTGCGTGGATTTAGTGCCTTCTTCCTTTATTTTATTTGTCTGCGTGTCAATACCCTTCTGAGCCAAAGTAACGGTTGAGAGGATAATGACGGTGGAAACGAGATAAAATAATTTCTTCATATAATTTAGTTGGCGAGCCGATTTTACAAACCTTAATATACCCCAGAGTTGTTTGAAACCAAAAGTTTGATGTTGATAAAAATTCAATAGTTGCAACGTCAAATTTTATAAATCCAGACTTCCGCCTTTTGTTTCTCGACTCTCGGCTCTCGACTCTCGACTCTCCTCCTGCATTTCCCAGAGCAGCAGATATTTTAGAAAAGTATAATGTGAAGCAAAGCGAGCGATGCAAAACCCGGCGAAACCATCGAGAAAACCGCCTTTCATAATAAAATTTTGAAGAAAAGCGGAAAATCCTGCGAAGTAAATCTTGAAGGGAGACGTTCTCTTGCCTTGCAGAAACATTTGTTTAGCGGCAAGCGGCGCGTAAATTTGCGTGAGTTTCAGGTTATGGTGTGCCGCATTTTCCATACTGAAATGCAAAATATCGCCGCTTAATTTTTCAATGTTTGCGCCATCCTGCATCTGAACCGATTCGTGAACTAAAACATCTTTCCATTTTCCTTTCCAGCGGTTATAAAAACGAAGCTGCCAATCGGGATACCAGGTGCCGTGCCGAATCGGACGATTCATATAGTAGGAAAGTCGCGGAATACGATAGCCATCCGCCAACTCATTTTCAGGAAGGTTTTTGAGGCGTAAAATCTCTTTTCTTAATTCGTCGGAAACACGCTCGTCAGCATCGAGGCTGACTATCCAGTCATACGAGGCGTTATCAACTCCAAACTGTTTTTGTGTTGAAAACCCGTGCCATTTATTCGTCAAAACTTTTGCCTTTAATGATTCGGCAATGTTTCTTGTCTTGTCCGTGCTGTCCGAATCAACCACCAAAACTTCGTCAGCCCAAGCAACTGACTTGACAGCTTCGGCGATATTTTTTTCTTCATTGAAAGCAATGATGACAGCGGAAATCTTCACGCGCCTATTCTCTCAAACTTCGAGTGAAACATAAAGTGTCAGGAATTCAACACTTAAAGTAAAACATAAAGAATAACTGAGAACCGGGAACTGAGAATTGAGTATGAATGTAGAAACTTAAAGTAATTCTTCATTGTTAGAAAACATTCTCAGTTCTCAGTTCTCAGTTCTATTTGTCGTTTATTGGTGATTCGACATCAATGTTATTTAAGCGAAAAGTTGTTGAGGTTGAACGTTGCAGGTCGGAGAGCGATTTGTTGTAATCGGTTTCCGAACGAATTTCGGCGTTGCGGGCATTGGTTAGTGCGTTTTCGCGTTGGAAAAGCAGGAAGGTAGTTGAGCGTCCGACTTCAAAAAGTTTGCGCTCGCCTTCGAGCTGAATTTCGGCGTTTTCTCGCGCTCGCCGCGAGGTTAAAACTCTCAAACGGGCAGTTTCAACTGCTTGCACGGCGTTGCGAACTTCCGAGACAACAATCTGTTCCTGTGAACGCATTTGAGCATCGGTCTGCTGGTCTTGAATTCTCGCGCCAGCCAGATTTGCTTTGGCAGTTTTATTTCTGAACGGAAATTGAATGGTTACGCCAACCGAATAATTCGGCGAATCGGAGCGAAAAAGGTTTCGCAGCGATTGAAATGTTCCGCCGGTTAAAAAATTCGGTGATGCAGCCGAAGTTACATTCGGGATTTCCGCATTTCCCAAACCTTCTCGATTTCGCAAGATATTGATTTGGTTTAACAAAAATGCAGTCGAACTAAAATTAAAAATCGCCGGATTTGTCGGGTCTAAGATTAATGGTGAAGTTGTCGCTGTCGTATTCAATCCGGTTAAGGATAAACCGCCGAGCGAAAATGATGAAACCAAATCAATACGCGGTTTCGTCTGATTTTTGAAGAAATTTATGTCAATCGAATTTATTTCCTTTTGAAAACGCAGACGACTCAGTTCAGGACGATTATCCATCGCGTCCTTTATCGCATCTTCAACGATAAGCGGTTCGTCGCTATAAGTCGGCTTGTCAATCGGGACAAATGCCTGCGTCCATTCGGGCGCGTTCGGGTCACGCAGAAGAAGCGTTTTTAAATTGTTTTCGGTAATCGAAACTTGCTGTGTCGCCAGCAAAACATCCGATTCACGGTTGGCAAGTTCGGTGGCGACTTCGGCGCGCGCTAAAGGTGCAGAAACACCGGCTTGAATTTTTGCTTCGATTTGCCGCGAACTTTCCCGCGCCAGATTCAAATTTGCCAAACGGTTTTGCTGGTCGCGCAGTGCGAAAACCAAATCCCAGTACGAGCGTTGAACTTGCGAGATAATTCCAATCGTTTGACGACGGAAATCGGCATCGGATTGCTGAAGTCGTTTGCGCTGAATTCTAATTTGGCGACGTGTGTTATCAACTCCGAAATTACGGAAAAGCGGCTGTGTGTAGGTTACGCCCAGATTGTTGGAAAAAGTCGTGCTGGAAGAGCTGCCGAGCGTAGAAGTCTGATTAAAAGTCGTGTTGTTTTGTGAATTTCTTCCGTTTTGACTATTGTTGAAAAACGTATTGATACTTCCGCCGCCGCGTTCGAGAAGTTTGTCGAAACCGGCGTTCAGGCGAAAATCGTTTGAGCCGTTCGAGCCGGTTGACGAGCTGCGCGAAAAAGTCGGAGTCACACTCAAAATCGGGTCGTATGCGCCAATTAGTGAACGAAGCTGCGTTTCCTGAAATCTCACGTCGTCACGCGCAACTTCAATATCATTATTGTTTTCGAGTGCTTTACGGATTGCTTCATTAAGCGAAAGTGTAATTGTTTGAGCTGTCTGCACGCCGACGCGATTGGTAATCGTTGCCGTCGAATAATTACCCGTCGAAAAATCCGCTGTCTTTTCCTCTGTTTTTGGTGAAATCTCGGCTTTCGGTTCGGTCGACTTCTCCTCTATTTTGACCGTGTTTGTGGCAATCTGCGGTGTCGGTTCTTGAGCGAAAGCAGGCTCGAAATTCAAACCGAGCAGACACGCAAAGAGCGAACAGAATAAAAGAAGACTATGCAAAAGTTTCATTGTAAAAGGCTCCGGGCTTTTGAAAGATATAAAATAAACGGTAAATAATTACAGTGAATTCCTACGCTGAACGGGTTTTTATTGTTTCAATTATTTAGTTTTGAATCTATCAAACGGATTCGTAAATTTGTTTGGCGCGGCGCGGAATCCGGAACTTTGAACTTTGGCTTGATATAAGTTATCTTCAAGTTTTTAATACACAAAATTTTCAGGGAGGAGTTTTTTATAATGGCGATAAAAGTAGGAATCAACGGTTTCGGGCGCATCGGGCGTAATGTTATGCGCACGGCTTTGGGCGACAAAGATATTGATTTCGTAGCGGTCAACGATTTAACCGACACGAAGACTCTGGCGCATTTATTAAAATACGATTCGGTGATGGGAAATCTCGAACAAAACATTTCGGCGGACGGCGACACGATAAAAGTAGAAAACGACAGTTTTAAGGTTTTCAGCGAAAAAGACCCGGCTTTAATTGATTGGAATTCGGTCGGCGCGGAAATCGTTATCGAATCTACGGGACGTTTTACCAAAGCCGAAGACGCGGGCAAACACATTCGCGGCTCGGTCAAAAAAGTAATTATCTCTGCGCCTGCCAAAGGCGAAGACGTAACAATCGTTCTCGGTGTGAATGAAAATATGTATGATGCCGGTAAACATCACATCATTTCAAACGCATCCTGCACGACTAATTGCCTTGCGCCCGTCGCCAAAGTAATTCACGAAAAATTCGGCATCAAAAACGCGTTGATGAACACGATTCACTCTTACACCAACGACCAGCAACTGCTCGATTTGCCGCACAAAGATTTGCGCCGCGCGCGGGCTGCCGGACTTTCGATGATTCCGACTTCGACCGGTGCGGCAAAAGCCGTCGCACTCGTAATTCCCGAACTCAAGGGAAAATTTGACGGAATCTCCGTGCGCGTTCCGACACCGAATGTGTCCTTGGTTGATGTGGTGATAAATCTCGAAACAGAAACGACGACCGAAGAAGTCAACCGTGTTTTAAAAGACGCGGCAAACGAAGAATTGAAGGGAATTTTAGCGTTCTCAGAAGAACCGCTCGTTTCGATTGATTTTCGAGGCAATCCGAATTCTTCGATTGTCGATGCCGAGAATACGAAAGTCATCGGCGGAACGACCGTCAAAATTCTTTCGTGGTATGACAATGAATGGGGTTATTCGTGCCGTGTCAGAGATTTAGTAAAGTTTATCGCCAACAAAGGTCTTTAATTTTGTGTAGCGCAGACGACAGGGCAAAGATGAATCTTTGCCCTGAATTTATTAAAGTAAAAAGAATTGTGATGCTGTGATTTTGTTTGCTGAATGAGAAGACTAGAAATAATTGCTCTAAGCCCGGCAAGTTTATAACTAAAAGTAAGCTAAAAATTGAGTTAAACTGTCAAAAGTTAAAGTGATTGGTGAGATTGTATTTTTCCGAAACCAGTTATTCTGCAGGATTAGCTAAAACCATCCGTCGAAATCCGACAATTCGTTTGCCCCAATATCCGCTGAAGGTTGAATAAGTTACGCCCTGGCTTGAAGAAGCGTGATAAAAACCGTTTGCGTCTGCGACAATGCCGATGTGTCCGAGTCCGTTGAAAAAGACGAGCGTTCCCATTTTGTATCGGTCATCGCCTTCGACTTGTTCGGAGTTTTGCCAAAGCGTCCGTGCGCTTGTGCGTTCAAAAAGGAAACCCGCGTCCTGGAAAACGCTCCACACCAATCCCGAACAATCGTAAGAGGTCGGTCCGTTCGAGCCGTATCGGTAGGGAATTCCAATTCTCGTCTGGATTGCCTGCAATAATCTTTGATTAAAACCTGCGCTGTAAGCAGGCTTGCTTACATAGCTACTCGGAATCGGGCTGGTCGGTTGGGAAGAGGCGGTTTTTTTGACTAAAGGCTGGTAGTTTTGGGATGCGGCGGCAACAGTGATGTTATTGGTCAGTATCGGACGACGAGAAATGTTGGTTGGTTGTGAATTGATTTGACGTTGAATCTTTACTGGTGAATCGGGGGGAGAATCTTGCTTGTAACTTCGAGATTCAATTCGGTTGGGTTCGGTTTCTATGATTCTCGAACGCTCTTGAGCATTGATGTTTAAGGCAAAAATCGCCGAAAAAAAAGCTAAAGACAAACAAATACACAAAGATTTACAAAATTTCATCAAAGACAGCTCCTAATTTTCAGTATTTTCTTGGAAAGGCTTGAGGTGACGCGAAACTAAATTCCGCTTAATTTAAAAAACGGCTAAAACAATGTTGATTCCTAAAAATCTTCGTTACGGATTTCCGTCAAAATAAATTGTTGAATTATTGTTTGTTTTAGCTGGGAAGAACAAAATTTCGCTTGAAAAGCGAGATTTGCAAACCGTGTAACTATTTTTACTTTAATCTAATTGTTTTGGCAAGTCTTATTTTGAAGTTTTTAAAATTAGCTGCAAAAGCCGCAGAGATATTATTCGGAAAAGTCTTTTCGTTTCGTGTTTTGCAATCCGAAACCGAAAAGACCCTACCGCCCTTCTCCGCCTTTGCCCATCGCGTTCCTTGTTGTCTTTGAATAATTAAAAATAGTTTCAATCAATTTGTTATTCCATAAAAAATAAAAAAGGCGGGAAGATTCTTTTTCTTCACGCCTTTTAGTTTGATATAAACAACAAACTCTGATTAAGCCGAAAACGAAGTTCCGCAACCACAGCCGCCGGTTGCATTCGGATTTTCAAACGTAAAGCCTGAACCCATCATATTTGATGTATAATCAACCGTCACGCCGTTTAGATACTGTGCGCTGAACATATCCACAAAAAGACGCACGCCTTCTTTTTCAACGATAAAATCGCCGCTGCGCGATTCTTCTTCGATATTCAAGCTATATTGAAAACCCGAACAACCGCCCGGCACGACGCGCACGCGAAGCCCTGCGGTTTCCGGCAAATCTTCTTCGCTCGTCATAAAATTTTTGATTTCCTTAGCCGCGCTCGGTGAAACGCCGAGTTGAATTTCTGGTGCTGCTACTGCTGACATTTTTTATAATCTCCTGGTAAATATTTTGATTGATTCAGCCGAAACCGAATCTTTATATTAATTTCAATTCTAACCGACTTGTTCTTAGATAACAAGTTTTATGATTTGGTTGTTAAAAACGAATTTACCAAACTATCTGGCTTTCGACATAATTACAAGTTCCGGTTTCATCGCTTCGATTGAAATTTGTCTGGCGACTTCTTCGGCAACCGTCCGAAACGCTCTTGATTGCGGAGAATCGGGATGCGAAACGACAACCGGAACGCCGGAATCGCCGCCTTCGCGGACTTCCATTCCGAGCGGAATTTCGCCCAGAAGTCTTATATTATACTCGCTTGCAAGCTGCTGCCCGCCGCCGGTGCCGAAAATGTTGTAGCGTTTTTCGGGCATATCCGGCGGAACGAAATACGACATATTTTCGATGACACCGAGAACCGGAATGGCGACCTGTTCAAACATTTTCAAAGCGCGGCGCACATCAGCGAGTGAAACCGCTTGCGGAGTCGTAACCAAAACCGCGCCTTGCACGGGAACTAATTGCGCTAGAGAAAGTTGAACATCACCTGTTCCGGGCGGCATATCAACGATTAAATAATCGAGTTCGCCCCAATTGACATCGCTCAAAAACTGCCGGACAACGCCGTGCAGCATCGGACCGCGCAGAATCATCGGTTTATCGGGCGGAACTAAAACCGCCATCGAAATTATTCTGATGCCGTGCGCTTCGAGCGGAACGAGTTGATTGTTGAAAACTTCCGGTTGAACGTTTCCGATGCCGAGCATCAACGGCACGTTCGGACCATAAACATCCGCGTCCATCAATCCGACTTTCGCGCCGTCGAGCGCAAGCGAAACTGCGAGATTAACTGCAACGGTTGTTTTTCCGACACCGCCTTTGCCGGAAGACACGGCAATTATATTTTTGACACCCGGAACGGCGACATTATTGGCGATGCCGCGACCTTTCGGAACTTCCGCATCCATCGTTACGCTGACATTCGTTACACCTTCAATCGCACCGACAAGCTGCCGTGCTTCTTCCTCAAACGCTTCTTTGACCGGACACGCCGGAGTCGTCAAAACAAGGCGAAACGAAACGTCGCCGCCGGCTATCGTCAAATCTTTGACAAAGCCGAGTGTAACAATATCCTTTCTTAAATCCGGGTCAATAATTTGGCTTAGAGCCTGTAATACATTTTGTTCAGTAATTTGATTCATAAAAAATTAAGTTTGCTGAATTGAACTTGCCGTTGTATTTATAAATTTAGCATAATCTAATTTTGTTTTCGATAAAATCAAGCAATTAGCAAATTTGCAAAGGAACAAGCAAGGAATTATGGCAATGAAGTTAAAGTTATTCTTCTCGATTATATTTTTTTCACTTTCGATTTTTGCCGCACCGGAAAAGAAAAGTGAATTCATCGGTTACAAACACAAAGGCGTTTTATACGGCGAAACTTTGCCGAACGGCGTGAAGGACTTGGGCGGCGGTTTGCTCTCTAACGAAAACTATGGAGTTTCGCGCTTTCAAAAAGGCAAAAGGTTTATGCTGTGGCTGGAAAAAATCACGGATAGAGACAGCAAAGGCGTGCCGAGTTGGGAGGTCAGAGACGTTTTGACGTTTGAAAAATTGAAAAGAAACCAGGCATTTTCTTTTTCATACAGTTCGACCTGCCGGCAGAACGGCAAGGAAAATCTCGATTTAATCGTGATGACTGAACATTCGGCAAAAAAGAAAACTTACAAAGTGATACGCGCTTGGCAGGCGAATATCAAAACGGCAAAGTTCGAGAAAATTTCAGATAAAGGAATCATCTGTAAAAATGTCGAACCGGAAAAACAATGAACGAGATTTATTTTTACGGACTTCCCAGTTGCAGCACTTGTCAAAAAGCGTTGAGACGACTCGAATATCACAGCGTTCCGGTTGCAAAACTTCGCAACATCAAAGAAGAGCCGCTTTCACGGGCGGAAATCGAGGAATTGGCGAAAACGCTCGGCAGCGCGGAAAACCTTTTCTCGCGCCGCTCAGTCAAATACCGCGAACTCGGCTTGCGCGACAAAATACTTTCAGAAGATGAAATGCTCGATTTGATGGCAGGCGAATATACTTTTCTCAAACGTCCGATTTTAGCCGTGAACGACAAGGTAATCGCCGGATTTTTTGAGAAAGAATACGACGAATTTTTTAGAAGATGAAAACGGATTTTACAAAAGAATATGAAATCATCCGCGGAAACAGCTTCGGATTTTACGAGCGGAAACGCGGTTTGATAGAAGTTTCGGGCAGAGAAGCGGTGATGTTTTTGAACGGTCTAATCACCAACGACGCGGCGAAACTGGAAGAAAACGCGCAAATGCTCGCGGCATTTCCAAACGCGCAAGGTCGTCTGCTGGCAACTGTGCGAGTTCTGAAATCAAACGACAAGTTTTTTTTCGATACCGAGGCTGAAACTTATGAAAAAATCTTGAAAAACTTGCAGCGTTTTACATTTGCAGGAGATTTTTTCGTCAACGATTTATCAGATGAGTTCAGATATTTTGAAATTTCGGATTCGCAATTCCAAATTTCAAAACCCGAATTTATTGAATTTCAATCCAACTTCGGCAGAAATATATTTGTTCCGAAAAATGCGGCGGATGTTTTTTTGAAAGAATTAAAAGACAAAAACGCTGTCAAAATCTCCGATGAACTTTACGAGGTTTTGCGAATTGAAAACGGCGAACCGAAATACGGTGTGGATATGGATGAAACGACGATTGTTCCCGAACTCGGAATTGACGGTTTAATCAGCTACAACAAGGGCTGTTACATCGGTCAGGAAATTATCGCCCGCATTCATTTTCGCGGTCACGTTGCCAAAAAATTGACCGGATTGGTTTTTGAAGAAAATGTTGCGCTCGCAGGAAACGAAGAAATCAAATCTCTTGAAGGCAAAAACGCCGGGAAAATAACGTCAACGGTTTTCTCCCCGAAACTTGCTAAACAAATCGCTCTGGCTTTTGTAAGATATGATTATCTGGCGGAAGGCACTGAATTAAAAGCTAACGGAGTAAATGCAAAAGTTAAGAATTTACCGTTCATCGAATAATTGAGTTTGAAAAGTGATTTTGCAATCTTTTCAAATTATCCGCTTATTTGTCGCCATCCGTTTTACTAACAACTAACGACAAAATTGTATTTAGTGAATATGAATTGAGATCAACTAACGGTTGACACTTCCGATTCGACGGCTATAATAAATTCTTTTGCTTTGCGCTGTTTGAATTGAAAGTTTATTCTATCAAAGATGATTGTTGATGTAGCATTGCTCAAAGACGGAGAGACTTCGTTTGATTTTCAGGTTGCGCCGGAGAAAATTGATCTGGAAGGCGAAGCCGTAAAGTTGAAGGATGCCGTAAAAATTGAAGGGAACTTAAAAAACAGAATTGCCCAAACGGACGTTCAGGGGAAAATTTCCGGGAAAATCGAAATCGAATGTAATCGTTGTTTGCAAGCCGCCGAAATGCATTTGGAGTTTCCGTTTGACGCGGTTTTTGTGACGGCGGAGAATTACACGCAGGAAAAAGAAGCAGAATTGAGAGCGGGCGACTTGGAAGTTTCCATTTTTGAAGGCGATAAGTTGGATTTAACGGAACTTACCCGCGAGCAGATTTTACTAAATTTGCCGACACAGGTTTTTTGCCGCGAAGATTGTCAGGGTTTGTGCCAAAAGTGCGGCGCAAATCTAAATTTGATAGATTGTAATTGCGAAGAAGAAAAAATTGACCCGAGATGGTCAGCATTAAAAAATTTGAAATTGTAAGAAAATTATCCACAAAAGAACACAAAAGATTTTTACAAGTGTTATTTGTGGCAAAGTTTATAGAGGTTTAACTTATGCCAAATCCAAAAAGCAGACATTCAAAATCGCGCACGCGCCAGCGTCGCGCTCACGACGCGCTGAAAACGCCGCAGTTTTATATCGACAAAGACACGGGCGAAGCAATGCAGCCGCACCGCATCAACCCGAAAACCGGGATGTATAAAGGTCGTCAGATTATTGAAGTCAAAAGTTCAGAATAGTTCAAGGGCGATTCGATGGCGCATAATGCAGGCATAATCGGTATGGGACACGCTTATCCGAGCGGGGTTTTGACCAATGCCGATTTGGAAAAAATCGTCGATACATCCGATGAGTGGATAACCTCGCGCACCGGAATCAAACAGCGTCGCAAGGCGGCTGACGACGAATATACATCGCAATTCGGAGTCAAAGCAGCGAACCAGGCGCTTGAACGTGCAGGCATCGACGCTTCGGAAATTGATTTGCTGATTTGTGCCACGACCTCGCCCGACCAGATTCTACCTTCGACCGGTTGTTTAATCCAAGCTGAAATCGGCGCGAACAATGCGGCGGCTTATGATTTATTTGCTGCTTGTTCGGGGTTTCTCTACGGCTTGACGACTGTCAATTCAATGATTTGCACCGGACAGATTCGGTATGCGCTGGTTATCGGCGCGGAAGTATTGACCAAATACGTCGATTATACAGACCGCTCGACTTGCGTTATTTTCGGCGACGGTGCTGGCGCGGCGGTTGTCGGTGCGGTTCCCGAAGGAAAAGGAATTTTGGCGACAAAGATTCGTTCCGACGGACGTTTTGCCGAACAATTATACGCGCCCGGCGGCGGAACACGGATGGGACTGACGCACGACACCATTGATAATCGGATGAACTTTTTCAAGATGAAGGGCAGCGAACTTTTCAAGGTTGCGGTGCGTTCGATGACGGAAATTTCCCTCGAAATGCTGGAAAAATCCGGCTGCACAATTGATGATGTTGATTTGGTCGTTCCGCATCAGGCAAATCAGAGAATTACGGATGCCGTCGCTTCAAAACTCGGTGTTGCGGAAGAAAAAGTTTATTCAAATATCGCCGAACACGGAAATACTTCATCGGCTTCGATTCCGATTGCGCTCGATGAGTGCATTGAAGCTGGAAAAATTAAGGAAGGCGATTTGGTTTTGTTGACCGCTTTCGGCGGCGGCGCGACCTGGGGCGCGACAGTGGTGAGATTTTAGTCTAAAGTTCAAAGTTCAAAGTTGACAATTTACTTTGAACTTTGAACTTTGAACTTTGAACTAAAAATGATTGTTTATATTTTTCCGGGACAAGGTTCGCAAGCGGTTGGAATGGGAAAGGATTTGTATGACAATTTCCCGAAAGCCCGCGAGGTCTTTGAAGAAGCCGATGACGCGCTCGGTTTTAAGTTATCGGAAATGTGTTTTTCGGGAACGGCGGAAGATTTGGCTTTGACGGCAAATACGCAGCCTGCAATCTTAACAGTTTCGGTTGCCGCGTTTCGGGCGATGGAATCTGGAAGTTTTCCGTTGCCGAATTTTGTTGCAGGACACAGTTTGGGCGAGTATTCCGCATTGGTCGCGGTAAAAGCACTTAGTTTTTCTGATGCTGTCAAAACGGTGCGAAAACGCGGAATGTACATGCAGGAAGCCGTTCCGGTCGGTGTCGGCGCGATGGCGGCGATTTTAGGCTTGCCGGTTGAGACGGTAGAAAACGCTTGCGCGGAAGCAGCGCAGGGACAAGTTTGCAGTCCGGCAAATATAAATTCGCCAGCGCAAATCGTTATCGCGGGGAATGCAGAAGCGATAGACCGCGCGGTTGAAATCTTAAAAGAGCGCGGCGCGAAACGAGCGATAAAATTAAATGTTTCCGCGCCTTTTCATTGCGCTCTGATGAAACCGGCGCAGGAAAAACTGGCGAGCGATTTACAGGAAATTAACTTTGAAGACTTAAAATTCCCGGTGATTGAAAATGTTTCAGCCGAAGCGAATACGAAAGGCGAAAGAGCGCGTGAAGCATTAACAATGCAGGTTTCCGCGCCGGTTCGTTGGGCGGATTCGATTGAAAATTTGATTGCGGAAGGCGTTGAGACATTTGTCGAAGTCGGCGCAGGGAAGATTTTAGCCGGTTTAGTCAGGCAAATTAACCGTGACGTTCGTTGTTTGAGCGTCGAAGATTCAGGCAGTTTGAAGAATACTTTAGAAACTTTGTAGAAAAGAGGAGAAAATATGTCAGAAGTTCAGGATAAAATTAAACAAATTATTGTTGATGAATTGGGTGTGGATGAAGCGGAAGTGACGGAAAACGCTCGCTTTATTGAAGATTTGGGCGCGGATTCGCTCGATTTAGTCGAACTCGTAATGCGTTTTGAAGAGGAATTCGACATCGAGATTCCCGATGAAGACGCGGAAAAAATTCAAAGCGTCCGCGATGCTTACGCATACGTCGAACAGCATAAACAGGCTTAAATAACTGATAACTGATAATTGATAGTGGATAGTTAAATCAATTTAACTATCCACTATCAATTATCCACTATTCACTATTATGAAACGTCGTGTTGTAGTTACAGGACTCGGATTGGTTACGCCGTGCGGAAACGATGTCGCTTCGACTTGGTCGGCAATGCTGCGTGGCGAAAGCGGCGTGGACTATATCAAAAAGTTCGACACGGAAAAATATTCGGTCAAAATCGCGGCGGAGGTCAAAGATTTTGACCCTTTGAATTTTCTGGATAAAAAAGAAGCCAGGCGAATGGGCGCGTTCACTCATTTTGCAATTGCCGCGTCCGACGAAGCCGTTAAACACAGCGGTTTGAAAATTGACGATTCCAATGCCGAAATGATTGGAACTTACATCAGTTCGGGCATCGGAGATTTTTGGGCAATCGAACGCGAACACGATAAACTTTTATCGGGCGGACCCGACCGCGTTTCCCCGTTTTTTATTCCGCAGTCAATCGTCAATCTGGCGTCGGGAAATGTTTCAATCCGGCACGGCTTAAAAGGTCCGAATACGGCGACGGCAACGGCTTGCGCGGCTGGCGCACACGCCATCGGAGATAGTTTTCGTTACATCGAACGCGGTGATGCCGACGCAATGATTTGCGGCGGAGCGGAATCGGCAATCACGCCGATGTCGATTGCCGGTTTTGCCGCACTACGCGCTTTATCAACCAGAAACGACGACCCGAAAAAAGCCTCGCGCCCGTTTGATTCGGAGCGTGACGGTTTTGTCTGCGGCGAAGGCGCGGGACTTCTTATTTTGGAAGGACTCGATTTTGCGCAGGCACGCGGCGCAAAGATTTATGCCGAAATCGTCGGTTACGGAATGAGCGGCGACGCTTTTCATATTACCGCACCCGACGAAACAGGTTCAGGACCGAGGCGCGTGATGCTAAAAGCGATGAAAGACGCGGGAATCACGCCCGAACAAATCGGCTATCTCAACGCTCACGGAACCTCAACGCCATACAACGATAAATTTGAAACGATGGCGATAAAACAAGCCTTCGGCGAATACGCATACAAACTCCCAATTAGTTCGACCAAATCAATGACCGGACACGCGCTCGGCGCAGCGGGCGGCATCGAAGCGGTCTTCTCTGTGTTGGCTCTGCACGAAAAAGTCTTACCGCCGACCGTCAACTACGAATTTCCCGACCCGGAATGCGATTTGGATTATATTCCGAACGAAGCGCGGC
>Ga0136618_10000351_pt1 | contig 15310 bp, 17 predicted proteins | sample AntDrymUQ3302106_2_FD_104805 | JGI IMG/M metagenome (GOLD analysis project Ga0136618, IMG submission 104805) | Polar desert sand microbial communities from Dry Valleys, Antarctica - metaG UQ330 (21.06) | ecosystem: Environmental > Terrestrial > Soil > Desert | place: Antarctica: Dry Valley... | reverse complement strand
TCGCGATCCTGCACCAGGAGGCCCCCGATCACCCGCTTGAAGTCGCGCTCCGCAGGCTCGGCCGCGCGCCGCTCGAGATCGTTCAAGATGCGCGTGGACGGTTTCTGGACGAGCGCCTCGAGCGCGACCTGGTCGTAGCCGGGTGCGTAAAGCACCTCGACGAACTGCTCGGCAAGCCGTTCTCCGAGCGCGGCACTCACCGGCCTGTTCAGCACGATGACGCCGCCGTAGGCCGAGACAGGGTCGGCCGCGAGCGCGCACTCGTACGCCTCCTCGATCGAGGCGCCGACAGCGACGCCGCACGGGTTCGCGTGCTTGACAATCACGCACACCGGCAGCGTGAACTCGCGGGCGAGCAACCGGGCGGCGTTCAGATCGTTCAGGTTGTTGAACGACAGCGGCCGTCCGTGCAGCTGATCGACACGAGCGAGGAGGTGCGTGCGTGCGCCCCGCTCCACGTAGAGGGCGGCGCCCTGGTGCGGGTTCTCGCCGTAGGCGAGGTCGAGCTGCTTCTCGAAGACCGGCATGAGCACAGGCGGAAAGGGGTTGCGGCCGGAGAACCAGGTCGCGATCGCCGCCTCGTAGGCAGCAGTCGTCGCGAACGCGGCCGCCGCGAGCTCGCGCCGCGTCTCGTCGCAGAGCGTGCCGTCGCGGCGCAGCTCTGCGAGCACGCGGTCGTAGTCCCTCGGCCGGCAGACAGGCGCAACGTGAGCGAAGTTCTTCGCCGCGCCGCGGAGCAGTGAGGGGCCGCCGACGTCGATCATCTCCACCGCCTCCTCCTCGCGCACGCCGTGGCGGCCGGCGACCTCCTCGAACGGATAGAGATTGACGCAGACGAGGTCGAACGGCTCGATCCCGTGTCTCGCGAGCGCCTCCAGGTCATCGCGGTCGCGGCGGCCGAGGATCGCGGCGTGGATTCGCGGGTGTAGCGTCTTCACCCGGCCGGCGAGCAGCTCTGGAAATTCCGTCACCGACTCGACGCTCGTCACGGGCAGCCCGAGCTCCTGGAGCGCGGCGGCGGTGCCCCCACTCGCCACGAGCTCCCACTCGAGCTCGACCAGTCCCTTTGCGAGCGTGTCGAGGCCCGACTTGTCGGAGACGGAGATCAGGGCGCGCTTCACGCCCCTGGCCGCCTCCGGCACACGGCCGACAGAGCCGGGCCCGGCCGTCGGCGCGCGCCGCTGAGGAGCTGGAGGATCGTCACTGAGGTCGGCCCAACATCGTCTCCACCACCGCCGGTAGCAGCCGGTGCTCCACCGCGTGGATCCGCTCGAAGAGCGTCTCACGCGGCTCGATCGGTACGGGCTCTTGCCGCACGACCGGGCCCGAGTCGAGGCCCTCATCGACGAGGTGCACCGTCACGCCGGTCGTCGCGACCCCGGCGGCGAGCGCCTGGTCGATCGCGCGTGTACCGGGGAACTCCGGCAGCAGCGAGGGATGCACGTTCACGATCCGGCGCGGGAAACGGCGGAGGAAGAGCGGCGTCAGCAGGTGCATGTATCCGGCACAGACAACGAGCCGGACGCCGTGCTCCTGCAGCCAATTCGCCATCGTCGCGTCGCGCTGAACCCGGTCGGCAAACCCCTCCAGCTCGAACGTCCCGGCAGGAACACCCGCCTCGCCGGCGCGTCCGAGTGCACGGGCGTCCTCCCGGTTCGACGCGACCGCGACGACCGGCAGCTCGGCGTCGAGCAGCGCCTGCAGGTTCGATCCCTCACCGCTGACGAGCACGCCGATCACACGCGCCCCTGGCCGGCTGCGCCTCGCGCCCCAGGAAGGCGCATCACGCGGCGACGATCCGGCCGATGACGGTGGCGTCACCCGCGTCGGCCGCCGGCACGATCGCGCAGTACCCGATCCCGAGGTTGAACACCCGGCGCAGCTCGCCCTCCTCGACGCCGTGCTCCTCGAGCCAGGCGAACACCGGCGGGCGATCCCAGGCCTCCCATTCGAGCTCGGGGCGCAGTCCTCGAGGGAGCACGCGCGGCAGGTTGCCGAGGATGCCGCCGCCCGTGACGTGCGCCAGCGCCCGAACATCGGCCCGCGCCCGGAGCGCGCGCACCTCGTCCACGTAGAGACGCGTCGGCGGCAGAAGCAGGTCGGCGTCGAAGTCGTCCTCGCCGACGATGCTCCTGACGAGGGTGAAACCGTTGGCGTGCAGCCCGGCGGAGGCGAAGCCGATCACGACGTCGCCGGCCTCGACCCGCGACCCGTCGATCAGGTCGCGCTGGTCGACGAGGCCGACACACGTGCCGGCAAGATCGAGCTCGCCCTCCCGGTAGATCCCCGGCAGCTCAGCCGTCTCGCCGCCGAGGAGCGCGCACCCGGCCGTCCGGCAGACTTCCGCGGCGCCCTCGACGAGCTCCGCCACCTGGTCGAGCTCAATCCGGCTTGCCGCCACGTAGTCGAGTAGGAAGAGCGGGTCGGCCCCCGTCGTCAGGACGTCGTTGATGCAGTGTGCGGCCAGATCGGCGCCGCACCAACGGAGCCTGCCCGCGCGCCGGGCAAGGACGAGCTTCGAACCGACCCCATCGGTGGAGGCGACGAGCAGGCGCCGCTCGTCGAGCGCGTAGAGCCCGGCGAAGCCACCGATCGAGCCCGACGCCGACGGCGTGGCGGTCGTCGCGACGACGCTCCGCAGCCGCTCGACGACGCCGTCGGCGGCCGCGAGCGACACCCCGGCAGCCGCGTACGTCCGCTCACTCACCGAGCGAGTGTACGGCGGCCATCGGCGCACCTGCCCAGCTTGCCGCGCTCGTGCCGCACGAGTTGCTCCGTCGCCTCAAAGGCTCATGTCGAGCTGGTTCAAGTGAAGAGCTCGCCGTGCAGCTCCGGGCGACCGGCCGAGCCCCCCGGGAAAAACCGCACTGTCGCGCGCCCCACCTGCACCTCGCTCCCAACCAGCTCGACGTCGAGCAGCTCGGCGAGCGCGGCCGCCTTCAGCTCCGGATCCTCCGCGCGCAGCTCGAGCTCGGTCAGGGCTAGTTCGGTCGCGGATTCGAGCAGCTCATCCAACCACTCCTGCGGCGGGTGGAGCTCCAGCCGGTAGCCCGCGTTCGTCGCGACGAAGGTGCGGCGACCGCCATGCGCCTGGATCCGAAGCTCCTTGGTGGCGGCGCGGTCGACAACCGCGTCGAACTCGTCCTCGTCGAGTGCGAGCCCGAGGTGATCGACCCGGGGAAGATCCCACTGCCCCGGCTGGACGACGACGTTCACCGCCCCGCGCTCGAGCTCGGTGAGCCGCAACTTGAACCCTAGAGCGTCGAGGTCTTCCCAGGACGTGCCAGGCTCGAAGGACTGGTAGTCCTCTCCGATGCGGCCATGACGGGCGACGAGATCGAACCCGAGCTTGCCCACGTACCGCGCCTCCACCTGCCGCACCCTGCTCGTGACGAGGTGATAGTGGAAGAGGTACACGCGCGGGGAATTCTACGAGCTTCCAGGCGCTCTACAGTTCAGTCGTGGATCCACCATCGCTGCTCACGAGCTGGACGTTCGACCCGCTGCAGCTCGCGCCGATCGCGCTCGTCGCGCTCGCCTACGGGCGCCGGGTTCGCACGCTCCGCGGCCGGGGCACGACGGTGCCGCGCTGGCGACCACTCGTCTTCGCGCTCGGGATCGTGCTCCTCGTGCTGGCGTACGCCTCGCCCGTCGCCGCCATCGGCGAGCGCGAGCTCTTCAGCTTCCACATGCTCCAGCACGTCGTCGTGGGCGACCTGGCGCCGCTCTGCCTGCTGGCCGGCCTGACGGGCCCGATCCTGCGCCCGCTGCTCGCGCTCCGGCCCGTCGAGCGCCTTCGCGTGCTTGCCAATCCATTGCTTGCGTTACCTATATGGGCAACTAGTCTCTACCTCTGGCACGTGCCGTTCCTCTACGAGGCCGCGGTGGAGCACAGCAGTGTCCACGCTCTGGAGCACCTGTCCTTTTTCACCGCCGGGGCGATCATGTGGCTGCCCGTGCTCGAGACGCTGCCCGCTCCCGAGTGGTTCGGCACCGGAGCCAAGCTCGCCTACATCGCGATCGTCCGGCTGCTCGAGACGGTGCTCGGGAACGTCTTCGTCTGGTCCGGAGCGATCTTCTACGGCGTCTACGCGCGCGGTGACGAGCTGTGGGGCATCTCGCCGCTGCGTGACCAGGGGCTCGCGGGCGCGGTGATGATGATCGAGGGCTCCCTCGTCACGATCGCGGCGCTTGCGTGGCTCTTCCTCCGGCTCGCGCGTGAGGGCGAGGTACGGCAGGAGCTGCTGGAGCGGGGCCTCGATCCGCGCGCGGTGCGACGTGCAGTCCGCTACGGCCGCGCGCACGAGCTCGACGCGTGACCCGCCCAGCACAGCGGAGCTTCAGGCTCCGATCGCCCACGCGCCCGAGCTCGCATCGTTCTCGTAGATGACGGGCGCCGTCGGCCCTTCGACCCTGAGCTCGGCCAGCGAGCGCATGCAGTCGGTGCGGCTCAAGTGCGGCACCGAGACCGCCGACGTCTTGCCGTCGTCGCTGACAGCAGCCCACCACCACTGCCCACATTCGTCGTGCCGCACGACGATCCGCATGCCGCCACTATCGACACGGAGGCGGACAGACTTGAGTCCAGCTGGTTACGGGCCGGTCAACCGCCGTCGCAGCTCGTGGGGCACCGGGATGCTCCGGCCGAGGGCGTAGTCGTAGGAGACGAGCACGCTCTTTGCCTCGGCGACCAGCACGCCGCCTGCGTGGAGCTCATGCCACAGGTCGAAGCTCTTGGTCCCCATCCGGTCGAGGCGACTGCGTATCTCGACCTCCTCTGCGTCGCGCAGCTCCGCCCGGAAGTCGATCTCGACGCGCGCGAGGATGAACTCGACAAGCCCACCGAGCACCCCGATGCGCGCCTGCTCGAGGTAGGTGGAGTAGACCGCGTTGTTGACGTGTCCGAGCGCGTCGCGGTCGTTGAAGCGGACGCGCTCCCGGTGGACGAACGGGAAGTCGGTCACCGCTGCGGTCTCAGAGGGCAGCGGGCTCGAAGCGCAGCTTGGCAAGGTTCCGGCCCTCGGGCACGCGCGTCGGGTAAGACCGGGTGAAGCAGCCGCGGCAGACGGAGTGCTCGGGAAGCCGGGTCGCCGACTGCATCCCCGTGAGCGACAGGTAGTGGAGCGAGGTGGCGCCGATGTGCTCGCGCATCTCCTCCACAGAGCGTCCCGCGGCCGGGAGCTGCGCTTCGTCGCCCATGTCCATCCCGTAGAAGCAGGGCGAAACGACCGGCGGCGACGAGATCCGGACGTTCACCTCCGCCGCTCCCGCCTCAGCGAGCATCGCCACGAGCTGGCGCATCGTGTTGCCGCGCACGATCGAGTCATCGACGATCACGAGCCGCCGGTCTCGAACCTCGGCGAGCGGGTTGAACTTGAGCTTGATCCCTTGCTGACGAAGGGCCTGGTCGGGCTGGATGAAGGTCCGGCCGACATAGCGGTTCTTGATCAGCCCCTCCGTGAAGGGGATCCCGCTCGCGCGGGAGAAGCCGACGGCAGCGGGCGTGCCGGAGTCCGGGATCGGCATCACGAGGTCCGCTTCGCAGGGCGCCTCGGCGGCGAGCCGCTCGCCCATGCGCACACGCGCTCCGTGCACCTCCGCGCCGGCGAGGCTCGAGTCCGGCCGCGCGAAGTACACGTGCTCGAAGATGCAGAGAGCCTGGCGGCCTTCCGGCAGCGCCTGGATCGAGTGGAGGCCGCTCTCGTCGATCACGACGACCTCACCCGGGCGCACCTCGCGCTCGAAGGTCGCGCCGACGAGATCGAGCGCGCAGGTCTCGGAGGCGAGTACCCAGTCGTCGCCACCCCGCTCGTTGCTCAGCCGGCCGAGGGCGAGCGGGCGGATGCCGTTCGCGTCCCGGAAGCCGACGAGCTTGCCCTCCGCCAGCGCTACCACCGAGTAGGCGCCCTCGAGGCGCGCCATCGTCTGCGCCACCGCACGCGGCAACGGTGCGGGATCGTGCGCGATCAGCGCGGCGATCACCTCCGTGTCGGAGGTCGCCCCGAGGACGATCCGCTCCGCCTCGAGCCGCTCCCGTAACGTCGCCGTGTTCGTCAGGTTGCCGTTGTGACCGATCGCGACCGTGCGCGCGGAGCCGTGGTGGACGAGCGGCTGCGCGTTCGACCACTGCGTGGATCCGGTCGTCGAGTAGCGCGCGTGCCCGATTGCGGCGTCACCGGGCAGCGCCTGCAGCTTCTCCTCGTCGAAAGCCTGGGCCACGAGCCCCATGTCGCGCACGGCCGTCAGTCGCCCGCGCTCGGTGACGGCGATCCCCGCCGATTCCTGGCCCCGATGCTGGAGGGCGAAGAGCCCGAAGTACGTCAGCCGGGCGACGTCGCGGTCGATCGAGCGGACGCCGAAGACGCCGCACATCAGCTGTGCGCCGCCAGGAGCGCTGCGAGCGGGATCCCGAGCAGCCGGTCGCCGCCGACGACGCCGAGCCGGCGGAGCGGCACCTCCCCGAAACGATCGGCCCCGAGCCGGTCGACCTGCTCAGGTGCGCACGCGATCACCGCCTGGCCGCCACCTTCGCCGAACCACGCCCGCGGGTCGTCCGGCAGCTCGAGCTCGGCGCCCAGCCCGCTCAGGATCGCAGCCTCGGCAAGCGCGACTGCGAGGCCTCCTCCCGACGCGTCGTGGACGATCGAACATGCGGGCGCGACCCGCCACAGGAACTCGACGAGCGCTGCCTCCGCACCAAGGTCGAGGCGCGCCGGGCTTCCGCCCGACCGGCCGTACTGGGCCTGGTACTCGGAACCGGCGAGTGCGAGCGGCGAAGCGCCTGCCAGGAGGACGGCGTCCCCCGGCCGCCAGCCGCCGGGCACGTGCCGAACGTCGGCGACGAGGCCGACACAGCCGACGACGGGCGTCGGGCAGACCGGGCGACCGTCGGTCTCGTTGTAGAGCGAGACGTTGCCCGACACGACCGGCAGCCGCAACGCCTCGCACGCCTCGGCCATCCCCTCGATCGCCTCGGCCAGCTCCCAGGCGACCTCGGGTTTCTCGGGGTTGCCGAAGTTGAGGCAGTCCGTCAGTCCGAGCGGCTCGCCGCCCGTGCAGGCGACGTTCCGGACGGCCTCCAGCACCGCACGTGAGCCGCCGGAGCGTGGATCCAATCGTGCGAATCGACCCGGGCTGTCGAGCGACATCGCCAGGCCGCGGTACCCGGGCCGTAGGCGCAGCACCGCCGCGTCGAAGCCGGGCCGGCGGACGGTGCGGGAGCCGACGAGATGGTCGTAGCGCCTGAAGATCGGCGCGCGGCTGCGGAGGTTCGGGGTACCGAGCAGCTCGAGCAGAGCAGTTCGCGGCTCGGGGCCGACCGGCGGATCGACCGGCGCCGGGGCGGGTCGCGGCCGCTGCTCCACCGTGTACCGGGGGCACTCGTCGGTGAGAAGGCGCGCCGGTATCTCACCGACGCCCTCGTCCTTCCAGAACGCGCGCAGGAGGCCGGTGGCGGTCACCTCCCCGACGACTGCGTGCGCCAGCTCCCAGCGCTCGCACAGGGCCTCGACGGCGGCCAGCATCTGCGGCCGGACGACCGCCACCATCCGCTCCTGGCTCTCGCTGACCATCACCTCCCAGGGCTCCAGATCCTCCTCGCGCAGCGGCACGCGGTCGAGGTGGAGATCGATGCCCGTGTCTCGGGCCATCTCGGCGAGGGACGACGCGAGCCCGGCGGCCCCACAGTCCTGCAGCGATTCCACGAGCCCGGATCCAACGAGCTCGACCGAGACCTCGATCAGCTTCTTGCCGGTGAACGGGTCGCCGATCTGGACGCTCGGACGCTTGTCCGCGTCGTCTTCACCGAGCTCCTGGCTCGCGAGCACCGACGCGCCTCCGATGCCGTCGCGGCCCGTCGTGGCACCGAAGAGGACGACGAGGTTGCCGGGGCCACTGGCACCGGCGCGGGTCAGGCTCCGGGTGGGCAGCAGCCCGACGCACATCGCGTTCACGAGCACGTTGTCGGCGTAGCCGTCGTCGAGGACGGTCTCGCCGCCCACGGTGGGAACGCCGACCGCGTTACCGTACGCCCCGATCCCGGCGACTGCCCGGTCGAAGCGCGGATCCCCGTCGGCGAAGAAGAGGCCGTCGAGGAGAGCCACCGGCCGCGCGCCCATCGCGACCACGTCGCGGAGGATCCCGCCGACGCCCGTGGCGGCGCCCTGGAAGGGCTCGACGGCAGAGGGGTGATTGTGACTCTCGACCTTGAAGCACACGGCTTCTCCGTCCCCGAGGTCGATCACGCCCGCGTTCTCACCGGGGCCCTGCAGTACGCGTTGACCAGAGGAGGGAAGCCGTCGCAGGAGGAGAGCCGAGTGCTTGTAGCCGCAATGCTCCGACCAGAGAAGCGAGAAGACTGCCAGCTCGAAGTCGTTCGGCTCGCGCTCGAGCAGCTGGACGACCCGCGTCAGCTCGGCGTCCGTGAGGCCCAGCGCCCGGTGGGGCGGAAGCTCGTCGAGAGGCTGTTCGGCGACCGAGCTCAGATGGCGAGTGTAACGGCGGCCTCAGACGCCCTCCCGAGGCGTCCAGATGCGGCCCTCGAGGGCGAACTCCGGCTCGGCACGGAGGGTCGAGAAGCCGTTCTGATGCCGGGCCAGCACGAGTGCCGAGACGAGCGCATCGAACCCGTCCTCGCTCGAGCTGGCGGAGATCCGGATCCGCTCGGACAGGTTCGGAAACCGTTCCAGATAGCGCTGCCGGTGCTCCGCGCTGCCCTTGTTCACCGGGCCCGTCAACAGTCGTGGGTAGATCTCGACGACGAGTGGGAGCGCGGGCTCGTCGAACGGCCAGATCCGGAAGCCCTCCTTCGAGAGGCGGTTCAAGGCACGCATACCACGCAGGGAGCCGGCACCGACCTGGCCGGCGCCAAACCAGCTTGAACACCGACTGAGCTCTTAGTTCCGGCGACCGCGGCGTGCTCCCGCTCGGTCTTCCGGAACTCCTGCTCGGGCAGCAACCCCGACGCTGCCTTGCCGGCAGCGCCCCAGAACGGTGGCTTCGGCGGACGCAACCAGTCGTCCGCACCCGCATCCATCAACTCCCAGAGCTCCCGGACGCTTTCGAGCCCCTGCTCTTGCAGGAACCACGCGGGCAGCGAGAACGCGAAGTCGAGCCCGACGACGAACGCGGGTTCCCGTTGCGCAAGGTCGATCAGATGATCTGTGAGCTGCTCACGCCCTCGGCCACTCTCGAGGCGAGAGACCTCACCATCACTGACTTCCGCGAGCCAGATGGCACTGCCAGCACCGTGCTGCTTGCCAGACCAGTCGACGGCGAGCACGCGCACAGAGGGATGGAAGCAAATGGTGCAACGCCGCGTTGTGAGAGCTTGTGAGCCGCCGGCACCTGATCATGCTGCTCGTGCTGGCGGCGATCTGGGGAGCGTCCTTCATGTTCATCGAGATCGCGCTCCGCGACCTCGACCCGGCGATGCTGATCCTCCTGCGGCTCGGTTCGGCAGCGCTCGTGCTCGGCGTCTACGTGCCGCTCTCGGGGGAGAGCTTCGCCCCGTTGCGGCCCGTGCTCGGCCCGCTCGCGCTGATGGGACTCCTGAACACGGCCCTCCCCTTCTATGCCATCACCTGGGGCCAGCAGTACATCGACTCGGGCCTCGCGGCAATCCTCAACGCGTCTGCGCCCCTCTTCACGGCGCTCCTCGCGCTCGCGGTCGACCAGGCGCAGCGCGTGCGGGGATTGCGCCTGGCCGGGCTCATTCTCGGCTTCGGCGGCATCGTCGCCCTCGTTGGATTCGAGCCCGAGGGGGGCGACCGGGCCGTGCTCGGCTCGGTCGCGGTCGTCGCGGCTGCCGCCCTCTATTCGCTTGGAGCGCTCTACGCCGGCCGTCGGTTCGTCGGCATGTCGCCGCTGCTCGTCTCCTTCGGGACGCTCGCCTGGGCGACGATCCTCACCCTGCCGACCGGCGTCGCCACGGCCTCCGCCTTCGGGTGGGCGACGCTGCTCTCCGTGCTCTTCCTCGGCATCGCCGCCACCGCCGTGGCCTACCTCCTCTACTTCGGGCTGATCGCGGGCGCCGGCGCCTCGCGCGCGATCCTCGTCACTTACCTCGTCCCCTCGATGGCGCTCGTCTACGGCGCCGTGTTCCTCGACGAGCACGTGTCGGCCCTCGCGATCGCCGGGCTCGTGCTCGTCCTCGTGGGTGTGGCCTTGGGGACGCGGCGAGCGCGAGTAGCGTCCTCGACCTCATGAACCGCTACGCACCGATGCTGCTCCTGCTCGCCGCCGTCTGGGGAGCGTCGTACCTGTTCATCAAGGTGGCCGTCGAGGAGATCGATCCGGCCCCGATGATGGCCCTGCGCACGTTGCTCGCTGCGGCCGTGCTGATCGCCTACGTCGTCTGGCGCTCCGGCCGTTCGCGCGCCGTCGCCGAGCTGCGCACCGCCTGGCGCCACTGCCTGGCGCTCGGAGTCCTCAACGCCGCGCTCCCCTTCTGGCTGATTGCCTGGGGCGAGCAGTACATCGACTCGGGGCTGGCCGCGGTCGTGCAGGGCTCTGTGCCGATCTTCAACGCCTTGATCGCGCTCAAGGTTCTTCCCCAGGAGCGCCTCACGCGCACGCGGTCGCTCGGCCTCGCCGTCGGGATCGTCGGCGTCGCCGTCGTCACTGGGTTCCATCCCGGCGGCGGTTGGCTGGCGGTCGCGGGCGCGCTCGCAATCGTCGTCTCGTCGGTCTCATATGCGGGCGCAGGCGTGTACGGGCAGCTGGCCGTCTCGGACACGGCCGGTCCCGTGCTCGCCGCCGGGTCGATGCTCGCCGGCGGCCTGATCCTGCTCCCGTTCGCCCTCTTCCAGCTGCCGCACAGCGTTCCCGGCTGGGAGGCGACCGCTTCGGTGCTCGCGCTGACGCTGCTCGGTACTGTGGTCGCCCAGCTCGTCCTCTTCCGGATGCTCGCGCTGCACGGCTCGGCGCGTCTCTCGCTCGTCACCTACCTGATGCCGGGCTTCGCCCTCGTCTACGGCGCGGCGCTCCTCGACGAGGAGATCTCGGTCACCACCCTGCTCGGGCTCGCTCTGATCCTCAGCGGCGTCGCGCTCGCGTCTGGGCGGCTTCGCCTGCCACGACGGCTCGCGCTCGGCGCCCGGTGAGGCTTCGCCGCGCCACGCCGGCGGATCTCGACTTCCTTGTCGAGCTCTACGAGAACGAGGACGTGCGGCCGTTCCTCGCCGGCGGCGCCCGCTACGACCGGGAAACGCTGTGTGACGAGCTCGCGCGACTCGCGCGCGAACCCACCGCCGGCGCGATCCTCGTCGTCGACGTGGACGGCGAGCCGGCAGCCGCGCTGAATTGGCGACTCGAGAACGAGCGCCACCGGATCGCCCACCTGGGCGCACTGGCGGTACATCCCGCCTTCCGCGGGCGACACCTCGCCGACGAGGCCGCGCGGCTGCTGCAGCGTCACCTGATCGTCGACCTGGGCTTCCACCGGCTCCAGCTCGAGGTGTACGGCTTCAACGAGCGCGCGATGCGTCACGCCGAGCGCTCCGGCTTCGTCCGCGAAGGGGTGAAGCGCAAGGCTTACCTCCGAGACGGCGAATGGGTCGACGGCGTCCTGTACGCACTCGTCGAGGAAGATTTAGAGGCTTGATGTGGGATAGGAGTGCGTCTGGGGAGGGTCTGCGCCAAGCAGAGAGGTCGCTTCGATCGGCGTCAAGGCTGGCTGCCTTGATGTCGATCGAAGCGACCGGGCTGCGCCGCGCGCAGGCCCCCATCCAGGCGTGCTTCTATCCCACATCAAGCCTCTAGCCGCGGCCGGTAACGACGCAGGGAAGTCGGGTCGGCCGTAGGATCTCCCGGTGGCGCGCTACCTGCACACGATGTACCGAATCACAGATCCCGAGCGGAGCCGTGCGTTCTACGAGGCGCTCGGCTTCGAGTTTCGGCGCGACATGGACATCGTCCGCGACGGCCAGCGCGAGGCCACGAACTACTTCTTCGGCATCCCCGGGGAGGCGGAAGACGTGCTCGAGCTGACCTTCAACCACGATGGGCGCACGTACGAGCTCGGCACCGGCTACGGGCACATCGCGATCGGCGTCGACGATCTCGACGCGGCGCTCACCCAGCTCGCGGAGCAGGGGATCGACCCCGAGCGCCCGCCCTACCAGGTGCGGGACGGCGGCAACTTCATCTGCTTCGTCCGCGACCCCGACGGGTACCGGGTCGAGCTGATCGGTCGCAGCAAGTAGCGCCGAGAATGTCCCCGCCAGGGTTCGACATAGGTCAGACGAGCTCGCTGATGAGCTCGGCGGCGCGCCGGGCTCCGTCGGTCTCGACTGGCAGGTAGTCGATGGGCCGCTGAAGTTCAGCAACGATTGCGGCGGCGAGCTCGTCCGCGTCGATCGACGACAAGTCCATCCTGCGTCCGGCCCGGTAGCGGTCAAGTCTGTGGGGGACGTGGATCTGCTGCTCGAAGTGGCGCAGCAGAGGGAAGTACAGGAACGGGCGGCGGTTGGCGGTGAGTTCCATCGCGGTCGTGAGACCGCCCTGCACGATCCCGAGATCGCAAGCCGCGAGGAGGCGGTACAGGTCGCGCACGTACCCGGTAGCCGAGAGCCCGTCCTGCAGAGGGCCAAGTGAATGCGGGTCAATGCGAGGGCCGGTCACCACGAGCATCCTCAGGTCTGGCAGCTTCCGCTTTACCTCTGGGAAGGCGTCGATGATGGCTTGCAGCAAGGCGGTGCCGATCCCCGAGCCGCCGACGGAGGCCACGCAGATCCGCTCGTCTGGGTGGAAGCCGAGCTCGGCCCGAAGCTGCTCGATATCGAGCTCGTGCGAGGCGAAGCCCGTGATGTAGCCGGGGAACTCGAAGTGCTGCTCGGTCCAGGTCCGGATGGAGGGTAGATCGGGCCCAAAGTCATGAGGGACGACATCGTCGGGGTCGCCCACGAAGATCGCCCGGTCGCGGATCCACGGGTAGCGAGCGACGTGCTCGATCATCTCGGCGTTGTAGTCCGCAGCCAGCGCTGCGTCCTCGGGTGGTGCGCCTTCGGTGGGGAGCCAACCAACGAAGTCGGTCAGCCACGCGAACGCTCCCCGCTTAAGCTCCGGGTTCTCGTGGAGGAAGTGGTCTGCTTCCCAGGCCTCGTCCGCGACGATGAGGTCGTAGTGCTCCGCCTCGATGACGTCGTGCAGGACCATGAAATTGGCGACCAACAGCTCGTCCATGCGCCGCCAGGCCCTGAAGCAGTGGAGGTCGTGACCTGTCGACTCACGGGTGAAGTGCGCCGACTCGTTGCTGAGGTGCCGGCTCGCCGGGTGGATGCGCTCGCCGGCTTCAGTCAGCACGTGGGTGACCGGGTCCTGGGCCAGCCAGCTGATCTCGAGGTCGGGGCGCAGGACCCGAAGTTCCGACGCAATCGCAACGTCTCGCCGCACATGGCCCAAACCAATGGGAGAGGAGAGGTAGAGGGCGCGGGGCGGCCTGGCGGTTGAGCGCCTCCAGCTGCCGATCTCACGCTCCTCACCGGCGACGGCACGGAGGAAGTCGCGCAACAGCAAGGAGAAGCGGACGGGGTCCCGCAGGTCGGCTCGATGGCCCCCGCCTTCGATCAGAACGAGGCGGGCGTTGTCGCCGATCGCCTCGGCCAAGATCCGTCCATGCTGCTCGGGCGTGAGCCGATCATCGGCGCCTTGGACGACGAGAACCGGCTGGGAGATGCGCTCACAGAGAGCGCGGTAGGCCGCGAGGTCGTCGCATCGGTCGCCAACAAGAGCCGCCTCAAGGATCTCCATCGTCGTGCCGTGACCCCATTCGATGCCGTCCTCGATCGCCTTGCTGGAGTGCGGTTCGCTGAAGGCTGCAGCCATGAACACGGCGAGGAAGCGTTCGAGGTCCCCGGCGGCGAAGGCCCTCGTGACCTCGTGGGCCCGATCTTCGACGAGGGGGTTGTGGGGCCCGACGAACGCGAGGGCTTCCACGCGCTCGGGGTGGTCGGCCGCCATCTGCAGCGTGCGATGGGTACCTCCCGAGGAAGCGATCGCTGTTGCCCGCTCGACGCCGACCGCATCCAGTACGGCAAGTGCGTAGCGCACGTGCGCGCCTGGCGCGTAGGCGGCCACATGGCGCGGGCGCGAGGAAGCTCCGTTGCCCGGGCCGTCCCAGGTGACCACGCGGAAGTGGCGCGAGAGGTACGGCACCTGCAGTTTCCACGCACGCGAGTCCACGACGCACCACGTCGGCATGAGCAGAACGGTCGACTGCCCCTCGCCGAATGCCTCGTACGCGATCGTGATGCCATCGACGTCGACGGTGCCGGCGCGATCAGGTTCCCTCGCGCGCATCCCGGTCGCCTCCTTCCTCGAGTCGGCGAATGAGGACTCCGACGCGGCGCAGCGCGCTGCGGACCGGCCATCGCCGTCGATCGAACCCGAGGAGCAGCATGGCCTCGCCGCCCATGAACGCCTGGCCGATGAGCGCAGCGAATTCCTCCGGAGGGAAGGGGCCGAGCGGGCCGAATCCGCGCTCCGCCTCCCGGGCAACGTCGGTCACGAGGTCGAGCCAGCCCTGCAGGAGCTCGCGGACCCGCGCGCCGATGACAGGATCAGACCAGCCGGCGGCGATCATCTCCTGGAGCACCCGGACATAGCCGGAATCGAGATCGTCCTCCAGGAAGTCGCAGGCCTGTTCGTAACGCTGCCAGAGCGGGCCGTCCGCGGCGTACATGGCGGTCTGACGGGCGAGGCGGCGTGCGTCCTCGGCCGCGAGTACGTCGAGGATGAGCCGCTGCTTGGATCCGAAGTGATAGTGCACCTGGCTCAGCGGAACGCCCGCCGAATCGGCCACGCCTCGGGTCGACAGTCGAGCGAAGCCGTCACCGAGCAACCGCTGCCGAGCGGCCTCCAGGATCACCTCGCGGGTGGCACCCTTGTTCGGGGCGAGGTTCGAACGCTTTGGAGCGTTCGGTCGGTCGACCGAGGCCATCACCACGAACCATGCCAGGCAGATGCTTGACAGTCAAGCAAAGGGTCTGCTACTACTAACCGTTCATTCGGTCGACTGACCGATATTTCAAGAGGAGCGGAGAGAATGCCGATCGTCGACGTGAAAGTGATGGAGAAGGTGCTCTCGACGGAACAGAAGCAGACAATTGCGATGCGGATCACCGACGTGTTCGCGGACGTCGTGGGCGAGCCCGTGCGTCCGGCGACGTGGGTCGTGATCCAGGATGTCGCCAGCGGACAGTGGACGATGGGCGGAGAGCCGGTCACGACCGAACGCGTGCAGGACATGCTCGGTGCTGCGGTCTGACCTACTGACCCGGGCCGGCTGGCTCCTAACCGGCAAACGTCGGGA
>Ga0136618_10000348_pt1 | contig 15347 bp, 13 predicted proteins | sample AntDrymUQ3302106_2_FD_104805 | JGI IMG/M metagenome (GOLD analysis project Ga0136618, IMG submission 104805) | Polar desert sand microbial communities from Dry Valleys, Antarctica - metaG UQ330 (21.06) | ecosystem: Environmental > Terrestrial > Soil > Desert | place: Antarctica: Dry Valley... | reverse complement strand
TTCATCGCGGCGTCATCGGCTTTGGAGCTGTTGTACTTCTGGCTGCTCACGTCGGCCTACAACCGCGCCGAGATGAGCCTCGTATATCCGATCGCCCGCGGTATGGCGCCGGTGATCGTCCTGGTCGTGTCGGTGGCCATCCTCGGGGTTGGCACGACGATCGTGCAGACGGCCGGCGTGGCGCTGGTCGGCGGTGGCGTGATCCTCGTACGTGGCCTGCGTGGCGCAACGCGCTGGTCGGACGTGGCAATGGCGCTGGCAGTGGCAGCGTCAATCGCCGCGTACACATTGGTCGACAAGGAGGGCGTCAAGTACGCCGACCCGATCACCTACGTCTTCCTCATCCTTATCGCCCCGGCGATCGCGTCAATCGCTTTCATCTACTCGCGTGGTGGGGTTGAACGGATTCGCGACGCGCTCCAGCCGGCGACGGTGGTTAGCGGCATCGCGACGGTTGGCGCCTATGGCCTGGTTCTCGTCGCTCTGACGATGGCTCCCGCGGCGAGCGTGGCCGCGGTTCGCGAGGTGAGTGTCGTCATCGCCGTCGCTCTCGGGGCGTTACTGCTGAAGGAGCGCGTGGGTCCGGAACGCCTGGCCGGCGCAATCGTCGTCGTCCTTGGAGTTGCGCTGATCGTGGCCGGCTAGATCCGGTCGGGCGGCTAGTGCTTGGCGGCGGCTTCGGCGATCGCTCGCAGGTCCGCGACGCGCTGCGGCCGCTCGTCGACGAAACGCTGGATCGCCTCGACGATGTGCGTCGGGCCAAGGTGAGCCTCATCGATCACCTCGTCGACCGTTCCGCCCGTCCGCCAGCGGTTGTCCCAGTCGGACGAGAGCGAGTAGTCGGCTGCAATCGGGCCCTCGACCCAATGGTGCATGGTCTTGAGGGCGCGGTTGGTTATCGCCATGCCGTCCCATTTGTCGGCCGTCGATGAGACCGACTCCTGATAACCGCCGTCCTGCAGCGCGAAAAGCTGCGGCGAGATGCAGGCCACGATCTTCACGTTCAACTCGCGCTCATCAAGCTGCGCCAGCACTTTGACCAGGTTCGCCGTGGTCGTCGTGCCCTGGACGTAGACCGTGCCGCCGCGCGGCAGGCCCTGGCGGAAACCACGCATGACATATGCACCGCGCGCTGCCTCGAAGTGCGACGGGATGCCGAGCGCCTCTCGGTCGGGAATCTCAATCGCCGGCCGGGTGACGTGGAGGGCGACGATCGGCGCATCGGCCGACAACGCCGCCGCGAGGACAGCTGGGACCTCGTTGTACTCCCACGGGTGGAGGTCGATGACGTGCCCCTCGGGGAACAACTGCGTGACGTATGTCTCAAAGATCCCGAAGTGCGTGCGCGAATCCTCAGCCGTCTCCGGGCCGGCATGGCCGGCGATCCAAAGTACCTTGCCGACCTGAAGCTCGCAGTCCTGGGCGAGCTGGCTGAAGAGCCGCATCGGGCCGTACTTGAGGTATGAAAACGAGCCGTAGGTCGAGGTCGTGCCCCAGAAGCCGTTGAACTTGTTGAATGGGTCGTCCGACATGTTGACCGTGGCCAGGCCCGCGACCAGACCGGCATTGCCAAACTCGGTGATCTGCGTTGGCAGGACAGCGCCGAGGGGATTGGAGTCGCGCTCGTACCAGCCCCAGCCCGGCATGTCCTCGAAGTCCTTGCCGAAGCCGGCGAGGTTGGTCGATTCGGCGAGGTCCGCCGAGGCACCGATGAACAGCGGTCGGTTGTATTCCTTCCTGGCGAAGGCATTCACGTATGCGCCCCACGCGCCGAGTGCGGCACGGTTGGGCTGCTTCTCGCCCGGCTTCTTCCACATCGCGGCCGGGTAGGTGTGAGCGTCGAGCAGGCGCCTGTCCTGGAACACCGCGCCGTTATCGGTCAGGTTTAAGCCGTCGACCTGGTCGGGCACGGTGGCCGCGACCTCGAGCAGGCGGTCCGTGAGCCAGTCGGTGAGCTCCGGGTCCTGCCTGAAGATGCTCATGACCTTTTCGAAGTTCGCCCGCGCCTGGGCCTCGCGCTCGCCTGCATCGGTGGGCACCGGCGCGTCGAGGCCTTGGTACTCGACGTCGTACCTACCGTCGTATTTGTCCATGAACTGATGGCGCACTGCCCAGAACTCAGGGGAGTTGACGGCGTGCGGGCTGCCGTGGCTCTTGTAGTCGTACTTCCCGTATCCGCGGCCCTTGCGCGTCTTGAACCACGCCATGGTCGGGACGTGATCCGGGTTCGCGCCGCGGGCGGCTTCGAGAACGGCCTTGGCGACCGATGGCCACTCCGAGCCATGCTCTGTCCCGGTGATGCGCCAGCCGTAGCTGGCGAACCACTGCTCGGGCGTTCCGTAGACCACGGCCGACAGGGGGCGCTCGTCGATGCCGAAATCGTTCCAGTCGATCATGAAGACGAGGTTGCTCAGGCCGAGACCCCAGGCGGTGTGCCGCGCCTCGTGTGCGCCGCCCGGCGTCAGTCCGCCCTCGCCCTCGAAGACGAAAACCTTGACCTCTTCCGCACCGGCGTGCTTGAGCGCGAGCGCTTCGCCGACCGCGGGCGGCATGCCGTGGCCCGACGGCCCGGTGTTGAACTTCAGGAAGAGGGTCTTGCCCTCCATCTCGGCGTGGCCGGCGAGACCGCCGCGCCGCCGCAGCCTGAGCAGCTCCTCCCAGGTCAGGGCCCACTTGCCGCCGTCGGGAAAGGCGAAACGCTCGTCCTTGTCGCGTTCGTATCGGGCGCGGAATGCCTCGTTCAGCACGGCCAGAGTTGCGTAAATCAGCGGGACGGTGTGGCCGGCCGACAGCACGAACCGGTCGCCGAACGGTCGCCACGGTCGCAGCAGGTCCCAGCGCATACCGCCCGAGAGCAGCAGCGCCAACAGCATGTGGACCTTCGAGCGCGATCCGCCGGGATGCCCGCTCTGGCGGTAGTTGAGGGCCAGATCGATTGACTCGTCGACGAGGTCCTTGACGACCTCCCAGCGCTCGAAGTCACGCTCGGCGCTGGCGAATAGCGCGTCGGTGCCCGCGGGCTGCGTCGTCATCACCATGAGGCCGCGATGCTACACGGCAGCTGGATCCCGACGGGAGCTCCGAGCTCGCCGGCCCGCTCGCTGGCCTGAGCTCGCCGGCCCGCTCGCGGCCGGCAGCAGGTTATGCAGTCCGTGACTGAACGGACGTCTGGCGGTGACCAGGCGGGCCCAGAATCGCGCTTCGGCGGTCTTTTCATGCTCCTGGTGACTGAAATCGACGTGGACGGCGTGAATAGCGGCTTCTGTCGGGCCCGATCGGCCGCCTCGACGGTCTGTTCAGTCACCCGCTGACTAAATCGTGCGCACGGGGGCGCGCTACGCGGTGGTGCCGTCCTTGATCTCGCCGCGCCAGGCGCCGGTCTCGGAGCCGCGCGACTCGATGAACTCCTTGAAGCGTTCCAGGTCGCCCTTGATCTGGCGATCATCGAAGCCGAGGACATCACCGGCCTTCTGGACCGCGCCCTGCGGCTCCCAGTCCATTTGCAATGTGAGGCGGGTCCGGTTGTCGTCGATGCGCTCGAAGGTCACGACGCCGTCATTCCGGGCACCTGAGGTCGACTTCCAGGCGATGCGCTGGTCGGGCTCCTGCTCGGCGATCTCCGCCGTCCACGTCTCGTCGTTACCCGCGATCTTCGCCTGCCACTCGAGCGTGTTGTCGTCGAGCTGCTTCACCGTCTCGATGCCCTCCATGAAGCGCGGGAACTCCTCGAATTGCGTCCACTGGTTATAGGCCGTCGAGACCGGCACATCTACCACAATCGAGCCCTCGATCTTGCCCATGTCCACGCCTCCTTCACATTGTCAGGTCGTTAGAGCGACCAACTTGGACCCGAGCGACACGCCCGGTGACAAACGCCAGGCGGCACGTGCTTGCAGTTGCCCGAAAACGGCAACAAAAGCAGCGTGAGCGGAGGTCGCCACGGGTTATCCTCGCGGCCGTCGTGGAGCACTCACCCTCGGACAACACGGCCGCCTCTCCGCGAGGAGAATCGCCTGCGAGCGCCGCCGCTCCACATCCCTCCGCGCCGCCGCCGGGCTCCGCGCCGCCGCCGGGCTCCGCGCCGCCCTCACGGGTCCGTCGTGTGGTGGATCACCCACAGGCATTCTCGGTCGCGCTTGCGGTCCTGATCGGCTTCGCGTCGGTCTTCTCGGCGGTCGTGGCGTGGCGCGCCTCGCTGGCGTCGATCGATGCCTCCCGTTACGACAGTCTCGCCGTGCAACAGACTGCGCGTCGGGGGCAGATCGAGCGCGAGCTCGAAGGGCTGATCGCCCAGGATCTGCGCTTCGTCAACGTCTACCAGGAGCACGCGCTGGCCGCGCGCGAGCTGACAGCCCAGGCGGAGTCCTTGCGCGACAGCGATCCCGATTCGGCCGACATCCTCGATCTGGAGGCACAGGCGCGCCTCGACCTCGCACGGGCGGTCAAGCCATTCTTCCTGGGCGCGTCAGGCGTGTCGCTCAATGACGACGGCATCGTCGAATATGACACCGCGTACGTCCTGCGCAACCTCGCCGACGGCAATGTCGAGCTGCGCGAGCTGCGCACGCAACGAACTGGGGAGCTCGCCCAACGGGCGGACGCGCGCTCGGTAAGCCTCGTGGGCGTGGCAGCCTTCGTCGTCGCAGCCCTGTTCTTCCTGACGATCGCGCAGGTCAGCCGCGTCCGCCGGGGCATCCGGCAGGTGTTCTTTGCCGCCGGCGCAGTGCTTGTTGCAGTCGGGACGGTTGGCTTTGTGCTCGTCGAGCTGCTCGCATGACCGTCGAACGGGCCGCCGCCGGCGCCAACTCCGGTGCGCGCGAGGATCGACTCTCCGGGGTCGTCGCCATTGTCATCGCCTTCACCACGCTCGTTGCGGCCGTCGCGGGCTTTCTTCAGGCGGACGCGGCCAATCTCGCCGGTGACCACCGGGACGAGGCCGAGCAGCTCGCGCTCCAGGCACTCGCCAGCGCGCAGAGCACGCGCGAGACCGCCCAGGTGGAGCTCGAGACGTTCGAGCGCTGGGTCGAGCAGCGCACGCAGGCGGGCAACGCGTTGCTGGCCAGCCTCTACGCGTCGGGTGATCCGGTGCGCCAGAACGAGCTGTCGCTCGAGCAGCAGCGTTGGGAGACGGTGGCCGAAGCCACGCTCATGCAGTCGGCGCTCGACCCGCAGTCCGAGTTCGGACCCGAACGCGACCCCACCTTTCCGCGGCGCTACTTCACGGCGGCAACAGGAGAGCCTGCGTCTCAACGCACTCCAGGATGCGGCCAACGAGGAGGCCTCGCGGCTGGACGAGCGGGCCGCTGGCTACACGGCAATCCTGGCCATGCTGGCTGTCGCGCTGTACCTGTTCGGGCTGACCCTCGCCGTCACCGGAAGATGGCGACGCCTGGGCTTCATGTCGGTCGGTGCGGGGATGCTCGGCGTGGCGCTCCTGTGGATCGCTCAGACCGCCATCTCGCCGCCATACCAGACGGACGACGACGCGGCGGTCGAATACGCCCAGGCGAGGGTTGCGTCGGCGACGGCCTACGACGCTGCTGGCTACCAGGCCGCCGAAGCGCATTACTCGCGGGCCATCCAGCTCCGTCCTACCTTTGCGCGCGCGTACAGCGAGCGAGCCGGCGTGATCTTCCTTGGGGCCAGCCCGCAGCGGTCGGGCTTCGTGAGCATTGCGCCCCCCGAGGCCCTGGCGCGCGGCCGGGCCGACCTCGAGAAAACGCTCTCACTCGGCCTCGAAAATGCTCCCACTCTTGGTTCGCTGGGCTTCTACAGCTTTGCCGAGGGCGTCCAGTCGGCCGACGTCAGCCTGCTTAATCGGAGCGCGGACTTCAGCAGTAGGGCGATCGCTCTCGACGTGAACGAACCGATCTATCGTTACAACCTGGCGGTGGCGCTTGCCGCGGCGGGGCAGTTCGATGGAGCTCGGTCGGCCTACCAGGCGGCTGTGCTGGTCACCATCTACGTCGATCAGGCCAACGGTGAGCTGCGCCAGGAGCCAAACGTCGAGGAGCAGTGGCTGGCGGGTGCGCTGACTGACCTGGAGATCGTGATGCGGCACAAGGACGCCCTGCAGGTCGCGACAGGTCGCCAGGACTATGAGGCGCAGATCCTGTCGCTGAAGGAGCACATCGTCGGCCGCGTCGTGAGCCAGTCACCGAACGCGCTGGCGGGGTCGACGGCCATCTTCGCCAACATCACGCCGCAGATCTTCCCGGCCGAGCTCCAGTGGCAGGGCACGGTCCAGAACTACGACCCGGCTCGCGACACAATCTCGGCGCAGTGGTACCACAATGACCCCGGCAACCATGGCTGGGCGGTGATCCCCGAGGTCTCACTGACCGAGAAGCCGCAGGTTCAGGCCGACGGCAGTCTCTTCCAGCTGACGCCGTATACCGGACGCGTCGCGCCGCCCGATTGCCTCCCCAATGGCACCTACCGCGTGGAGCTGTATGTCAACGGCCGGCTGGGCGCCCAGGCGACCGTCGTGGCCGATTTCGGTGACTACGACGCGTTCATGGCGCGTGACCTGACCATGGCATTCTGCCGCCCGACGGATTGGGTCCGACGCGAGGATCGGCTGCCGGGCCTGATGGATGGCTACCAGAGTGCCGATGGGCTGTATGGCGCCTATGCCGCCCGATACAGCCTGCCCGGCAGCCTGCGCGACATCGACGACATCTCCGCGCAGATCGAGGACCTGACGCTCACCGCATTTGCCGAATGGTTCCCGGCCACGCCGGTGTACCAGGAGGACGCGGGCACGACTGACGACTACTTCATGGGCCTCGACCGTCGCGCGTGGCGTTGGTACGACTACGGCAATGGATATGTGCGCGTTGGTGCCGGCGTCAGCGCGGACGGGGCTGTGCTGGTGGGAATGGTTTACGGGCCATACGAGTGGTTCGACGGGACGACCGAGCCGTACCGGATCCTGAACTCGATGATCAACATCCAGTAGCGAGACCCGGCGCCCGAGCGGCCCCCTCCCGGATACGGCGACGCGGCCAGCTTGCGCCGGCCGCGTCGGGACGCGTTCGCAGGGGGGGGAGCTTCCCCTTAGCGGCCCAAGCGCGTGTGGCCGTAGGCCAGGAAGCGGACGTGGACGCTGCGGACGCCGTGGCGCTTGACCCCGTATGGGTTGATGAGCGCACTGATCGCCTGGTTGCCGCCGACGTACAGGCCCATATGGACGATTCGTCCGCGCTTGGTATACCAGATCATGTCGCCGACCTGCGGGTTGCCCGTGCTGACAAGGCCGCGCTGTCGGAACCACGAGTAGTAGTTCGCGGCGCGCTTGCGGGTGCCACCGATCTTGTTCAGCAGGCCGGCCTGCTGGTACACGCGGTACACGAGGCCTGAGCAGTCGAAGTAGCGCATGCCCGTCGTTCCGAGGCGGAACCGGGCGCCGATGTGACTCTTCGCGTAGGCGACGACTCGATCTGCGTCAGAGCCTCGAGCTGCCTCAACGATGTGTCCCTGCGCGGCCGGTGCCTCGAGTGCGATCAGCGTGAACGCCAGGGCGATTGCGATTAGTGCGATGAACACGCGTCGAAACTGACCGGTCGTGAACACGCCGGTCGTCATGGGCGCCAGGGCGGCGTCCTGCACGGGGTATGGCAATGAACTTCTCCTATCTCGACACAAGCGCTGGGGCGCTCAGTCCGAGCATTGGCGGCCTGATCATGCTGTACGCGCGATGGCGGTCAGCAACTACTCGCTGGTGCTGGGGCACCTTGGCGAACCATCGCAGACCGCTGGGCCACGGACATCTGGGGATGTCCGCCTCCTGACCCCGCGCCCCCACATGACGGTGGCCTGATTTTTACATTGGCTTCGCCAAGCCTCACGGCGAAGCCTGCGAAGTCTCGCATACGGCTTCGGGTTTGCCAACCCCTGCGTCCTTTTCGTTGCACCTTCATGTCAGCGCTGTACTCGTGACCCCCGTCGGCGGCTCTTATTCTGTCCAGTGCATGGGGGACCAGGTCACGGACACACCGGACGGGCTTGCGGCGAGCGAGCTGCTTGCTGCGTCCGGCGAGCTGTTCGGCACGTCGCTTGACGTTGAGAAGACGCTCAGCCAGCTCGCCGAGCTGGTTGTCCCGCGCGTGGCCGACTGGGCCGCGGTCGACGTTGTAGATGACAACGAGACATTCCGCCGCGTTGGTGTCGCCCACGTAGAGCCGGCCGGCGTCGAACTGCTCAGGCAGCTGCACGACGAGTATCCGCTGCGATCAAACGAAGGGCGGCTGCGCGGCCGGGTGGTTGCGACGCTGGAGCCCATGGCCCTGTACGACATCGACGAGCGTGAGCTGCGCAGCCTCTCCCGCGACGACCGCCACTACCAGATGCTGCTGGCGCTCGGCGTCCGCTCAGCCATGTGGGTCCCGCTCATCGTCCGCGAGCGGGTTGTCGGCGTGCTGTCGGCCGGCTATCGGGATGCCTCGCGCCGCTACACGCCGGCCGATCTCAACCTGATGCGCGAGCTCGCGCGGCGGGCGGCCCTCGCCGTCGACAACGCGCTCCTTTATCGAGCGGTCAAGCGAGCTGAGACGCGCCAGGCGGCGATCGCTTCCCTCGGCCAGGACGCTTTGGCCGGGGTGCCCTACGCCGAGCTGGCCCAGTCAGCGGCAGCGCTTCTCGCCCGGATCTTGAGCGTGCCTCTCGTCGAGGTGCTCCGGCTCCGGGAGGACGACAAGTTGCTGCTCGTGGCCGGGTTGGGCTGGAAGGACGGCTTGATCGGCAAGGCAACTGTGATGGCCGGTCTTGGCTCGCAAGGCGGTTACACGCTCGATACGGTCGGGCCGGTGGTGCTCGACGACCTTGCCACCGAAGCGCGTTTCCGGCCGCCGCCGCTGCTGGTCGATCACGGCGTGGTGAGTGGGCTGACCGTCGTCATCGGCAGCCCGCAAGCCCAACATGGCGTTCTCGGCGCGCACACGAACCACCATCGGGTGTTCGCCGAAGACGACGTCAACTTCCTCCAGACCGTCGCCAACGTGCTCGCGGCGGCCATCGACCGGCAGGCGGACGAGGATCGCCTCAACAGGCTCGCCATCGCCGAGAACGCGCGCGCCGCGCAGCTCAGAGCCGTTATCCAGAGCATCGGCGACGCGGTTGTCGTGTGCGACGTGCTGGGTGTCGTGTTGCTCGCCAACCCGGCCGCGGAGCTCCTGCTCGGTAGTCGGCTGGGAGACGGGCTGGCGGGCATCCTCGGCGCCTTCGAATGGCCGTCAGGTACGCAGGTGGGTGATCTCAAGCCGGGAGAGGGTATCGAGCTTCGCATGGCGCCTTCGTCGGACGCGCCCGACGACACAGGAGCGGCGGGCGACGCCTGGATGGAGCTGTCGGTGTTCCCCGTACTCGGCAGTGAGGAAGAGGTGAGCGCGTCGGGCGGAACCATCCTGGTCCTGCGTGACGTGACTGCCGCACGAAATGCTCGCAGCGTTCGAGACGCTTTCCTGGGCATTCTCTCGCACGAGCTGCGGACGCCGGTGACCACGATCTACGGCGGCAGCGAGATTCTTGCCAGGCGTGCCTCGTCCCTTTCCGAGCAGGAGCGGCGCGGCGTCTACGAGGACATCCGAGCCGAGGCCGACCGGCTCTACCGGCTCGTAGAGAACCTCCTTGTCCTGAGCCGCGTCGAGCGCCAAGGTCTCCAGATCGATGCGGAGCCGGTACTGCTCCAGCGTCTGATCGCGCGCGTCACCGAAAGCGAATCAGAGCGCTGGCTGTCCGCCCGCTTCGTGACCGACATTCCTCCGGGCCTGCCGCCCGTGGCGGCCGAGGAGACGTACCTGGAGCAGATCCTGCGCAACCTTCTCGGCAATGCCGCCAAGTACGGCGGAGAGGGCCCGGCGGTGGTGGCCGCGACGGACCTCGGCTCGGCGATTCGGATCACGGTCGCCGATCGCGGGCCTGGATTCCCCGAGGAGGAGAAGGGCCGGCTGTTCGACCTCTTCTATCGGTCGCCATCGCTGTCGCGGTCGGCGAGCGGCGCCGGCATCGGGCTCTTCGTCAGCCGTCAGCTGATCACGGCCATGGGCGGGCGCATGTGGGCCGCTAATCGCGAGGCAGGTGGGGCTGAGTTTGGCTTCGAGCTGCCCGTCTTCGAGGCGACCGACTAGAACGGTTTCGCGACCATCAGCCAGGCGATCACCAGCAGGCCGACGATGCCGATGGAGGCGAGCAGGGCGGGTTGGCCCGACGCGATGGCCGCCTGCAGGGCGACCGAATCCACTTGCGCCGTTGGGTCGTACGCACCACTCTTGGGATCCACGCCGAGCGCCCTCCGTATCCGATCGAGGTAGAAGCGGCCCATCGGCGTCATGAGCGCGGTGATGACGATCGCGATTACCAGGCTGACCCAGATCCACAGCCTGCCGCTGGTCCACCAGTTCCCGCTGAACCCAGCCAGGATGCCGCTCAGGAACCACAGCAGGAATCCGACGCTCATCGCGTTGACACTGCGCCGCGACAGGTCCAGCAACGTGCGCAATGCGCCCGCATCGCGCTCCGTGCGGATGCGCAGCAGGACCGCCGCCGAGACGCCGTGAGCCAGTGCAAACAGAAGCACTCCGAGCACGTGCACGACCACGATCAGCCCATGGAACTGCGCCAGATCAGGCACAAGCGTTCCTCCTCGCTACGCGGTTTCCTACCCCTCGCGCGGCCGCTCGCCGGGCGGAATCTTACCCGGCCGCTACGAACGGTGAAGCGCCGTTCCTTCCTGAGCGGATAGTTTCACCACGCATTCGGCGCAGAGGCCAACCATCGTCATATGGCCCACGTCGGCTACGAACCCAAGTCGTTGCCGGGCCGGTTCAGCGGTCGCGGCGGCGATCTCCGCATCGAGCTCAAACATGCGCCCGCACGACCGGCACTGGAGATGACCATGTGCGGCCTCCGGTAGGACGTGGAACTCCTCTCGTCCGTCGGCAGAATGGCTGTGCGCGATGTATCCGAGCTCTTCGAGGACATCGAGGGTGCGATACACGGTCGATGGTGTCGTATAGGAGTCTCGCTCACGGCAGCGCTCGACGAGGTCGCTGCCCGTCACGTGTCCCTCGGTCTCACTCAGGACCTCCAGGATCAGCCGACGTTGCGGGGTCCATCGATGGCCGCGCGACCGAAACTCGTCCCGCACCGCGTCAGCAGCAGCCGCGAGACGCCCCGCGCTGCCTTCGCCAGCACGGGTCGGCAGCGCGCCCGGTGATCCAACTTTGAGCATCTGACGAAGTATAGATCGGGTAACTCATCTACAACTGATATTTGTTACGCTATGTTGCAATAGCAGCGACGCACCAATCGGTCCAGCTCGATACAGAGGAAATTCACATGCACCGCACGCCTCCGGTCCTCATCTTCCTTGGAGCACTCCTATTCGCGGCCTGCGCCGCTGGCCCAGGCCCATCAGCCGCCGCCCCATCGCCTTCAGGCTCGTCGTTAGGCTGGTACGACGACCTGACGGGTCAGCCGGACAAGCTCGACGTCGCCACCACGGTCGCGCCCATCAGCTCGTTGGCTCGCAACGTCGGCGGAGATCGCATCCGCCTGCACGGGATCGTGCCCGACGCGACCAACTCGCATACCTTCGAGCCGAGCCCGGGCGACGCCAGACATCTGCAGGCGGCCGACCTGATCATCGTCAACGGTCTCCATCTCGAGGAGCCGACTCTTGACCTCGCGGAAGCGTCGAAGAAGCCAAGCACACCGATCAAGCTCCTGGGCGAGAACACCCTCACCGAGGCCGAGTGGCTGTTCGACTTCAGCTTCCCCGAATCTGAGGGGGACCCAAATCCGCACCTGTGGATGAACGTCCAGTACGCCCTGGGCTACGCGGAGCTGATGCGCGATTGGTTCAGTGAGGCTGATCCAGCCAACGGTGACTACTACCGTGCAAATTTCGATGCTCTGAAGACACGTCTCGACGAGCTGGACGGGCTCATCAGGCAGGGTGTCGAGTCGGTGCCGCCTGAGAACCGCAAGCTACTCACCTACCACGACTCGTGGGCCTACTGGGCTCGCGAGTATGGATTTACAGTGATCGGCGCCGTCCAGGCATCGGACTTCAGCGACCCCAGCCCGCAGGAGGTGGCTGCGCTAATCGATCAGGTGAAGGCCGAAAAGGTGCCCGCGGTGTTCGGGTCCGAGGTGTTTCCAAGCCCAGTTCTCGAGCAGATCGCCCGCGAGTCGGGCGCCACGTTCGTCGACGCGCTGCGCGATGATGAGCCTCCGGGCGCGGAACGAGCCGCGGAGCACACTTATTACGGCATGCTCAAGAAGGACATGCAGATCATGGTCGAAGCCCTTGGAGGCGACCAATCAATCTTCGAGCCCTTCCCCGTCACGGACACATGGCAGCAATGAGCCGGTGGTAACGGGCGCCGAAGGCGCTCACAACGGAGCCATAGTCGTCCGATTCGACACAGTCACCTGCGGCTATGACGGTCCGCCCGTACTGCGCGACGTAGATCTCCAGGTCAGCCGGGGAGCCTTCGTCGGCATCGTTGGACCATCGGGAGCGGGCAAGACGACGCTCCTGCGCGCGATGGTGGGCGCCGTGCCGCGGCTTAACGGGCGCGTCACCGTTGCCGGGCGTCCCGTGGTCTTCGGCTCGACGCCAAAGGTAGGCTGGGTTCCGCAACTCGAGACGGTCGATTGGAACTTCCCTGCGACTGTGCTCGAGGTCGTCCTCATGGGCCGTTGGTCGCATCGGTCCTGGCAGCCATGGACGGATCGGTCGGATCGATCAAAGGTCGACCGACTACTTGTGCGCCTGGGCATCGGTGGCCTGGGAAATCGTCACATCCGAAGCCTTTCGGGTGGCCAACAACAACGGGTCTTCCTCGCCCGCGCAATGATCGGCGAGCCTGATCTCCTTCTCCTCGATGAACCCACCAGCGGCGTCGACATCAAGACACGCGACGACATCCTGCATCTGCTGGCCGACCTCAACCAGGATGGGATGACGATCATTCTCACCACGCACGAACTGAACTCGGTAGCCGCACACCTGCCGTGGGTCATTTGCGTCAACGGACGGGTGATTGCAGAGGGTGACCCGGATCAGATCTTCACCTCGGCGATCCTTGGTCAGACATACGGTGCCGACCTGCGAGTCGTGCGCCAGGAAGGTGCGTTGCTGGTAGCCGATGCGGCGCCGCATCGGCTGCGTGACGCCATGCGGCATAGGCACGACGGCTTCGAACACACCCACCACGAACACGACAGCGCCAAGCACGTCCATGCCATCGAAGCTGACTCATCGACGTCGATCAAGCGGTGAGCCTGGTCACCGAGCCTTTCGGCTACGAGTTCTTTCGCCAGGGTCTTGGCGCGTCGGTGCTGGTGGGCGCGCTGTGCGGCATGCTCGGCGTCTACATAATCCTGCGACGGATGAGTTACATCGGCCACGGGCTGTCGCATTCGGTCTTCGGGGGGGCGGTCGTCGCCTACGTGGCGTCCATCAACTTCTACGTCGGAGCCGGCCTGTGGGGCTTCTTTTCGGCCCTCATCATCAATGCGACCGCGAGGCGGAGACGAATCGGAGCGGACGCGGCGATTGGCATCATCACTACCGCGAGCTTTGCCATCGGCGTCGCCCTGATCAGCAAGACCCGCAGCTTCACGCGCAACTTCGAAGCCGCCCTGTTCGGCAACATCCTCGGCGTAACGCCGGTCGATCTCGCCGTGGTACTGCTCGTAACCGTGGCTGTCGCGGCGTTCATCGTCTTGTTCTACAAGCGGCTGCTCTTCATGACCTTCGATCCCGAGGTCGCTCCAATCTACGGGGTGAAGGTCGGAGTGGTTGACAGCCTCTTCGCCCTGGCCATGGCAGCCACCATCGTGGCGTCCATCAACGTCGTCGGGGTGACGCTCATCGCTGCCACCCTCGTAATTCCATCGACTACTGCTCGCCTTCTGACTGACGCGTTCGCCAGGATGCTTGTCCTCTCGACCGTGCTCGGCGCGCTGTCGGGGTTTGTCGGCATGTACCTGAGCTACTGGCTGGACGTGTCCTCGGGCGCCACGATCGTTCTCCTGGAGGCCGCGGTCTTCGGGGTCGTGTTCTTTGGCACCAGCCTCGCCCGGCGGCGTCCTAGCTGGACCGACGAGCGCCTCGCGACCCTCGCCGTTGATAGGCCAGGGGACGATCTGGGCTAGACGCCAACCACGCCCGCTCCGCAGGCCAGCGAACACTTACCGCCTGAACCGCGAGCCTGCGAGTTTAGATCCATCCCGGCTCTCGTCTGGCAGACTTGACGATCGGGCCGGTAGCTCAGCGGCAGAGCAGGGGACTTTTAAGCCTTCCGGCCTGTGCGCTGTGGCACTGAGCGTGCGGGCGCGAGCGAAACTCGCATAGTTATCAGCTGTATCCGGACAGCCGTTCTCGATGTCGTGGCGACCGCAGACGTCACATGGGCAGCGATGCGAGGGCTAGGTGTGGTTCCCGTCGACGTTGTTGACACGCGCCTGGTTGGGGAGGTCAGCACCGGCTCGGAGCTGCCGAGCGTCGCGCCGGTCGCGAGGATGCGTGGGCGGGTGATCGACTTGCCCGGTGACGACCGGCGATCGCTACGTTGACAGCGTGGTCGGGCAGGACGCTTGACGCCGGTATTCCGCTCGAGCCGCTGGCGGACATGGAAATCGGTTCTTCGAGATGCTCCGCGTTGCCAGACACAGCGGGGCCCGGACACTCGTCGGAGAGAACGTCCCGAACTTGCTGACCATTCGCCAAGGCAAAGACTTCCGCATGCTGACGCTCGAAGAGGCGGTCGCAATCGCTCTCACCCAAATCGAATGAGCGGGCACCCTTCCCGGGCGCAATAGTCTCAACCGAATGCCTGACCTCCCGACCGGCACCGTCACCTTCCTGTTCACCGACATCGAGGGTTCCACGAAGCTGCTCCACGAGCTCGGCGCGGAGGCCTACTCGACTGCCCTAGCCGAGCACCGGCGCCTGTTGCGCGTGACGCCTTCGAACGCCACGGCGGAGTCGAGGTCGACACGCAGGGCGATGCCTTCTTTGTCGCCTTCCCTCTGCATCGGGTGCGCTAGAGGCAGCGGCCGAGGCCCAGCAGGCGCTAGCTGCGGGGCCGATCCGGGTGCGCATGGGCATTCACACCGGCACGCCCCACCTGACCGCCGAGGGATACGTCGGGCAGGACGTCCACCGCGGTGCGCGCATCGCGGCAGCCGGCCACGGCAGCCAGGTGCTGCTCTCGAAGGAAACGCGCCAGGTCGTTGGTGACGCCGTCAAGCTGCTGGATTTGGGTGAGCACCGCCTCAAGGACTTCGATGCTCCGGTTTGGATCTACCAACTGGGCACGGAGCGTTTCCCTCCG
>Ga0136618_10000347_pt1 | contig 15350 bp, 17 predicted proteins | sample AntDrymUQ3302106_2_FD_104805 | JGI IMG/M metagenome (GOLD analysis project Ga0136618, IMG submission 104805) | Polar desert sand microbial communities from Dry Valleys, Antarctica - metaG UQ330 (21.06) | ecosystem: Environmental > Terrestrial > Soil > Desert | place: Antarctica: Dry Valley... | reverse complement strand
TCCCGACCGCGTCTTCCTGCACCTGCGCGACGCCGACGCGCCGGATCCGCGCCATGCCGAGGCCGTGCGTGGACTGGCCGCCGCCGGGCATCCGGCGATCACGATGACGGCGGCCGGGGCCTCCGACCTGGGGCGGATCTTCTTCCTCTGGGAGTTCGCCACCGCGGTTGCCGGCTGGGCGCTGCAGATCAACCCGTTCGACCAGCCCAACGTCCAGGAGGCGAAGGACAACACGGCCAAGGTGCTCGAGCAGGGAGCGCCGGACGAGCTCGCGGACGGCTCGCTCCACGAGCTGCTCGACGGCCTCGCCGCGCCGGGCTACCTCGCGATCATGGGCTATCTGCCCTACGACGACGCCACGGACGAGGCGATCGCCGGGCTGCGGGCGGCGCTGATCGAGCGTCACGGGGTCGCGACGACGTTCGGCTACGGGCCGCGCTTCCTGCACTCCACCGGCCAGTTCCACAAGGGCGGGCCCGACAGCGGGCGCTTCCTGCAGCTCGTGCACGACTCGGCCGCGGACGCCGAGGTGCCGGGCAAGCCCTACACGTTCCGCACGCTGATCGACGCGCAGGCCGACGGCGACTTGCAGACCCTGCGCGGCCACGGCCTCCCCGCGGTCCGCGTGCGCTTGCCCGCCGGCGACATCGCCGGCGCCATCACCCGAATGCAGGAAGGACTCTGAGATGCAGCTCGGCTTCATCGGTCTCGGCAAGATGGGCGGCAGCATGGTCCATCGCATCCACCGCGATTCCGACCACCAGGTCGTCGCCTTCGACTTCTCGGCGGAGGCCGTCTCGGCCGCCCGGGAGCACGGCGCGACCGGCGCCGGCTCGCTCGAGGAGCTCGTCGCCCAGCTCAGCTCCCCGCGCATGGTCTGGGTGATGGTCCCGGCGGGCGACGCCACCCAGCAGACCGTCGAGAAGCTCGGCGAGCTGCTCGACGCGGGCGACGTGATCGTCGACGGCGGCAACACGAACTGGCACGACGACGTGCGCCGCGCGTCCGAGCTCGACGCCAAGGGCATCCACTACATCGACGTCGGCACCTCGGGCGGCGTCTGGGGGCTCGAGGTCGGCTACTGCATGATGGTCGGAGGCCACGAGGAGTCGGTGCAGCGGCTCGCCCCGATCCTCGACGTGCTCGCGCCGCCTGACGGCTGGCGCCACTTCGGCGACGCGGGTGCCGGACACTTCGTGAAGATGGTCCACAACGGCGTCGAGTACGGGATCATGCAGGCCTACGCCGAGGGCTTCGAGCTGATGCAGAAGGCGAAGTTCCCGATCGAACTCTCAGAGGTCGCGGGGTTGTGGAACCGAGGCTCCGTCGTGCGCTCGTGGCTGTGCGAGCTCGCCGAGGCCGCGTTCAAGGCCGAGGGCAACGAGCTCGAGGGGATCAAGGGCCACGTGTCGGACTCCGGCGAGGGCCGCTGGACGATCATCGACGCGATCGACTTCAACGTCCCGACGCCGGTGATCACGGCCTCGCTGTACGCGCGCTTCTACTCGCGCGGCGAGGGCGACTACACGCACCGCGTGCTGGCCGCGCTGCGCAACCAGTTCGGCGGCCACGCGGTCGAGCGGGCGGCTGGAGGAGGCTGAGCCGATGGCCGTCGAGACGCCCGCGCAGCCGGCCGAGAACCCGCTCGTCGAAGGGCTCGAGCGGCTGCCGGTGCCGCCGACGACCCTGGTGATCTTCGGCGCGACCGGCGATCTCGCGCACCGCAAGCTGCTGCCCGCGCTCTACAACCTCGCGCACGAGGGCGCGCTGCCCGAGCGCTTCAAGCTGATCGGCGTCGCGCGGCGCGAGAAGGCCCATGAGGACTTCCGCGAGGAGGCGCGCACCTCGATCGTCCAGTACTCGCGCCGCGAGCCCGACCCGCAGGTGCTCGCCGGGCTGCTCGAGCACGTCCACTACATCGCATCGAACTTCGATGATCCCGCCGGCTACAAGGCGCTCGGAGAGGCGCTCGACAAGCTCGACGCGGACGCCGGCCAGCCCTACTGCCGCGACTTCTACCTCTCGACCGCGCCCGAGTTCTTCGGGGTGATCGTCGAGCAGCTCAAGCTGGCGGGCCTGCACCGGCATCAGCAGGCCGACGTGCGTGTGATCATCGAGAAGCCGTTCGGCACCGACCTGCAGTCGGCGCGCGCGCTGCAGGGCGTGGTCTCCGACTCGTTCCGCGAGCGTCAGGTGTTCCGCATCGACCACTACCTGGGCAAGGAGACCGTCCAGAACGTGATGGCGTTCCGGTTCGCGAACATGATGTTCGAGCCGATCTGGAACCGGAACTTCATCGACCACATCCAGATCACCGCCGCCGAAGATCTCGGCATCGGCACGCGCGCCGGCTACTACGACCGGGCGGGCGCGCTGCGCGACCTGGTCCAGAACCACATGCTGCAGCTCGTCGCGCTCACCTGCATGGAGCCGCCGGCATCCTTCGAGGCCAACAAGGTGCGCGACGAGAAGGTCAAGGTGCTGACCGCGATCACGCCGCCCGACCCGACCGACACGGTGCGCGCGCAGTACACCGCCGGCACCGCCGGCGGCGAGGACGTACCGGGGTACATCGAGGAGGAGGGCGTCCCGGACGAGTCGCACACCGAGACGTACGCGGCGCTGCGGCTCGAGGTGCACAACTGGCGCTGGGCCGGCGTGCCGATCTACCTGCGCACGGGCAAGCGGCTCGCGCGCAAGGTCACCGAGATCGCGGTGCAGCTCAAGCCGGTGCCGCACCTGGCGTTCCACTCGCAGGGCTCGATCGGCGTGCAGCCCAACCAGCTGATCCTCACGGTCCAGCCCAACGAGGGCGTCTCGCTCTCGCTGGGGGCGAAGATCCCGGGCTCGCGCATGCGCATCAGGCCGGTGAACATGGAGTTCCTCTACGGCAGCGCGTTCATGTCGCAGTCGCCCGAGGCCTACGAGCGCCTGATCATGGACGCGATGCGCGGCGACGCCACGCTGTTCACCCGCAACGACGAGGTCGATGCCCAGTGGTCGATCATCGATCCGGTGCTGGAGGCCTGGCACGGCGCCGACGACCGCCCGCTGCCGACCTACGAGGCGGGCACCGCGGGACCGGAGGAGGCCGACGCGCTGTTCGCTGCCGGGCGGGAGTGGCGCAAGCTGTGAGCGAGGACGTCTGGAGCGAGCGCAACACGACGCCGAGCGCGATCGAGGCAGCGCTGCGCGACCTGCTGGCGCGCCGCTACCACGACGACTGCGCGTTCGTCCCCGCCCGCGTGATGAACCTCGTCGTGATCGTCGACCGGGGCTTTCGCGGTGAGATCGAGAACCGGCTCGCGCGCGTCGGCCGCTACCACCCGTCGCGGCTGGTCATCGCCGCGGTCGAGGAGCAGCGCACCGAGCTCGACGCGCGGGCCACGGTGGCGGCCGAGGATGCCGAGCACAAGCCGGGGCACATCGCCGTCGGTCGCGAGCGGATCGAGGTGGACATCGGCCCGCAGCACCTTGACAACCTCGACTCGATCGTCGACCCGCTGCTGGTCTCGGACCTGGCCACGATGGTCTGGGCGCCGCACGGCCACCGCGCCGGCGTCGACGCCCTGCGCCGGCTGGCCAACATCGTCCTGATCGACACGCAGGACGAGCCCGAGGTGGGGGAGGCGTTCGAGCGCGCAGCCGACCTGACCGGCTCGGCCTACGTCGTCGACCTCGCCTGGCTGCGCTCGACGCCGTGGCGCGAGCGGATTGCGGCGTCGTTCGACCCGCCCGCGATGCGCGGCGCGCTCGGCGCGATCGACAAGGTCGTCGTACGCCACCAGCCCGACTCCGCCGCCGCCGCTGTGCTGTTCTGCGGCTGGCTCGCGTCGCGCTTGGGCTGGCGCCCCGGTGCGCTCGCGCGTCGCGGCGACCAGCTCACCGGCCACTGCCGCGCACGCCGCGGCGAGGTCGCGATCGAGCTGCGTCCCGAGCAGATGGGGTCGCCCGGCCTGGGCGGCGTCACGATCCAGACGGCGTCCGGCGAGGCGGTCTCGCTCGACCGCGGCCCCGGCGGCCTGCGCGCCGCGCGGCGCGCCCGCGACGGGTCCGAGCAGTCCTGGACGGTGCTGGGTGCCTCGCGCGGCGAGTCGGGCATCCTCGGCGAGGGCGTGCGCCAGGCGCTGCTGCGCGACCCGACCTACAAGCCGGCGCTCGACGCCGGCCGCGTCCTGGCGGGAAGCAGCTCGTGACGGCGACCGACATCCGCGTGGTCGCTGATCCCGCCGCGGAGGTTGCCCGGATGCTCGTCGACGTCGCCTGCGCCGGTGGGCAGATAGCGCTCTCGGGCGGCTCGACGCCGCAGCGCGCGTACGAGATCGCGTCCGAGAGCGATGCCGACCTGAGCGCTGCCACGCTCTGGCTCGGCGACGAGCGCATGGTCGCGCCCGACGACGAGCGCTCGAACCTGCGCATGGTCCGCACCGCGCTGACCGACCGGCTGCCCGAGGAGCGGCGGCCGCGCCTGATGGCGGTCGACACCGCACTGGGACCGGACGGGGCGGCGACCGCCTATGAGTCGTTGCTGTGGGACACGATCGGCCGCCACCCACGGCTCGATCTTGCGTTGATGGGCCTCGGTCCCGACGGCCACACCGCGTCGCTGTTCCCGGGTCAGCCGGCGCTCGCCGAGAGCCATCGCTCCGTGATCGGGGTGGCGCAGGCCGGGATGGAGCCGCTGGTGCCGCGCGTCACGCTCACCCTGCCGCTGTTCAACCGCGCACGCGAGGTCGTGTTCCTCGTTGCGGGCGCCGACAAGGCCGCCGCCGTGGCACGCGTGTTCGGGACGCCACCCGACGAGACGGCCCCGGCCGCGCGCGTGCGTCCCGGCGCCGGCAAGCTGATCCTGGTGCTCGACGCGCCGGCCGCGGCGGAGCTCGGCCTGTGATCGACGGGCGTTTCCTTGGGCTCGACGTCGGCGGCACCAAGATCGCCTCCGCGGTGCTCGAGAACGGCGTCTTCGAGACCTTCGAGCCGGTGCCTACGTGCACGCACTCGAGCGCGCAGCTCGTGGAGCAGATCGCGGGCGAGATCGAGCGCTGCCGGGGCGAGGGAGCGCGTGCGATAGCGGTCGGCCTGCCGTCGGTCATCGACGCGGACAGCGGCAGCGTCAATCACAGCGTCAACCTGCCGCTGCACAACGTGCCGCTGCGCACCACGCTGAGCGAGCGCTGCGGGCTGCCGGTCTACGTCGAGAACGACGCGTCGTGCGCCGCACTGGCCGAGGCGCAGGAGGCGGGCCGGGTCGTCACCGAGAACCTCGTGATGTTCACGATCGGGACCGGCGTCGGCGGAGGCCTGGTGCTCAACGGAAGGCTCTACCGCGGCGCCACGAGCGCGGTCGAGCTGGGACACACCCTGGTCGGCCTCGACCTCGCCGACGGCGCGCCCGCCGATCCGGGCCGCTTCCCGCAGACCGGCTCGCTCGAGGCGCTGGCTTCGGGACGCGCGCTCGACCGGTTGGCGCTGGAGTCCGCGCGCGCGCATCCGGAGTCGTTCCTCGGCGAACGGCTCGCCCACGGGGACGAGATCACCGGGCACGACGCGGTCGAGGGCGCGCGCGAGGGTGACGTGCACTGTCGCCACGTGATTCGCGTGCTCGGCGAGCGGCTCGGGGTGGGGATCGCCAACGCGGTCAACACGTTCGACCCGGACGAGGTGGTCATCGGCGGCGGCGTCTCGCTCGCCGGCGAGTTGCTGCTCGTGCCGGCCGAGCGCGCCGCCCGCGGGCACACCGTGCCCGGGCTCGGGCTGCGCACCAGGATCCGGCTCGCGCGCCACGGGCCGCAGGCCGGCGTGCTGGGAGCGGCGACGGTCGCGGCACAGGAGTGGGCCCGGGCAAGCCGGCGGGACGAACAGGCCCTGGGGGCGACGAGTTGAAGATCGCATGCGCGTTCGACCACGCGGGATTCCCGCTCAAGCCGGTCGTGCTCGAGACGGTGCGAGCGGCCGGGCACGAGCCGGTCGACCTCGGCACGCATTCGACCGATCCCGTCGACTATCCCGACGTGGCGCGCAGCGCCGCCGCCGCCGTGCTCGACGGCACGGCGGAGCGCGCCGTCGTGGTCTGCGGCTCGGGCGCCGGCGTCGCCGTCGCCGCCTGCAAGGTGCCGGGGATCCGCGCGGCCACGGCGCACGACACCTACACCGCCCATCAGGCGGTCGAGCACGACGACATCAACGTGCTCTGCCTGGGTGCGCGCGTGATCGGGCCGTCCTACGCTGCCGAGATCATCGCGGCCTACGCGTTGGCCGAGTTCACCGGCGAGGAGCGCCACCTGCGGCGACTGGGCAAGATCGAGGCGATCGAGCGCGAGTTCACGCGCCAGGAGGAGGAGGAGTAGATGCGGGTGATCGAGTGCAACGAGTGCGGCGAGCCGCTGCAGGCCGCCAACGACGCGGAGCTCGTGCGGGCCGTGAGCACCCACATGACCGACGAGCATGACGCGGACGTCGACGCGGAGGAGATCACCGAGCTCGTCGATTCCGACGCCTACGAGGCGACGGATTCCTGAGGTAGCGCGCGCACCTCCGCGACCGCCAGCGCGCCGGCGAACAGCGCGAACGAGATCACGCTCGCACCGACCATCGTCTCGTGCAGCCCGGCGAGCTCGGCGACCGGCCCGGCGATCGCGTACCCCAGCGGCATCATCCCCGCGGTGGTGAACCAGTCCAGCGACGTCACGCGCGAGAGCGCCGAGCCGGGGATCAACCGCCCGAGTGTCGTCTCCCACTGGGCGAAGCCGATCGCGACCGCGATCCCGGCGAGCGCCTCGAAGGCCGCGATCGCCGCGGTCGAGCCGGCCAGCGCGATGATCGCCGGCTGGCAGGCGGCGCCGAGGAACGCGATCGATGCCGCCAGGAGCGGCCGGCGCGGCTTCCAGCGCAGGCCGATCGCCGACCCGGCGATCGTCCCGACGCCGAACGCGGACACGATCACCGCCCATGCGCCGGCGCCGCCGAGCTCCTGGTCGGCCAGCACCGCGCCAAGCGCCAGCACGCACGGCAGCGCGACCAGGTGATAGCCCGTGAGCGCCGGCATGAAGGCGAGCATCCAGCGGCGCGAGCGGACCTCCGCGAAGCCGGCCTTGAGCTCGGCGACGAAGTTCGGCACGTGGTCTTCGGGGTTCGGCTCGCGCGCCGGCTCGCGCAGGCGGACGAGGAACAGTGCGCTGACGACGAACGTCGCCGCGTCGACCGCGACTGCGGCGCCGGGACTGAGCACGACGATCAGCACTCCGGCCAGCGCCGGGCCGAGTACGCTGCCGGCGTTGAAGGCGAGTCCGATCAGCGAGTTGGCCTGCTGCAACTCGTCGGCCGGCACGAGCGCAGGGATCAGGCCGCCCGCCGCCGGCCGGAAGAAGGCCTCGAACGACCCGTAGATCGCGACCAGGACGATCAGGTGCCAGAGCTGCGCCTGTCCGGTCAGCAGCAGCACGGCCAGGACTGCCTGGACGACGCAGCGCCCGACGTCCGAGATCAGCATCAGCCGGCGCCGCGACAGCCGGTCCGCCCAGACGCCCGCGATCAGCACCAGCAACGTCATCGGGACGAACTGCGCGGCCAGGACGAGCCCGAGCTGTGCCGGCGAGCCGTCGAGCCCGTCGAGCACCGCGAACGCCAGCGCGATCGGGAACAGCGCGTCGCCGAGCACGGAGACCGCCTGACCGCCGAACAGCAGCCGGAAGTCGCGGTGGCGCAGCACGGGGAGGCGGTGCACGAGCGCGGGAGGTCTACAGGAGTGGCGAAGGAGAGCGCGCAGCAGCGAGTTATACTGTCGGTATGACACAGCGTGTCGGCGCCAAGGGCCAGGTCGTCATCCCTAAGCACCTGCGTGACAGGCTGGGATTGCAGCCGGGCAGCGAGGTGGACTTCGAGCAGGACGGCGCCGCGGTGCGCGTGCTTCCGGCCGGCGTCGCCGCCACACGCGCGTTGCGCGGCCGCTACGCCCGGAGCGGCCTGGCCGCCGCCCTCCTGGCTGACCGTAGGCGCGAGCCCCGGTGAGCGTCTGCCTCGACTCGTGGGCGCTGCTCGCCTGGCTCGACGGGGAGGAGCCTGCCGCCGACCTCGTGCAGACGGCCTTCGAGACCGGACGGCCGTGGATGAGCTGGATCAACCTGGGTGAGGTCGCCTACCAGCTCGAGCGTCGGCACGGCGCCGAGGAGACAGCCGCCACCGTCGCGCGGCTGCGTGCCGTGCTCGCGCTCGACGACGTCACAGCGGTGCGAGTGTTGGGAGCTGCCCGGATCAAGGCGGCGCAGCCGATCGCGTTCGCCGACTGCTTCGCAGCCGCGACCGCCATCGCGCGCGACGCCACGCTCTTTACGGGCGATCCCGAGCTGCTGGACCGCGAGGTCGGCTGCCGCGTCCGGGATCTGCGACCGTAGACAATCCGCTACACGTCCGGGACCGTGCCTGGGATTCCCCAAGCGAGCTGCGCAACAACGTCAGTGATGTGCTTCGCCGAGCGGAGCGCGGCGAGCGCTTCACGATCACCGTCGATGGCAGACCCGTGGCGGAGCTCGTCGACAGCGATGTCCTGATCGGCTTCCCAGCGCAGGTGACGCCCACCATCAGGACGCGGTTGACTGGGTGCGCGTCAGCGACCCAGCAAGCGCCCCACCGCGCCCATCATCTCGTCGGTGAGCTCCTGCTGGCTGCCGGGCCCGTGCCCCCCGACGACGCAGTGCCTGACGTGGTCGTCGAGCAGGCCGAGGGCTACCTTGTCGAGCGCGGCCTGAAGCGCGCTGATCTGGGTCAGCACGTCGATGCAGTAGCGATCCTCTTCGACCATCCTCTGGACCCCGCGCGTCTGGCCCTCGATGCGCTTGAGGCGCGCGAGCAGCTGCGGCTTGGTGGCGGTGTAGGCGGGCACGGGCGGGATGATACCCCTGAGGGGTTAGGCGCGACTAGCATCGCCGTCGTGACGCCCGCCGCCTGCGTCGAGGTCGAGCCCGAGCGCTGGGATGAGGCTCTGCGCGCCGCGGCGATCACCGACGTCTACTACTCGCGCGGCTTCGTCGGCGCCTCGGCTGCGCTTGTCGACGCCGACCCTCTGCTGTTGCGACTGGACGGTGAAGCGGGCACGGTGTTCTTCGCCTGTCTGCTGCGGCGGGAGCCGTTCGACGTCGTTACCCCGTACGGCTACGGCGGGCCCGTCGGCGCCGGCGAGCGCCCGCCGCTGGCGGAGTTTCCGGCCGCCTATGAGACCTGGTGCAAGCGGCGCGGCGCGACGACGAGCTTCGCGGTCTTCCACCCGCTGCTCGGCAATGCCGGATCGCCCGCGGCCGCGGGCTTTCGCAGGCGCTCGCTCGCCGGCACCGTCGCCTGGTCGCTCACGGGCCCCGATCTGCTCGCCGCGATGCACAGGCACCACCGCCGCCTGATCCGGCGCGCGCAGAACGCCGGCTACGAGGTCGCGATCGAGCCGGCGCCGGCTGCCCTGGACGAGTTCGCCGGCGTGTACGAGCAGTCGATGCAGAGGGCGCGCGCATCCCCGTTCTACTTCTTCCCACAGGGCTATTGGGACGCGCTCGTGGACGGCGTCAGGCTGGTGCGCGTCGACGTCCGCGCGCAGGGACGGTTGCTGGCGAGTGTGCTCGGGATGGGATCGCCGCCGTGGCTGCACTACCACCTCGGCGGGGCCGCGGACGCCGCGCGCGGTACCGGCGCCAGCCACCTCGCGCTCTACCGCCTCGCCTGCTGGGGCCGCGAACAGGGCTTCGAGACGCTGCATCTCGGCGGTGGCGTCGGCGGACGCGAGGACTCGCTGCTCGAGTTCAAGCTGCGCTTCGCACCGCAGGGCCGCGTGCCGGTCTCGATCGGCAAGGCGGTCCACGACCTGCCCGCCTACCTTCGGCTCACGGGCGGGGCGGCGGTCGACTGGGACGGGTTCTTCCCCGGCTACCGCGAGCCGTACTGACTCGCTTCTGAACGGGTTCTTCCCGGCCACCGCGAGTCGTGCCGGCTCGCTTGCGAACGGTTTGTTCCCCGGCCACCGCGAGCCCTATCGAGCTCGCTTGACCGGGTCACGCAGGCGTCGCGCGAGCGCGAAGCGCAGCTCGCGCCCGCGTTCCTGGACGAGCCGCAGGCGCAGGAAGTTGACGTTGCGCATCAGCTCGTTGTGGCGGCGCAACCAGCGCGCCTCGCGCGCCGTCACCGCGGGCGCCGCTTCGCCGACCTCGTAGCCGAGCTGCTCGAGCTCGGCGCCCGCGAGGGCGGCGAAGATGCGCCGGTCGCGCCGGCTCATCTCGCGCTGCCAGCGCCCGACGGCGCTCGTGTTGATGCCGTCGAACAGCGTCGGGAACCAGGCCGCCTGGTCGGGGACGATCAGCGTCGGGTCGACGTGGTCCAGCGCCAGCATGTCCTCGTCATAGCCGAGCCCGAGAAACCCGCACAGCCGCTGCACCTGCTCCTGCGGGCGCTCGGCCAGCGCCTCGTAGTGGACCGTCAGCACCGAGTCGGGATGCTCGCGCTGCGCTCGCGCCCCGGCCCGAACTCCGCGCGCCCACCACTGGGCGGCCGCCCAGGCGTTGTTGGGCCCGAACGGCATCCGCCGCAGCGACAGCGCGACGTCGCGCCCGTCACGCACCAGCACTACGACGCGCGCGCGCGGCCAGAGTCGCAGCAGATGGTCGACGTGGTGGACGTAGTGCGGGGTCTTGTCGCCCCAGCGCTGCTTGCCGTGGCGCGCCGCGTAGGCCTCGAACGGGGCGGCGACGATGAAGCGGTACGCCTCCCTGCCGCTCAACTCGGGAGGCACCGCAGGCGCTTGCGGCGCCAAGCCCCACAGGCGCACCTTCGGATGCCGCCAGACCTCGCGCATCAGCTCGGCCGCGGCCTGCGCGTCGCGCGGACCGCCGGCGTCGAACCCGGCCGCGAAGTCGGTCAGGAACATGGACTCCGGCGGCACCGCCGCGTCGGCGCCACGATCGACGATCAGCCGCAGCATCGTGGTCCCCGAGCGGTCGTTGCCGACGATGAAGAAGGGATTCACGACGGTCTCGCCTGCCAGGTGAGCGTGTTGTTGCCCGCGCCCACCGGCGACGTCAGCCGCCCCTGCGCGCTTCCCAGGAGAAGCCACGCACCGCCAGGACCACCCCTGCGGCCGACCACAGCGCGAGCAGGGCCAGCGCCGGCAGGTTGTCCGACAGCCCTTCGCCGGTCACGAGCGCGCCGGACAGCCCGTCGATCAGGTGCTTGAGCGGCAGCACCTCGGCGATCGCCTGCAGAAAGCCGGGCGCGTAGTCGGCGTCGTAGAAGACGCCCGAGATGAAGATCAGCGGCAGGAACGCGGCGTTGACGTAAGCGGGCGCGGAGTCGAAGTTCGGGATCGCGTGCGACAGCGCGACGCCGAGCGATGCGAAGCAGATCACCCCGAGCACGACGAACACGACCAGCGCGACCAGGTCCTGAGGCGGGTCAAGGCCGAACACGAGCGAGCCCGCTGCGGTGATCAGCGTCACCTGCAGCGCGGTGTTGGTGATCGCGTTCCCGGCGATGCCAGCGAGGTATGCGCTCGTCGGCAGCGGCGTGCCGCGGACGCGCTTCAGCACGCCGGACTCGCGCAGGTAGGTGAGCGTCATCGCGAGCGCCGAGAACGTCGTCGACATCACGGCCATGCCGGCGATGCCGGGCACGATCACCTGCAGGTTCTCCTCGTCCTCGGAGAAGATCGCCCCGAACAGCGCAAGGAAGATCAACGGCAGCAGGAAGTTGAAGAACGCTGCGCTCGGATTGCGCCAGAACATCTTGCGCTCGAGCCGGTACTGGCGCCAGGCGGCGCGGCGCCAGGGAACCGACGCGGGCTGCGGCCGCGCCCGGCGCAGCGGCTCGTCGAGCGCGTGGTCGCTCATTCGGCCCTCTCGGCCGTGAGCTCGAGGTACACGTCCTCCAGGCTGGGCTGAGCGACGCTGAGCTCGTGCAAGCGCTCGCCGCGCGCCAGCGCCGCGCCGGTCAGCTCGTGCAGCAGCGCCGTCGGATCCTCTGTGGCACGCTCGTGCATGGCCCCGGTCCCGTCGCGCCAGGCGATGCGGTAGTTCGGCGTCGGCACTCAGCTCGCCGGGTGCGCCCTCGGCGAGGATCGCCCCGTCCTTGATGATCGCCACGCGATCGGCGAGCGCCTGCGCCTCGTCGAGGTAGTGCGTCGTCAGCAGCACGGTCTTGCCGAGCTGCTTCAACGAGCGCACCGTCTCCCACGCCTGGCGCCGCGCCGCCGGGTCAAAGCCGGTCGTCGGCTCGTCGAGGAAGACCAGCTCTGGATCGCCGACCAGCGCCAGTGCGAGATCGAGCCGCCGCTGCTGGCCGCCCGAGAGCGTGATCGTGCGCTGCCCGCCGGCCGCCTCGAGCCCGCTCAGCGCGATCGTCTCCTCGACGTCGCGCGGGCTGAGGTAGAGACCGGCCCAGTGGCTCACGGCCTCGTGCACCGTGAGGTGGCGGTACAGGCCGCTGGACTGCAGCACGATCCCGATCCGCTCGCGCAGCGCGACGGGCCGTGAGCCTGGGTCCATGCCGAGCACCGCCACGCGCCCGGCAGACCGCTCGCGGTAGCCCTCGAGAATCTCCACCGTCGTCGTCTTGCCGGCGCCGTTGGGACCCAGCAGTCCGTAGATCTCACCGCGGCGGACGCTGAACGAGATCCCGCGTACGGCGCGGAAATCGCCGTAGTCCTTGCGCAGGTCCTCGACCTCGATCGCCACGTCGGTGGTCATCGGCCTGCATCATGGCAACCTTCCGGCCACGTCCATGCGCTGCGCCTGCATCGACATCGGCTCCAACACGACGCGGCTGCTGGTCGCCGAAACCGCGCACGGGCGGCTCGATCCGGTGCTCGAGCAGCGCGCGTTCACGCGCATCGGCAGCCAGATCGACGCGCTCGGCGAGATCCCGGCCGCAACGATCGGCGCCGTGGCGGAGGTCGTCGCGGCGCAGCGCGCCGCTGCCGCGTGCGCGGGAGCAGCGCACGTGCGCGTCGTCGCGACCGCGGCGATCCGGCGCGCGGAGAACGGCGCCGCGCTGGTCGCAACGCTGCGTGAGCGGGCCGGCGTGGAGGTGGCCGTGCTGTCGGCCGACGACGAGGGCCGGCTGGCGTTCGCGGGTGCGACGCGGACGCTCGAGCGTCCACCCGTGGGCACGATCGCGGTCGTCGACGTCGGCGGCATGTCGACCGAGATCGCCATCGGCACGCTCGCCGGCGGGGTGACCTGGCTGCGCTCGTTCGAGATCGGGTCGGGCCAGTTGGCGCGGCGCTGTCGTGCGGATCCACCGTCGCGCGCGGACATGGATGCGATGAGCGCCGCCGCCGATGCTGCGTTCGCCGCGGCTGACGCGCCGCCGCCGCTCGACCACGCCGTGGCGGTCGGTGGCAGCGCCGCTTCGCTGCCCTCCCTGGTCGGGCCGGTGCTGGATCGCGCAGCGCTGGCGCGCGTGCTGGCGACGCTGGGCTCCGCGCCGGCGGCGGTCGTGGCGCGCCGTCACGGCCTCGCGCCGGAGCGCACAGAATTGCTGCCGGCGGGCATACTGGTGCTCGCCGCGGTCGCACGGCGTCTCGGGATGCCGCTGCGGATCGGGCGGGGCGGGCTCCGCGAAGGCGTGGTCCTGGAGCTCGCGAGCGGGAGCTGAGCAGCATGGCGAAGGCACAGGACATCGAGGTAGCGCCATCCGAGCCGTACCGGCAGGCGGCTGCGCGTATCGTGCGCGTACGTGCGGGCGAGCTGTTCGAGAGCGCCGACGGCGTGCTCGACACGCGCGATATCGAGCGCGTGCACGACATGCGCGTCGCTTCGCGGCGGCTGCGCGCGGTGCTCGAGATCTTCGCGCCCTGCTTTCCGCAGAGCGAGTTCAAGGGCGTGCTGCGCGACGTGAAGCAGCTCGCCGACGCGCTCGGCGAGCGGCGCGACCCCGACGTGCACATCGACGCGCTGCGGTCGTTCTCCAAGACCCTGCTCGCGGCCAACAAGCCGGGGGTCGCACGGCTGGTCGAGGACCTGCGCGCGCGCCAGAGCGACGGCAACGAGGTGCTCGCGGCCGCGCTCGAGCGCGCGCAGGACCGCGGGTTGCACGAGCGCCTGCTCGCGCTCGCGGACGCCGCCGAGCCGGTGGCGCCGGAGCCGGTCGCCGTAGAGCCGGACGCAGCCGCGCCGGACGCAGCCGCGCCGGACGCCGCCGAGCCGGACGCCGCCGCCGAGCCGGCCGCCGGAGGGCGGGCGCCCGCATGAGGGCACGCCGCGTCAAGGGGCTCGACCCCGACGGCACGCTGGCCGACAACGCCGAGCAGATCGTGCGCGTGCGCCTGGACGAGCTGTGCGGCTTCATGCCGACCGCGGCGGACCCGCGTGAGGTCGTGGCGCTGCATGACATGCGGATCGCCGCCAAGCGCCTGCGCTACATCCTGGAGATCACGGGACCGTGCTTCGGGCCCTACGCGAAGACCGCGACCCGGCTGGTCAAGGACGTGCAGGACCTGCTCGGCGAGATCCACGACTGCGATGTCCAGATCCCGGAGACGGCCGCGTTCGCGGAGATGCTGCAGGTGGCCGATGCCGCGGCGCTGTACCAAGCCGCGGGTTCGGCGCCGGATCTCGATCCGGCGCTGCTCAAGCAGGCTCCGCACGCGCGCGAGCACGCCGGCGTCGCGGTGCTGCAGGCGCACCTGCGCGCGCGCAGGCTGCTGCTCTTCGACCGCTTCATCGAGCTCTGGGACGACCTCGAGCGCAAGGGCTTGCGCGCGCGGCTCGAGTACGCCGCCGGGGAGCGCGCCGACGTTCACTTCGAGCCGCAGCGTTAGCATCGGGAGCGCCATGACCGATCTGCAGCAGTCCGAGGCGCCCGCAGCAGCGGCGGTCGACCTCGACGACCCCGCCCTCTTCTTCAATCGCGAGCTCTCGTGGCTGGGGTTCAACGACCGCGTGCTGCAGCTCGCCGAGGACGACTCGGTGCCGCTGCTGGAGCGGCTCAAGTTCTGCGCGATCTACTCGAGCAACCTCGACGAGTTCTTCATGGTGCGGGTCGCGGGCCTGCAGGAGTACGTCGACGGCGGCATCGACCGCCCGCGCGAAGATGGGCGCAGCCCCGCCGAGACGATCGCGGCGATCGGGATCGCGGTGCGCGACCAGACGCGACGCCTGACCGAGTGCCTCGCCGGTGTCCTGCGACCCGCGCTCGCCGAGCACGGGATCCGGATCCAGACCTGCGACGAGGTCGACCCGCGCCATCGCGACATGCTGGCCGACCGCTTCCGGCGCCAGATCTTCCCGGTGCTGACGCCGCTCGCAGTCGGCCTCGGCCGGCCGTTCCCCTACATCTCCAACCTCTCGCTGTCGCTCGCGGTCGTGGTGCGCGACCCGCAG
>Ga0136618_10000346_pt1 | contig 15372 bp, 18 predicted proteins | sample AntDrymUQ3302106_2_FD_104805 | JGI IMG/M metagenome (GOLD analysis project Ga0136618, IMG submission 104805) | Polar desert sand microbial communities from Dry Valleys, Antarctica - metaG UQ330 (21.06) | ecosystem: Environmental > Terrestrial > Soil > Desert | place: Antarctica: Dry Valley... | reverse complement strand
TATTCGTCTCTTTTTCTTCAAGCGCGTCCCATTTATTGACGGCGATGATGACCGAACAACCCGAATCGACCGCGTAACCGGCGATATTCGCGTCGAGACTCGTAACGCCTTCGACCGCGTCAATAATCATAATCGCAACATCGGCGCGTTCGAGAGCCTTTCGCGCCATAATCACCGAAAGTTTTTCGGACATTTCCGTCGTCTTGCCTTTGCGCCTGATTCCCGCCGTATCAATCAACAAAAATTTCTGCCCTTCAACCGTCAAATGCGTGTCAATCGCATCGCGCGTCGTTCCTGCAATCGGCGAAACAATCACTCTTTCTTCGCCCAAAATCTTGTTGAGCAGAGAAGATTTCCCGACATTCGGACGACCGATGATTGCCAGCTTTATTTCTTCCTGTTTTTCTTCTTCGACTTCTTCAGGAAAATCTAAAACCTTGTAAATATCGTCGAGCATATCGCCGACGCCGTTGCCGTTTTCGGCGGAAACCGGAAAAAGACCGAAACCGAATTTATAAAATTCCGCCGCCTCTTCCTCGACTTTTTTCGTTTCGGCTTTGTTCGCCGCGATAAAAACGGGCTTTCCAATATTTCGCAGATAAACGCCGATTTCTTCATCAAGCGGAATGGAACCGGCGCGCGCGTCAACGACCCAGATAATCGCCTGCGCTTTATCGATGGCAAAGCCCGCCTGCTTGAAGATATTGGCGGGAATAATCGCTTCGTCATCCGGGACGATTCCGCCCGTGTCAACCAGCTCGAAAGTTTTCCCCAGCCATTCGACTTCGGCGAAAATCCGGTCGCGCGTAATCCCCGGCTCATCGCCGACAATAGATTTGCGCGAACCGGTCAGACGATTAAAAAGCGTGGACTTCCCGACATTCGGACGACCGATGATGGCAACCAGAGGTAAATTCATAAATTATACGGCGATTTTTTCGATGATGTTTTCGACTTCGGCAGGTAGTTGAATTCGCAAGAAACAGTTTGCCGGATAAATTGATTCTCCGCCGCTTTCATCGGTTACTTGAATCAATTCTTCTCCGATAAACATTGCATTATAAATCTTTCGCTGGCGCAGAAGTTCTTCGTTGTCGGTTTTGATGCAGACAGCCAAACCTTTTGTTCTCGGCAGATCCGATTTTTTCTCTTTAATCAAATTGCGAAACATTCCGCGAGTGCCGTTTGAAAAATCGTATTCTTCTTTCATTTCACCGTTTTTCATAATCTTTTCTTTCAGTTTTTGTTGGTTTTCAAGCACTAATGATTCGTATTTTTTCTTCGTCAAAAGTGTGCGAAACAATCAGCAAACGTCCGGCTAAAGATTCGCCGATTGTAACAAATCGCTTTTCGTCGAATGAATGCGCATCATCAATTATTGTAACAGTAAAATCATCTTCAAAAACCGTTTCCGCCTCTTCAAATGAAACGCGATGTTTCCTAAGATTATTTTTGGCTTTATTTTTATCCCATTCAAATTTCATTTTCAAGGGAATTTAACTTTCAAAAGTGAAGCAAAAACATTCAAGAGCGAACATCTTAAAACGAAAAAATTATAAATGATCTTCGCAGAATTCTTTATAAAACTTCCTTCATCCGCCGCACTCCTTCCGCCATTCGTTCTTCGGAATTGCAAAACGAAATTCGCAGAAAACCTTTCGCTTCGTCGCCGAAAGCTATGCCGGGAACGGTAATCACACGGTTTTGCAAAAACTTTTCCGCAATTTCCAAATCGTCGCCAATCTCGCTCACGTCGAGCATCGTGTAAAATGCGCCTTCGGGATGCGTTCCGCGCAAACCTAATTCTTCCTGCAAAATTTTTATCAAAAACTCACCGCGCCGCCAATAAATCTCTCTGGCTTCGGCTTTCGCTTTTTCGGCTTCTTCAGTCCAACCGAGCAGCGCGGCTTTTTGCGAAATCGCCGACGTGCAAACGGTCAAAAATCCGTGAATAGTCAGTGCGGCTTTGACGACTTCCGTCTGCGAACTCGCCAGCCAACCAACGCGCCAGCCCGTCATACTCAAAGATTTTGACAAACCGTCAAGTATCAAAGTCTTATCGTAAAACTCCGATGCCGAGCGCGGTTTTTCTTTTGTGAAATACAAATCGTGATAAATCTCGTCGGAAATCAGATAAATTCCCGTGTCCTTTAACGCTTCTGCAATCTGTTTCAAATCGTTTTCGGTTAAAATTTTTCCCGTCGGATTTGAAGGCGAGATTACAACCGCCGCTTTTGTTTTGGCAGTGATTTTCGATTTGAATTCTTCGATGTCAAACGCAAAATCCTTTTCAGCCGGGAGACGATAAAAAACCGGAACGCCTTCGGAAATTTTGACGCAGTTTTCATACGCGGGAAACGACGGATTCGGAATCAAAACTTCGTCACCCTCATCGACAATCGCCAGAAAAGTGGCGGTCATTGCTTCCTGCGAACCGACCGTAACGCAAATCTGATTCGGCTGTAGATTCAAATGCGGATATTGTTCGGCAATTTTTTCGCGCAACGGCAAAAGTCCGGCGTGATTTGTATAACCGTTTTGCTCTTCGACGGCAACCCGCGCAGCTTCCTCGCGCAGAAACATCGGTGTCGGCAAATCCGGTTCGCCCAGTCCGAAATTGATGCTGTCGGGCAAAGCGCGTTCAAAAATCTGCCGGATTAAAGTCGGCTGAACGCCTTGCAGACGGCGCGGCAATTTTAATTGCATTTTTTCTTTTGCTGCGTTCATTTGTTTTTGTAAATTTCGCTTCGATGACCGATAAAATGAACAATAATTATTTCTTCTTCCGGTAAAACCTGATAAATAACGCGATAATTTCCTTCGCGAAGTTTGGCATACGCTGAAAGATTTTTTCTTAAACCTTTCGGGGACATCGTTTCAACATTTTCAGCTAACCAATTCATTTTTCTCACAATTCGTCCGGCAACGGTTTTATCGAGTTGTTCGAGGTTGCGGCTGGCTTCTTTCAACAAACGGATTTTATACATAGCCGAATCTAAACCTAGCATAGAACTTTTGTTCACCGTCAGCAGAGAAAAACCGGATTCAATAAATAACTATTCCAAACTCAAACGTCCGGCGACCTCTTCGAGAGATTCTCCACGTTCGCCGTTTTCGATTTCCCTGCTTTGACGGGAAAGAATTTCCTGCAATTCATCGGTAAATTCCAATTCATCTTCATTGCCGCCAAACAAAGTTGCTAACTTTTCCTCAACTACCAAGCCGATTACTTCGCGCAGTTCGTCAATTGTCATTTGTGAAACTTTCGTGTTCATAATTTGTTCAGAAAGATATTTTAACAGATAAAATTTTTCAATCACATCCGTATTTTTATCTCAATAATATTTTTACCCTGAACGACGCGCCCAGCCATTAGCGGTTTGCTCGAATTCTTCGCTTTTAGCGAGTGCGAATTGCGCCTGGTCAACTTTCCACTCAAGCCGTTCGACAATCAAACGCGGCTGCTCGACGCGAATCAAGTTAAACGAATTTGCTTCGCCGCGCCCGCGTGTCGAGGTCGCCGTTCCCGCTTGAATAACGAGCGCGGAATGCCCGCTGATTTTGTAGCGATGCGCCGTGTTTCCGATGTGGCTGACGTGCAGGTGCCCGGCAAGAAAAACATCCGCGCCGCATTCGGCAAGCGTGTGCATCGCCAATTTTGCGCGACCGACAATATCGTCTTCGTGAAAACCTTCGGGCAAATCAAACGGGTGATGCGAAACAATAATTTTTATGGCGGTATTCGGCAAAGAACATATTTTTTTGCGGACTTCGGCAATTTGTTCTTTGTTGATGCGCCCGTCCTTAAAAGTCATCGAACGCGCCGTATTGATTCCGACAACCGCGATTTCTTCATCCGCGTAAAACGGCTGCAAATCGTCGGTGATGTATTTTTTATAGTTGTCGAGCGGATGCAGGAAACGGTCAAAGACGTTGTGCAGCGGAACGTCGTGATTGCCCGGCACGACGATTTGCGGCTGCGGCAATTTATCCAAAAAAGCGCGTGCTTCGATGAATTGTGCGGACCGCGCGCGCTGCGTCAAATCTCCCGAAAGCACAATTAAATCCGGCGCGACTTCGTTGATTTTCCTTACAACTCCGTCAACTATCGCGTAATCAACACTCCCGAAATGAACGTCTGAAAGATGAACAATTGTTCGCATAATCTTAAAAGTGAAAAACTAAAAGTGAAAAGTGAAAAGTGAAAAGTGTAAAACCGTCTATTTTTAGTTTTTCACTTTTCACTTTTCACTTCCTTTGGCACAATCACGCGCAGAGCGTTCGGGCGAATGCGGTAGCGAAGCGGCGTTTCCATTGATTTTACTTCGCCGTCAAAAGCTACGAGCAACTTTTTGCGCCGAGTCTCGATGATAATTTCATCGGTGCAGAATGTTTCAAAATCTTTCGCCTCTCGCAGCTTGCCAAACAGCGAGCGGAGCGCGAGCCGCACAAGTCCTAATCTTCCCGTCCGGTGCAAAACATAAACGCTCAAGTTGCCCGCGTCCAGACATTTGCGCCCGCCGATATTGAAGCTGTCCGTTTCATATTCGTTGTTGCCGATGAAAATGAAAGGCGTTTTCCGTAAGAATTCTTTACCGTCAATTTTTAGTTTAATTTTGAAATACGGATAACGACGAAGGACCGCGACTGCCGACCAAAAAGCCGCCGACCATTTTCCGCGTCCCAATCTCTCCTGCTGCCGCTCGCGCCGCCGGACGATTTGCGGATACAAACCGATGCTCGAATTATTGATAAAAATCTGCCCGTTGACATCGCCGATGTCAACGTCCGTCGTGTGATTCTCCCTGATAATGCGGACGCTTTCTTCGAGTTCAGCCGGGATATTCAAGTCTTTTGAAAAATGATTGAGCGTTCCGAAAGGCAGCACGCCGAGCGTCTTGCCGGTTTCGGAAATCGCCGCCGCCACCGCGCTGATGGTGCCGTCGCCGCCCGCCGCGACAACCGTTTGATAATCGCTTTTCGCCGCTTCTTCCGCCATTTCGAGAAGCTCTTCGCCGCCTTCGGCAAACGAAAAATCCGCGTCGAGATTATTTGCGTGAAACGCTTCGACCAAAAGTTTTTTGGTTTCGTTTTTATCTTCATCGCTGCCCGAACTGGTGTTCATTATGACTTTGATTGGCTGCATAATCGAAAAAATTACCAACTTCCTTAAACTCTTTCGTGTAAAACAACCGCCAAATCCGACGGTAAAACAAGCGGATAAAATATCTTTGCTTCAAACAAATAATCTTCGCCGTCCTCGTCAATCACGCGAATCATATCGTCACTTTCGGCTTCTGCATCTGCGACAATTTCGTATAATTTCCCGACTTCGAGCGATGCTTCAAAACCTTTATTATTTATGCAAACCGCAAATTTTGTATTCATTACTAACTAAACCGACTGCACAATTTTAGAAATGTCCTTACTACATTCAATTTCGGCTAACTTATTTTATAGTTTGCCAAAACAGAAAATTTATTCTTTCATTCCAATAAAAGACAAATATGTTATCCATTTATCAGCAACTTCAGCATAAGAACTTGCCATCGGCGTTGTCATTCCATCATTTTCAATATTTTGAGCCTCTAAATCTGTGAAAATATCAACAATCATTTCTGCCTCCGATTCCAATAAGGTAATTAAGAAATAGTCAGTAAATTTATCGCCTTTATGTTTTTCAGGTTTTTTTATTGGAGAAGTTTGCAGAGTATCGGATAAGTGCAATGCAACAGAAAGATTTTTCTCTCGCAAAATTTTTTCAGTAATCTCTAATTCATTACGCGAAAAAGCATTTGGCTGAACACATAATTTTTTGTATTCATCTGCGTTTATCTGTGTAATCTGTGGTTTCATCTTCTTAAATCTTATCTTAGATAATCTTCTAACTTCGTCGAAGCGTCGGTTTTTTCGTCGCGGTATTTGACGATAATCGGCGCATAGATTGACAAACCGTTCTCCTTGCCGAAACCGCTCGTAATCTGACGCGAGCCTTGCACGACGACTGCGCCCGCCGGAATTTCCAAAGGCTTTTCCGCAGTCGATTTGTAAATCTCGCCTTTGACCAAATCGAAAACCGGTGTCGAGCGCGTGAGAATTACGCCCGAAGCCAGCACCGCTTTTTCGCGCACGATTACGCCTTCATAAACGCCCGTGTTGCCGCCGATTAGACAATCGTCTTCGATGACGACGGGATTCGCGTTTATCGGTTCTAACACGCCGCCGATTTGCGCCGCCGCCGAAAGGTGAACACGCTTGCCGATTTGAGCGCAACTGCCGACGAGCGCGTGCGAATCAATCAACGTGCCTTCGTCAACATACGCGCCGACGTTGACGTAGCACGGCGGCATCAATACAACATTTTCGCCGACAAAAGAACCGTCACGAATCGTCGAACCGCCGGGAACGATGCGAATTTTATCGTCCAGATTCATCGGACGAAGCGGAAAGGTATTTTTGTCGAAAAACTGAAACGTCTCGCCGCTAAAGGACATCGTAACCATCTCGCCCATTTTGAAACCGAGCAAAATCCCCTGTTTCACCCAGGCGTTGGTTTGCCAATTTCCATTTTCATCTTTTTCTGCCGCGCGAATTCTCCCTTCGCGAAGTTCTGTTTTGAAATCGTTAAAAGCCTCGCGGTCCGGCACGTCAAATTCCGATTTTGTAAACAGTTGTTCGATTTTTTCTTGTAAAGTCATTTTTTTACTTCTTGCAAACGATTATATCTTCTCAAAATCCCCTTCAATCTGTCGTGCGGCAAAGCATAAACCGTATTGCCGTTCAAGCCTTTCATCGTTTCCGCCGCGATTAGCGCATTGACAATCGCTTCTTCGGTGGCTTGCGTGGTGGCGACGAACAACGGATTGATTTTTTCATTCGGCAGCATCGTAATTTGTGCTAATTCGCCGTCTTTGCTCGCTTCGGCGGCGTTTGCCGTCGAGAAGGCGATAAAAATATCGCCCGACGAATTTCCGCCTCTGCCGCCCATCAGTCCGATGCCGAGCGAAACTCTTTTGACAAGCCGTTTTAGTTGATGCGGAAGCAGCGGCGCGTCGGTGGCAACAACGACGATTATCGAGCCTGTATCCTGGTCGGCTTTGCCGGTCGTCGGCAGCAGGTCGGTTATTTCTTTTCCGACCGGAACGCCTGCCACCGAAAAAAGCTGGCGCGAGCCGTAATTTGCCTGCACCAGAACGCCGACTTTATAGCCGCCGTCTTTTGCCTCCAAAACACGCGACGCGGTTCCCGTGCCGCCTTTGAAACTGTGCGCTATCATTCCCGTGCCGCCGCCGACATTGCCTTCGGCGATTGCGCCGGATTTTGCCGCGTCCAGTGCTTGAAAGGCGTGTTCTTTTTTGACGTGAAAACCGTTGATGTCATTTAAAAATCCGTCATAAGTTTCGGTGACGACCGGCAGGCTTAAATCGCCCGAATAATTGCCGCCCGAACTACGCTTTGCGCTCCATTCGATGACGGCATCGCGGACGACGCCGACGCTGTGCGTGTTGGTAATCAAAATCGGCGTTCCCAAACCGCCAGCTTCTTCAATCCAGGTCGTGCCGGTCATTTCGCCGTTGCCGTTTAAAGTGTGCCACGCGGCGAAAAGTCGTCCTTGAAAATTCTTTCCCTGCGGCAGAATCGCCGTTACGCCCGTGCGAATCGCTTTCTTACCGTCGCCTGAAATCAGAGTTGTGTAACCGACTTCGACGCCTTTGACATCCGTAATCGCGTTAAATTGTCCGGTCGCGCCTTCAAACGGAATGCCTAAATTACGCGCTCGCGGTTTGGTTTGCGCGTGGATTGTTAAAACAAAAAGCGAAAATATTAGAAAAATGGAAAGTGTTTTTTTCATCATTTTATTTTTGAAAGTCTTTTAAAGTCTCGCGCAATTTCTTCCGTGTGGGTTCGGTAACAGGCACGAGCGGCAAACGCAGATTTTCCTCCAGCAAACCCATTTCCTTCATTACAAACTTACACGGCGCAGGCGAGGCTTCGATAAAATTCGCTTCCATCAAAGGTAAAATTTTGTAATGAATTTTTCTGGCTGATGTCCACGCGCCGTCCAGAGCCTTTTCGACCATTTTAGAAGTTTCATTCGGAATTTCGTTTGAGCAAACCGAAACCAAACCGTCCGCGCCGACAGAAATTAAAGGCAAAGTCGTCGCGTCGTCGCCGGAAAAGACGGCGAAATTCTTCGGACGTTTCGCAATAATTTCCATAATCTGCGAGAAATTTCCCGATGCTTCTTTGGTCGCCGCGATGTTTTCAAACGCTTCGGCAAGACGTAAAGTCGTGTCGCTCGAGATGTCGGAACAAGTTCTGCCCGGCACGTTGTAAAGCATCAACGGAAATTTCTTGACCGATTTGGCGATTTCCGAAAAATGCGCGAACAAGCCTTCCTGCGTCGGTTTGTTGTAATACGGCGCGACGACGAGCGCGGCATCTGCACCGAGTTCGCGCGCCTTTCTGGTGAAATCAATGGTCGCGGCGGTGTTATTGCTTCCCGTTCCCGCGATGACTTTTCCGCCCAATTTATGCGCGACTTCAATCGTCATTCTGATGACGTGAATTTTCTCTTCGTCCGACATCGTAACGGCTTCGCCCGTCGTGCCGCACGGAATCAAAATCTTCACGCCGTTTTTTATCTGCCGTTCGACGAGCTTGCGAAAACAATCGTCGTCAATCGAGCCGTCTTTGTGAAACGGCGTAACCAGCGCAGTTCCGCAGCCGCGCAGCCAATCAATTTTCATCGTCATAATTTTCCACCACCGAAAAAATTTACAGGATATACAGGATATACAGGATTTGAACATTTTTCATCTATCCCGTGCATCCTGTATATCCTGTTTTAATAATCCTTTAAAATTTAGCGATTATTTCTTTTGCATAATTTCATCTATCACTTCGGTAAATTCCCAGAAACCCTTTTTGCCGACAATCCATTCCGCCGCCAGCAACGCGCCTGATGCAAAGCCTTCGCGCGAACGCGCAATATGTTCGAGCAGAATCTGGTCGGCGTTTCCGTCAAAACCGACGCGGTGCGTTCCGGGAATGTTTCCGGCGCGTGTCGCCGATACGCTGAAATCTTTTTCAATATTTTTAGCGACGATTTCTTTTAATTTCAAAGCCGTTCCGCTCGGCGCGTCCTTTTTGCGCGAATGATGCTGCTCTTCGATAAACGCTTCGTAATCTTCAAACCGGCTGAAAAGCTCCGATGCAAAATCGGCGATGCGATAAAACAAATTCACGCCGATTGAGAAATTCGCGCCGAAAACAAACGCGCCGTTCTTTTCTTCAATCAGATTTTTTATATTTTCCATTTCCGCGTTCCAGCCCGTCGTGCCTTCGACCAGCGGAACATTTGCCGAAAGACAAACTTCGACATTTCGCCCGACGGCTTCAGCAATCGAAAAATCAATCGCCGCGTCAACGCCTTTCAGTTTTTTCGCTAGTTCTTCGACCGACAGATTTGCATCCGATTCGTCAATAATGACGGCGATTTCGTGATTTTTATTTTCGGCTAGAGTCTTGATGAGTTTGCCCATCGCGCCGTAACCGATTAAAGCTATTTTCATTTTATTTATTATTCAAAATTCATCCGCCGCATCAAATCAAGGAAACGCGGCTCTTTTCTCAAGTTGTTCCACTTCGGCTCGACTTTCAGAAAAACCATCAGCACGTTTTTTTCTGCAAAGGCTTTTTCCAGATAATCGAGCGTGGTTTCGGTTTCACCGAGCGCGTTGTAAATGATGGCGAAATTATACGCCGGAACGTAGCGCGTCTTTGATAATTCCCGTAATCGCTCAAGCACGGCTCGCGCTTCGGCTAGATTGCCCGATTTTGCCAGAGCATAGCCTTTGACGGCGACGGCTTGCGAATTTTCGCCGGAAACCTGCGCCGCTTTTTCGGCTTCGGCGACGGCTTCCGGGAACTGACGGTTTTCGGCGTAAATACCGGACAATATCAAATGCGCGTGCCAGAAATTCGGGTCGAGTTCAAGGGTTTTGTTTAATCTTGAAACAGCTTCCTCCGTTTGTCCGGCGAAAAAAAGAAATTGCCCTTCAACCGAGTTAGTGATGAGCGAAAGCGGGTCGAGTTCGCGGGCGCGTTTAGCCAACCTCAACGCTTCGGCGTGCCGTCCTAAATTTGAGTTCAGATGGGCGTAAAAATAATGCGCCGGTGCGTTATTCAAATCTAGTTCAAGAGCGCGTTGATATTTATTTTCGGCTTCCTTCCAATTCCATTCATACCAGAATTCAACCAATCCGGCGGCAACGTGCGATTCGGGCAGATTCGGGTTGAGTTCGACTGCCCGCAACGCCGCCGTTTTTGCTTTCGGCATCGCGTCATTTGCCGGAACGTCGCCGGACAACGAAAAAGCGGTGTAGGCTTGGGCAATCCCAACATAAGCCAGCGCGTAATCGGCATCGAGCGCAATCGCCTGATTAAAATATTCGATGCCTTTTCTGGCTTCCGGCAAAATCAATCGGGAAGCGTGAAAACGTCCCTTCATATAAAGCTGATAGGCTTCGACGTTTTCCGTCGGACGCTTTTTCTCCGCGTTTCCGAGCCGAATTTTCAGAGCCGCCGCGACCCGTTCCGAAATTGCATCCTGCACGGCGAAAATGTCGGTGAACTTTTCGTCAAATTGTCCCGTCCACAACTGCTTGCCGTCGCCCGTGCGAAGCAGCTTTGCCGAAACTCTGATTCTCCCGCCGGAAGTTTGAATCGTTCCGTCCAAAACGGCTTCGACATTAAGCTCGCGCCCGGCAATCAATGAATCTTGTTCGACGGAATTATACCGGCGAATCGCGCTCAAAGGACGAACGGTAATTTCCTCGCCGCCGCCGAGTTTTGAAATTAAAGTGTCCGCCATTCCAAGTTCCAAAGCCTCGTCCCGCTTTTCCGCAACCAAAGACTTAAAGGGCAGCACAGCGACGGTTTTAATCTGCGCGTGGACGGATTTTTCATTTCCCAGCCGAGTATAAAAACCGAGCAAACTCAAACCGATAATAACCGCTCCGAAACCCGCGACGAGCCAAAAGTGGGTTGGTTTTCGGTTTTCAGTTTTTGGTCTTTGGTCTTCGTCAGTTTCCGGTTTCCGGTTTCCGGTTTCTGATTCGTTATTATTTTCAGGTTTATTTTGTAGTTTCAAATTTGAGATTTCGGAATCAACCGAACTTGAAACTTGAAACTTGGAACTTGAAACTTTAACGTCGGCAACGAATTTATAACCGTGTCCCGGAACGGTTACGATAAAACGATGTTCGCCGGGCTTTTCCCCGAAAACGCGGCGCAGAACTGAGATATTTTGCGTAAGATTGTTTTCTTCGACAATCGTATCCGCCCAAATTTCGCTCATCAATTCATCTTTTTCAACGACTCGTCCGCTGTGCCGGACAAGATAAAGTAAAGTGTCGAAGGCTTTCGGCATCAGCGGCACAATCTCATCAACGCCTTTGAGCAGCAGACGTTTCGCGGCATCGAGGCGAAAATCACCAAACTCGTAAATCGGGGTTTGAGGCTCATTCATCACGATTCTCACAAATTCTCACAAAATTTCAGCCGGATTCTAACGATTTTCACAACGGTTTTTTGTGATTATGACACGCATCAGCCAATCCTTTAAAGTTTTTGGCTGAAATAAATCAAAAAAACATGAGGAAATAAAAATGAAAAGAAATTTTGTGAAAATAACCGGCGGAACGGTTTTAGCGTTCGTAGTAATTTCGGCACTGACTTTCGGTTTGGTGTTTGCTCAGGGGGAATCAATAAGTAAAAGTAGTGAAAGCAAAGGCGGCAGTTTGAAAGGGACGTGGGACGCGCAGGTAATGATTCGCAACTGTCAAACGGGAGCGGCAATCAGAACTTTTGCGTCAATCGGAACATTTATGTCCGGCGGAACGATGCTCGATTCGACCTCCGGCATCCCACAATCTCTGAAAACACCTGGACACGGCGTTTGGAGCGACTTGGGCGGAAACCTTTATCAATTTAAGTTCAAGTCCTTCAGTTTTAACGCAAGCGGTAATTCAACCGGCTGGACAATTATTAAACACGATGCGTATCTAACAAATAGCAGCGGCGATGAGTATCAATCAGCCGGAACTTCGGAAATTTATGCCCCGAACGGAAATTTAATAGCTACAGGCTGCTCAACCACAACAGCCAAACGGTTTGAATAGACGGCAAAAAGACGGCGGGTTCGGCATAAAACGTAAAAATCTTTTTGCCGGACTCGCTCTGTAATTTTTTACAAAATTCAACTCAGGCTTTAACTTAGTCGGTCAAGAGTTTCTTCGCCAAATTCACATAAAGCCCGACCGCCTCTTCCAAGTCTCTTTTCAGGACAAACTCGTCTTTGGTATGCGCGACGAGAATCGAACCTGCGCCGAGCAGAAGCGGCGTTCCCCAATTCGGCAGATGCGGAATGTCGGTTGTAAAGCGGACGACTTTTTGTCGAAATCCTTCAACGGCGAGCATTTTTACGGGCAGGGCAACCGACATAACTTCGATTTCGCCGCGTCCGTCAATCGTTTTTTTCAACATTTCTAATATCGGTTTATCGCCGGTTGTCAGGCGAATATGCAAACCGGCTTCGGCATTCGGCGCAATCACGTTGGTTTTCAAACCGCCGCCGATTAAACCGATGTTGTTGGTCGTTTCGCCGAAAAATTCATCATTCGGAAACTTGATTTTTCTGACATCGGTTAAAATATCGAGCAACTTTTCGATTGCCGATTCGCCCATTTCAGGATACGCCGAATGCGCGGCTTTGCCTTTAGTTTTAATAGAAAATCTTAAAGAACCTTTCGAGCCGATTGCCAAATCATTGTCGGTCGGTTCGCCGTTTATCATAAATTCGCACTTCGCCGCGATTGGATGTTTGTTTGCCGCTCGCGCGCCCGTGCTTCCCTGTTCTTCGTCAACCGTGAACAGCAAACCGATGTCGCTTATTCCCTGTTTTCGCAATTCTTCCGCCGCAAAAATTTGTGAAGCGATAATGCCTTTGGCATCGCACGCGCCGCGCCCGTAGATTTTTTCTTCCCGTTCGCTCGCTTCGATAAACGGCGGAACAGTGTCCATATGAGTCGAGAAAAAAACGCGCGGAGTTTCGTCTAGAAAAGCGATGACATTGTTTTGATTTTCAGAAACAGCTTGCAGTTCGACTGTCCAACCCAGGTTTTGCAGATAATCGCGCAGAAAAAATCCGACCTGCTGTTCGTCGTCAGAAATTGACGGAATGTTGATTAAAACTTTTGTCAGTTCAAATAAATTCATTTTAAGTTTGTGTTTCGCGTTGAATCAAAAGCTGCCGGATTTCGATTCGCAGTTCTTTAATTTCCGTTTGCAATTCGGCGAGCGTCGGCGTTTCCAGCCAATTTTCAAGCCGCTCTAAAATCTCCAGCCGTTCGCTGTGCGTTTTTCCCCGAACAACCTTTTTTTCCTCGTCCATTCAACCCTCCTTGCCTGACAAATCTTTTTTCGGATTATCGCATCCAAGCCCGTCGGTTGTATATTCGGTTTTTCGTATCAATCTGAGAATTTCAAGATTTAACCTTCGTGAAAAATTCGTTGTGCAGTCTTTTTATTACTTCATTGACCTTTGCTTCTTTCACCACAAACGTCATATTGACGCTTGACGCGCCGTGTGAAATGAGCGAGATATTGACATCTGAAATCGTCGAAAAAATCTTTGAAGCCAAGCCCGAAGTCGAGCGCAAGCCTTCGCCGACGATGCACACGACGGCGTGATTCGTTTCGATTTCGACATCGCCGAGTCTTTCTAATTCGTTGACAATCGGCTCAATCGAAGCCGTATCGTCGAGCGTCAAAGCGACTGACACTTCCGATGTCGAAATCACGTCAATCACCGTGCGGTAGCGTTCAAAAATCTGGAACAGCGCGGACATAAAACCATACGCGCCGAGCATTCGTGCCGACGAAATTCGCAAAATCGTGATGCCTGTTTTGTGCGCGATTGATTTGATTTTGTTTGGCGAAACTTCCGATTCGGCTAAAATCATCGTGCCTTTTTCCGCAGGTTTGTGTGAATTGCAGACGCGCACGGGAATGTGGTAATCAACCGCCGGCTTGATAGTTTTCGGGTGCAGAACCTTCGCGCCGAAATACGCGAGTTCCGCCGCTTCCTCGTAAGATAAAACATTGATTGTTGCGGCATCGCCGCAAATTCGCGGGTCGCACGTCAAAACGCCGGTTACATCCGTCCAAATCTGAATCTCGCGCGCCCGCAATGCCGCGCCGACGAGTGCCGCCGAATAATCAGAACCGCCGCGCCCGAGCGTCGTTGTTTCACCGCTCCGGCTCGCCGCGATAAATCCGCCTAAAACCGGAATTTCACCTGCATCAATCAAAGGCTGTAATTCCAGTTTAATGAGATTTTCCGTTTCGTTCCAGACAGGCTGCGCCGCGCCGTATTCTTCGTCCGTGACAATCAGACGGCGCGAATCCATTTGTCTGGCATTGATATTTTTCGCCTTGCAGATTTCCGTCAAAAGACGCGATGAAAGCTGCTCGCCGTAAGAAACAATCGCGTCTTTGAGCATCGAAAGCGGCAAACTGCGCCGCGAAACGCGCATTAATAAATCGCTCAATTCCTTTTCGGCAAAATCAAGCTCCGTCTGAAATGCTTTTTGGCGGTCTTCACCGGTTAAATCCTTTGAAACTTGTTTGTGTCTTTCCAATTGTGGTTTGAGCGAAGCAAACGCGCTTTCAAAATCGCCTTTCTTCGCTGTTTCAAATGCAGCAAGGAGCGCGTCGGTAACTTTCGACATCGCGGAAGTAACGACGACGGGCGAGAAATTCTGCTGACTGCCGACAATCGCGGCGACACGCGCAAACGCTTCCGCATTCTGCACGCTCGTTCCGCCGAATTTCATTACGGTTGGAATTTTTCTTTTACTCACGACGTTAGAAATTTCAATCGAAAGCAGTTTCTTTGTCAAGCAAAGAGAAATTTAAGCCGGATAGATAGCAGATTTACCTGAAGATTCTTGAGAAATGAGAGAGCTTTAGCATAAAAGCAAAAAACCGATTAGTATGATAAATCGGTTTTTCGTTAAATTTATATTTTTAATCAGGCTTACAAAAGCTAGTTACTTCCGCCGCCACCGCCGGAGCCGCCGGAACCAGAGCCGCCGCCTTGACCGCCGCCACTTCCGCCGCCGGAGCCGCCTTTACCGCCGCCGCCGCCAGAACCTACGGCTGTGCCGCCACCTCAACCGGATCTGCCGCCGCGTCGGCCGCTACCGCTTCCACCACCGGAGCCGCCTTTATCGCCGCCGCCGGAACCAGAACCGCCGCCTGAGCCGCCTTGACCACCACCAGATCCAGAGCCGCCGCCGCTTCCGC
>Ga0136618_10000345_pt1 | contig 15392 bp, 12 predicted proteins | sample AntDrymUQ3302106_2_FD_104805 | JGI IMG/M metagenome (GOLD analysis project Ga0136618, IMG submission 104805) | Polar desert sand microbial communities from Dry Valleys, Antarctica - metaG UQ330 (21.06) | ecosystem: Environmental > Terrestrial > Soil > Desert | place: Antarctica: Dry Valley... | reverse complement strand
GGCGTTTGTATTCGTCGAGCGGTTGGACGGGAACGCCCCACCAAACGCCGGCGCGAACGATTTTGCCGGGCAGAACGCCGGCTTTTGAACCGATAATCGCGCCACTTTTCACTGTGGCGTGGTCGCCGAAACCGACTTGTCCGCCGATGACGCAATCGTCTTCGATAACGGTGCTGCCGGATATTCCGGTTTGTGAAGCGATGACGACGCGCTTGCCGATTTGAACGTTGTGGGCGATTTGCACGAGATTATCTATCTTTGTGCCTTCGCCGATTCGGGTTTCGCCTAACGCGCCTCTATCAATGCAAGAATTTGAGCCGATTTCAACATCGTCTTCGATAACGACTGTACCGATTTGCGGGAATTTGACGTAACCGTTTGCGCCGTCGCGGACAAAGCCGAAACCGTCTGAGCCGATGATTGCGCCAGCGTGGATTACGCATTCGCGTCCGATTTCCACATTGTCATATATCACACAGTTCGGATAAATACGTGTAAATTTTCCGATTGTTACGTTTTTTCCGATTTTCGCGCCGTCATAAATCTGTGTGCCTTCGCCAATGTTTGTGTTTTCTCCGACGGTTACAAACGCACCGATAAAATTCGCGCGAACGTCTGAATTTTCCGGGACGATTGCCGTTTTGTGCCAATCATTTCGCCAATCAGCTGGATGAAGTTTTTCAGCGATTTTGGCAAAAGCGAGTTTCGGATTTTTTACTTGAATAAACGGACAGGGAAGCAGCGCGTGGAAGTTTTCGGAAACGATTAAACAAGCGGCTTTGGTTTGCGCCAATTGTTCGGCAGATTCAGCTTTTTCAATTTTTTCAACGAAGGAAATTTCATTATCTCCGGCTGCTTCGAGGCTGGCGACGCGGAGAATTTCGGGTTTGCCATCGCCGTAAAGTTTCCCGTTCAATAATTGAGCTATCTCTTCAACTTTCATTTTGAATTCTAGTTTGTGTTTCGCTTCTCGTTTTCTTCAATTGCCCGCTGTAGAAACATTAGCAAACCTTCGATTTCAAAGCCGTGTTCGTCTGCCATCCGTTTTAAGACGGGCGCGCCGTCGCTGTCTAAAAAATGTAAATCGGCGAGATCAATCGTCAGATTCTTGCCGGTTTCCCCGCGCATTTCGAGCGCGATTTTTTCCAGAAGCTCGGCATCCGTCCGCGTCATTTCGCCTTCGACGCGCAAAATCGTTTTGCCATTTTCCGCGTCTTCAATCTGTATAATATTGGTCGGCATAGTTTTATGTGATTTAACGAAAAATTGTCGGGAAAAGCAAACAAAAAGACTTCGCGGGATTACCCAGTAAAGTCTTTTTGTTCCTGTAGTTTTAAGAATTAGAAATCTTCGCCGTCAGATTTATTAAATCTACCTTTGAATCTTTCCTCCATTTGCTCTTTTAGCTGTTTAGCTTGCGCCCTTTGTTCAACCGTCAAAATTTGAAAGATTTCCCATTTCGTGCGTTCTTTCTCGACAATTATTTGTGCCGCAATTGCGCCTTGCTGATTGGCAATTGTTTGAACTTGCGCTTCGTTGAACGGTTCGTTTTCAGTAAGCGATTTCAATTGCTGACGATTCGCCCGCATATTTTCCCTGAGCGGTTTAACTTTTGCGCGGCTCGCTTCCGAGATTTGTTTGACTTGCGCTTTTTGCGCGTCGGTCAAATTAAGTTTCTCCGCCATTCGCTCAAATCCGCGATGCCCGAATCCGCGTTCGTGTTTCCCTTTATCGCCTCTTTGAGCGAATGCGAAAACTGTTATGATTGCGACCATAGCAAAGACTAAAAATCCGATAGTAAATTTTTTCATTTTTTTATTGCTCCTCTAAATTTATAATACGCGGACTATAAATTTTTTCCGCGTTCAGAGTTGTAAACGAAATCGATAAAAGCTCGTTTGTCGAATTACGGTCAGCGATTGCAAAGATATGTAAAGACGAGTTGAAACGCGTATAATTGAGCATCAAAGGAAAACATTTTGCGATAAGCTAAGAGTGGTTAGAAATTTATGAATCGAATTTTAATCATTGACGACGACGAAGAGCTTTGTGAACTCGTTTCCGAATATCTGACGGTTGAGGGTTTTAAAACGGAAGCCGTTCACGACGGCGAAAGCGGTTTGAGACGAGCCTTGTCAAACGAATACGATTTAATAACTTTAGATGTGATGCTGCCGAAGAAAAACGGCTTTGATGTTCTGCGCGAACTTCGTCAAACATCGAAAATTCCCGTATTGATGCTGACGGCGCGTGGCGATGATATGGAACGCATCGTCGGTTTAGAAATCGGCGCGGACGATTATTTGCCGAAACCGTTTAATCCGCGCGAATTGGTTGCGCGTCTGCGGGCGATTTTGCGCCGGGTGCAAACAGAGCAGGAATCAAACCAAATCGAAATTGACAAATTGCAGATTGATGATGTCGAAGTGCAAATTTCGGCGCGCTCGGCTTTGAAAAACGGTGAAGATTTGGGATTGACATCGGTTGAATTTGATTTGTTGGCGGAACTTCTCAGACAAGCAGGCAAGGTGATTAAGAAGGAAGATTTAAGCAAACAGGTTTTAGAGCGCAAACTTTCGCCTTGGGACAGAAGTTTGGATATGCACATCAGCAATCTGCGGAAAAAATTGGGCAGCCGCGCTGGCGACACCGAAAGAATTAAGACCATTCGCTCGGTCGGTTACATCTATACTTTGGCGAACGAAAAATAGATGAGTTTATTTTTAAAAATCTTTTTGTGGTTTTGGCTGGCGATGGCGTTGATTGTCGGCGCGTTGACGCTCGTCACGTGGACGATTCAGACCGAGCCGATTGTGCGTCAATGGCAAACGGTCGTCGGCGAAACGATGAACGTCCACTCTCAAACGGCGGCGCAAATTTTCGACGCGGAAGGCAAAGCGGGTTTGGAAATTTTTCTCCGCCGCTTGGAAAGTTCTGAACGCATCAACGCCGTCGGATTATTCAGAGAAAACGGAGAACAGATAGCAGGCGGGAATCTTCAATTCGATATCACGAACGTTTTCGGAAAATCGCTTGCCAGCAACGAAACCGAATTTGAAAGGCTTGAAATGATTTCTCTCATCGCTAAAAAAACGACTTTGACAAACGGCGAAACGGTTGTTTTGGTAACACAGTGGGAACGTCCACGCGTACCCGAAAATTTCTTTTTAACGACGCGACAAATCGTCCAGATTTTTGCCGTTATCTTAACGGCGGGCTTGGTTTGTTACGCTCTGGCGAGTTATCTTTCGTCGCCGATTGTCAAACTTCGGCGGGCGACTAAAAAATTTGCCGGCGGAGATTTGCAAACTCGGCTCGATATTAAACGCCGCGACGAACTTGGTGATTTAGCTAGAGAGTTTGATGAAATGGCGGAGAGAATCGAAACGCTCGTCACATCGGAAAGGCGTTTGACGCAAGATATTTCTCACGAATTACGCTCGCCGCTGGCGAGAATGAATGTCGCACTCGAACTTGCCAGAAGCAAGGCGAACCCGGAAACGCTCGGTTTGATTGAACGCATTGCCGCTGAATCGAACCGCTTGAACGAAATGATTTCGCGCCTTCTCGTGCTTTCAAAACTCGAAACCGGCTCAGAAAATTTTGAGAAACACGAAATCAATTTAACCAAGATATTCGAACAAGTCGCCGCCGATGCCGATTTTGAAGCGCAGGCGAATAAGAAATCTGTAAAAATTTTGCAGAAAGACGCTGCCAAAGTTTTCGGCAATGAGAATCTCGTGCGGAGCGCGATTGAAAATGTTTTGCGAAATGCTGTGCGGTATACAAAAGATGAAACCGCCGTCGAAGTGAAACTAACGAGCGAGAATAAAACTGCCGTGATTTCCGTAAAGGACTACGGCGCGGGAGTTCCCGAAGGTGAATTGAAAAAATTATTTCGTCCGTTTTATCGGGTGCAGGCGGCGCGAGACAGAAAAACAGGCGGCATCGGATTAGGTTTGGCGATTGCCGAACGCGCCGTACGCGTTCATCAAGGCGTAATTAAAGCCAGAAACACGGAAAATGGTTTGGCGGTTGAAATTCATCTGCCGACTGTTAATTGAAGGTTGTGTTAAGTAATTTTTAGCCGAACCTTCCGTAATAGCTGATAACGGATAACTGATAGTTGTGCCGTCGCGCGGCTTGGCTGCGAGTCATAATAAAGATAATGGGATACCAATTTAGAGGCTTCTTTGCAGAATTCGCAGATGGACTGGTAGAATCAGCCGCCCAGCAGTGGCCTATGTCGCGGGCGAGAGTACTCGATGAGCCTTTTTATGGCGTTGGTTTGCGTTTATATGAACCAGACGATATGAAAACTGAGGAAGAGATAGAAAAATTACTATCGCTTGAGGATGAATTGCCAAGTTGGACAAAGAACTTTCCAGAAACAACGGTTGTCTACATTTATGCTGATTGCTTTGGCGGTCATTGTGAATACGAAGGCTTCGTATGTAAGAATGGAGAGAAACTCTTTGTTAAATCGGGAGATAAAGCACTCACCCGTCTTCTGAGTCATCTGGGAATTAAGTTAAATGACAAAGAGTTCTTCGGGCCATTTGAGAGAAGTTACCGGTGGTAACAAACAACGGCACAACAAGGCGCAGCACCCGGCTGCTTACAGCCCCGCTCGTTCCTCGCTTCGCTTCCGGCGGAAGATGAACTTAGGTCATTGATAGCTTTTTCTCACCTCTGAACATTTCTTTTATCTATCTGTTATACGTTATCAGCTATCAGTTATTGCGAAATTATTGCTTAATTTTAATTTGTACAGGTTTCATTTTACTGTATGTCACTCGTTCGACTGCGCCGAGCATTAACGAAAGATTGAACGCTCAGAATTACAAAAAACAAACAAATCACAGCCATTGCCGCTTGCGAGATGACTGCAAGCGAAACTTTAATGTTGCTCATTTGCGAAATTAATCGCACCGTTGGAATTATAAATCCTAACAGTCCGACAAGAACCGCCGCGTGCATCAAATGCTTGCGCAAATTTTCGTTTGATTTGGCAATGACTCCGAAAATCAACAGTAACAAACCAAATGCCGCAGGAATCAACGCCGTCAGGCTGGTGTTGCCGTCAACGATGCTGAAAACATAACCGATAATTCCGATTGCAATTAATAAAACGCCGCTAATAATTGAAGTTGAAGGCATATATTTTTATTCGAGGTTCAAGATTCAGGATTTAAGATTCAGAATTGAAATCCTAAATCTTGAATCCTGAATTATTTCTTCGTAATCGGCAACACAATCATCGAACCGGTTTTGCCGCCGAAATAAACTTTTTGCGTTGCTTTTTGAAAATCCGCGTCCGTGGCGAGTTTGTAGTTTTCCATAAACTTCTGCGGATTTCTGGCGACTAGTGGAAACCAAGTGCTTTGAATCTGCACCATAATTCGGTGTCCTTTTTTGAAAGTATGCGCGATGCCCGGCATTGTAAATTCGAGTTTCGTCGCTTGATTCGGCGTTAACGGTTCGGGTTTTTCAAACGAATTTCTGAAACGCGCCGGCATCGGTTCGCCGCGCAGAAGCATTTGATAACCGCCCGGTTCAAATACCGTCCACGCCGAATTTTCCGGCGGCTTTATCCTATCCGGTTGATCATCAGGCAGTTTTTTGCCGGTTTCGGGAAACTTGTAATCGTCTGGAAAAACGTCAATCAATTTGACGACGAAATCAGAATCGGTGCCGCTCGAGGAAATGAAAAGATACGGTTTAATGTCGCCCGCGACCGTAATATCTTCGGTTAAAACATCGGTTTGATAGACGAGAACATCGGGTCGGGTCGAAGCGAAACGCTGGTCTTCGGTCATAAAATCGCGCGGATAATTCGACGTAATTTTTTGCGTGTATGGAACGGGTTTCATCGGGTCAGAGACGTATTCGTTGAAACCTTCTTTCGCTTTCAGTGCGTCGGGCGAAAATGAAAGTCTGCCGTTTTCGGTTAGATAAAGCGCCGTGTCTGTGCCGTTGGTCGGTTCGTAATTTTCAAAATTGCGCCACTCGTTCGAGCCGGTATCGTAGAGATTAACTTCCTTGATTTTTGAAACATCGCCTTTGTCTTTTAGAAAATGATTGAAAAAGGGAAGCTCAAGATTGGCGCGGTAATACTCGGCGGTTTTTTGCCCGAAATATGCCGTGCCGAGCCATTCGCCGCTTGAACGCGACCAACCGCCGTGATCCCAAGGTCCGACGACGAGGACATTGTAAATGCCCGGATTCTGCCGTTCGATGTGCTGGTATGTTTTCAGTGCGCCGTATAAATCTTCGTTATCGAACCAACCGCCGACGGTCATCGTCGCGCATTTAATATTTTTGAGTTTGGGCAAGATATTGCGCTCTTTCCAATAATCGTCATAGTTCGGATGCGCCATCATATCGTCCCAAAATTTGATGCGAACGCCCAAGCCTTTTTCGTAGCTGTCCGCCACATTTTTCAACCCGCCGAGTTGGAGAAAATAATCGTAACCGTCTTCCGTTTCGCGTCCTTTCCATTTTTTCAAATAATCGAAAGTCGAAGACGGTGCAAGTCGGTATTGTCCGAAGAAAGAGAAAAACGAATAATTTTGCGCCAGAAATAACGCGCCGTTGTGGTGCATATCATCGCCATGAAACCAATCGGAAACCGGTGCCTGCGGCGAACAGGCTTTCAAAGCCGGATGCGAATCAATCGAACCTGCCGAAGTATAAAAACCCGGGTAAGAGATGCCGTAAGTTCCGACGCGCCCGTTGTTGTTTGCTACGTTCTTGAGCAGCCACTCAATCGTGTCGAAAGTGTCGGTTGATTCGTCAATATCCTTATTGGTTTTATTGACAATATCGGGGCGCACGTCTTCAAATTCACCTTCGGACATCGTTTTTCCGCGCACATCTTGATAAGCAAAAATATAACCTTCACGCGCATACAATTCCGACGGACCCAAACTCGTCCTGAATTTATCCGCACCGTAGGGAGCGACCGTGTAAGGCGTGCGATTTAACAAAATCGGATATTTTTCCGCTTTCGCTTTCGGCTCGTAAACGGCTGTAAAAAGTTTTACGCCGTCACGCATCGAAATCAACGCCTCGCGTTTGGTGTAATTTTCCTTGACGTATGTTGCGAGATCGGTTTGCTGTTGTGCCGTTTGTGCGAACAGCGCAGCTTGGCACGTAATAATGATTGCCAAAACGAACAAAAGATTTCTTAATCTATCGAATTTCATAATTTACTCCAAAAATAAGAAGGCGTGTATTTGACACATTTATTTTCGCTTAATTACCGAATTGATTCAAGAGTCAGTAAAAATTTATTTTGAAATTTCTTTAATTGCCGGCTAAAAAAAATGCAACGCTTTCTACAATAGAATGCGTCTATAATGCTGCCTAAGTTGCGCTTGGGATGTCAAATTAAATTTGACTTTATTTGAGCAACAGGCTATTCAGATTGATGTAGAATTTTTGCCGGAGAGCAACTATGAAGATTTGTTCCGTTTGTCAGCATTGTTACGATGATGCCGTAACCTTCTGCCCGCAAGAGAATTACAATTCTCTCGTTGCGGCACGTTCGGGTAGTTGCGAAATTACCGAAAATTATCGGGTTGATCGTTTGCTTGAGCGTGATGCGACGGGCGAAACATACGAAGCCACGCGAATCAGTTCAAGCGAGCCGTTCATCGTCAAACTTATCAACGGTGATTCGTTCGGCGCGTCGCAGATTGAGCGTGAAAGTATTTTGCGCGAAATGCGAGCCGCCGCAACGATTAATCATCCGAACGTAAGTCGCGTTATCGAATCGGGCGTATTGGAGAATGGTGAGTTTTATTTTGTATCGGAACCGGTCGGCGAAGAGAATTTACGCGATTATTTGAGAAGCGCCGGCTCGCTCTCGGAAGTGCAAGCCGTGACCATTGCTCGTCAAGCGGCGGAAGGACTCGAAGCGGCGCATCGTGCTGGTGTTATCCATCGAAGAATCAGTCCGGCAAATATTGTTCTCGCAGACGACGTAGAAAATCGTTTTTCAGCTAAATTACAAAACTTTGATTTCGGCGGTCTCGAGCAGCAAATCGCCGCTGGTGGCATCAACGGCAGTGAGCCGCATATTGATGTATTACGCTATTTGTCGCCGGAACAATGTGCCGGACAAACGGTGGACGCGCGAACGGATCTTTACAGTCTCGGCGTGGTGCTTTATGAAATGCTCACCGGTCGTTCGCCTTTTGATAAGCCGACAGTTGAAGCAATCGTTCATCAACCAATTAACGAACAACCGCTCGAAGCAATTCATTACGAAATAAAGGCATTGGTAAAGCACGCCTTGCAGTTTGCGCTTCAAAAAAATCCGTCCGCCAGAACGCCGACAGCAGTTAATTTTGCGCGTCATTTGCGCCACATCGAACAAGTCGCAGCAAAATCGTTTGCTTTTCAAATGCCGTCTCCATCTTCGTCAGCGAACAAATCCATGTTCGGCACGTCTGCCGCTACCGGCAATACTCCTGCACCGACATTCGGCAGTTCTATTAGCGAACATGGCGAAATATCTCAACCGCAAATTATCAACCTAGCAAGTGAAGAGGTTACGGCAGAAGCAATGACAAATTCGTTTGTTCCGCCGCCGTATGAAAAGAACATCGAAGAAGAGGCGGAAATTGAAACCGCTCCAATTTTTCAGACGGAACCTATTTTACTCAAAAAGAAACAAGCCGATGCGATTCAAGTCGTCTCAGAGCCGATTCGAGTCAAAAAGAAAGAAACCGAAACAATTTCGTCCGGTCCGGAACCGATTCGTATTAAGAAAAAAGAAACAGTTGCTGCGCCGATTGCTTCAGAGCCGATTTTCTCATCTGCTCAAAGCATTTCAAAAGCACGCACTCAATCGGCAACGCCAAATTCGATAATTTCATTCGATGCGAGCCGACCACCAGAGCGATTCTCGCCAAACCGACAATCTTTATTTATCGGCATCGGTCTCGCCGCTCTGCTTGCTTTTGCAGGCTTAGCCGCATTTGTTTACAACAAACAATTTTCGGAATCTCCTGAACCGCAACAACCAATTGCTGCTGCGACCGCTCAAACATCACAACCCGAAGTAGCAGATTCTGTTAGAAGCGACACATTACCTGCGGTATCGGATTCCGACGCATCAGAAAGCGAGGAATTATCACCTTTGCCAATCGAAGAATCTCCTCTACAGGTACGAAAAGGCGATGAAAAAAATCAACCGCGCCAAGACTCGCAGACAGATAATACGCTGGTCAAACAAAACGCTCCGGTTAAAGAAAAAACTGCACCTGAAAAATCATCGTCCGTCTCTACCGAAATCGCCGGGCAGAACCGTCCGCGTGTAGTATCAAATGACGGCACTTCGCAGGCGGAATTAAATAGCTCGCTTAATAAGTGGATTACCGCCACCAACGCCCGCGACGTTGACGGGCAGATGAGTTACTATGCGCCGAAAGTCAACTCTTATTACCTGTCGCGGAACGCTTCGCAAGACGCGGTTCGGACGGATAAGAAACGCGCTTTTGAACGCGCCACATCCGTTGATATAAAGACTAGCAAGCCGGAGATTATAGTCAGCCCCGACGGTCGCACCGCGAAGATGCGCTTCCGAAAAAAATTCGCTATTAAAGAAGGACAGCGAATTCGCAATGGTGAAGTAATTCAAGAGTTGCAGTGGGTTAAATCCGGCTCCGGCTGGCGAATTGTCAGCGAGCGCGACGTAAAAGTCGTCAATCGCTAAAAGAATTCGGCGGCATCTGAGGTTGTCAGCCATCTGAGTAATCCGACGCGGCAAATACGCTGTTTTTTAGTGTTTGCCGCATCGGATTTTCATCTCAAAAGATTTCAGTCAAATAAGCGTTTCACAAAAATTAATTCTCTCACAAAAATTCAATAAGACTACACAAAAAAGATCAACTGTAAATTCGGAATTTTTTGCGCTTTCTTTACGCTTCTTTTACTGTAAATAATCTTGAAAGAAATCCGATTTTTCACTAACGCTGGATTATGCGCCGAAATAAATAATTACGAGTAGAGACAATCCTCATATCCGATGCGACGCCATTACTTCTTCAATTCTTCATTAATAAGAGATTTCAAATCCGCTTCGCCGAGTCGCGCGAGTTGCCTGCCGTTAATAAAGAACGTCGGTGTTCGCGTCACGCCGAGGCTCTGTCCGTCTTTTTTGTCCCGCTCAATTTTCGGAGTAAATCGATTTTGCGCGATTACACGGTTTATTTTCTCGATATCTAAACCGAGTTCCATAGCATATTTTTCAAACAGAGCGTTGATGTCCGGTTGGCTTTGCTGCGCGGTTGGCTGTCCATGCCGCTCGCCCCATTCCGGCTGCCGTTGAAACAATAATTCCTGCATCTGCCAGTATTTTCCCTGTTCTCCTGCCGCTTCGGTCACCGTCGCCGCGAGCATCGAGTTCGGGTGCAGAGGCATATATCTCACGACGAGCCGGACTTTGCCGTCGTATTCTTTCAGAATCTTTTTAACCGTCGGATTGAACGCACGACAAGATTCGCACTCTGGATCTAAAAATTCGACGATTGTCACAGGGGCGTCTGCCGCCCCCAAAGTTGGGCTGTCCGGTCGGACGAGCCGACTTTCCGCCGCCGAAGTAGTTTTACGTTCACTTTGAATTGAATTTCTATAGTAATTTGCACCGATGATAGCGGCAATGATGACGACGATTGCAATAGCGCCTAAAACTTTTATTTCTTTTCGCATATTATTTTTCTTATTTATCTCTTTCCGTTTCCGATTTATAAAACAGCAGGCACAAAGCCACGCCGACAAACGCCGCGAGTGCCATCAGCGGAATTGTAATAAAACCCAGCCACTCGATTTGCCGCGAAGTGCAGGAAATACCTTGTGTGCAGGGAGTAATGCTTTCAGGAATGATTCCGTAGTAAAGCAAGTTGTGATAAATCGAGATTACCAGCCCGATTAGACAAACGGGTAAGGCGTAATTTTTCATTCGGCTGTCACGCATAACAATACCTATTCCGATGATGACGACGAGCGGATACATAGCAATGCGTTGATACCAACACAGAACGCACGGCGGAAGCTGCATCACCTCGCTAAAGAAAAGGCTGCCGACGGTGGCGACCAGTGCAATAATCCATGCCAGATACAGCAAATTGTCGGGTAACTTTCCTTCCTGCAAATTTCTAATTTGTTCCGATTTTTCCATTCTTTTTCAACTTCTTGTTTTCTACAAATGTGTTTCATGCTCGGCAAAACCACGACACTCGGTCTGCACCGTAATGTGTGAGATTTTGAAGTTTTTCGCGACGAAATCGTGAACCCGCTTCATCACCGCGTCGTGTTCATTATCATTGGTTAAAACCGTGTGAACGCTCATCGCGTTGACACCGGACGTTAAACTCCAAACATGCAAGTCGTGAACGTCCGCAACGCCATCTATTTTTTCAACCGCCTGGCGCAGCGATTCAATATTAACATCGGCTGGCGTACCTTCGAGCAGAACGCTAACCGATTCTTTCATTAACGCCCAAGTACGCGGCAGAATAAACAAACCGATTCCGGCGGAAATCAACGGGTCGGCGTAATACCAGCCGGTCGTCAGCATAATCACACCCGCGATAATGACACCGATTGACGTGAGCATATCGGACAAAACTTCAAAATACGCGCCTTTCATATTCAGGCTCTCGCTCGAACCGGCGCGTAAGATATACATTCCGACGAGGTTGATAACCAGCCCGATTCCGGCGACTATCAACATCCCTTTGCTTTCGACTTCCGGCGGATTTTTGAACCGCTCGTAGGCTTCGTAAAGTATATAAAATGAAATGCCAATGAGAATTACGGCATTCGTCAAAGCGGCTAATATTTCGACACGATAATACCATAAGTTTTTACCGGGGTAGCTTTCCGCTCAGCAAACCGAATTGCAAATAACGCCAGAGCCAACCCGAAAACGTCCGTCAACATATGTCCGGCGTCCGCTAGCAAAGCGAGGCTTCCCGTCCAAAGTCCGCCGACCACTTCAGCTAATAAATAGGTCGTCGTTAAACCCAGAACGATTGCCAAATTCTTTTTATTTTTACTTCCCGCCGATTGCACGTGTGCGTGTCCCATATTTTTTCAACGGTTTAATTTTTCCGCTTATTTTCTTTTGGCTTGTCTAAAAATTAGGTTATCTTTGCCAAATCAATTTCATATTCGGTTAATTTTCCTCCATAAATTCTCCTTTAGCGTCGCGCTCGAACCAAGCGTAAAGCGTGGGCAAAATCAAAAGCGTCAGAAGCGTCGAAGTATATCAAACCGCCGATGACGACGGTAGCAAGCGGTCGCTGGACTTCCGCGCCCGCCGACGTTGCTAAAGCCATCGGAATAAAACCCAAACTTGCGACAAGTGCCGTCATTAAAACTGGACGCAATCGTGTCATCGCGCCTTCGTTGACGGCATCAATCACGGATTTTCCTTCTTTGCGCAGATGATTGATAAAGCTGACCATCACCACGCCGTTCAGCACCGCCACGCCGAAAAGGGCGATAAATCCAACTCCGGCGGAAATCGAAAACGGCATTCCTCTGAGAGCGAGCGCAATAACGCCGCCGACAATTGCAAACGGGATTCCGGTATAAATCATCAATGCCTGTTTCGCCGAATTAAACGTCGAGAAAAGCATCACGAAAATCAGAAACAGCGCGATGGGAACGACAATTAAAAGCGTTCCGGTCGCTCGTTCGAGATTTTCAAACGCGCCGCCCCATTTCAGGTAATAGCCCGGCGGCAAACTTACTTCGTTTTCAATTTTTTGTTTTGCTTCCTCGACGAAACTAGCCACGTCGCGGTCGCGGACGTTGGTTGATACGACGATTCTTCGTCGCGTGTCGTCGCGGGAAATCTGCGCCGCGCTTTCAATCAAGGATACATCGGCGACTTGCGCGAGCGGCACGCGCTGTCCGGTCGGCGAAGTTAGAAGCAAATTTCTGACCGATTCCACGGTTTGCGAAGCGTTTTCGTTTAATCGTAAAACGAGGTCGAAACGCTGTTCTCCCTCGAAAACTTCGCCCGCTTTTTTGCCCGCGAAAATTGATTCGACCAGATCGTTGACATCTTCGACGTTCAACCCGTAACGCGCAATCGCGGCGCGGTCTGGTTTGACTTGAAGCTGCGGCAAGCCGGTCGTTACTTCGGCTTTGGTTTCCTCCGCGCCTTGAATTTGAGCGAGAACGCGCTCGATTGCTTCACCTTTGTTTGCTAAAACTTCCAGATCGTCGCCGAAAAGTTTAACGGACACATCGCCGCGCGTTCCGGCAATCAGTTCGTTGACGCGCATTTCAATCGGCTGCATAAATCCGAACGAAGCCGCGCCCGGCACTTCCGATTCCAGTTTCTTCGACATCCTTTCGATGAGTTCTTCTTTCGTCATTCCCGATTTCCACTCGTCAATCGGATTCAGCATCACGAAAACGTCGCATTGATTAAGACTCATCGAATCGTTGGCGACCGCCGGCGCGCCGCATTTTGAAACGATTTGTTTGACTTCGGGAAAAACCTTGAGCGATTTTTCAACTTCGGACGTCGTTCTCATTGATTGGTCGAGAGAAACGCTCGGCAGCATAATTGTTTCGATTAAAATATCGCCTTCGTCGAGACGCGGGATAAATTCACCGCCAAGATACGGGAATATCGCGCCTGATATTAAAACTAAGGCGACGGCAATCGCCAAAAACTGTGCGCGGAATTTCATCACGTAAGCAAGCGCGGGTTTGTAAATCTGTTTCGCCCAGCGAATCAGAAAACTTTCCTTTTCCGAAACACTACCGCGCAAAATCAAAGCAAGCATCGCCGGAACGTAAGTCAAAGAAAGAATTAAAGAACCGGCAAGGGCGAAAATCACGGTCAGAGCCATCGGCACAAACATTTTTCCTTCGATGCCGCGCAAAGTCAAAATCGGCAAATAAACGATACCGATAATGGCGACGGCGAAAACTACGGGTCGCGCCACTTCCAGACACGCTTCAAGAATCGTCCGTTCGGGGGGTTCTCGTGAGTTTTCGTGCTGCGCTTCGGCTCGTCTGCGGACGACATTTTCGACCATCACGACCGCGCCGTCAACAATCAAACCGAAGTCCAACGCGCCCAGACTCATCAAATTTCCCGACACGTTAAAAATGCGCATCAGAATCGCCGCAAACAGCATCGAAAGCGGAATTATCGTGGCGACGAGTAACGCGCCACGCCAATTTCCGAGAAGCAAAAGCAAAACGAAAATGACCAACGCCGCGCCTTCGAGTAAGTTTGTTTCGACCGTCGCAATCGCGCGTTTAACGAGTGCCGTGCGGTCATAAAACGGTTCGATGGAAACGCCTGCGGGTAGAGTTTTGCGGATTTCGTCAATTCGCGCTTTGACTCTTTCGGCAACCGTGCGCGAGTTTTCGCCCTTGAGCATTATTGCCATTCCCGACACGATTTCGCCTTCGCCGTCCGCCGTTACCGCGCCCTGCCGGATTCCTTTGCCTTCGACGATTTCGCCTAAATCCCTGACAAAAATGGGAACGCCTTCTTTGCCCGTTTTGACGACGATATTGGCGATGTCGTCCATTTTTTCGACCAGCCCGACACCACGCAGAAGGTATTGCTCCGCGCCTTTTTCGATGTAGCCGCCGCCGACCGTTCCGTTATTTCGCGTGACGGCTTCATAAACATCTCGCAAACTTAAACCGTAACTTTGCAGTTTTTCGGGCGAAAGCCGAACTTCGTATTGTTTACCGAAACCGCCGTGAGAGTTGACTTCCGTTACTCCGGGAACGCCCATCAATTGTCGTCGAATGTTCCAATCGTGAATCGTCCGCAAATCGGTCGCCGTATAATTACTGCCTTTTTCGGCTTTGACTTCGTATTGATAAATTTCGCCCAAACCCGTCGCAATCGGTCCCATTTCAGGTGAGCCGATGCCGGGCGGAATCTGTTCACGCGCTTGTGAAAGCCGCTCAAGAACAAGCTGCCGCGCAAAATAAATGTCGGTTGATTCTTCAAAGACAATCGTGACATTCGAGATGCCGAATTTGGAAACCGAGCGGATTTCTTCGACATTCGGAATGCCCGACATTGCCACTTCGATAGGAAACGTGATTTGCCGTTCTATCTCCAAAGGCGCGAGCGACGGTGCGCCGGTCAAAACCTGCACCTGCACGTTGGTTACGTCCGGCACGGCATCAATCGGTAAATTTATCAAACTGTATGCGCCCGCCGCCGCCATAATTGCGACCAGCAGAAGCACGACCAATTTTTGCGCTATCGAAAAACGAATAATTGCGTTAATCATAAATTTAGTAAGCTGTAAGCGGTGAGCAGTAAGCAGAAAAACCATTGCTTGAGCCGCATTTCAAAAGTAAAAATATCAAGAAACAACAAATGT
>Ga0136618_10000344_pt1 | contig 15398 bp, 14 predicted proteins | sample AntDrymUQ3302106_2_FD_104805 | JGI IMG/M metagenome (GOLD analysis project Ga0136618, IMG submission 104805) | Polar desert sand microbial communities from Dry Valleys, Antarctica - metaG UQ330 (21.06) | ecosystem: Environmental > Terrestrial > Soil > Desert | place: Antarctica: Dry Valley... | reverse complement strand
TGGGTCGGAAAGCCGGGTTGCGGGCTGATGCCCATCCGCGGGCACTCCGGCGTCCAGGGCGGCGCGGAGATGGGCTGTTACTCGACGAGCTTCCCCGGCGGCGTCGAGGTGAACGAAGAGAACGCGAAGCACTTCTCGGAGCTCTGGGGGTTCGATGTCCCGTCCTCAAAGGGGCTCCGGTCGCCGGAGATGCTCGATGCCGCGCACAGGGGAGAGCTCGACGTCCTCTTCTCGGCTGGCGGAAACTTTCTCGAAACGATGCCGGACCCGGACCGGATCCGCGAGGCGCTCGAGCGAACTCCCCTTCGGGTCCACATGGACATTGTGCTCTCGAAGCAGATGTTCGCCGAGCCCGGCGAGGCGGTGCTGATCCTGCCCGCGATGACGCGCTACGAGATCCCTGGTGGCATCACCGAGACGTCGACCGAGCGCCGAGTGATCCTGAGTCCCGAGATTCCTGGCCCGCGGATCTCAGACGCGCGTGCTGAGTGGGAAGTGATGCTGGAGCTCGCGGCACGCGTCAGACCCGAGATCGCCGACAAGCTGCGCGTGAGCGGCACGCCCGAGCTACGCGAGGAGATCGCGGTGGCGAACCCGCTGTACGCGCAGATCGTCGACCTCCACGAGGGGGGCGATTCATTTCAGTACGGAGGCCGGCTCTTCCCCGAGGGAACCGATTTCCAGACGGAGTCAGGCAAGGCTCATTTTGCCCTGGTTCGACCCCCGGCTTCGTACGAGGCGCCCGAGGACGGGACGCTCTCGCTCTCGACGCGCCGCGGCAAGCAGTTCAATTCCATCGTCCAGGGGGACCACGACGCAATCACCGGAATGAGCCGCGAGATGGTGCTGGTCTCGGCGGAGGATGCGAAGAGGCGAGGGCTCGAAGCCGGACAGGCGGTGATCGTCAAGAGCAAGGACGGCGAGCTTCGCTGCCGGGTCCACGTCGCCCGGATCGCACCCGGCAACGCCCAGGTCCACTGGCCGGAGGGCAATGTCCTCATCGCCGACGAGATCCGCTCTGAGGAGGCGGGGATACCCGACTACAACGCCCGCGTCACGATCGAGGCTGCCTGAGCAGTGCCTCCGCCCGGGCGAGGTCCTCGGGCGTGTTGACATTGAACGTCTCGCGCTCGGGCGCCTGAATCCAGTCAGGGTTGATCGCTTCGACGGCTTCGGTTGCGGAGTCGCCATTGGCGACGGCTTCCTCCAGCCGGGCGAGATCCTCGGTCGCGTAGAGAGCGATCAACGGATGCACGCGGCCGTCCGAGCGGACCGCGGTGGTCTTCGGGGCGCTGGCGAGGACCCGCAGCAGCATCGAGGTGAGGAACGGCGCGTCGCATGGAACGACGAGAACGGGACGTGCCCCGGCATGACTCATTGCCGCGACCACGCCCGCGAGCGGGTGTCGCGGCTCGTCGGGCTCGGTGATGACGGTGATATCGAGAGTCGGTAGCGGCGAGTCGGCCTTCGCGACGACGACGTGGTCGACGGCGGCTTGCGAGAGGGCCGCCAGCGGATATGCGATCAGCGGCAGCCCCGCCAGCTCGACGGTCGCCTTCGCACCGCCGAGCCGGGTCGCGGCGCCACCCGCCAGAACGGCGCCGAGCGGCATACCTGCGGGGGTCGTGGCAAGCCGCGGGTCCACTCAGCGAGTCTCGCACGGCGCAGGGGTAGGCTCGCTAGAAGTGGCGCCCCTGCTTCCAGTTGCCGATGCCCGGGCCGCCGTGTTGGCCGAGATTGGCTCGCCGCCGGCGGCGGAGCGTGTGCCTGTCGCGGACGCTTACGCGCGCGTATTGGCGGTCGATGTCGTATCTGGCGAGGACGTGCCGGGTTGGGACAACTCGGCGATGGACGGCTACGCGGTTCGCGCTGCCGATACCGCGGGGGCAAGCGCCGACTCACCCGCGACCTTGCGCCTCACGGGCGAGTCCCGAGCAGGCGAACCCGCCGCAGGCACGTTGGGCGCAGGTGAGGCGTTTCGCATCTCCACGGGAGGTCTGGTGCCCGACGGTGCGGACTCCGTCGTGCGCGTCGAGGACACCGACCACTACGAGGACGGGCGAGCCGGCACCGAAGCGTCAAACGAAGTGGCGATTCACGTCGAGGTCGAGCCGGGTCGTGACATCCGCCGCGCGGGAGACGACATCCGTTCGGGCGACCCGGTCCTGGGCGCAAGCTCCATCCTGGGTTCGGCCGAGCTCGGGGTGCTCGCGTCCATCGGGATAGCCGAACCCGAGTGCGCGCGACGCCCGACGCTGGCCGTCGTCTGCACGGGCGATGAGCTCCTGGGGCCGTCGGAGCCGATGCGGCCCGGCGGTGTCCGCAACTCCAACGCCTACGCACTTCCCGCGCTGGCCAGGCTGGCCGGAGCTGAGGTCGTGAGCGTCGAGCGCTGCGCGGACGATCCGGAAGCGACTCGCGATGCGATGGCGCAAGCGACCGAGGCCGACGTGACGGTGGTCTGCGGTGGCGTCTCGGTGGGCGTCCACGACCACGTCAAAGACGCGTTCGCGGCCGTCGGAATCGAGGAACGGTTCTGGGGCGTGGCGCTGCGTCCCGGCAAGCCGACCTGGTTCGGCGTGCGCGATTCGCGAACGCTCGCATTCGGGCTGCCCGGGAACCCCGTGTCAGCGTTCGTCACGTTCATCCTCTTCGTGAGGCCCGCGCTTCGCGCGCTTCAGGGCGCTTCGCCCGAGCTCGACACCGTCGAGGCGACGCTCGCCGGCGAGGTCCCGCGTATGGAGCGCCGCGACCAGGCCGTTCGCTGCGGACTGACAGCGACGGACCAGGGCTGGCTTGCGACACCGACCGGGCCACAGGGATCGCACGTCTTAACTTCGATGCTGGGCGCTGACGTGCTGGTCGTGATCGAGGCAGGGCAGGATCCTGCTCCCGCCGGAAGTCGCGTCAAGGCGCAGCTCCTCCGCGTACCCTCCGTCGTGTGAAGGTCACAGTCCGCCTCTTCGCCATGTTGCGCGAGCGCGCAGGCTCTGACTCGGTCGAGATCGAGTTGGCGGACGGCGCAACCGTTGCCGATGCGATCGATGCCCTCGGCCGCGACCCCGAAGTTGGCGAACTCGCCGCCCGGCTGCCTCTTCGCATCGCGATCAACCGCGAATATGCGCCCAGCGACGCACCCATTGCGTCGAGCGACGAGCTTGCCGCCATTCCGCCCGTGTCCGGCGGCGCCCCCGATACTCAGAGCCGCGTCCGGCGGGCGCGGGTGACCTCGGAACCGCTCGACCAGACCTCGGTCACCGCGCTCGTCTCGGACCTGGGGGCGGGCGCCGTGATCACCTTCCAGGGCACAACTCGGGATGTCGAGAAGCTGACGTACGACGCTTACGCCGAGATGGCCGAGCCGAGGATCGAGGAAATCCTGCGCGAATGCGTCGAGCGCCATGGGCTGAAGGCCGCCGCGGCCGAGCACCGCATCGGCGACGTGCCGCTTGGCGAACCGAGCGTGGTCGTGGCCGTCTCCGGCGCCCATCGCGAGGAAACCTTTGCCGGCGCGCGCGAGGCGATCGACCGGATCAAGGCCGAGGCGCCGATCTGGAAGAAAGAAGTCGAGGGAGAATCCGGATCATGGGTAGAGGGAACGGTGCCATGAGCGACGAGACCAAGCTGACGCATCTCGGCTCAGACGGCTCGGCTCGCATGGTCGACGTCGGTGCCAAGGATCAGACCGAACGCGTCGCAGTCGCCGAAGCCCGAGTGTCGATGAGCGAGGAGACTGCCGCAGCAGTGGCTCGCGGAGACGCGCCGAAGGGCGATGTCGTGGCGACGGCACGACTCGCCGGCATCCAGGCTGCGAAGCGCACGGCCGACCTGATCCCGCTGGCTCACCCGCTCGCACTCAACTTCGTCGACGTGACCGCACACATCGACGTCGCCGCGGGCTACGTGACCCTTACCGGAGAGGCGCGCACGGTCGGCCGCACCGGCGTCGAACTGGAAGCGCTCACGGCCTGCACCGTTGCCGCGCTCACCGTCTACGACATGGTGAAGGGCATCGAGAAGGGAGTCGAGATCGAGCGGATCGGCCTGGTCTCCAAGGCCGGCGGCCGGAGCGGCGATTGGGTCAGGGGAACGCCCGCTCATGAGTGACTCGCCATTCCGCGCGGCGGTCTTGGCGATCTCGACCTCGAAGGCGGCGGGCGATGGCGATGACGAGAGCGGTCCGCGGCTGCGAGCGCTGCTCGAGGAAGCGGGGTGCGAGGTCGTGGCGGTCGAGCTGATCCCGGACGACCGCGAGCTGATCGCCGGCCGGCTTCGCTTCTACTCGGACGAGGACGGGTGCGACCTGATCGCGACGACGGGCGGCACCGGCCTGTCCGTAGACGACATCACGCCGGAGGCCACACGAGACGTGATCGATCGGGAAGCTCCCGGCATCGCCGAAGCGATGCGCCTCGAATCCCGCCCCCACGTCCCGAAGCACTGGATGCTTTCGCGCGGCGTCGCGGGCAGTCGGGGCCGGACTTTGATCGTGAACTTTCCGGGCAACCCGAACGCGATCGAGCAGGCCGGCGCAGCGATTACGTCCTCCCTGGGACACGCACTCGGGTTGCTACGCCGGCGATGAGCGCGACCACCGCGCCTGCCCCCGCCAACACCAGGCCGAGCGTTTCGAGACCGCCGAAGACCGCCTCCCAAATCGCGCGAGCTGCCTCTTCTGCCGCGTCGTCGTCGGGCTCGCGGCCCGCAAGCTCGCGGCCGCCTATGTAGCCGGCGAAGATCACGACGCCCGCCACCGCCACGCCCATCGCCGCTCCAAACAGCGCCGTCCTGCGGTCGTTGGCGACGACGATGCCGCCGATCATGAGGAGGCCGCCGAGGATCGGGAGCACGAGCGAGAGGCTGCTCACGTCGTCGGCCGCCCGAGCCACGTCCACAAGCGTCCCCGAGGAGCCGGTGTCCGCGATGCGCAGGTCCAGGTCTCGATCGACGCTGCGCGCGAGCTCAGGGTCCCGCTCGCCCAGGATCTCGGCAAGGGTTGCGCCCGCATCTCGAACCACGACCTCGGCGTCCTCGCCGTCCTGAAGGGCCGCGCGGTTTGCGGCCACGAGTGCGGCGTTGAGAGATTCGCGGAAGCGCTCGTCCTCGGTCACATCCTCGATGCTTCGGTCAACCGCTTTGTTGGCCTCGTTCCGGTCCACGCCGCGGCGCTCGAGCTCGTTCACGATCACGTCGCCGATCTCGGCCCGCGCGCCCGCGTCGTCGAGCGAGGTGACGGCCCGCTCGGCGAAGCGTTCGGGGTCGAGCAGGTTCTGATCTGCGTAGCGAATGAGAATGCCCCCCACGAGGGCGATGCCACCGAGCACGATCATGAAGATCGACGCAAGCCGGCGCAAGATCATGGTTCTGTTCCGGAGATCATTTGATTCAGGTCCCCGCGGGTCCACTGGTCGAGTAGGTGGACGAGCTTGGGATCGGCATCGTCCTCGATGAGGCAGACGGTTCCGGGCCAGTACGCGCTGCCCTTGGACGACGAGCGCAAGAGGGTCGGGCTGTGAACCCAGCTTCCTGTGTTGAGGAGCGTCGCCCCGTTCTTCGTCGTCCATTCGTCCTCGTCTTCCAGCGGCCCGCGGCGATGGGTGTGGCCGAAGATAACCCACTTCGCGTCGATCTCGAGGCGCTCGACCACCTCGCTCATCGCATCGATGCCGGACCGCGAGATCGCGTTCGGCGAGAGATCGGCACGCACTGGGCCCAACCCGAGCCTGTTCGCGACGCCGACCGCGCCGGGTAGCGCGACCGAGCCGACAAGCCAGCCACGGACCTTCGCCGAGCGGCCGCCTCCGCTAGAGAGCGAATCCCAGATCCGCTTCGTCGGCGTGCCACCTGGGTGGCTCTGGTTCGCGCCGGCCTGCGCGAGGGCGTAGAGAAAGGCGAAGACCGGCGCCCCGATGCGCTCGTAGTCCTCGGGCTCGTCGGACGATTCCTCGTCGGGCGGCGCGAGCGGATCCGGTCCCGTGGGAGTGAGGCCCAGGGTTCGCTCCACCAGGGCAAGGCCCAATCGCTCGAAAGTCGGGATCGTCAGGTGGCGGTCAAGGTAGTGGCCGTGCGTCGCGTAAACGTCGTCACGAAGCCAGACCCCCGGGTAGCTGAAGCGCAGCTTTGTGCCGGCCATCGCGTCGCGGATCTCCGAGGCGGGCCACTGGTCGATTCGGGCTCGCTCCGCAAGTCCCAGCGGCCGCGAGCCCTTGAGCGCGCGGCCCTCGAGCCAGGTTGAGATCAAGCGGTAGTCGTGGTTGCCGGGGACGACGATCACCTCTTTCGAGGCAAGGGCCGCAAGCTGTGCAAGCACAGGCTTTGCCATTTCCATCGCCTCGGTGAACGGACGATCCCGGAACTCGAGGATGTCGCCTAAGAGAACGAGGCGATCGACGCCCTCGATCGCGTCTGACAGTAGAGAGAACGCTTCTGGCCGGCGCAACAGATCGGCGTCAGAGCCGGAGCCGAGGTGAATATCGGAGACGATCGCGGTACGCATTTCGCGCTCATCCTTCCAGGTATGTGGTGAGCGACGAACGTCGCGAAAGGAGCGTGTGCCGCTGCGGATGTAGTCTCCGGCTTCATGAGCGAGACACTTCGAGAGCGGCCGGAGACATCGCAGGCAGGGGGAATCCCGGTCGAGAATCCTGCGACGGGGGAAACGCTTGCGACCATTCCGGAGCTCGGAGCAGATGAGGTCCATGCCCTCGCCGAGCGCGCCCGCGCCGCGCAGCCCGGGTGGTGGGAGGCGGGTTTCGAAGCGCGTGCAGAGGTGCTCCTGGCCGCGCGTGGCTGGCTGGTCCAGAACGCCGAGCTGGTCGTCGGCACGATCTGTGCCGAGACCGGCCGGCCGGCAGATGAGACACAGTTCGCGGAGTTCGGCTACGGACTCTCGGCGCTCGAGTTCTGGGCGAAGCAGGCGCCGGTCTACCTCGCGGATGAGGAGATCGAATCCGCATCGCCGTTCGTCCGCGGCAAGCGGCTCGTCGTCCGCTACGAGCCGGTCGGCCTGGTCGGCGTGATCGGCCCCTGGAACTACCCGCTCAACAACTCGTTTGGCGATTGCATCCCGGCCCTGGCGGCCGGCAACGCCGTGATCCTCAAGCCCTCGGAGCTGACGCCACTCACCTCACTTCTCATGGCCGAGATGCTCGCCGAATGCGGCCTGCCCGACGGCGTCTTCCAGGTCGCCACCGGCCGCGGCGAAACAGGCGCAGCGCTGGTCGACGAGGTGGACTACGTGATGTTCACCGGGTCGGCCAAGACCGGAAAGCGCGTGATGGCCCAGGCGGCCGAGACTCTTACTCCCGTTTCGCTCGAGCTCGGCGGCAAGGACCCGATGATCGTGCTCTCCGACGCCGACATCGAGCGCGCCGCAAACGCCGCAGTCTCCTACGGGATGAACAACTCCGGCCAGGTCTGCATCTCGGTTGAGCGGATCTACGCCGAGGATCCGATCCACGACGAGCTGCTCGAGCGCATCACCCAAAAGGTCGAAGGCCTCCGCCAGGGCGCACCCGGGCCGGCCGGAACCGTCGACGTTGGCGCGATGATCTTCCCGCCGCAGATGGACACGGTCGAAGCGCACATCGCCGATGCGGTCGAAAAGGGGGCGCGCATCGTCACCGGTGGCGAGCGTGGGGAAGGGCCTGGTCGGTTCTTCCAGCCGACCGTCCTGGCGGACGTGGACCATTCGATGCTCTGCATGACCGAAGAGACGTTCGGCCCCACGCTGCCCGTGATGCGGGTGCGTGACGCCGAGGAGGCGGTCGAGCTCGCGAACGACGGTCCCTACGGACTCCAGGCGTCCGTTTGGACACGCGACGAGACGCGCGGGGAGGAGATCGCGCGGCGGATCGAGGCCGGTGTCGCTTGCGTGAACGACGCGCAGGTGAACTACGCCGCGCTCGAGCTGCCGATGGGCGGCTGGAAGGAATCGGGCCTCGGCTCGCGCCACGGTCCGGACGGCATCCGCAAGTACACGAAGCGCCAGTCGCTTCTGATCACGCCTGGCAGTGCCGGCTTCCGCGACGCCCACCACTTCCCGTACTCGGCGCAGGTGACCGAGCTGATCGGGCAGACATTTGCCGCGCTCGCTACCTCCGAGCTGTTCTCAGACCGCCAACGCGTGACGTTGCGCGCGCTCTGCGACACCTTCATCCCATCGCTCGAGCCTCCCGAGGGCGATCGCGAGAACGCGGCTTTCTGGCGCCGCTCAGCTTCGGATCTCAGTGTGCCGGAGTCGGTCGAGGTCGCGCTCTTGGGCGCCGAGCTCACCGATGCGCAGGTCGCCGGGCTGCAAGGCATGCTCGACGCCCTCGCCGACAACGGCATGGCGCCGGAGACCCCGCCCGAGGCGCGCGAGCAGATCGTCCACGCCTTCGAAGTCGCGAGCCCGGAGGCGCTCGACGGCGTCGCGACGTTCCTCAGTATCGCGGGCACTCTCTACTACGGGCTGCCCGACCTCGGCACCGGCCGCAACCCGAACTGGGACGCTATGGGCTTTCCCGGGCCGCAATCGCCGCCTCCGGTCGATCGCGAGCGCCCGCTCAACGTGCGCCGGCCGACCGGCGAGGCGCAAGACTTGATCGAGGCCGACGTCGTAATCGTCGGCTCGGGCGCCGGCGGCGGGGTGATCGCGGGCGAGCTCGCCGCGGCAGGCCGTTCTGTGGTCGTGCTCGAGGCCGGCGACTACCACGACGACGCTGACTTCGACGGGCTCGAGCTCTCTTCCTACCAGCGCATGTACCTGAACGGCGGGCCTTTTCCGACGGTCGACCGGCAGGTCTCGATCATCGCGGGGGCAGGCGTCGGTGGCGGCACCGTCATCAACTGGACAAACTGCCTGCGCACGTCGGACCACGTGCGCGGGGAGTGGGCTTCCGAGCACGGTCTGTCCGATCTGGCCGAGTCGAGCTACGACGAGCACCTCGACTCCGTCTTCGAGCGGATCAAGGTAAACGGCGACTGCAGCGATCTGAGCGGCCCGCACCTGCGTCTTCAGGAGGCTTGCGAGAAGCTCGACTTCGACTTCCAGACCACCACGCGCAATACGGATCCCTCCAAGTACGACGCCGCGTCATCCGCGTTCATGGGCTTCGGTGACGCGTCCGGCTCGAAGCAGTCGACGGCGAAGACGTACCTGGTCGACGCGCAGGCTCGTAAGGCGCAGATCCTGGTGGGTGCGCGAGCACAGCGGGTGCTGGTCGAGGAGGGCCGCGCAGTAGGGGTAGAGGCGCTTTGGTCAGACCCGGGGGTGCTACCCGAGGACGCCGAGCCGACTCTGTTGACCGTTCGGGCGCCTGTCGTGGTCGTGGCCTGTGGCTCGATCGAGTCGCCGGCGTTGCTCCTGCGCTCGGGCATCGGCGGACCGGCTGTCGGCGATTACCTGCGCCTGCACCCGACGGTGGCGGTCACCGCCTACTACGACGAGCCACAGAACTGGATGTGGGGTCCGCCTCAGTCGGCACTCTCGCATCAGTTCGCTGATCTCGGCGATGGTTACGGGTTCCTGATCGAGTCGGCTCAGGCCACGACAGGACTATTCGGCGGCGCTGTGCCGTGGCGCTCAGGCGCCGACCACAAACGCCGCATGCGCGAGTGGGAATATGCGGCTCCCTTGATCGCTCTCGTTCGGGAGCGCGGGCACGGCCGTGTGACGCTCGACGACGACGGTAACGCCGAGGTCCATTATCCGATCGACGACGAGCTCGATCGCGATCATCTGAAACAGGGCGTTGAGGAGCTCGTGCGGATTCATGAGGCCGCGGGCGCGCGCGAGATCATCGGTTCCGGGCTCCGGGCACCCGACTGGAAACGCGGCGACGATCTCGAAGAGTTCATTGCCGCACTCAACGCGCTCGAGATCAAACCGCGCGAGTACGTGACGTTCTCGGCACACCAGATGGGCACCTGCCGGATGGGTCGCGACCCCGCGACTTCGGTAGCAAACCCGTGGGGCGAGCTCCACGACACACCCGGCGTGTGGATCGGCGACGCTTCGGCGTTCCCGACTGCCTCGGGTACGAACCCGATGGCCACGATCATGGCCCTCGCTCGCCGCACAGCTCACGCGATCGTGGCTCAGTGACGGACGCTTACCGCACGCCGGACGAGCGGTTCGAGGGACTGCCCGGTTTTCCCTGGGAGCCGCACTATCGCGAGTGGGAAGGCCTCCGCCTCGCCCACGTCGACGAGGGAGAAGGCCGGCCGGTCGTGTTCTTCCATGGCGAGCCGACCTGGTCGTACCTTTGGCGGAAGGTGATCCCGCCGGTCCTGGATGCGGGCTTTCGCTGCGTGGCGCCCGACTACCCCGGCTTCGGGCGCTCGGACAAGCCGACCGACATCGGGTGGTACTCGTACGACCGGCACGTCGCGGCGATGCAGTCGCTCGCAGAGGAGCTCGACCTGCGGGACGCAGTGGCGGTCGTCCACGACTGGGGCGGGCCGATCGGGTTGAGGATCGCGGTTGAGAACCCAGACCGGTTCTCCGCCATCGTCGTCATGGACACGGGCGTCTTCACGGGCCACCAGGAGATGTCTGACGCGTGGCAGACGTTCCGGGACTTCGTCGAGCGGACCGAGGACCTGCCGATCTCGATGCTCGTCTCGGGGGGTGCGGCCCGCGAGATGGAGCCCGAGGTCGTCGCCTCCTACGATGCGCCATTTCCGGCGCCCGAGTCCAAGGCAGGGGCCCGCGCCTTCCCCCTCTTGATCCCGACGTCGCCGGACATGCCGGGCGCCGCCGACGGAACACGGGTGCTGGAAGCACTGGCCGCCAACGACCGTCCGAAGTTCCTCCTCTGGGCCGACTCGGACCCGATCATCCCGCCGAAGGTCGGCGCCAAGTTCGCCGAGCGCATCAACGCGGACCCGCCCGAGATCATCGAAAACGCTTCGCACTTCCTCCAGGAGGACGCGGGCGAGGAGATCGGCCGGCGAATCGCACGGTGGCTCGAGAGCGACGCATAGGCGCGTCCACCTCCGTGTGAAGCATGCGATCCGCATAGCGCCCGCGAGCCTTCACGCAACTACACCGAGCGCTGCCAGCGTCGCAACGAGCTCGTCTGGCCGACGGGTCTGATCGTCGGTTACGGGAAGTACGCGGTGTCCCGCGGCTTGAAGCTTCGCGTTCTTTCGGTGATCGGTGATGAAGGTGTCCTTGTCGGAGTGGAAGGCGTAGCTCTGTAGCTCCACGACCACGCGTGCCTCGGCCCAAAAGGCGTCCACCTCGATCCCTTCGACGACCACGTTCCGTCCGTAAGGAGGCAAGCCGGCTTCGGTCACGATCCTGAAGAAGCGTCGCTCTAGCTCCGATCGCGTCTCATTCGCCGGCGCCGGGTCGTAGCCGAGGAGTGCCCGTAACGCTCCGACGCCGGGCCGCCCTTGCGCGCGACCGACAGCGGCTTCGAGTGTCCGCCAATCGACCAAACGCAAACTCTCAGCTTGTTCGAGCGCTCGCTTGAGATCGCCCGACGAAAGATCTGACGCGAGGTCTACCAGTGTTCGCTCGATGGAAGTCACCGGGATGCCACTCATCATCGCCCGGTCGTCGGCGTGGATTAGACGCGAGCGCTGGACGCTCACGCCCCTTACCTTCACACACCGCGCGTAGGGGATGAGCGTCTCCGGCTTCGAACCTCTCAATCCGACGAGGTTCCACAGGGCGCCGGCGCTTCTTCGGCGCAGGAGCGCACCGTCTCCACACGCGAGAACCGCCGCAAGCCATCTACCGACTCGAGTCGGCTCGCCCGGACCGACTAGATAGACGCCCGGGTACAAGCGCCGCAGCCGACCGTCGATCGTGCGGCGGTGAACCGCGCCGCTGTCAAACCCGAGCGACCGAAGGCGTCGTGTGGTGACGATCCGATGCTGCCCGTGAGCTACTGCATTGAGCCGTCGCTCTCGCTCTGAGCGTGTCGCGTGAACGCTCGCATTCGACGGGCGGGCCTCATCTTTCACACGGTGGAAGCTGGCGAATCAGACCGCGCGTGTGGGACGCGCAATGTCTCGAGTTCTGCGCGGGTCTGGCTCTAAACGAGCTTTCGCTCGAGAAAGTCGATGAGTGCTCGGTTGAACTCGGCCGGGTGCTCGAGGTTGGGGAGGTGCGCGGCGTCCGGGATCTCCACGTGCTCGGCTCGGGTGCTGCGTGCGATCTCGAATGATCCGCCCAGGACCGATGGCTGATCTAGCTCGCCGGTGACGACGAGGGTCGGCGCCGTCACTTCGCCCAAGCGGCCGATGGCGGGCGGTTCGAGGTCGCCGGGCTCGATCTTGAAGGTGGACTGGCGCTCGAGCAGTACGCGGTTGACGCTCGCAACCGAGCGGCGGGCGTCTCGGTCGACGACGTCGGGCGCGCGGGAGGGACCGTCGAGCCACATTTTCATCTCGAGCTCGTTGGCGGCGTCGATGCCGCGCCGCTCGTACGCAGCGTCGACTGCCTGCCACTGAGCGAGGATCTCGGCCGAGTGCGCCCATCCGGACGGCGTGCCGTTGACGACCACGAGGGCGCTGACGCGGTGCGGGAGGGCGATGGCCATATCCAATGCCGCATAGGCGCCCATCGAGCATCCGACGATGGCTGCGCGCTCGACGTCGAGCGCGTCGAGCACGTCCATCCCATCTCCATGGAGGGTGTAAGGACGCCTGGGATCGGCGGAGGACCCAAATCCCCGAGCGTCGTAGCGGATGACGTGGAAGCGGCTCGCGAGGGAGGCCCACTGGGGGTCCCACATCCGGCTGTCCGAGATGCCCGCGTGCATCAGGAGCACGTCGGGCCCACGGCCTGCCGCCTCATACGCGAGTCCCGAAGGCGTGCGAGCAGTGAGCCTCAAAGCTCGATCGCCACGGCCGAGGTGATGAAGGCGGCAAGTGGTCCCGTTGGGATGCCCTCGATCTCGCCGCCGCCCTCCACAACGCGGATGCGCCCGTCGTCTGAGGAGAGGCGCATGTCGAGATCCACGTCCAGATCGGTGCCCCCTGTGGCCACGTTAAGGATGCCGCCGAGGATGTCCGATCCGGGCACGTCGAAGGCCTCGGCTCCGAACTCGGCAAGACCCGAAATCGAGGTTGTGCCCGAAGCTTCGAGCAAGTAGGGCTCGTCGCCGTCGCGCGTGAGGATGAAGTCGTCCAGCTCGATCGGGCCTACTGCCGAGTCGCGCATCAGGATCTCGACCTCGTTGAAGCGGTCGAGGTCGTCGAGCACGACCGGGTCATCCTCAGTCGTGACGTCGAGCTCCAGCCCGGTTGCGTCGACAGCGATGCGATCGCCATCGCCCCACAGCAGGCGCGCGGCGGGCTTGGCGCTGAGCGACGCTTCGGCGACGCCGCCGTCCTCGGTGAGGCGGTCCTCGATGGCTCCCTCGCCGATGCCGGGGAGAAAGAGCTGGCAGATGACGAGCAGCAGCACCACGGCGGCACCGAGAAAGGCGGCCACACGTCCGGGCCAGGACTTCGGTAGGGGGATCGAAGACACCGTTGAAGCTTGGCAGGAGCTGGCGTGAGCGGTACGATCCTTGGCGTCTTGGGAGCACGCATCGCAACCACCACCGCGCTCGCCGCCTCAGTTGCGGCTCTGCTCGTGGCGCCTGCGTCGTCCGAAGTGCCGAATCTCGAGTGGACGGCCCTACTGCCACCTGTCCCGACCGCGCAGAATCCTCAGCCTGGGCCAGTCTCGACGTGCGCAAAGCCCTCTCCCCGATGCGTTCGCACCCAGATCAGGCGTCTGCGCGCGGCACGCGACGCCTGGGGGTGCGACCATCGCGCAGTCTTTGCCACTACGTACCTGACGCTGACGAAGCAGCTTTTCGCCGATATCAAGTCAGGTTTGGTCGAGCGCGACTACATCGACCCGGACTACCTCTACACCGAAGACGCGCTGTTCGCCAACGTGTATTTGCGAACGGCGAAGGCTTATGACCGTGGCGACGAGGTGGCGAAGGCATGGCAGATCGCCTTCGATACCGCTGCGCGAAATGACACGGGCGCGGTGCAGGACATGCTCCTAGGCATCAACGCGCACGTCCAGAACGACTTCCCGTTCGTGCTCGCCTCGCTTGGGCTGAGGACGCCCGATGGAGCATCGCGAAAGCCCGACCACGACGAGGCGAACGGCACGCTCAACCGCTCGTACGAAGACGTGGTCGCCGAGGTCAAAGAGCGTTTCGACCCCGCGATCGGAATCTCGAATCCCGCCGGCCTTCCCGCCGACGATCTGCTCGGCCTCGAGTTGGTACGCGGCTGGCGCGAGAACGTGTGGCGAAACGCCGAGAAGCTCCTGAACGCGAAGGGCAAGCAGGAGCAGCGGAAGGTCGCCAAGCAGATCGAAAACGATGCCGCCGTAACCGCGCAAGCGATCGCCGCAGGTTCGCTGCCCGGCTACGGCACCACGCGCGACGACTACTGCGCGGCCGGACCCAGCGGCGGTTGACGAAGTCCGTTCCCGTCAGCGAGGAGCTGTTCGCCCGAGTGGGCGAGCTCGAGTTGTGCTGGCAGCAGTTCGGCGAGGAGAACGATCCGCCGCTGCTGATGATCATGGGTCTCGGCGCTCAGATGATCCTGTGGCCGGAGGAGCTGTGCGAGCTGATCGCGGTGGAGGGTTACCGCGTGATCCGGTTCGACAACCGGGACTCTGGACGCTCGACGAAGCTCGACAGTGCGGCGCCGGGATCGATTCAGGACGCGCTCTCGGGTCAGATCCCGGAGGGTGCGTACAAGCTCACGGATATGGCGGGCGACGCTGCGGGACTGCTCGACGCGCTAGGGATCGAGGCGGCGCACATCGTCGGTGCTTCGCTCGGCGGGATGATCGCGCAGACGCTCGCGATCGAGCAGCCGGAACGTGTCCTTTCGCTCGCGTCGCTCATGTCGACCACCGGCAACCCCGAGGTGGGTCGGCCGACGCCACAGGGGCTCGCGGGGTTAACGACGGTTCCACCACGGGATCGCGACGGCTACGTGCTCGCTTTGGTCGAGGCGCGGCGTCTGATCGGCTCGCCGGGGTTTCCGTTCGACGAGGAGCGCGCCGCCGGCGTGGCGAGGTTGGGATTCGACCGTGGCTACTTCCCCGAGGGAACGGTCCGCCAGACGATCGCAATCCTCGCTTCGGGCGACAGGACCGCGCAGCTTGGCCGGGTCGATGTGCCGACCGTGGTGATCCACGGGGATGACGATCCGCTGATCGAGGTTTCGGGCGGCAGGGCGACCGCGGCGGCGATCCCGGGAGCGAAGCTGGTCCTGATCGAGGGCATGGGCCATGACTTCCCGGCTGGGGTTTGGGAGCAGGTGGCGGCGGAGGTCGCCGAGAACGCGCGAAAGGCCTGACGGATCAGGCCCGGTCGGGCTGACGTGCGCCGTTGCCGTTCGCTTCGTACAGCGGCGAGCCGGGGCTGAGGTCGGAGAGG
>Ga0136618_10000343_pt1 | contig 15441 bp, 9 predicted proteins | sample AntDrymUQ3302106_2_FD_104805 | JGI IMG/M metagenome (GOLD analysis project Ga0136618, IMG submission 104805) | Polar desert sand microbial communities from Dry Valleys, Antarctica - metaG UQ330 (21.06) | ecosystem: Environmental > Terrestrial > Soil > Desert | place: Antarctica: Dry Valley... | reverse complement strand
TGACGACTTGAAAAATCACTTTCTCCGTTTTTACAGATACAAAGGCTGGGCGGTGGATGAAAATGAAATTAGCGCGATTGCAGAGCGTTACGCTCCGCTTTTGCCGACTTTGTTTCCGCCAATTCCGCCGGTGGTTGACGGCGTTCCAGCAAGGGAGGTGAAATGGAAAACGCGCGAGCTGGCGGAAATCGTTTTGCGGGATTGTAAGGCAATCGAACAGAACCATCCGTGACAATTGGCTTCAAATTAACCTTAACTTTGTAGTGCTTAGATTTGACAAACGATTGGTAAATGTTGGAGTCGGCGGAGACAGAAAATGAACGAATCGGAAATTCAAAACAACACAGTTGAAGATTCATCATGGCTTCCGGACATTAACGAGCTGTATCGGTCGGTAGAGCAAGATTTCGATTTGGAAAAGCCGGAATCTCTAACGCATAAAAACCTCGCAACTGACCAGTCCGAATCAGGTTCGGTAACACGCTACATTCAAGCGGCAGCCGTGTTGAATACTTTCGAGCCTGAAACGATAAAGCCACTGACTGACTTGCAGGATTCAGTTGGTAATCCTGATTCAGAAGGAGAGCGAAACCGGAACATTCGATTTCTCCTGGGTTCCAGTCAAATGGTTATTAAAACCGAAGAGAACGTTGTGCTACAGCCTCGCTGGAGCTTGCGCGATTCGATTCGCCAAACCGCGCTTGCCGAGCTTCTTAGATCAAATAACCGCGTTGATGAGGCGATAAATGTCAATTCCCAAATCGCCTTTGGTAAATCGGATGCCGTTCAGCAAATTCTCACAGCCGTCCTTCAGCGCGATCTTCCGCCGCTACAGCAGCTTCGGCTCGAACAGCTAATCGCCCTTCAGCGAGTCGAGCCGTGGATTTCGGGATTAAATTTAATCTCTGATAATGAAAACCCGAACTTCCAAAATTCTTCTGAGCCAACTCTAATAATTCAGCGTTACATCGAACGCGAGCGGTTGCTCGAACCGTTTCGACATCTGATCGGTCGCTGGGAAAACGGCGTGTTCAAGGAATATTTTCGCGGGCGAAAAAACGAACTCGAACGGTTGCGAAAATACGTCAATGTCGCCGCGTCGCAAAGTTATTCCGAAACAATATCTCGTGGTCTCGATTCATTCTCGTCATATTTATTTAATCTTCAGGAACGCCCACCGTTGGTCATCTACGGTATCGGAGGCGTGGGTAAATCAACGCTGATGGCGAAATTTCTGTTGCAGCACACCGAGGCGCGGGAGGAGCAACGGTTCCCGTTTATTTACGTCGACTTTGACCACCCGGACATCGGTTCCGGCAGTTTGGCGAATCTGCTAGCTAAAATCGCGGGACAACTCGCCTCGCAATTCGCGGCGTTCAGTAAAGACTTTACGGATTTTCAGCTTCGCGTTCAGGAGGATGCCTCCGAATTAAAAACTCTCAATTTTGATTACCGTCTTATCGCTCAAAAGTATAGTGCCGATTTTAGCCGTATTTATAATCAGGCGGTCGGTCATAATTTACCGCTACTTTTGGTGCTTGACACCTTTGAGGAAGTTCAACAACGCAGTCGTGATCAAGTTCGCGGGATTTTCGAGTTCTTAGGCTGGCTGCAAGGAGTCGTCCCGCGTCTGCGAGCCGTCATCGCCGGACGCGCTCCCGTGGACGAGGATGATGCCGGAGTTGCTGTAGAAAACATGGCTTTGCCGGATTTAGATGCGGAAGCCGCAATAGGGTTTTTAGCAAGTCGCGGCATTGAAGACGAACAGACTGCCAAAGAAATAATCGAACTTGCCGGTCGCCATCCGCTTGCGCTCAAATTAGCGGCAGATTTAGCTGCCGAATACGGTTTGACCGATATTCGTGAAGCTGTTGGCGGGAGCGGTATTTTTGCCCGCCTGCGTCGCGCGTGGACGAAAACCGATATTACGGGGCGCCTCTATGAACGTCTGCTCAATCATATTACCGATTCGGAAATTAAAAAATTAGCTCATCCGGGATTGGTTCTGCGCCGCATCACGCCGGAATTAATCCGCGACGTTCTCGCCGAGCCGTGCCAAGTCAAAATTGAAACGGACGACGAGGCGCAGCAGCTTTTTGAGCGATTGCGGTTGCAGGTTTCGCTTGTTTCGCCGGCTGAACCAGGCGTTCTCCGTCATCGGACCGATGTCCGGCGAATAATGCTGCCCCTGATTTTGGAAGACGAGGCATTTTCAGCGGCGGCTCGACAAATTCAAGAAAAAGCCGTTGCTTTTTACGAGCGGGGTAACGGCACGGCGGCGCGGGCGGAAGAAATTTATCATCGCCTTCTATTAGGTGAGTCTCCGCGCTCGGTCGAAGACCGTTGGTCAGAGGGACTCGAAGCGCATTTTAATTCGGACACGCTCGACGAGCTGCCGACTGCGGCGCAAGCGTTTGTCGCGGCTCGGATTAATGCTGAACGGAACGATTCGGTATGGGAAGCGGCGGAAATAAATGATTGGGAACTTTACGCCGAACGGCGTGCGCGCCGTCTGCTCGATAGAAACGAACAGGAACGGGCGGAAAAAGTTCTCAAGCAACGCTCCGAGCGCACTGAGGGCAGTCGTCTTCTCGCGCTTGAAGCTCTTGTTTTAGACGCGCAAGGGCGACAAGAAGAAGCTCAATCTGCGGCTCAGACGGCTTTCGAGTTATGCTTTGAAAACGGCAAAAATTCCGATCTTTATCAGGATCTCTCCGCGCTGTCAGTCGTAGCGGCGGATTTATTAGCCGATGGAGAAAAATATGAGTTTTTTGAAGATGAGCGGGAGCAGCGTTTGAAGTCCAGAAAGAAAAAGTAAAAAAGCATAGGTTACAAGAGAATGTTGGTTACTCAAGAGCGTATAGACGAAATCGCGCAAGCTGTTCAAGCCGCTTTACTGGCGAGAGGCTCTTTTTATGATGCTACAATTCGCTTTTTGTTCGGACAAGGTTTTATAAATCATCTTGTAGGATTGCCTGTCGTTCCAATGCCGGCGGTGCAGCTTGATCTCGACTTAACAAATTTCAATAACGTCGAGCGTTTGGCGGACGGAGCCGCTCCGCTTGAAATTTGGCTCCGCAACGCCGCTAAATTTTTGAAACTGCAAACGCAGTCGGCGATTCTGCAAGACGCTCTCGATGAGGTTGCAATACGTCTTTCCGGCGCTCCACCTGTGCAAGACGCAACAGCCCCGAATTTGCCCGTCGGCTCATTGCCCGAAGGACTCGAAAAAACTATTCACCGCGACGACACCTTGCCGTTTCGCTTTGTCGCGGGTGCCGAGCGCGTCGGCACGGCGGTCGCTAAATTAAGGGTTCCCGAATTTGAAAACGGGCAAATTCGGCTTAAACTCGGCGAGCCGATCATTCATCTCGGAACGGGATGGCTCATCAAAAATGATTTGTTGATCACCAATTGGCACGTCGTCAACGCGAGGGAAGACGGGCAGCCGAAAGCCACCCAAGCGGATTTTGAACTTCAAGCGGCGGCGTTAACCGCAGAATTCGACTTCGATGCCGACGACAGGCAAGGCAGTATCGCGGCAGCCGAGAAAATTGAAATTTCCGATGCGACACTCGATTACGCTTTAATCAAATTGAGTAAGAGCGTCGCCGACCGAACGCCCCTGTCTCTTTCCGCCGAGCGAATCGAAGTTCAAAATGAAAACGATTATATCGCCGTCAATATCATTCAGCATCCGGGCGGGCGACCGAAGCGAGTGGCAATCCGCAATAATTTAATTTATCGTGCCGCATACCCGCTCGTCAGTTATTTTACCGATACCGAAGGCGGTTCTTCCGGCTCGCCCGTCTGCAATGACGACTGGCGAGTCGTCGCTCTGCATCGCGCTTGGAAATCTGTTCAAGGCGTGCAGTTTCAGGGAAAACAAACGCCTTTTGTGAACGAAGGCACTCAAATCGCCGCGATTTTGGAGCATCTGCAACAAAATAATCAGGGGTTACTAGCGGAGATTCTCGGCAATTAAGCCGGAATTTAGCAAATCGTTTTCAGAAGAACGATTAATAATTACGACAATCGCTATCGAAAAAGGAGAAAAATCATGAATCAATTAGAATCAATCTTGAGCAATGACGCTCTGGCTCAGGAAATCGCCAGAAAAGTTCCGCTTTTGCAATCGGGCAAAGCGATTGTTGTTTCCGGCGGAACGGAAAGCGCGACTGAAACAGGCGGAATGGAGAGCGCAACCGAGACGGGAACAACGGAAAACTCCGCGCCGGACCGCTCGGCAGAAAGCGAAAGGATTGTTCAACCCGTTATCGTCAAACCGGAATCCGTATCAGCAGACGATGCCAGATTAGCAGTCGGAAATGCCGTTTCAGCCGCCGGGCTAAACGAAGCTATAGTCAGAAGATTCGGTCGTCCCGTTTTAATGGTAAGAAACGATACTTTTGAAATTCCGGCTTCGGATGTATGGAAGGCGATTTTGTTTCCGTATAAATCCCGCCTTGACGCGGCACTTCCTTGTGTCGGGCGTGTCGAGATAGTTTCCGCGTTTCCGCCGTATCTCGGCACGGCTTGGATGGTGACGGAAAACATTGCTGTTACAAATCGCCATGTCGCGCTTGAGTTCGCGCAGCGAAACGGAAACGGCTTTGAAATTCGCCGGAATCCTGTCGGACAGCAAATGCGCGTCAGAGTTGATTTCAAAGAAGAATACTTGCAAACCGTTCCTTTTGAAGCCGAAATCACTGAAGTTTTATTTGTATCAGAGCCGAATGAAAACGAACCGGACATTGCTTTTGTTCGCTTGAAAGCTCCGGGCGAGCGTCCGCTACCGCGTCCTTTACCGCTTTTTGACGGTCAACTACGACAAAATCAAAAAGTGGCGATCATCGGTTATCCAGCCGAAGATTCGCGCAACGGAGCGGAAGATCAGGCGCGTATTTTCGCTAATATCTTCGACGTAAAACGACTTGCTCCGGGAGAGATAACAAATGTTAACGGTGGCTTTGTGTTCACGCATGACTGCACGACTCTCGGTGGCAATTCAGGTTCGCCTGTCATTGATATTGAAACGGGTAGCGTCGTCGGGCTGCATTTTGCGGGCGAATTTCTGCTCAATAATTATGCAGTCAAAGCACCGGTAATCCGGGATATTTTGCAACGCATTGAAAGTAACCCGATTTTCGTTTCGCCGCTTGCCGCGCCGCCGCTAGAAACATTTGAAGCGAAAATCGAAGACGTGCAGGGACGCGACGGGTATGTTTCGGAATTTCTCGGCGCGGGAGAATTTGAAGTTCCGTTGCCGGAGTTCGGCGACGGGCTTGGCAAGTTAGCCGTTGTCGCCAAGCAGAATGAGTCAGGAATTGATAAATTTATGCTCGATTACACGCATTTTTCGATTGCGATGCACGAAAAACGGCGAATGGCGATTTTCACCGCTTCCAATATTGACGGAGCGCAAAGTCGGAAAATAAAACGGAAAAAAGACAAATGGGGCTTTGATCCGCGCATCTCAAAAGATTTTCAACTCGGTAACGATTTGTATGCGGGCAACGACCTTGACCGCGGACACCTAGTGCGGAGACTGGACCCGGTCTGGGGAAGCGAAACCGAAGCGCAGCGAGCCGAAATTGATACTTTCTTTTTCACAAACTGCAGCCCGCAGCATTCGGGCTTCAACCAGAAAACTTGGCTGAGTTTGGAAGAATATCTTTTGGACAATGTTGACACGCGTGATTTTAAAGCCTGTATTTTTACTGGACCGATTTTCAGCGACGACGACCGACCCTATCGGGACGCGCTGTTGCCGCTCGCTTACTGGAAGGTTGCGGTGATGATACACGACACGCGCAACGAACTATCAGCTACCGCCTATATTATCAGCCAACGCGAATTGGTCTCGAATATGGAGTTTGTCTTCGGACAATTTAAAACCTATCAAACTTCAATTAGAGAGGTTGAGCGGCGCACCAATCTCGATTTCGGCGAGCTTAAAAATTTTGATCCGCTCGGGCAACAAGAATCTGTTGTTTTCAGAGAACTGCCTGCGCTCGAAGCAATACGGCTTTAATTTGAAAGTTTCGGCGAATTCAATTTAGGCGGTGAATGGGGCGCAAATAAAAAACGTGGTGCGAGTTCGTTGATTCACGATACAAATGCCGCGAAATTTTGCGGCACCGAAGAAAATTATGAAAACTGAAATCGCAATCAATGTCGCGGATGAATTTGAGGCGAACTACATTGGCTGGTCGCCGGTTAATAGCCGAATACGTCTGTTGGAATCAGGCGGTGCCTCGAATCCGGTCAGTGTCCGCCTGAAGAATCAAGACACAAATCGGGGTGGGCAAGTAATTTTTTATGAAACCGCTCCCGGAAACGCGCGAGACGAATTGCATCTGGATTTGCCTGCCGCCGGCTCGCCCGTAGAATTTTTCGGCGGCGGTAAATTCAATCGTCCAAGCAAAGTTGACCGGGACGCAGTTGTTGAAGTAACTGATGACGGCGAAAACGTACTTTCCGTTACGCCGTTGATGGTGCGCGTCAGAAAAAACGCGAACCTTCTGACAACGGACGTTTTATACGAATTAAAATTGCAAATCAGCCTAAGATACTGTTAGGATATGGCAACAATCAGTCTGTATCAGTTAATATACAAAATAACCGCGCCTTTATCGACTTTCTGTAGGTCGAGAAACATAAATTAGCAATTTTTTTTAATCAATCTTATAGGAGAAACTAGAATGCCTGATTTATCTGCGTATCAAGGTCTTCGTGAAGACTTAATGCCCGAATATTTTCATTTACTCGTTAATATCGAGCAAAACTCCGATTTCCTGCCTTATTCGAAGCGTTTGGCGACTGATTTTTTTGCCGCCGCCGACTTTGCCGCAGACCCGGTATATTCTCCATTTCAATACTCGCCGGCGGCGATGGACGAACGGTTAAAGTTTATTTACGATGCTTTTATTGAGGAAATAGACGAGCAGCACTGGACGGATACCGGCATACTTGGCTATCCCGTTACAGTCGGGCAAGACTACGACGACAAACCCATCATACGGCGCAAAACTTTTAATACGGGGTCGCCGTTTTCAAGCAAAGTTGTAAAAGAACGTCTCCGTCAGATGGCTCCCTTCAATCTTGTGGACGGGGCTTGGCTGCAACGAATACAGCAGGCTGGTCCCTCGGATGAAATACACGCCCACTTATTTGAGATTTGGGACGACGAAGCCGGAAACGGGAAAGTCGAGCAGAATCATTCAAACGTTTACGATACGCTGATGCGTAATATCGGCTTTTATCTTCCGCCGCTTACAAGCCGTGAATTTTTATCGCGCGGCTTCTTTAACGGAGCGTTTACCGGTTCGGTCTTCCAACTTTGCGTCGGTCTCTTTCCTGAAGAGTTTTTACCGGAACTGCTCGGAATGACTTTGTATCTCGAATGGGAAGCAACTCCTACTCTGACTCCCATTGTTCGCCGTTTGAAAAAAAGGAATATCAATCCGCATTTCTATTCGCTACACGTTGCTATTGATAACATTACGGCGGGTCATGGTTTTCTCGCAAAAGAGGCAATAAAACTTTTTCTTGCCGCAAACGAAGCAGAAATAGGAGAAGCAGAAGTGCAGGTGCTCTGGGAACGGATTTGGCGTGGCTACGTTACTTGGGCAACATTGAGCGGTCTAGGAATAGAGTTGACGGATTTATCTTTGGCGATAGATTTGAAGCAAATTGATTTGTCATATGTGATGGAATTAACGCCGCAAGTGTTGACGGATTTAAACGGTTTGCGTGCGCGACTGGTTGCGAATGCGCCGGACAAGCCATCTGAATTTATTTATCAAAGATTTCGCCCGGAAACGAAAGAAATCATTAATAAACCGATGACAGCCGATTCGGAAGCGGCAATCAAAAAGGCGATTCTTGCCGAGTTGAATCTGCTTGTTCAGGATGAAAAAGCCTTTTATACCGAGGAGCGTTTTAAGGGCATCGGTTTAGGTCCAGATATCCAAACCTTACTGGCTGGTAATCCAAGCGGAGAAGTGCTTGTTAAGCTGAACAGGCTGCTTTTACGCGATGCTTTTGCCGGACAAATTGCAGACATACCGGCGGACATTCCGCCCAAGCCGCACCCAGATTATCGGCAGCATTTTAGAGGGCGAATGACGCGGCTGGTCGAACAAAAGGCTTATGCCGCCGCGCCGATTCACAAAGGCAGAAGGCTTGGCGGAGTTGACCTCGGCGAATTGTTTTCAAGACCGGCTGAATTGGTAGACAAACTGGAAAAAAGTCCATTGATTAACATAGACCATCCACGAGACAGTTTGTTTTTCGAGTTAACCGGTTTCAACGGACCGATGTATAAGATATTCACCGAAGAGGAAAAGGACGTTATACTTGATTGGATTGAATCTTTACAGCCGTCCGTTTCTCCACCGAATCTACCAACTCCAGTTGACCCGCTGCAGGCGGCGGTTGCAATGAAATCCCTAATTGAACAACTTGCGCCGCGGGCAAAAGAAGAACCTAGTCATTTCGGTAATCTATTCCCGGACGAATCCGGCAATCCGATTGACCTTACCGAATGGTTCGACAATCCGCGCGGTTTAATGGCGGCTCTCAAACGCCAGCCGAATTGGGTAATTCCTGGCAACGCCGCGGAAAGTTTTCTTTTTATGCAATTTATCGGACCGATGTCGATACTCGGCAACGATGTCATTAAAGTCGTTAGAGAATGGATTGATTCGGGAGCAACGCTGCCTCCGGTTGAAGAAATTCATCCGCATTTGGAGTCGTTTGTCGCGCTCGATATGAACGGGAGTTTGAGTATATCCAAAAACGCTCTTCGGAAACGTGAATTCGCGTTAAAACGCCCGTTTATCGGAATGGGTTCGGTGCATTAATTGAAAAATCAAAACAAACATCCTTCGGTAGCTTAAAACGATATTTTGAAGAATCAATACTTCGGACAGTTTTTGAAAAGTAATTTTCGCTAACTTATTGAAAAATAAAGAAAGCGGCTATTTAAATCAAAGTTAGCTCAACATCTAACATTGATTTAATGTTGAAAAAAGAATTCGGTCATTCGAGAAATCTTGACTTTATTGAGCTTTAAGCAAACAAGAAACTGTCCGAAGTATTGAAAAATGTCATTAATGGAGAAAGGCATTATGGAAAATCGCGTCTTAAAAGTTCATCCTGCTATTGGTATCGCGCGCCTTGGCAACGCTGAGCGCGGGGACTCAATCGGCGACGGTTTTTTTGTCGGACCGGAAACGCCGGGCGTTCCGGCTAATTGGGATTTTGCAAATCAGACATCTCATCCATTTAAAAAAGACGGAAAAATCAAAGCCCAAGCCGCGCGTTTCAGGATTTGGGAATACATTGAAAAAAACGGCAAGTTAGTTCCGGCGAGAGAACTGAATCTCGACAACGCCGAAGTCGTTTCAATTGAGTGGACAGTTCATCTTGCTAATCGCAAAGCATCTTTTTTTAAATTTATGGGACGAAAAGGCGAGGCGGATAATTATGCTTCAACTCCCGCATCCGAACGAAGAAACAATGGTGTCCCTGAAGCGGAAAGAACTTTAAAACTCGAAATAGATGAGGGAGCAAAATCCATTCAAGGCAAAAACACGCCGAAGGTTGAGTTCAGAAATTCAAAAACCCATATCCCTATCGAGATGCTGGGCGAATTGCGAACCGACGCGCAGGGGCGCCTACTTGTACTGGGCGGTAAAGGTCAATCTAATTCATCGCTTGTTCCTCCTGCTCCTTTGCCGCACTATGCAAATAATGACAATTGGTTTGATGACATTTCCGATGGACCCGTAACCGCTAAGGTTACGCTCAAAGATGAGAACGGCACGGATATTCAACTTGCCGTCGAGGGAGCTTGGATTCTGATTGCGCCGCCCGATTTCGCGCCTCCGATTAATAACGTCATCACGCTTTATGACGCGCTCTGGGATGTAGCTGTTAGAGAATTGACGATTCCCGATAAAGGGGCGCTTTATGACGAATATGAAGCGGGAAAAGGTCTTAAAGTTTTGAAAGAAATGAATTCGGACTGGAAGGCGACGGGCGGTTTAACTGATTATAAACCATCTTTTACAAATACAATTTTTCCGATTTTCAATCGAGCTTTTTTGACTAGATGGGTTCACGAGCCTTTAAATGTTCAAACCGGTCCGCAGCCGCATCACAATAGAATCGCCGACGCGAGAGCCGCGGAGCTCGCCGCTTTGCCGGGAAATATTTTGAACCGAAAAAGTATATTCAGCCGAATGAGATTGCCGAACGATTCAAATTTTCGTCCGCAATCAATGCCCAAGGCTTTCGGCGATGATTATGATAAGCGCAGCCAAAAGGTCGGGACGGCGTATTTGTCTCAAACTAGAACTCAATACGCGCTATTAAACCAATGGATGTTAGGGAATTTCGTTTCGGATTGGCAGGGTATACCGGCAAAACCGACGAGAGAAGAAATTACGCCTGAAGGCTTAGACCGCGCCGCGCTTGAAAATAGCGTCGGCGGTGCGTTCTATCCGGGTATCGAAGCCAGTTGGTTAATTAGAAAGAAAGAAGTCTTTTCCGAGCCTTTCAGAATTAAGCACGATGCGGTAGTCGGTTCATTAAAAGTGCGTGCGGGTTTCTTTTCTCAGCAAATGGCGGTTCCGTGGCAAGCAGATTTTTTAGACTGCGCCAAAGAAGAGTTTGACTCTACAACATACCACGCTTGGTGGGTCGCACAACGCCCTGATGACGTTTTCAAGCAGGCTGGCGGAAATATGCTGGAATGGGCGCGCGGTTTGCCCCAACACGAAGATATGGTGCGCGACTGGTCAACTCGCGGTTTTGTCATCGAAAACAACGGGGTATATGTGGAGCAGGAAGGACCGAATTGATAATTGCTTCGGCTTAAACAAATTCTTGTCAGAGCTGTTTTAGGAAGGATGGCAAAACTCTTCGACGTTCTCGTCATCGGCGGCGGTCCGGCTGGAATTGCCGCGTCTATATTGTTAGCCAGAGCGGGTTTAACTGTCGCTATAGTCGAACGCTCAAATTACGAGTCAACGCGAGTTGGAGAAACTCTGCCTCCCCAAATTAAACCGCTTTTACAGTCGTTAGGAGTTTGGGACTCATTTATCGAAGATAATCATCTGCCGTCACAGGGCAATGTCTTTATTTGGGGAAGTAATATCTCAAACGAAAATGATTATATCTTCAGTCCTTACGGCTGCGGCTGGCACTTAAATCGTCAGATATTCGACCGCAGACTTTCACAAATCGCCGAGAAGAAAGGCGTTATCGTTTATAAAAAAACAAGCATTGTCTCATACGTTCATCATTCGTTATATAAATGGACTGTTAAAATTGTTTGCGACAACGAACAAAATGAGATGAAAGCAAATTTTCTGATTGACGCTGCGGGACGAAGATCGGTTCTTGCTTCATTTGAAAAGGTAAAAAGAATCGTTCACGACCGTCTAATCGGAGTAGTCAAATTTATCGCTTCAGACGAAGAGACGCGAGACCATCGAACATATATCGAGTCTGTTGAAAACGGATGGTGGTATTGCGCCGCGCTTCCGAACAGAAAATTCATCGCAGCGTTTATGACGGATTCCGACCTTCTTCCAAAAGGAAGTCAACGTATTGATTCCTATTGGCGACAGGAGTTAGATAAAACACAACTTATAAGAAAGAAATTAAAAACGGGCTTGGCTAAACCAGATTCACGAATTTTATCGGCTAATACAACGGTATTAACGACTGTCAAAGAAGCGGATTGGCTGGCGGTCGGAGACGCGGCGGTGACGCTCGACCCGCTGTCGTCAATGGGTATATACCACGCTCTTGATTCGGGTATTCAAGCCGCAGGCACTGTTCATAGAATACTAAACGGGGAAGTTTCCGATAAATCAAGTTATCAAGAATGGAATAAAATGTTCGTAAAAAACTATCTATCCACCCAAGCCAAGTTCTATAACTTCGAGAGACGATGGGCGGAAAGTCCATTTTGGAAAAGGCGATTGAAGTAAGCACTGTTCAAATTAATGAGGCGTTCCCCGTCTGCCGTTATTGATGGCGTAATGCAAGAAATTTTGGATTTCCTTCAAGCAGTCGGCATTTGTCAGAGCGGTTTCAATTACTTTGCCGTCTTTATCAGTCGGTTTAAAATCTGCATGTTCGACCTTTGCCGTGCCATCTGCCAATTCACTGAAAATCCGGGCGGCATCCTTATAAATATCGCGTGCCGGTTTTGTGCATAAGAAAGATGTAATTGATTTTGAAACGTCCTGCTTACTGCTGCCTTTCGGGATGAAAAAAGGTTTTTCTTCGCCGACGCGATTGCTAAACTCTAAATATGATTGATTGAGTTGCTCAAAAAACGGCAGTCCGGTTTCGCCGCCGGCAATCGGGAGCGCAGCCTGCAGTTTGGTGTCGAGCGTCAAATTCCGCAAGATATTGCCGATAAGATACATTCCCGGGTCGGTTTGCAGATAGACGATTTCCTTAACTCTGCCGAGAGCCATTATTCCGGCGCACTGCGAGCAGGATTCGAGAGAAGTGTAAATCGTAACATTTTCGAGCGTGTTGTAATCATCCGTCGGTGGCGACATCGGCGAATTTCCGTCAACGTTCCAACTGTCGTGAATCTGCGTCAAATTATAAACGCGCCGCACGAGCCGGGCTTCAGCGTGTTCTACCGAACTGTTAAAAATCTTGTTATGGTTAAAGTCGAAATCAATCACTCTGCCATCACCGTCAACGGCTATCGCCGCTATATTGTGTCCGAGATAATCCCGGTCTAGATATTTGCCGTCTTGCGCCCCGACCGGTTCATTCCAAGGATATTCACCGTTGCGCCCGTTTTTATTGCCGTTCCAGTAATGATAAACCAAAAACATCAGCGCGAGCGAGTAGAGACGATGACGCTCCTGACGCAGCGCGTCAAGCGGTTTCGGAGCAAGCGTAACCAGCTCTTTAACCGGCTTATCAAGGTAATACTTTAAACGCTCGTTTACGATTGGCTGCTCAATTAAGGTTTCTTCAAGCGTTAATAAAAATGTTTCTTGTTTATTAAACATAATTTTAATATTTCCTCTGCAAGGTAAGTGCGCAAGTTTTTGAACATTTGCAAGTTTAGCACAGCCACATCAAATCTATAATTATTGTTGCAAATGCTTTCCAGTATTACTCGGAGTATTAAATCTTAAATTTTGTATGGAAAAATTATTTTAATTTAATTTCTGCAAAAATGCCCAAACCTTTTAAAGTCATTTAGTAACTATTCAGGTAGGTTTGACGGACTGCTTAGCCCGCCAAACCTAGTGATTTACCTTTCAAGGATTGTTCTATGGCGACGAGCAAACCTCGACTCTGTTTTCTTGCCGAAGACAGATATGAGCGCACGCGGCAGAAAGTCGTCACTACTTTAGTTGTTTAGAAGCAGCCGCTGATCTTCCGCTACAATTTCAGCATTCGCATGCTGCGGTGCGGCAACGTGTAATGCCGTCAAGTCTTCGATGCGGTCTTCAAGCTGAGTAACAAGACGAACAATCGAATCGAGACCCTGATCATAACGACGGCGGATTGTGCGAACTGGAAACTCAAAACTGCGTCTTACCAGAAAATCTGCAATTAAGGAATGTCAAATAAATTATGAAATTTTCGAGAAAAAGGCAAGAAAGGTTGAAAACGTAAGAGAGAAGTGATAGGCTTAAATCACTGATGTCACTAGAGTTAGCGGCATATCTGAGCAGTTATTAGAAACCGTAACTATTCAGGTAGCCAGAGCAATCGGTTTACCTTTCAAAGCACTTTCGAGTGCCGCAAGCAGACTTCGCCCTTGCTTTCTCGCTGAAGACAAATATGATCGCACCCGACAGAAAGTCGCTATTCCTTTAGTTGTTCGGAAACAGCCCGAAATCTTTTGCTGAAGTTTCAGCATTCGCAAGCCCCGCTCCGAACCGTTGTTATCAAAAGGAACGGTAAGGTCAGTCATAAACCGCAGGACCTCCGTCTTGTTTTTGATAAATCGGTTAAGTAACTTTGGAGCGGAAAGTCCGGCGACTTTTTGCACCGGCGAGCCGCGAATTGCCTGTTCCATCCCGGCAATCAGCGAGTCATAGCGAGTGAGAAAATCTTTTTGTAATCGGCTGTCCAATTCAGTCTGCGAATCACTTCGCGCCGCTGCAACCGTCTCTTTAATTTCGATGAGCAGTTTTGCCAGCGCGGTCGTCCACTGTTCGTGCTGCGGTTCGGCTTCACCGATATAAGTCAAATCGCGCAGGAGATGGGCGTTGCATAAGCTGTGGCGGCACTGCTGATACCACCTGTAGGAGAGCCATCCGTCTCTGACCAATGTTCCTTTAAATTGATTCAAAATGCCGATAGCCTCGAACGCGGCTTTTCCGCGATTGGTATGCGATGCCAGATGCGTCAGAGTGTCGGTGCGGGCGACGTGAACCCAAGCGTTTGCGCCATTGATCCTGATGCCGGTTTCATCGGCGCCGATGACCTCTGCATCACGAATCGCCTGTTTGATCCTTTGCTCGCACCGGATCAGCTTATCGGAACAGAGCCGGGCGGCTCGTTGAATGGAAGCCTGCGAGATAGAGCAGCCGAACAGGTCACGCATCGCTTCCTGCGTCCGAGCGACCGGCAGTAGTTGATACAAATGCAGGTAAAGAGCGCGTGATAACACACTCGCTCCGTACTGGACGGGTGCTTTGATATTGACAGGGAATTGCGCTCTGGAGAGATTGCTGCACACCGGACAACTCTTTGATGATGTGCGATGCTCAACCACCGACAATCTCCCGTCCTCGATCTCGAAAACCTGTCGTCGGAAAAAGTTCGATGGTGTAACCAAAGCGAGCGATGCGCCGCATTGACAGCACGTCTCCGGCGAATGAACGATAGTCCGGTTTGGTGCGGCGACTGATTGTAACGTCACACCCGAATGACCGATTTGCCCGCCGACTGCTCGTCCTGACTTCTTTGGTTAAACGGTTACAAAAGGTAAAAATGTTTCATAGAATCGGTTGCGTTTTGGATTAGCTCAGATTTCGCTTGAGGCTGTTTTTCTTGAGCCAGTTGTGCAGATTGGCTTCGGTTGTGCCGTAACGATTGGCAATGAATTTCTGAGTCGAACCGTTTTGCATCAGGGCTTCGATTTCCGGGCGGTATTGATCGAGTTTTGATTTACCGGGTCCGGGCGGTCTGCCGAGCTTGATGCCCTGTTCCTTTTTATAACGCAAGGCTTCTTTGGTGCGCTGCGAGATTAGATCGCGTTCAATTTCCGATGCCATCGAAAACGCCATTGCCACGATTTTGCTTTGAATCGAACTGTCGAGCGACCAATTGCCTTTGACGGCGTAAACCCGTACTCCTTTTTCAACCGCGACCGAAAGAATTTCCATACATTCGAGCATCGAGCGTCCCAATCGAGATAATTCGCTGACGATC
>Ga0136618_10000341_pt1 | contig 15466 bp, 13 predicted proteins | sample AntDrymUQ3302106_2_FD_104805 | JGI IMG/M metagenome (GOLD analysis project Ga0136618, IMG submission 104805) | Polar desert sand microbial communities from Dry Valleys, Antarctica - metaG UQ330 (21.06) | ecosystem: Environmental > Terrestrial > Soil > Desert | place: Antarctica: Dry Valley... | reverse complement strand
ATAGCGAATTTCAAATTTGTGCGACTTGCGGCAGAAGCCCGCGCGTGAGCAAGGGCGGAATCGAGTCTCCGCCCTTGCTCACGCGCGGGCTTCTGCGGTCGCGCAATTCTGAAATTCGCTATACTTATAGTTTCTGACTTCCGATTTCTGATTTCTGATTTCTGACTTCCGATTTCTGATTTCTGATTTCTGATTTCTGATTTCTGTCTTCTGACTTCTCAAAACGATTTTGTGCTAAAATTCCCCTGAATGAAACTCAAGCTGCAAACTCCGCTCGTCGAGCTTCACCAATTCGATATTGTTAATCTTTCGCAGGCGTTGGCGCGAAAATTGGCGATGGCGGTTGCAAACTTTACCTACAAAAACGATTTGTCCGAAGCAACGGTTGAAGATTTGCTGAATTATTTTCCGATGCGCTACGAAGACCGCTCGAATTTGATTCAGATTGAAGAGCTTTACGAAGGTTTGGAAGCGTCCTTGGAGCTTTACGCGCGGGTCGCGGGCGGTTTCCAGGTCGGCAAAAACCGCGGTCCGAAAGCACCGCCCTTGTTCATTTTTGAAATCACGGCGGGCGATGCCGAAAGAACCAGAAAACCCGTCGTCGTCTGGTGGTTCGTCTCCGGCAAAGGCGCGTATCGGATTGTCAATTATTGGAAGGAACGATTTGAACGCGGAACACGCTTTGTCGCTTACGGCAAATGGGAATGGGATGCTCGCAAAAATACTTTTGCCCTGCGTTTGAACAAACCGGACGAATTGGAAATCCTGCCAAGTGAAAGCGACTATAATGAATTCGGTTTGTTGAAAAATTTATTAACCGCTGAAGGTGAAGAAGACGCGGAGACGCGGAGACGCGGAGACGCGGAGCAGAATCCAAAATCCAAAATCCAAAATCCAAAATCCGAAGATTCTGACGACGAATTGATTGAAGACGTTGACAGTCCCGAATTTGCGATGATTCATACCGGCAGGCGCGTTCCCGTTTATCGCAAGCTCGGACAGTTTCAAACAAAAAGACTGCGCGAAATTTTTTATAATATTTTGCAAATCCTCGATAAATCTTCGGTCAAGGAAACTTTGCCCGAAGATTTATGCAAGCGGCAAAATCTCATCACCCGCGCCCAAGCCGTCGAAGAAATTCATTTTCCCCCTGAAAATTCCGACATTGCCGAGTATGCCGCCGCGAGAAGCAACGCGCACAAACGCTTGATTTTTGAAGAATTTTTCTGGGTGTCGTTTGCTTTGCAGCTAAAGCGCGGCGAGCGGACGAAAGAGCCGAAAGGCACGATTATCGAAATCAACGCAAAGATTCAGGATAGAATGAACGCGCTTTTGCCATTCACTTTAACCGGCGCGCAGGAAAGAGTCGTCAAACGAATCTTTGACGATATGCAGTCGGACGCGCCGATGAATCGTCTCGTGCAGGGCGATGTCGGAAGCGGAAAAACAATCGTCGCGTTTCTGGCGATGTTTGCCGCGATGGAAAACGGCTATCAAACCGCGCTGATGGCTCCGACGGAAATTCTCGCCGAGCAGCACGCCCGCAACGCGAAAAAGATTTTTGCCGATTCAAATTATCGCGTCGAGCTTCTGACCGGAAGTCTTCGCGCCGCCCAAAAACGCCAAGTGCAAGCCGATGTTGCCAGCGGCGAAATTCACGCCGTTATCGGGACTCACGCCGTTATTCAAGATGCGGTCGAGTTTGAAAAATTAGGTTTGGCGGTGGTTGACGAACAGCATCGCTTCGGCGTGATGCAGCGCGGCGAGCTTCGCGCACGCGGTTTTAACCCGGATATTTTGGTGATGACGGCGACTCCGATTCCCAGAAGTTTGGCGATGACGGTTTACGGCGATCTGGATGTTTCCGTGATTGACGAACTTCCGCCCGGCAGAACGCCCGTTAAAACCGTCGTCGTCGGCGAAGACAAACGCGACGGAGTTTATAAAGGCATCGAGCGCGAAATAAATCTCGGTCGGCAGGTTTATATCGTTTATCCGTTGATTGAAGAATCGGAAAAGATGGATTTGAAAGCCGCGACGAAAATGCACGAAGAATTACGCGATAAAATTTTCCCGAATTTTAAGGTCGGACTTCTGCACGGCAAAATGAAAGGCGCGGACAAGGAAGAAATTATGGGAAAATTTGTCCGCAACGAAACGAATATTTTAATTTCGACGACGGTTATCGAAGTCGGCGTTGACGTGCCGAATGCTTCCCTGATGATTATTGAACACGCGGAAAGATTCGGTTTGTCGCAGCTTCACCAGCTTCGCGGACGAGTCGGACGCGGCGCGGAGCAATCGTTTTGCGTTTTGCTGACGGGCGATAAAAGAACCGCCGTCGCGCGGGAACGGCTTGGAATTATGGAAGAAACAACCGACGGTTTTCGCATTGCGGAAAAGGATTTGGAGATTCGCGGGCAAGGCGAGATTCTCGGAACCCGTCAATCAGGCGTGCAGACTTTTAAAATCGGCAACATAATTCGTGATTTGGAAATTCTGGACAAAGCGCGTCAGGAAGCCGAATTTTATTTGACTTCCAAACGTCTGACTAAAGAAACATCAATTCTTATCGAAGTTACGAAAAACGACGCACGGTTTCGTCTTGCCGGAATCGGCTAGCATAAAACACCGTTTCAAAAAAAAGAGTATTTGATAATTGAACTTTTCCCAAAGATTTGATTATATTCTTATTGATTTCAAAATCTTACCTTTTGAGTTTGATATAAATTGATAAATTTCAAGAACATTTGAAAGTTTCCTGTAAAAAATTTCACTTCCGTTTTGTTTGCGAATACTAACTGACTTGCCTGAAACTTTTAATTTTGAAATTTAAATCAACTGGATAGTTGAGGGACTTTCACCGATAAAGAAAAATGGAAAACAAACGACAAACGACAAATGTTCCAAAGCCTTTTGATTCACAGAACAGACCATACAGACGAGAACCGGGAAAACCTTTCGCAACGCGGGATACCCAGTCGCGCGATAATAAATTTCAGCCTCGAAACGATAGATTTCAAGGCAGAAATGAAAAGTTTCAACCCAGAAATGACAGGTTTTCGCCGAGAAATGAAAAGTTTCAACCGAGAGATGGAAGGTTTCAACCAAGAAACGATAAGTTTCAGTCGAAGGGACGTTTTGCACAGAAAAAAGAGAATTCCAAGCCCTGGGAAAGAGAAGACAGACCGCGCATCGTGTCGGAAATGCAGGTAACAGACGGAAAACACAGAGGGAAATATCTGCAAAGCACCGCTTCACCCAAAGTGCGTCCGACCGCCAGGCGTATTCGTGAAGTTATGTTCCGCATTCTTTTCCGGCGTATCCGTGCCGGAAGATTTCTCGATTTGTGTGCCGGTGCGGGAATGGTCGGCATCGAAGCCATTTCGCGCGGCGCGATAATCGCTACTTTCGTTGAGCGTTCCGCCAAAATGTGCAGCTTTATCAAGAAAAATCTCGAATCCTGCGAGATTAAAGAAGGACACGGCGAAGTAGTGGAAATGGAAGTCGTGCCTTTTTTGAAAAAAATGGCAAAACGCCGCCGCCAGTGGGACGTAGTTTATTTTGACCCGCCGTATGATTCAAATTACGATGAAGTTTTGAAATATTTCAGCACCGGCACGGCAATCAAACCGAATGGCACACTCGTCATCGAACATCACGCCGAGATGTTTTTCCCCGAAACCTTCGGCGTAATGCACCGCTGGCGCGTGATGGTGCAGGGCGAAACGGCTTTGAGTTTTTACGAGAGAAAGTAAGTAATTAAGAATTAAGAATTAAGAATTAAAAATTACAGGAGAAGAATTAGATTTACAAGAATGTTTTTTTCATAATTCTTAATTTTTAATTCTTAATTCTTAATTCAATTAAATGCGAATCATTTCCGGTGAATATCGAGGACGAATTCTCAAAAGTCCTTCAAATATAAAAACCCGCCCGACCTCCGACCGGCTGCGCGAAACGCTTTTTAATATATTGAATCCGAAAATCGGTGCGGAGTCGCGCTTTTTGGATTTGTGCGCCGGAACAGGCGCGGTCGGTATCGAAGCTGTATCGCGCGGCGCGGAATTCGCCGCTTTTGTTGACAAATCGCGTCGCGCCTGCGCCTTGATTGAAGAAAATCTCGACCTTCTGGAAATACCCGAAAAGCAAACCGAAGTTTTTTGCATTTCTGCCGAAAAATTTATCGCCCGCGAACAGAAAACCGCCTGGGATTTAATATTCTACGACCCGCCGTATCAGGAAAACTATCGTCTTGTATTATTTGAATTCGGCGAAAACGCTTCCAATCTGTTGACCGACGAAGGAATTTTAATTGTCGAGCATCACGCCAAAAATGTCTTGCCCGACGCAGTCGGCGAGATTCGGCGTTGGCGCGTTCTAAAGCAAGGTGAAACGCAGTTGAGTTTTTATGAAAAATGTTAGGTTCGTGAATCGTGAATAGTGAATAGTGAATAGAGAAAACGATTCACGATTCACTATTCACGATTTACTGAATGAAAATCATCATCTGGCTGATACTTTGTTTAATTTGGGGAACGACCTGGCTTTTTATCAAAATCGGGTTGGAAGATTTGCCGCCGATAACTTTTGCCGCCGCCAGATTTACTCTCGCCCTTCTTATCTTGAGCATCATTATATTTTTCCAAAAAATCCCTTTGCCGAAAACAAAACGCGATTGGAAATTGCTGGCATTGACCGGCGTTTTGCAGTTTTCAGTCAATTACAGTCTGGTCTTTTGGAGCGAGCAGTATATTTCTTCGGGACTCGCCGCCGTGCTGCAAGCGATGATTTCGGTTTTCGGACTCGTTCTGGCTTGGGTTCATCTGCCGAATGAAAGAATAACCCGGATAAAAATCTTGTCCGTAATGCTCGGCATCGGCGGCGTGGCAGTTATTTTTATCGAACAGCTTCAAATAAAAAGTTTTATTGCGTTTGCGGGCTGTGTCGCCATCGTTGTCGGAGCATATGCGGCGGCGCACGCTTCGATTCTGGTCAAAGCCTTTGGCGGAAACTTACATCCGGCAAGTCTGGTTTTCGGTCAAATGATTTGCGGGATTTTGCCGATTATCATTTACGCTTTTTCTGTCGAAGGCAATCCGCTTTTGTTAAATTGGACGTGGCGGGCAATAATCTCCGTTCTTTATTTAACAATCTTCGGAACGATTGCAGCGTTCTGGCTTTACTACTGGCTTTTGAGTAAAATCGAATCAAACAAAGCGATGATGATTTCGCTGGTAACGCCTCTAATCGCCGTTATCGTCGGCAATTTATTTTTGGGCGAGCGACTTCCTCCGCAGACTTTTTTCGGCGGAGCGTTGATTTTAGTCAGTATCGGTTTGATTGTTTTTCGGAAAAGAAAAAAGGTAGATTTGACCACAGAAACACAGAGTTTGCAGGAAAATTAGCAACAGATGCACACGGATAAGAAAAGATTTTATCCTGTTCTATCATGTTCATCCTGTTAAATTTTTCTTCTGTATTCTCCAAGATAAAATTAATAATGCAATTTAAATTCACAACTGCCGGAGAATCGCACGGACGCGCTCTTGTCGCCATCGTTGAAGGTTTGCCCGCCGGTTTAGAGATTGATGTCGAAAAAATAAACTTTGAGCTTTTCAGAAGACAGCAAGGCTACGGGCGCGGCGGGCGACAGAAGATAGAAAAGGACGAAGTTCAGATTTTATCGGGCGTTCGGCACGGTCAGACGCTCGGATCGCCCATTGCTTTGACGATTGAAAACCGCGATTTCGTTCATTGGCAGGAAGTAATGTCGGCGGAAAAATTGGAAATCCAACCGAAAAATCCTCGGGTTGTAAAACGTCCGCGTCCCGGACACGCCGACCTCGCGGGCGGGCAAAAATTCGGGGCGAGAGATTTGCGCGACATTTTGGAACGCGCTTCGGCGCGGGAAACAGCGGCTCGCGTGGCTTGCGGTGCATTCGCCAAACAGCTTCTCGCTCAATTCGGCGTTGAAATAAAAAGTCACGTTATCAAACTCGGCAGCATTCCCGACAAGGCTCTCGAAAAAAATTGGGAAGAAATTTCCGTCTTAGACGAAACTTCATCACTGCGCTGCGCCGACAAAACAGTCGAAAAGCAAATGACTGAATTGATTGATAGAGCAAAAGCCGACGGCGATACGCTCGGCGGCATTTTTGAAGTCGTGGCGAAAAATCCGCCAATCGGTTTGGGGTCGCACACCTCCTGGAACGAAAAACTCGACGGTCGAATCGCGCAGGCGTTTATGTCCATTCAAGCCGTGAAAGCCGTCGAAATCGGCGGCGGTGTGGAAAATGCTTCGCTTTTCGGTTCGAAAGTTCACGACGAAATCACATTTGAAAACAATAATTTCAAAAGAACTTCAAACCGCGCGGGCGGACTCGAAGGCGGAATCACAAACGGCGAAGAGCTTCGTGTTCGCGGTTATTTGAAACCGATTTCGACATTGAAGAAGCCGCTTCGTTCGGTTGATATTGATACGAAAAAAGAAGATTTAGCCGCGTTTGAACGCTCGGACGTAACGGCGGTTCCGGCGGCAGGCGTCATCGGAGAAGCAATGCTGGCAATCGTTTTAGCAAATTCGATGTGCGAAAAGTTTGGCGGCGACAGTCTGATTGAAATGAAAACAAATTTTGAAAACTATCAAAAAAGCCTGCAAGATTATTGATGCGACATCATTTTATTTTCCAATATCCTTTCGATACTGCATTCCTTCCCAGGAAATTTCGCTGACGTTTTGATAGGCTTTTCGTAAGGCTTCTTCTAAATTTTCAGCCGTTGCCGTAACGCCTAAAACTCGTCCGCCCGCAGTTGTAAAATCTCCGCTTTCATTTCTTGCCGTTCCCGCGTGGAAAACTTGAATGTCATTTTGGTTTCTCAGACTGTCCAAGCCTGAAATAATATCGCCTGTCTGCGGTTTTTGCGGATAACCTTTCGATGCCAGAACAACGCACGCCGAATTCTCTTCGCGCCATTCAATTTTGAGATTTACAAGCGTTTGCGAAAGAATTGCTTCGCAAATTTCGACTAAATCCGTTTCGAGCCGAACCAAAATCACCTGGGTTTCAGGGTCGCCGAAACGCACGTTGTATTCGAGAAGTTTCGCGCCCGTCCCGGTCATCATCAAACCGAGAAATAAAATTCCGCGAAACGGAAAATTTTCGTCCTCTGCGCCTTTGAGCGTCGGTTTAATTATTTCTTCGACAATTTTTTCAGTGTCTTTTTGAGAAAGCAGGCTTGAATCCGAAATCGTTCCCATTCCGCCTGTGTTTGCGCCGGTGTCATTTTCGCCGATACGTTTGTGGTCGCGGACGGGCGGCATCAGCGCGAAGTTTTCCCCGTCGGCGAACATTATCAGCGAAACTTCCCTGCCGAATAAACATTCTTCCAATACTATTTTTTCGACGGCTTTTTTCCCAACCAGATTTTCGAGTTCGCTCACCGCTTGTTCAGCTTCGTATCTGTCTTTGGCGACAACTACACCTTTTCCCGCCGCAAGTCCGTCGGCTTTTACAACGACCGGAGAATATTCATTACCGAATTTTCCGCTCCGCAAAACATCGATTGCTTCGGCGGCTGAATGCGCGGTTTCGTATTGCGCGGTCGGGATATTATGCCGACGCATAAAATCCTTTGAAAATGATTTACTGGCTTCAAGCTGTGCGGATTGTCTGCTCGCGCCGACAATTTTAAGGTTCCACTTTTCGAATTCATCCACAATTCCCAACGCTAAAGAAGTTTCGCCGCCGACAAATGTTAAATCAATCGCATTTTCGACGGCGAATTCCGCAAGCCGTTCGACTTCATCGGGCTTTATATTGACGCATTCGGCAATTTCAGCGATTCCTGCGTTGCCGTTCGCACAAAAGATTTTCGTCGCCTTTTTGCTTCTCGCAAATGTTTGGCACAAAGCGTGTTCGCGTCCGCCCGAACCGATTACTAAAATTTTCATAATAACTGATTGTAAATAACCGAGTGCCGCAAGCGAAATCCGACCTTAAAAAATAATCGGCGCAAACTCAAAATTGGACGTTAATCAATTTCTCTGTTAGATTTAGTTGTTTTCAATTTTCAAAATTTATTCTTTCAATTGCTTTTTCTACTGCTTAAGAGCAATTGAACTAACGATGTAAGCTTATATTGATTCCACGGTGAGTGATTTTTTTGATAACCCTGACTATTTTGATAAATAGAAAGCATACCAGGAGGGAGCAGCCGTGTCTGAAACTGAACCAAACCAAAATACGCTCAACCAGTCGAACTTTGCCGATCATTCAGAGTTTGAAGATAAAAATATTTCGTGTATTGATTGCGAAAAAGATTTTGTCTGGACAGCCGGTGAACAAAATTTTTACCGCGATAAAGGACTGCAAAATCCGCCCAAACGCTGTAAAGAGTGTAAGCAAGCCAAAAACGAGCGTATTTCTTCAATCGCCGCTGCCAAAGCCGCCGGTATCAAACAAAAAATCGAAGTTGCCGTCTATTGCGCCAATTGTAAAGGCTACACGACCGTCCCTTTTTACCCGTCGCAAGGTCGCCCCGTCTATTGCCGTTCTTGTTTTCTCGAAATGAACCCCGGGTTAGTGGATAACGGATAGTGGATAGTGGATAACTGAGATTAATTAGATTTTCACTATCCATTATCCACTATCCGTTGTCCACTAAACTTCATCCTCCGACGTGAACATTCGGACGCCTTTCAGGGTCAGGTTCGGCTTTCCGCAAAATTTCTCTCGTTACCGGCGCAGTGTCGCCTTCACCAAATAAAATGTATCTGAGCAAATATTTAGCCGGATTGCCTTCGCTCCAACCAAAATAAACGTGCGGAATTTTGCCTGTTTTATCTCTCAGGTTTAGCAAGAGCGCGGCAATCGCATTCGGCACGGCAGGCGCGGAAGTTCGCAGAATTTTGTAACCGTCAATATCAACGCCGTGAATTTTTAATTTCCCTTTGAATTCCGATGCGTCGCCCGGTGTTATCTCATAAAACAAAACCGGATCGCTCGACGGAATATGATTGTCAACCCGTTTTTCGTGTTCCTTGAAACGATATTCTTCCGTATCGCCGGTTTCCTTCCGGTTGGCGACAATCCTAATTTCGCCTTGCGCCAGTTCTTCGATAAAACTTTTTGCCGTCGCGTCAAATTCAATTCTATCAATCCGCACTTCGGTCGAACGCATTACGCGCGAAAAAAACGAGACAACGATAATCGAGCCGATAAAAATCAAGGAGATTTTCAAGCCTTCCGGTCGCTGGACGATATTAACCCCAAGTGTATAAACGAAAATCAGCGAGATTATCAGAAAAAGCCATTTTGCCGTTTGTTTTTTGCGCCAGGCGGAAATTGCTACGGCAGTCGCGGCACTCGTCATCAATGCCAAAACGCCCGTTGCGTAGACACCGGCTTGGTCGTCAACGTCGGCTTTGAAGACGACGGTAACGGCAAAACAAATCAAAGTGAAAACAATAACCAGCGGACGAGTCGCCCGCGCCCATTCGGGAGCCATTCCGTATCGCGGCAGATAACGCGGCACGATGTTCAGAAGTCCGGCTAAAGCCGACGCGCCCGCAAACCACAGAATCGCCACCGTGCTGAGGTCGTAAGCCGTGCCGATAGCATTGCCCAGATACAGATGCGCCAAATAAGCTAAAGCGCGTCCGTTGGCTTTGCCGCCTTCTTGCACAATCGCGCCGGTCGCATCCGTAATCGCCGGACGAAATTCCTCAGCCGGAATCAAAACCGTCGTGGCGATGCTGCTCGCCATCAGCATAAAGCTCATGATGATGGCGGCGGTCGCCAGAAGTTTGCGGGTGTTGGTAATGCGGTTTGGGTTTTTAATGAGCGGCATTACGACAACGCCGGTTTCAAAGCCGGAAAGTCCGAGCGCGAGTTTCGGGAAAACAAGTAAAGCCAGCGCAATCATCATCAGCGGATTTCCCTGCGCTCCCGGATAGTTATAAAGCGCGTCCTTCCACGCCGTCAATGTTTCCGGGCGCATCGCAATTTCATATAAAGCGCGACCGATGACGACAACATTTAAAGCTAAATAAACCGCGACGATAACAATCGCCACGCCGATAGCCTCCTTGAAGCCTTTGAGAAAAACCGCGCCGAGCAGCACAATGAAAAATAAAGTTACTACAACCGGATGTTCGAGAAACGGCAGATGTTCGTGGACAAACGGATTTTCGAGGACGTGCGCGGTCGCATCGGCGGCGGAAAGCGTTATTGTGATGACAAATCCGGTAGCTGCAAATCCGAGCAAAGCCAGAACGAACAATTTTCCCTTCCAGCGCGAAAGCAGGTTTTCGAGCATCGAAATCGAGCCGTCGCCGTGCGGACTTTCCGCCGCCACGCGATTATACATCGGCAGCGCACCGAACAGCGTTATCAGCACCAAAACCAAAGTCGCAATCGGCGACAGCGCACCGGCGGCGAGAAAAGCGATGCCGGGCTGATAGCCGAGCGTCGAAAAATAATCAACGCCCGTCAAACACATTACCTTCCACCACGGCTGCTGACCTGCCTTTTCGTGAGAGCCTTCCGCTTCATTAACGCCTTGATAAAGCCAGTGTTTGAGTCCGCTTTCAGTCGCAGTTTGCTTTGTTTGTCCCATAGAAAATACTTAAAGACCGACAGATGATAAAACATCTGCGGTCTTTAACTTAATCTGAGATAATTTATGTTTTTCTCTGACACACGATAAAAGGTCAGCTTTCCTTATTTTCACCTGATAACAAAAAACAAATTTTACGCTTATTCGGTTTAAGGTCAAGCCGAATAAGCGAATAAGCTGAAATCGAACAAAACTATTATGTTTTTTGAATTTGCGAAAATGATACTTTTAAAAAATTAAAGGGCGACGTCTCCCACTCCGTCGCCCATAGGTTACGAGTCCTCACCCCTCGTAACCAGTTATGTTCACCGGGGAGGTGAACACTTATAGATTATGCACATAGAAAAAATAATTGCAAATTTGATATTTAACATTTTACTCTTTATTAACAGGCGTTAAAACGTAACTGTTCCAAGGATTTAGAAAATTTTCAACCGCTAAGCCGCCGACCAGAAAATGCTTCGAACCGTTTTGAGATTTGACAAACAAACTATATTCGCCGGTCGGTGCATCTGCATCTATTTTAATTTCAAAACTGACGACCGAAACTTCCGAACCGAAATCGTGCGAAGTGATGCTGTCGGGCGTGATACTGAAATGCGGAGAATTAAAGCCTATTTTTAAATTTTCCGCGTCGAGGTTTTTTCCGCCGATGTAAATCAAATATGATTTTCCGCCGTTTAATGGCACGGCAAGGTCGGAAATTTGCCCGTTGAAACCAGCATAGCGGACACTAAAATTTTTCTCCGAGGTTTTTACTTTTTTTGTGATACTTACCGTCTTGCCTTTGACGACCTCAAAGCCGCCAAGCTCTTCAGCTGCCGCAGTATCGGCTTTGCCGTCTTCCTGCGCGTAAAAGCGATAACTTCCTGCCTCTAACCCTTCAAAGCGGAAGCTGCCGTCCGGGCTTGTCAAAACTCCGCTGATAACTCGACCGGAATCCGCATCTTCCGCCCAAATCTGAAACTTTCTTATTGTTTTGCTTTTCGCCTGTGTGATTCTGCCGATGACTGTTCCGCAGCAGTTATCTTCCGTGTTTTTCGCGCCATAGAGCGCGCGAATCCCGGTAATGTCGTCTTCGGCTAAAGTGCGCGAAGCAAAAGCCGACAAATTATAAACACCATTTTTGCCTTGCCGCGACTGCATTGTCGCGCCCAACACAGGAGAATGTTCGAGTCCCAGCAGATGACCGATTTCGTGCGTTAGCGTGGCTTCCAAATCGTATGTTCCGAGTGTGCCGTCGGTAGAAAATTGCTGGTATGGATTTAAAACAATATCGGCTTCACTGATGAAACCTTTCTGATTATAAAAGGTTCGTGTTTGAGCGGAAATTTCGTCGGTCGTGTTTCCGAAGAGAAGTAGATTTTCGGGCGTTTGTGCAATCGTAATCAAACTTATGCCGTCGCCGTAGTTTCCCGAAGGGCTGACAGCCTGTTTATCCGTCGAGATTATTTCAAATTTTATATCGGCGGCTTGCTCCCAGGTTTCCAAGCTCCGCCGCACCGCGCCTTCGACATCGCTTTGCGGCAAGATATTCGGACTTTGCAGGATTAATGAAGTAGAAAGCGCAACCGGAATTTTTCCCTTTTTCCAACGCAGGCGAACAGTTTTCGAAGCATCGGTAAATTGCAGCGCATAAGCTGCCGCTGAAAAGTTTAGACTTAACAACGCGAACAGAACTAAAAAAATTTTGATTGGCTTAGGCATCTAACGAAAATTATTTCTCTTCTATAATAAAACCCTCGAGATTTTCCCTACCGACTTTCTCCAAATCGGCAAACCCGACGATTAGGAGCAAAATAACCAAACCAAGTGTCGCAAAAACGTACAAAAGTGCTATCTGCTCCAAATAAATCAACATTCCAATAACAATGCCGACTACAAAACACCAAAAAAGTGCAATTGTGCGGCGACTATACTTACTTTCTTTGATTGCCATTATATTTTTTATTTTACTCTTAGATTTTTGAGCAAGACTCTTTTATAGATAACAGATTTTTAACTTTAGAACAATGAGAATGCGACGGTGTTTCCCAAAAAACCCTTTTAATCAATGATTCGCAAAGGCAAACCCGCTGTATTTTTTCCAACCGGCTCGGCAGCCTTGATGAGCGGTGGATATTTTCTCTTGCCGCGTCCTCTTTGAGCTACTTCGATAATATCGGAAGCTTGCAGCACAAAGTCTTCCGCCGGATTTACTTTAGCTTTGTCCAAATCCGCTTCAATTATTTTCGTGCTTTTATTTTCAAGGCGGAAGATGGTGACTTTTTGCGCCAGAGCATCTTTTGATAATCCGCCGGCACTGGCGACGGCACGGGAAAGCGTGATTTGCGAGCGAAAGGAAATCTGTTTAGGATTGACAACTCCGCCAATGACATAAACCGATTCGGCTTCTAAAACGGTTATCACATCACCGCTCAAAATTCGCGGATTGGCTTCTTTTTTTCCCGTTATTAAATCGCTGATTTTAATGTTTATGTATTGTGAGCTGTCGTCTTGAGCGGCGGCGACAGGTTTTTCGCTTTTGTCCTGGTTGTCAGTAGTCAAAATGTCCTTTGCGACAGCTTCGTTCAAAGCGGCAACTACGTTCAAACAATTCAAGTTCTTCGGGCGAAAAACCTGAATTTCGCCGCTTACCTTCTCGGTAAAGCCGCCTGAGCTGATAATCAGTTCATTTAAGAAAACAGGTCGGTTGATACGGAAGCGTTGCGGTGTTTTGACTGCGCCGTAGAGAACCGAAAGCGGGCGATTCGAGCGGTCGAGAATTCTCACGATAACTTTCGGCTCTCGCAGAATTTTGCTAAAGGCTTTGGCAACATCAGCCGCAACCGCTTCCTCGTTTCGACACAGCGCGTAAATCGGATTTTCACCATAGCTGATGCCGCTCAAAAATCCTTCGGGATTAAGCTCGCCGCGCCAATCGAATTCAAGATTGCCGACAATATCGACATCAATTAAATCGCCGGGATGAATCAGATTTTCTTCGGATACAGCCGTTTGGTTCACTTGATTTTCAGGTGTGACTTCAGGTGTCGGGGTTTGTGCTGAAATTAAACCGTGCCCGATAATCAAACAAAGAAAAATATTTGATAAATAATACAATCTTCTATTTTTCATTTGATTGAATTAGGTACGGAGTTTAATTTTCACTCTTTTTTTTAACCGAGATTGACTGCTGTCGGAAGTTGTTTTTTCACTTTCGTCATCGGTATCCAAACTGTCTTTCTGATTCGTGTCGGAAAACTTAGATTGTTTTTTTTTATCTCGTTTTGTTTTTGATGAAACTGTTCCGGGCACAGCAAAACCCTTAAATTCCCAGTTGCAATTATTGCAAAGCAAATTATAACGAAACAGCAGTTTCGACCATAAAAGCGTGGGACGATAACCCGCCCTGACTCTCGAGCTATTACATTTCGGACACCTTTGACTAATCATTTCCACTTTCAATTCCCCGTTTATTATCTTTTAAAATGTGATTTTTCTGTTTAGTTGAATTTTCAAGCTGACGAATTTTTTCGATTTCCGAGTTAATTTTTTCAGCTAATAATTCGCGCTCCTCACTTTTTATATTTTCTCTCGCCAAGGAAAAAAGCGCGTCGCGGTAAAGGCTTATTGCCCGCTTATAATTTCCCTTAAACTTCGCACGTTCAGCTTGCTCGACCGAATGTGAAATTTTTATTGAAGCGACAAAATCCCTGATTGCTTCCTCGGATTCTCTTAACTTAGTTTCGTTCGGGTAAAACCGAAGTGCCGATTCCAAAACATTCAAAGCACTTTGCGCGTCTTTTACCTTCTCCGAAAACTTAACCTGATTTCTCGCTTCCTGAGTCAGCGATTTAGATTCAATTTCCGCCCAGGCAAGCAAATGAAATTTATGAAGCTCGGCAACGACATTTTTTCCGCGTCTCAAAGCCGCAAGGCGCGGCGACCCGACACCGACCGTTTCCAACTCTCTTTTGTTAAGCGAAAGATATTCGTTGCAAACTTCAAAAACTTCCCAGTGAACATCGGGTAATCTTCCCAAAAGCCGCGCGGCTTCGGATTTTTGCTGGATGTTTTTTATTATCCGGGCATTTTTCTCGATGGTGAATTTGTTTTCGACTTTGTAACCACTGCTTTGAAGCGGAATCTTATTCAAATTAAAATCGAGCTGTCTTTGTGCCAGCAAGTATCTGTTTTGCGCTTTTCTAAGAACGACCTCGCGCAGAAAAACCGCACCTCCCAGGATAATGCTCGACCCGATTCCGGCAGGAATCCAGGGCATTTCTTCCTCGCCTTCGTGTAGAATTCCCCAAACCAGAAAGAAAAACGCAATCGCCGCCGCAACTGCGAGAACGTAATAATTAGATGCAGGAAGCCAGAACGGACGATTAAATTTTCCAATATTTCGTCCGATCTTTTTTGGAGATAAAGTCTTTGTTTGGTTCATTCCGCTTTGGCTTCCGGCTGAATCTGTATTTAAGATTATTAAATCCAGATTTTTTATTTATGCCAACTAAACGCCGAATTGTTAATAAATAGTTAAATTTTATTTGAAAAATGTCAATCGAAACGAGTTTTCAGATGACAATTGCAGGTTTTCTGTTGTAGCTTTTTAGATTGATGAGCAGCAAAAAAAAGAAAAAACCGGCACGCCCCGTTTTCGATTCGATTCGCAAACCGACTGCTCCGCCGAGCCGACAAATCGGCAAGAATAAACCGGAAGAAAAAATTCATCCGACAAATCGAAAAGCCAAATATAAACCGGAAGAAGATTCGGAAAACTAATATGAATCCTTTCAAAAAATTTTACCGCCGCATCATCAACCAAAATGTTTGGGCAAGACCGGAAATGGCTGTAACATTT
>Ga0136618_10000340_pt1 | contig 15489 bp, 14 predicted proteins | sample AntDrymUQ3302106_2_FD_104805 | JGI IMG/M metagenome (GOLD analysis project Ga0136618, IMG submission 104805) | Polar desert sand microbial communities from Dry Valleys, Antarctica - metaG UQ330 (21.06) | ecosystem: Environmental > Terrestrial > Soil > Desert | place: Antarctica: Dry Valley... | reverse complement strand
GCTCGCGAAGGCCGAGGGCTTCGCGTTCATCGCGCTGCGCGATGCGTCCATAGAAGCGCTGCTCGTCGACGCGGTCACGCGCCGCGCGTACCTCGAACGCTCCGACCGCGTGCGCCGGCTGTTCGCAGCGATCCTCCCGGACCCGGCCGCGGCGCCGCACGCGAGGCTCGTCGGCGTCGCGCGCAACATCGCCGAGCGGATCCGCTCGCTGGACGAGCCACCGGACGTGACGCGCGTCGCCGGCGCGGTGAGCGAGCTGCTCGATCGCTCAGTCGGCGCCGAGGAGTACGTCATCCGCGCCGCAGCGGAGGGCGCCGGCGACGACACCCGCATCGACCTCAACACGATCGACTTCGAGGCGCTCGCCGCGAGACTCGCCGGGCGCAAGCGCTCTGCGACGCAGCGCTTGACCAGGCAGCTCGGCGAGCAGCTCGAGGCGAGCGCACGCCGCAACCCAGGCCGGCTCGACCTCGTCAGCAAGCTGCGCGATCTCATCGCCGCGTACAACGCCGGCAGCCTCAACGTCGACGAGATGCTCAGGCGCCTTCAGGCGCTCTCACGCGACCTCTCCGACGATGAGGCGCGGACCGTCCGCGAGGGACTCGCCGAACCCGAGCTCGCCGTCTTCGATCTGCTCACCAAGCCCGACCCGGTGCTGACCGACGATGAGCGCGCGCAGGTCAAGCAGATCGCCCGAGCGCTGCTGGAGCGCATCACCGATCGCCTCGTCCTTGACTGGCGCCGCAAGGCCGAGACGCGCGAGGCAGCACGCGTTCTCGTCCGCGACGTCCTCGACGACCTCCCCGACGCCTACGACCCCGACACCTGGCAGCGCAAGACCGACGCCGTCTTCAACCACATCTTCGCCAGCTACTACGACGACGGACACAGCGTCTACGACGAGTCCGAAGCAGGCGCCGCCGTGGCCGTTGCCGCGCCCGCGGCGACGATCGAGCAGCTCGACGTCGAGCAGGTCACCCATGCGGTCCTCGAGCAGATCCGTGCCGACCCGGCCCTCGCCGAGGCCGTCGCCGAGCGACTCAGAGGCAAGGACGCGTTCTTCGCCGTCCCCAGCCGTGATCTCATCGCGGGCGACGAGACGTTCGCCGTCGAGTTCAAGTCAACCGCGCGCTGGAACGTTCGCGAGAGCCTCAAGGACAAGCGGATGGAGGACGCCGTCGTCAAGACGATCGCGGGATTCCTCAACACCGACGGCGGGACGCTGTTCGTCGGCGTCGATGACCAGCGCAGCCCGATCGGGCTCACGTACGACACGCCGCTCGTCAAGCCGCCGAACGTCGACGGCCTCGTCAACTGGCTGACAACCCACCTCGCCGAGGCACTTACCCACGCCGCCGTCATGCGCACACGCACGCGGATCGAGGCGGTCGACGAAATCGAGATCTGCCGGGTCGACGTGGCGCCGTCGTCACGGCCAGTGACGGCGAGGATGAGCGACAAGCGCGAGAAGTTCTGGGTACGCATGAACAACAGCACGCGAGCGCTGCCCGAGATCGAGATCGAGGACTACTGCCGCGACCACTGGTAACTCGCGCGACGGTCATGCTCCCGGATGAGGCGCTGACGCGCCAGGTCAGGCGAGCAAGCACTACGCGCCGGCTACAACTTTCCGCAGGGAACAGCCCATTCCCCGCGGACCTCGCGGGGGGAGATGCATCCTCGCTGGTCGACCGTCTGCTTCCGCAGAGGGGAGCATCGGCGCGGGCGGTGCGGCCGCGGGGCAAGGCGGCCTGTTTTGCCACGGGGAACGGCGTTCCGCTTCGCATCCGCTGCCTACTGGCTAGTAGCAGCGAATGATGTTGCCTGCAGTGAACGGCGGGTCGCCCACGCGTCGGCCTTGGGGATAAGTGATCCACTGTGCTTCGGGAGCGCAGTCGATGATCGCGTAAGCAAGCTGCTCGCCGCGGTCGCGTCCCGCGTCCATGCTCTCCATGCGCCATTGGAAGTCTGTGAACGAGACGTGGGGTGTTCGGATGCCTCGTGGGTGGTCAGCGTTGACGCGCACCGCCACCTGGATCAGGTTGCCTGCGCGACGGTAGACCTGTGAGAGCCGGGATTCCTCTGCCTGCACGGCTCCTCGCGGCAGCCATTGGGCTTCGCGTGCATAGATCGCAAGTCCGCTGGGCGCCGAGCGCGGTCCTTGTCGCATGCGGTTCGCGAGCTTGAGAGTGAAGCCGTAGGTTCCCTTGTCAGGCGGTGGGGTGGCGATGCGCAGGGTCACGCACAGCAGACCGTTCTGGATCTTGACGCTGACCGATGTGAGATCGATCCAAGGCTTGGAGCTTGGTGTCGGTCGCACGGTTCCGGGCGGCGGACGAACGGGTCTGCCACCCGGGTCGCGGATGCGTTGAAGTTCAGCGTCACCATCTGGATCGGTTACACGCGTTTCGCGACCGCCAGCACATTGCGCCAGTACAGGGTCGCCAGCGCGGCGCTCCTGGGAGCCTGCTCGATCGCCGTCCGCGCTCGTGCTGGCGTCGCTGCAGCTGGCCAGTCCGGCCGCTGCGAACCCAGTCGCCAGCACCGCGCTCAGCCGGTAGCTGACCTGGCATCGACTCACGAGATCATTCGTTGACGTTGTTGCTACCGACCAACACTTCGTGATCGGACGAGACGGCGCCAGACGTCACGATGTCGGCCCCAAGAACGAATCACTTGGCGGCCACTCTCGCGCATCGACGGCCCGACGGCAAGGCATAGTCATCGAGCCACCGGAATCGCCCCCCGTCGAGTTCGCGCTGCTCCGCAGGGAAGGGCCCATTCCCCGTGAAGTCCCGCGTCCGTCCGCCGTCCGTCGCCCAGGGCCCACAGGGCGCGTAAGCGGAGGCGCGCCGGGTTGGCGGTGCGCGAAGCGGACACGTTTCCTGCGAAGTCGCCGCTGACGGCCGCTCGCGCCGCGCTGCGCGGCGCTGTAAAACCGACGGCGATGCGCGGACGGTTCCGCGGGTGCCGTTGTCGACGTCGACGACGCTGTCGTTGCGCCGGCAGATGATGCGACCGGGGTCTCCGCGCCAAGAGCACCATGGCCGAGCCCGATCGGGCCGTGCTTAATACGAACTCAACATTGGTCTCGTTCTTACCTTCACAAGCTCGCGACACACTGCGGGCCTGCTGCACGGACCACGCGGCAAGGAAGGAGAAACCACCGATGTACCAGTTCAGCCGCGCGATCTATCGCGAGCTGTCCCCGCTGTTCGCCGACGGACCGGCCGCCCGGGACGGGCATGCAGAGGTGCTTCGCGCCTGCGAAGCCACGATCGAGCGCCTGGCCACCGACCGCCACTACTTCGCGCGGCCCGCGAGAACGCTGTTTGGAGACATTCGCCCGTACTTCCCGATCGCCGCCCAGATGCGCGTCTGGCAGGTCGTGTCCACCTACATGCAGTGCGCCGACGAGTGGCTGGCGCGCCAGCCACAGCGCGGCCGCGACGTCCACGGCAATCCGCTGGAGTGCCGCGCGACGACCCGCCGCGGCACGCCCTGCCAGCGCATGCCGCTGGCACGCAACGGCTACTGCCCCTCGCACCAGCACCTCGCCGAGACGGAGGGGCTCGAGCGGCCGATCGCCGCGTAGTTCCAGCCCGGGGCCATCGCGCTCTGGCATAGATTACGACGCGTGCCTCCCACGCCGTCGCTGAACCGCTGACATGCTGCTCGGCGTCGACGTCGGCGGCACCTTCACCGACGCGGTGATCGCGACCGGCGGGCGGCTCGTGACCGCCAAGGCGCCGACGACGCCCTCCGACCAGTCTGAGGGCGTGATGGCGGCGATCGAGGCTGCGCTCGCACGCGCGGACGCCCAGGCCGCGGACATCGAGGGCTTCGCGCACGGGATGACCGTCGCGACGAACGCGCTACTCGAAGGCCGCGGCGCGCGCACCGTGCTCGTCAGCACCGAGGGTTTCGAGGACATCGTCGAGCTCGGCCGCCAGACGCGCGCCGACCTGTATCGCCTGTGCGCGGCGCGGCCGGCGCCGCTGGTCGCGCCGCAGCTGCGCGTCGGCGCCCCCGAGCGCTGCGGCCCGGACGGCGTGCTGCGCGCGCTCGACGACCCGGCGGCCGTCGCCGAGGCGGTCGCCGCGCATGAGCCCGAGGCCGTCGCGGTCGTCCTGCTGCACGCCTATGCGCATCCCGGTCACGAGCGCGCGATCGCTGCGGCGCTCGCCGAGCGCCTGCCCGGCGTGCACGTCTCGCTGTCGCACGAGGTCGTCGGGACGTTCCGCGAGTACGAGCGCGCGGCCACGACCGAGGTCGACGCCGCGCTGTCGCCCTTGCTGCACCGCTACTTGCGGCGGCTGCTTGCCCGCGCCGGCGAGGCCGGGCTGCCGGAGCCGCGCATCATGCAGTCCAGCGGAGGCCTCGCGGCGGCGGCGCTCGCGGCACGCCACGCCGCATTCACCGTGCTGTCCGGCCCGGCCGGCGGGGCAGCGGCGGCGGTGCTCGTCGCGCGCGCCAGCGGCCTCGAGGACCTCGTCTGCTTCGACATGGGCGGCACCTCGTGCGACGTCTGTGTGGTCGAGGGCGGCGTCGTGCGCGAGACCGCGTCGCGCGAGGTCGGCGGCCGGCCGCTGGCGCTGGCGATGGTCGACATCCACACCGTCGGCGCGGGCGGCGGTTCGATCGGCTGGCGCGACCCGGGTGGCGCTCTGCGCGTCGGTCCGCGCAGCGCGGGCGCCGAGCCGGGACCGGCGTGCTACGGCCGGGGAGGCACCGAGCCGACCGTCACCGACGCGAACCTGCTGCTCGGGCGACTCGGCCACGACATGCCGATCGCCGGCGGGGTCGCGCTCGATGGCGCCGCCGCCGAGCGCGCGCTGCAGACGCTCGGGGCCGCGCTCGGGCTCGATGCGCTGGCCTGCGCCGAAGGGCTCGTGCGGATCGCCGACGCCGAGATGGTGCGCGCGCTGCGCGTCATGACCGTCGGGCAGGGAATCGACCCGCGCCGCTTCGCGCTGCTCGCCTTCGGCGGCGCCGGGCCGCTGCACGCCGCCGCGATCGCCGACGAGCTCGGCATGACGACGATCCTCTGCCCGCGCGCGTCGGGCGTCCTGAGCGCGCTCGGGCTCGCAGCCGCCGATCGCCGGGCCAGCGAGCAGCGCACGGTACTGCTCGCCGCACAGTCGCTGACCGACGAGGCGCTTGCGCGGGCACGCGACGAGCTCGTGAGCGCGGCAACCGCGACGCTCAAGGGCGATGCTTCCGGCACCGGCACCGGCACGTCGCGCGCCGAAGTCGCGTTCGACGTGCGCTACCGCGGCCAAGCGCACGAGCTGACGGTCCGCGACCTGCACAGCCCCTATGTCGCCGACGTGCGCGCGGCCTTCGAGGCGCTTCACGAGGAGCGCTACGGCTACCGCGACGAGACCGCGCAGATCGAGGTCGTGACGATCCGGGCCACCGCGAGCGAGCCCGGCCCGGCGCTGGAACTCGCCGCCGAGGGCGCGGCCGGCGCGCACAGGACGCGCCGCGAGGTCATCTTCGGCGGCGAGCGCCATGACGCCGAGATCGTGCGCGGAGAGCTCGCTTCCGGCGAGCAGCTCACCGGTCCCGCGATCTGCGAGCTGCCCGAGGCGACGCTCGCGGTGGCGCCCGGATGGAGCGGAACGGTCGACGAAGCGGGCACCATCACGCTGCAGCGCGGGCAGGGATGAGTCGTTCGCCGCGGAACATTCAGTCGGCGCCCCCCGGCGTCAGTGCCCCACGTTTCGTACGCCCGTGATACCCACCCGCCCACGCACCCGGGCTGCCCTCAGGCGCCGGTTCACCGTCGCCACAGCGATCCTCGTCGCGACCCTGGCCTGCGCTCCGGCCGCGTCGGCGCGCAAGCTCATGGTCGGGCTGCGCGTCTGACCTGCGAGGCACGATGAGCCTCGACCCGATCGAGCTGCAGGTCGTGACCGGCGCGCTGCGCGCCGCCTGCGAGGAGATGGGCGCCACGCTCGTGCGCAGCGCGCACTCGGCCAACATCAAGGAGCGTCGCGACTGCTCGACCGCGCTGTTCGACGCCGCCGGCGAGATGGTCATGCAGGCCGAGCACATTCCCGTGCATCTGGGCGCGATGCCTGCCGCCGTCGCCGTGGTCCTCGACGAGGACCACGCCGCGGGCCGGCCGTGGATCCTGAACGACCCCTACCGCGGCGGCACGCACCTGCCCGATATCACGGTCATCACGCCGATCCTGCTCGACGGCCGGCTGCTGGGCTTCTCGGCCAGTCGCGCGCACCATGCCGATGTCGGTGGCCGCGTTCCCGGCTCGATGCCGGCGGACTCGACGACGCTGGACGAGGAGGGCGTCGTGATCGCGCCGCGCCCGCTCGACGACGACGCACTGCAAGAGCTCGCGGGGCGGATGCGCCAGCCGGAGCAGCGCCGCGCCGACCTGCGCGCGCAGCTCGCGGCCAACCGCGTCGGCGCACTGCGGCTGACCGAGCTTGCGCGGCGTCTGGGCCCGGACGCGCTGGTCGAGGCGACCACGGCGGTGCTCGATTACGCCGAGCGGCGAACGCGCGCCTGTCTCGCCGAGTTGCCAGATGGACCGCGCGAGGCCCGTGACGTGCTCGAGGCCGTCGAGGGCGACCTCGAGCTGCGCCTCACCGCGACCGTCGACGGCGACCGCCTGATTCTCGACTTCAGCGCTAGCGCGCCTCAGCATGCGGGCAACCTCAACTGCCCGCTCGCGGTCACCCGCTCGGCCGCCTACTTCGCCGTGCGCGTGCTGACCGACCCTGATGTGCCGCCGAGCGCGGGCGCCTATCGGCCGATCGAGGTGATCGCACCGGCGGGCTCGCTGCTGAACGCCCGCTCTCCGGCCGCCGTGGCAGGCGGCAACGTCGAGACCTCAAGCCGCGTCGCCGATCTCGTGCTCGCTGCGTTCGGCCGCGCGCTCGGCCAGGGGACGATGAACAACCTGACGCTGGGAACCGACCACGACGCGCAGGGCGCCGGCTTCACCTACTACGAGACGCTCGGCGGTGGCCAGGGCGCGTGTCCCGACGCCGACGGCCCGAGCGGGGTCCATGTCGCGATGTCCAACACGCTCAACACACCGGTCGAGGCACTCGAGCTCGAGTTCCCGCTTCGCGTGACGCGCTACGCGATGCGGCGCGGCTCGGGCGGCGCCGGCGAGCATCGCGGCGGCGATGGCGTCATCCGCGAGCTCGAGGCGCTCGCCCCGATGGCCTACTCGCTGATCACCGAGCGCCGGCGCCACGCGCCCCCGGGGGCGGCGGGGGGCGCGGACGGGGCGCCCGGGCGCAACCTGCTCAACGGCGAGGAGCTGGCTTCGAAGGCGACCGGCGAGCTGCAAGCCGGCGACCGGCTGACGATCGAGACGCCGGGCGGGGGCGGTCACGGAGCGGCTTCGGAGGATCAGGCGGACGGCTACTCGTAGTCGACCTGGGGCGCCTCCTCGCGACCGCGCGAGCGAGCACATGCGGCGCCGGTTCCCGCCGCGAGCGCGATCGCGAGGATGACGGCCTGTACGAACGGCTCGTCCTATACCCCCAGGCCACGGCTATGCTCAGTCCCAATCAACCTTCTTTCTGTCTTTCCCTCAGGACGCATCATGCTCGCCGCGGCCTGGGCGATGACAGCGATGCTGGCGGGCACCGCCCACGCGGGCGCCCGCGACCTCGACGCGACCTTCAGCGGCGATGGGCGTCAGCTCGTCGACATCGGGGCGCTGGACCAGGCAGCCGCGATCGCGCTCGCGCCGGACGGCAAGATCGTCGTCGCCGGAACACGCCTTGCGCCCGCGCGACCGTCACGCGATATCGCGGTTGTCCGCCTGCGCCGTGACGGCTCCCTCGACAGGAGCTTCTCCGGCGACGGCATTCAGACCACGAACATCTCCGAGAACGACCTCGCCTACGGCGTGGCGGTCGGGCGCGACGGCCGGATCGTCGTCGTGGGCGAGAGCTGGGAGCTCGGGACGGTACTCGTGCGCTACGCCACGGACGGGTCGCTCGATCCGTCGTTTGGAACGGGCGGCGTCCAGACCGCGGGCTTCGGCCCCGCACGTGACGTCGCCATCCAGCCCGACGGGAGGATCGTCATGGCGGGCGGCGCGAGCGCGTTCGCGGTCGCGCGCTTCAACGCCGATGGGTCACCCGACCTGGGCTTCGGCGCCGCCGGTTTGAGCACCGCCGGCGCAGCTGCGAACGGCGGTGCGACGAGCGTCGCGCTGCAGCCCGATGGCCGCATCGTGGCCGCGGGCGCGAACATGACCGGTGCCGGTCGCGGAGACCTCGACATCGCGCTCATCCGGCTGAGCGCCAATGGCTCTGCGGACATGTCCTTCGCGGGTGACGGCACGCTGACGGCAGGACAGCCCGGCATCGACGAGTCCGCCAACGATCTGGCCGTCCAGCGCGACGGCAGGATCGTCGCCGCCGGCCAGGTGGGTCTGGACGGCTTCGGGCTGTTTCGCTGGCGTCGCGACGGCGTGCCGGACGCCACGTTCGCCGGTGACGGCTCGCAGACGACGAACGTCAGCGCCGGCAGCGACGTGGCTCGTGGCGTTGCGCTGCAGCCTGGTGGCCAGATCGTCGCCGTCGGCGGGGGCAAGGGCTTCACGCTCGCGCGCTTTCAGTCCGGCGGCTCGCTCGACACGGGCTTCTCCGAGGACGGCAAGCTGACGATGGCGCTGAACGGCGGCTACAACGTCGCGGCCGGCGTCGCCATTGCGCCGGACTGCAAGATCGTCGTGGCGGGCGAGGCCGGCGGCGACTTCGCCGTGGCGCGCCTCAAGAGCGCCTGCCCGGCCGGCTACGAGCCCTCCGGCGGCACGCGCGAGGCCGTCGGCCCCGCGCGCACGAGGCTCTATGGCAGCCGGGTGCAACGTCTGGGGCGCTCCGTGCGCGTCAGCGCCTCCTGCCACGAGGATCCGTGCCGGGTGACGGTGAGCGGCACAATTCGCATGGCGAGCTTGCGGCTGAAGGCGGTCAGTAGGACGATCGCCAGGAAGGGCTCGCGCGCCACGATCGCACTGCGGCTGGGCACGGCCGCGCGCGCGGCCATCAGGCGCGCGCTACGCGCGGACCGGCGTGTCACGGTGAAGCTGCGCGTGAGCTTCGTGCAGCCGGGCTCCAAGCCGCGGAGCCTGCGCCGAAACGTGCGGCTGACGCTCTGACGGCGACACCGAGCGAACGCCGATGGCAAGCGGGTCCGCTCTCTAGCATCTCGCCACGATGTCGGCAACGCCCTCCCCCCTCCCGACCGAGCGAGTCGGCTTCGTCGGACTCGGGATCATGGGCTCGCGCATGGCGGCCAACCTGGCGCGAGCTGGCCACACACTGACCGTCTTCAACCGCACCCGAGCTACCGCCGAGGGGTGGGTCAGCGAGCACGGCGGGACCGTGGCCGACTCGCCCGCAGGCGTCGGCGCCGCGAGCGACGTGATCATCAGCATGGTCGTCGACGGCGACCAGGTCCGCTCCGTGCTGCTCGGCAGCGACGGCGTCGCCGACGGAGCGGCTGCCGGGGCGTTGTGCGTCGACATGTCGACGATCGGCCCCGATCAGACCCGCGCGATCGGAGCCGAGCTGCGCGAGCGCGGGCTGCGGCTCGTCGACGCGCCGGTCTCCGGCTCGTCACCGAAGGCGCAGGACGGCTCCCTGACGATCATGGCCGGGGGCGCGAAGCAGGACGTCGCCCGCGCCGAGCCGCTGCTGCGCATCATGGGCGAGCTCGTCGTCCACGTCGGCGAGCTCGGCCAGGGGGAGATGGTCAAGCTGATCAACAACGCCGTCGCCGCAGCCAACGCGACCGTGCTCGGAGAGGCGCTGCTGCTCGCCCAGGCCGGTGGTGTCGACCTCGACGCGCTGGCGGTCGTGGTCGGCGCCTCCTCGGGGGCCTCGGCCCAGCTTGCGCTGAAGGCCGATCCGATGCGCCGCCATGACTACTCGACGCTGTTCAAGCTCGAGCACATGCTCAAGGACGTCGATCTCTGCCTGCAGGCCGGTCGCGACGCCGGCGTGCCGTTTCCATCCGCCGAGCATGCGCGCGAGATGCTCGGCGCAGCGCTCGCGCGCGGGCATGCCGATGACGACTACTCGGCCGTGATCGAGGCGCTCGAGGATCTGGCGGGAATTCGCCTCACGGGCTGATGTTCGTTACGACCAGCACAATCACATTTCAAACAAAAGCGCCGTTTTGCAGGGAAGTTTGGTCGTTTGGGGTCACATGTGGGACAATGTCGCTCTTCCCGTCGTCGAACCGCGGTTGGTTCGGTTGACGGGTTCACGTTCGTTGCGTTCCGTCCCGTCGTCGTCAGGTTCTAATGCCTATTGCGTTCAAGGAGTGGGCGGTCACCGTCCGTGCGCTCGCCGAGGGCGAGCAACTCATAACCCTGAGAAAGGGTGGGCTGCGCGAAGCCGAAAAGGCCTTTCGCGTGGAACATGACCGTTTCTTCCTCTACCCCACGTTTGACCATCAGCGTCAGGATCTTGTGCGCGAATCGCACATTCCGGAGCTGTCCCGAGCGCTCGAAGAGGGCGTCTGGGCGGACACGGAGCCGCCGCTGATCAGCGATGCCGATGGATTCGGCGTCATCCCGCAGCCCGACCGGGTGCGAATCCGCGCCTGGGCACAGGTCGCCGGGCACTTCACGATCACCGACCCGCGCTGCGTCGACGCGCTGTCGCCGTTCTACGTATGGAGCACCGACTACGCCGAGAAGCGCCTGGCGTGGAAGCGCCACCATCCGTTGCACGTGCTGCTGCTGCGCACCTACCGCATCCCGCGACCGGTGACCGTTCGGGTCAAGAACGAGTACGGCGGCTGTCGCTCGTGGCTCGAGCTGCAGCGCGACCTGCCCTTCGAGGGCACGCCGGTCCTTTCGGACGACGAGTTCGGCCGCGCCGCGGAGGCGATCGAGGAGATCGCCAACGGCGGCGTTCCGGCGCTCGTCTAGTGGTCTAAGCAGATGATCGGCGCGCTCGGCTCCGCCGGGCGCGTCTTGGCCGTGGGCATCGGCGGCGGCGGAGATGTCGTCGGAGCGCTCGCGGTGGCCGAGCTGGCACGCGTGCTCGGTACGGAGGCGATCGTCGGTGGCCTGAGCTGGGAGCGCCGGCCGATCGACCCGCTGCCCGGTCCCCGCCGCCTCGACGAGATCACGGCGGCGACGCCGCTCAACGACGTCGTCGCGCTCGCTGGGCCTGACACCGCGGGGCCCGGCGGATTTCGTTTTGCCGAGTCAGCGATGGCGCGCCTGCTCGGCGAGCCGGTGCTGTTGCTCGATCCGAGTGGCGGTCCATCAGCCGTCGCGCGCGGGCTCGCCGACGCGGCGGCGCAGCTGGAATGCGATCTCGTCGTGCTGCTCGACGTCGGCGGCGACGTCCTCGGCCACGGTGATGAGGCGGGGCTCGCCAGTCCGGTCGCCGATGCCGTCTGCCTTGCGGCCGCGCCCGCGCTGATCGCGGCCGGCGTCTCCGTGCAGCTCGCCGTCTTCGGTGCCGGATGCGACGGCGAGCTGACCCCCGACGAGGTGCTCGAGCGCATCGCCGAGGTCGCGGCGGCCGGCGGGCAGCTCGGCACCTGGGGCCCGGGGCCGCAGGAGCTTTCGCGACTTGACGCCGCCGTCACCGAGATCCCGACCGAGGCGAGCGCGATGGCGCTGCGCTGCGCCCGCGGCGTGACGGGCATCACGACGATCCGCGGCGGTCGGCGAACCGTGCAGCTCACGCCGCTCGGGGGGCTCGTCTTCTTCCTCGATCCGATCGTGACGCTGCACAGCGCGGCGCGCTGTGCAGCGTTGGTGGAGGGCGCGGGGTCGCTGGTGGAGGCCAGCGAGATCCTGGTCGCTCTGGGGATAGCGTCCGAGTTGGGCTACGAGGTCGGGGCGGTCGAGGCTGAGGAACTGCAGCAATGACAGGACGATGACCTGGATCGAGACGGGCTCGCCGAACTTCACGGCCCGCCACGCCGAGGCCGACGAGGACGTCGGCGCCGTGCTCGAGCTGCTCGAGGAGACGCGCGAACGGCTTGGTGGGGTCTTTCCGGCGCTTCCCGACGACGTCACCGTCGTCCTGCACGACAGCCGCATCGAGCTCGACCTCGCCCAGCCGTTCCTGCCGCTCATGCGTCGCATCACGACACCGGCAGCGCGGCGCTACCTCGCCGGCTGGGCCGGTCGCGGCGCGCTGCACGTGCTCAGCCCGCGGCTGCTGGCGCAGCGCGCGGCCAAGACCGAGGGGTCGCGCGACATGCTGGCGCTGACCCCGGCCGCGCTCTACAGCCAACTCGTCGTCGCCGCGAGCAACCCGCGCCTGGCGCCGCCGTGGAATCCGCGCAGCACGGTCCGCACTGCAAGCTGGGCGTGGCTTGCGGCGGGTACCGCGCAATGGTTCTCGGGTCAGACCGCCCATGCACGCCCGGCGATCGCGAGCCGGCTGCGCGAGGCACGGCGGCCCGACTTCCCGCCAGGCCTGCGTGACGCGGCGCTGCTCGGCGGCACGGTCATCGACCTCATCGCCCGCGAGGAGGGCGAGTTCGCTGCCGTCAAGCTCGCCTGCACGCTCCCGGCCGCGGGACCGCGCCAGGCGCTCGTCGAGGTCTTTCACGGCCGCGCGCTGATGCACTCCGAGGGCACCTGGCGCGCGCATCTCGCGCGGATGGCCGGCCGCTGATCCCGTCGCGCAACCTCGCCTTGGGCACGACGCTGGCGGTCAGCAAGAACGCGCGCTAGCCGATCACGTCGGTCCCGATCCATGCGATCAGGGCGACGACGGCGACGGCGACGAGCAGCGCCGCCAGCACGCGCGAGGGTTGCGGGACCACCGGCTGCTCGTCGCCGATCAGCTCGGCCTCCAGGAGCACCTCGCGCGCTGCTTCATGGCCGGACGCCGGGACCATGATGTCCCGCGGACCCGCCGCGAGCATGTCCGGAACGTCGAAGCCGCGCGTGCGCTGCAGCGTCGACGGCACGCCCTCCTCGAGCAGCATGCCCTGGATGAACTCCGCCTCAGCCTGATGGCGAGCGCCGGCGACGCGCACGAGCGCGCCCTCGGCGTACTGCGGCTTGATCTTGCGCGCTCGCTGCTGGCGGTCTGTCACCGGCTCCTCGCCGCCGGGCGAGTCGGCGAAGACGAGCGGCATGCTGCACAGTCGGCAGAAGCGCTCGTCGTGTGAGTGCGGCTCCGCGCAGCTCGGACAGACGAGCGCCGGCTGTGAGTTCACGTGAACTCGAGCTCGACTTCCGAGATGAGCCCGTCGTCGATCAGGTAGGAGTGCACGTCGGTCTCGCCCTGCTTGTCGACGCCCACGATGATCCACTCCACCCCGGGCCAGCCGCTGGAGAAATTCACGTCGGTCTGCGACGGGTAGGGGTCCGAGCGGGTGTGCGAGTGATAGATCGCGCCCAGCTCGCCCCCGTCGGACTCGATGCTGTCCAGCAGCCGGAACAGTTCCGGCCCGTCGACCTCAAAGCGAAACGGGCTCGCGGCGAGGTTCTCCGTCACGTGGACAACGGTTGCCTGCCCACTGCGCGCCGCCACGATCCCGCAGCATTCGTTCGGCGCGTCGCGGACGGCGTGCGCGACGATCTCGTCGAGCATCGTGCTGGCGATCTTCACCGCCCGGAGGCTACGCGCTGTTGGTCTTGAGCTGCTTGGTGTCCTCGACGTCGTCGTCCTTGCTGGCCGTCATGCCCGAGACGGAGTCCTTGAACTCGCGCATGCCCTTGCCCAGCGACTTGCCGACCTCAGGAAGCTTCTTCGGGCCGAGCACGATCAGCGCGATGATCAGGATGATGATGATTTCCGGTGCTCCTATGGGCATTTTCTGACTCCTTGCTTCGTTATTTGGAACCGGTCTCGAAGGCGTTCGGGACCGGAGGCTTTTTCAAGGCTTGACGCAGGACGACGAGGTGCTGGCCCTCGTTGGCCATGATCGACGCGCCGCGCTGCAGGAGCTTGGCGTCGTAGAACTTCTGCTGGGCGTCGTGGTAGGCGGCCACCCCTGCAGTTTCGAGCTCGATCGTGAAGTTGAGGATGTCCTTTTGTGATTTTACGTCTCCGAAGCCCTTGACGACGGAGTCGATGTCCTTGGCGGTCGGCTGTGGCGCCGGCTGCCCGAGCAGATCGGTCAGCGCGGTCGTCAGCGCTTCGGCGTGCTCGCGCTCATGACTGCGCAGCAGCCTGGCGACGCGCACGACGTCGGCGCTCAGCAGACCACCGTCGATCGACTTGTCATAGACCAATACGGCGATCTGCTCGAGTCGGATCGCTTCAGACAGAATCGACTTGTCGCCCTCGCCGGCGGCAAACGCGTTGCGGACCGACAGCAGCAGCGGAATGCTCGACGCGGCGACGACCGCTCCCCCGAGCGCCAGACCGCGGCGGATGAGCTCGCGCCGGTCGCGTTCGAAGTCGGCGATCTGGCTGCTGTCGGCGTCGCCGTCGAGGATCACGACGCGCTCGTCGCGTGCCATCAGTTGACCTCGCCGGTGACGAACGCGCTCGGCACGGGTGGCAACCCGAGCGCACCGAGCAGGACGGAGACGTGCTCGGCCTCGTTGGTCACGATCGCCGATGCGGTGCCGCGCAGAGCGGTCGTGGTGAGCTTGGGCAGCGCGTCGATGTAGGCGGCGATCGCCGTGTTCTCCAACTCGACTGCGAATCTGAGCGCATCGCGCTGTGAGCGCAGCTCGGGAAAGTCATACGAGGACTTCGGCTCGTTGGGGGTCCCGCCCGAATCCTTGATCGCGCTCGCGAGCGCGTCGGCGTGCTCCTGTTCCTGCGCAACGAAGAGCTTGGCGATCTGCAGCACGTCGCCCGTCATCTTTCCGGCCGCGGCCTTGTAGGCGGCGACGGCCATCAGCTCGAGGTCGAGGGCGCCGTTGAGGATCTCCACGTCGGCAGCTTCGGATTCCTTCGGGAGCGTTGCGACGGTGGCGGGTTTCGCACCGTCGTCGCTGCATGCAGCGACGAACATCGCCGAACCAGCGGCGAGGCTTATCCCCGAGCTTGCGAAGAAGCGCCTGCGCGATAGTGGGTCACGCAGGAAGCTCTCCATGTCCATCCGCTGCCAGCCTCCTTGGAAAGTACTCCAGACCCGTTAAGAAGCTGCGGGCTACGAGGCCGGGCGGATCACCACCAGACGGTGGAATCCAAATCCTCGAGCTCTTCCATCGGCTTGGTGTAGATGCCGGACGAAAGATACTTCCAACCGTCGTCGCAGACGATGAAGACGACGTTACCCTCGTCGAGCTCGCCCGCGATGCGCACGGCGACGCGAGCGATGGCTCCCGACGAGACACCGGCGAAGATGCCCTCCTCTTCGAGCAGCTTCTTCGTCCACACGATCGCATCGTGGTTGGTCACGAAGATCTTTCGGTCCAGCACGCTGAGATCGATGATCGGCGGGATGAAGCCGTCTTCGAGCGAGCGCAGGCCCTGGACCGGCTCGCCCTGCATCGGCTCCGCGGCGACGATCTTGACGGCGTCGCCGAACTCCTCCTTGAAGCGCCGG
>Ga0136618_10000339_pt1 | contig 15508 bp, 22 predicted proteins | sample AntDrymUQ3302106_2_FD_104805 | JGI IMG/M metagenome (GOLD analysis project Ga0136618, IMG submission 104805) | Polar desert sand microbial communities from Dry Valleys, Antarctica - metaG UQ330 (21.06) | ecosystem: Environmental > Terrestrial > Soil > Desert | place: Antarctica: Dry Valley... | reverse complement strand
ATGTGCTGTCTCGTCACTCCGGTCTCAGGGCTCCAGGATCAGGAGACGGCCAAAGTGTGAGCGATAGAACCCGCGGTCACGGGTCAGGAGCCGATCGGCATGTACCTGCGCGTGCGCGCCGATCAGAAAGTCGGGCAAGATCCGGCGTCGCGTGCCACCGGCGGTCCGGTAGGCTCGGTAGACGCGACCAGCCTCGATCGCGACCTTGCGATCATCGGGCACCAGCTCGATGCCCAGTCTGTCGAGCCTGCTCATGACGGATCCCGGATCAGCGTAGGCACCGATGACCTCCGCCCACACCGCCGTTGAGGCGACTAGCGCGCCATCCGCAGCGGCCCGCCGCAGCGCCGCCGCAGAGCGTGGACCGTGCTCCGCACTGCCGGTCAGGAGATCCAGCAGGATGTTCGAATCGACCGCCGTGATCACCGGCCCCGGATGCGCTCGATGTACTCGTCGACTGGCTCGTCCATCTTTAGCGAGCCGTAGAGCTCATCGATGACGTCCCTCGATTCTGCCTTGCGGCCGATCAGGCGGCCACGGTCTGCCTCGAACTCGATCACGGTGCCGGGTCGCAGGCCAAGCTTGGACCGAACCGCCTTTGGTATCGTGACCTGCCCTTTCTCGGAAACGATGGATTTCATACCAGAATGGTAAGTATGCCTACCGTACTCGTCAAGATGTGGCGGGTCGCATCCAGAGTCAGAGGTCATGGACCGAGTAGCTGGCCGGAATTGTGCTCCTGGGCCAGCCGGCGGAGCGCGACCATGGCTCGCTCGAAGACCACGGTGCCGATGACGGTCGCCTCGACCGCCGCCTCGCGGCTGTCCATGCCCGCCACGTAGGCCAGCTCCGTGCGCGCGATCTCGTCGATGTGCCCGGCGTAGCGATCGAAGACGCGCGGACCCACCTGCCAGCCCAGTCCGCGCAGCGCCACCAGGGTCGAGGTCAGCGCGTCCCGCGCGGGGGCGTCCTCAGTCACGTGCCAGCCACGCGCCTCGATCCAGGCGTCCACCTCGAGGCGCGCGGCAGCCAGGTCGGGATCGGCGGACGGTACTGGCTTCTCCAGCGCCCGATGTGCGACGCCCAGGACATCGGTCAGCGGCAGCTCGTCGTTCCCCAGCGCGTCGACGACCCGCCGCACCGCCGACAGCGAGAGACCGCCCACTTCTACCAGCACGCGGATCAGCCGGAGCCGGCGGAGGTGCGCCTCGCCGTAGGTCGCCTGGTTCGGCGCCGTCGGCTTGCCCCCGGGCAGGACGCCCTCCCGCAGGTAGAACTTGATGGTCGGGATCGGGATGCCGCTCTGGCGGCTCAGCTCGGAGATTCGCATGGGCTTGACGGATGATAGCGGCTAGTGGCACTATCCGCTAGCAGATAGCATGACTATCCAATGGAGCACTCTCCCGATGGTCCCCGAATCCCGCCGCCTCGCCGGCATCCTCCTCATCCTCGTCCCGGCCGTCGCCTTCGGCGGCGCCAACCTGCTTTCGATGATCCTCGGTCAGACGCCGGGCTACCTTGACAACCCGCTGCGGCAGGACTTGTGGCGCGCCGGCCATGCGCACGCCGGCATCATGCTCATCCTGGCCCTGGTGCTGCTGCGCTACGTCGATGAGACGCGCCGCCGCGGCCGGTGGCTGTGGCTCGCTCGACACGGCGTGCCGCTCGCCGCGATCCTCATGCCGGCAGGCTTCTTCCTGTCTGTCCTCTCCCCCGACGCGACGGAGCCGAACGCCCTGATCTACCTTGTCTTCGCGGGCGGCCTCTTCCTCATCGGCGGGGTGCTGACGACCGGGGTAGGGTTGCTGCGCACGCCGAATAGCTGAGGACATCGACCTGACCGACGTCGTCGCCAGCCAGTCGCGCCGGAACGCCAGAGCCGCGGCCGGTGACGAGCCGTGTCCTTGGCGCGCTCCGCGGCCAGGTGGGGGGTTGGGAGCTGCTCCTCTGGTTCACGGGCTCCAACGGGTACCTGGCTGGCGCCCGGCCGGTGGACGGACTGGCAGAGGCGCCCGACAAAGTGGTGGCCGCCGCGGCGTACCAAGCGTCGCTCTCGGACGACTGAGCCGTCAGTGATCAAGCGGCCAGCCGCGGCTACGACCTTCCTCAAGTGCAGCCTGAGCGAGCCCTGAGCATGCGTTCGCTCGCGGCGTTGACACTCATCGGGCTGCTCGCCGCCTGCTCGTCCGATCCATACCCGCTGCCGGCCGATCCGAGGAACTCTCGGGCGTACAGCCCGGCCTCGGTCGGGGGTGCGGTCTACGTGACCGTCCTCTATCTGGAGCCTCGACCTGGTGACCGCATCGAGCTGCTGGGCGCCGAACCCATCGGGGTCGAACCAGGTGCCGACGTGCGGTTCTACCTGTCGCGCTCGGTCCTCATGGAGGACGGAGACCGCGTCATCGGCGAGCAGCGCGGGCCCCTGGTCGGAGCGATCGTCGAGACCGCCGCTGGGGCATCGGCCGGCCCTGACAACGCCGTCGGGATCGTGGCGGAGATCGTAGCCGACCGGCCGGGACGCTACGAGCTTGTTTCCGTTCGTCTCCACTATCGGATCAACGGCGGGAGCGAGCGGATCGGCGAGGGGATCGACGTGGCCCTCACCGCCTGCATCGACGATCCGGCGCCCGCCACGTGCGACGAGGTCGTGGACGAGTGAGCCGCGTCGGGCCGGTAGCTCTGGTCGTAGTCAGCCGCGCCCGGGCTGAGGAGGGACCGACCATTTCGAGTGCGCATCAGGGTCGCCTGGAGCTGGCCTGGACGAACAAGCATCTGCGGCTGCTTGCTGACGAGGATGGCCGGTAACCCGGCCGTGGACGCTTGGGTCCGCCTCCACACCTTCGAGCTGCCCATCCTCTGGAACTCGGCCGGCCGCGAGTACAACCCGAATCTCATCGTCATCGACGCCGACAGGACCCACTGGGTCGTGGAGGTGAAGATGGATAAGGAGATGGACTCAGCCGACGTCAAGGGCAAGCGCGAGGCGGCGCGCCGCTGGGCGAACCACGTCACGTCCGACGAGAGGTCGCCGTCCGGTGGCGCTATCTGCTGGCGTCGGAAGCCGACGTCGCGGCCGCCAGAGGCTCGTGGACAGCGCTCAACATCCTGAGCGACTCATAGCGGATCAGCGGTCAGGATCGAATCAGGTCGACGGTGATGCCTACCTTCGGCCATCCCGCGTCGGTCGTCAGCACGCGGTCGGCTCGGAGATGCAGCGCCGTCGCCAGCACGAGCGCATCCGGCAGCCTCAGGCGAGCGCCGTGCCTGGCCCGCAGCTGCGCTGCGCGGGAAGAGATCTCGCGCGTGATTGGCACGACCTCCGCTGGCAGATCTGCCAGAAACGTATCCACGGCCCGCATCGCCTCCCGCCCACGACGGGCGGGGGCAACTAGGGACTCGGCATAGGCCGAGGCCGGCACGGCTAGCGAGTCCCCTCGATCCAGCGCGGCCATCAGCGCCTCACGAGCGCCTTGATGATGGGCGTCGTTCGCATCCAGCACCCCGATGATCGCTCCGGCATCCAGGATCGTCAGCGCCATTCGTCGCGGAGCTCGTCAAGCTCGTCAGGCCGATAGGCGCCCGTCAGCTTGCCGGCGTGTCGCACCACCGGGTCCTCTTCCCGAACGAGGAGCACTCGCCCGCGACCGCGTGGCTCGGCGCTCAACCGATCACCCGTGCGGAGACCGGCCGCGATCATGGCGTCCTTCGGGATGGTCACCTGATGCTTGGAGCTGATCGTCGTCCCGCGGCGTCTTGTACTCTTCTTTACTCTTTCGACCATTCGTAAAGCGTAGCGCAGTTGTCAAGGCGTTGTTCCACTGTGAGCGGCATGTGCGTCGATCCAGCCGCCCAGCTCCCCCTCCGTCATCTGTCCGGCTGCGAGGGCGAACATGACCGACAGCGCCTCGACGTTGGTCGCCCTCAGCTCGACGCCGTTTCGGTTCAGGAAGGCGGCCATGACCACCAGGGCGATGCGCTTGTTGCCGTCGACGTACGGATGGTTCCTGGTCAGGCCGAAGGCGTAGGCGGCGGCAAGCTCGGCGAGGCTAGCCGTAGGTTCGTACTGCCAACGCTGCCGAGGACGAGCCAACGCAGATTCGAGAGCGTTCTCATCGCGCATTCCGTAGGCGCCGCCGTGCTCCCGGATCTGTCGAAAGTGTGCCTCGTCAACGGCGAGCCGACCGAGCCAGCGCGGCGCCGGCCGCGTCACTTGGCCAGCTCGCGGAGCGCCCCCCGATAGCGCTTCGCCGCCTGCCGCATGGCGGTCAGGTCGGCCGCAAGGTCCTCAGTGAACGGCGTGAGGAGGATGCCCTGCTCCGTCTCGATGGCGAGCACCTGGTCACCGGGCGCCAGATCAAGCCGGTCGACCATCTCCTTGGGAAGCGTGGTGCCGACGGAGCCGCCGACCCGTCGGAGGGTGATCGCGCGTCGCATAACCCCGACGATAGCACAGCTGTGCTACCCGAACAGTGAGAGAATCGGCCGATGCGCATCCTCATCGTCGGCGCGAGCGGCTATGTCGGTGGCCGGCTCGTGAGCCGGCTGCGCGAGCACGACCACGAGCTGGTCCTGATGAGCCGCGACACCCGATCACTGGCCGAGCGGTTCCCGGACGCGCGTCTCGTCACCGCCGACCTCCTCGATCCGCGTAGCCTGCCCCCGGCTCTCGAGAAGGTCGAGGTCGCCTACTACCTGGCCCACTCGATGGGTGCCGGCGAGAAGGGATTCGCCGAGCGGGACCAGCAGGCGGCACGCACCTTCGCGGGAGAGGCGGCCGGCGCCGGCGTCTCCCGGATCATCTATCTCGGTGGCCTGGGCGGTGAAGCGGCCGGTCTTTCCCGCCACTTGGCCAGCCGCCATGAGACGGGAGCAGAGCTGGCGGCACACGGCGTACCGGTCACGGAGTTCCGCGCCGCGATCGTGATCGGATCGGGCAGCGCGTCGTTCGAGATGGTGCGCACCCTGGTCGAGCGCCTGCCCATCATGATCACACCCCGCTGGGTGGACACGCGATGCCAGCCGATCGGCATCCGGGACGTGCTGGACTACCTGGCTGGCGCGCTCGACCATCCAGAGGCCACCGGGGTCGTGGAGATCGGCGGGCCGGACGTCCTGTCCTACGGCGACATGATGCGAATCTACGCCCGCCTGCGTGGCCTGCGCCGCGTGATGATCCCGGTTCCCGTGCTCACACCGCGGCTGAGCTCGTACTGGGTAGGCCTCGTCTCGCCCATCCCCGCAGGGATCGCCCGGCCGCTCATCGAGGGCCTTCGCAGCGAGGTAGTGGTCCGTGATCCCCGGCCGGCCGAAGCCTTCGGGCTCCAGCCACTGCCATATGTCGACGCGCTCGAGCAGGCGCTCGACCGAAGCCGCCCGGACGGCCTCGAGTCGACCTGGTTCGACGCGCTGGCAGTCCCCGGCAAGGAGCGCCTCTCACTGACGTCTCGTGAAGGGCTGATCGTGGAGCGTAGGGAACGGGCCATCGCGGCCTCGCCGGAGCGGGTCTTCGCCGAGGTGGAGCGCATGGGTGGTGGTGCCGGCTGGCCCTATGCGAGCGTCCCGTGGCGGGTTCGCGGCCTGGTCGATCGAGTCTTCGGCGGGGTCGGCATGCGCCTGGGCCGTCGTGATGCCGTCCGCCTGCGCGCGGGGGACGCGCTCGACTTCTGGCGGGTGGAGGAGATCCGCCGCCCCGATCTCCTGAGGCTGCGCAACGAGATGAAGGTGCCCGGTCGAGCCTGGCTCCAGTACGAGGTCGTCGGGACCGCCGCGGGGAGCCATCTCGTCCAGACAGCCTACTTCGAGCCCAAGGGGCTACCAGGCCTGGCCTACTGGTACGCGCTGTACCCGGTCCACGGCCTCATCTTTCGGGGCATCGTCCGTGTCCTCGCGGAGCGTGCCACATGGTCAACGGCGGGCCAGGAGCCCGGATAGTGCAGAAGTGGGGCGTACGGGGGACTTCTGTGTGGTGTCTCGCCGGACCACGGACAGGGACGATGGCCCCACGCCGGTTCGCCAAGGGAGCGGACCCGTCTGAAAGCGGCTCATGGAGCCAAGAGGTCGTCATGGCAGACGATGCCACAGAGATCGAGCTGAGTTTCGTCCGATTCAACGCCACCAAGGCGTCTCTGAAGCGGGCCACGGAGCAGCGCAAGGCAGTCCTCACCCAGCACAGTCCCGCCTGGTACGAAGCGGTACAGGAAGAGGCCCGCTGCTTCAACGCGACGTATGAGGCGTTCCAAGCGCTTCAGGCAGAGCTGGCCGTCCCGGAGGGCCAGGCCGTGGAGCAGGCCGGTAGCCCGAGCTGGTACCTGCGAGCGCTTAGCCCCGGCGAGACGGCTGCGGCGGCGTAGCGGATCCTCTCGCCGTCAGGCGATCAGGTCGTAGGCCGGCAGCGTCAGGAACTCGATGAAGGGCTCCTCCAGGGCGACGCGCTCGAACAACCTGCGCGCCTCCTCGTAACGCCCCTGCGCGTAACCCTCCGCCCCCAGCTCCGACTCGATCAGCGCGGCTTCCTCAGCCAAGATCGAGCGCACCAGGGCCGGCGTCACGGTCCCGCCACCCGCCAGCGGCACGGACGCATGGGCCCATTGCCAGACCTGGGAGCGTGAGATCTCTGCCGTGGCGGCGTCCTCCATCATGTCGTTGATGGCCACTGCGCCGTTGCCACCCAGCCAAGCCGCGAGATACCGGATGGCCACGGACACGTTGCTGCGCAGGCCCTCTTCCGTGACGTCGCCCGGTGTCTCGGACACCGCCAGCAGGCCCGCGCCATCGACCAGGACGTCCTCGCGTGGTCGATCCAGCTGGTTCGAGCGGTCTCCCAGGACCCGGTCGAAGACCTCCTGACAGATCGGCACCAAGTCCGGATGGGCCACCCACGAGCCATCGAAGCCGTCGTTGGCCTCCCGCTCCTTGTCCGCGCGGACCTTGGCCAGGGCTCGCTCCGTCACCTCCGGATCGCGGCGGTTGGGGATGAAGGCGGCCATGCCACCCATGGCGAAGGCGCCGCGCTTGTGGCAGGTGCGCACCAGCAGCTCCGTGTAGGCGCGCATGAAGGGCGCCGTCATGGTCACACTGTTGCGGTCGGGCAGGACGAAGCCCGGTCCGGCCGAGCGGAAGACCTTGATGAGGCTGAAGAGGTAATCCCAGCGCCCCGCGTTGAGGCCGGAGGCGTAGTCGCGCAGCTCGTAGAGGATCTCCTCCATCTCGAAGCCGGCGGTGATCGTCTCGATGAGCACCGTGGCGCGGATGGACCCGGGGGTGATGCTCAGGCGCTCCTCGGAGAAGCGGAAGATGTCGGTCCACAGCCGAGCCTCCAGATGGCTCTCCATCTTGGGCAGGTAGAGGTAGGGGCCGCTGCCGCGCGCCAGGAGCTCCGCTGCGTTGTGGAAGAAGTACAGCCCGAAGTCGACCAGGGCAGCCACGACCGGCTTCCCGTCCACGAGCAGGTGACGCTCCTCCAGGTGCCAGCCGCGCGGGCGCATGACGATGACCGCGATCTGCCCGTCATCCCGCAGGCGGTACGCCTTGCCCTCCGGCGAGGTGAAGTCGATGGTGCCCCGCACCGCGTCGAACAGGTTGACCTGGCCGGAGATGACGTTATGCCAATGCGGCGTGTTGGCATCCTCCAGGTCGGCCAGCCAGACACGCGCGCCGGAGTTGAGCGCGTTGATGGCCATCTTGCGCTCGGTCGGGCCGGTGATCTCCACGCGCCGGTCGAGCAGGTCGGCGGGCGCCGCGGCCACGCGCCAGGCCGGATCATCGCGGATGGCGGCGGTCTCGGGCAGGAAGTCGATCCTTCGGTCTCGAGCGATCTGATCGTGCCGCTCCACGCGCCGCTGGAGGAGGTCGTCGCGGACGGGGCCGAAATGTCGCTGAAGCTCCGCCACGAAGGCGAGCGCTTCCTCCGTGAGGATCTCCTCCGATCGCTCGACGTCCACGGGGAAGGCACGAACGCCGGTCATCTCGGCCTCATGACCAGAGGATTTCGACGTCGTAGTCCGCCAGCTGCCCATCTGCGCTGACCAAGGTCATGCGCTCGACCTGTGCCTGCGCGATCAGCATCCGATCGAAGGGGTCCCGGTGATGTGCCGGCAGCTTGGCCGTCTGGAGCGCATGGCTGTGCTCGATCGGCAGCGGCAACACACCGGAGGCGACGATGGCCTCCTGAAGCAGAGCCTCGGGTGATCCATCGATGTCCAGCCTGCCTGCGGCCACCTTGACACTGCACTCCCAGGTGCTGGCGGAAGAGAGATAGAGCTGGTTCTCGGCCGCGACCAGGGCCGTGTGCGCCAGACGGCTGAGCCTTTCCGGATCGGTGAGGAGCCAGATCCAGACATGGGTGTCGAGCAGGAGCTTCAACCGCGTCCTTCGAAGGCATCCAGGATGTCATCCGGCAAGGGCTCCTCGAAGTCATCGCGCATCCGGAGTCGTCCAGCGAACTGTCCGGGCGTGAAGGCCGGCCGATCCGCCATGGGTACCAGTCGTGCGATGGGTCGATCCCGCCGGACGATCACGATCTCCTCGCCCGCCGCGACGCGCTGGAGGAGCCGCGAGAGATGTGTCTTGGCCTCGAGGATGCTGACCGTCTTCATGTAGCGAGACTTTAGACCAGACCCTTGGTCTGGTCAATAGAGTGCGGGCGAAGCTGAGCGTCGACCTGGAATGGCGCAAGGGGGACGCGGAGGCTCTGCCATTCGGCGACGGGGAGTTCGACATCGTGATGTCCTGCGTGGTGGTCATGTTCGCCCCGCACCATCAGGAAAACGCCCACGAGCTGGTGCGAGTCTGCCGCCCCGGCGGGACCATCGGCTTGCTCAGCTGGACCCCGGAAGGTTTCATCGGCCAGATGTTCGCGACCATGAGGCCGTACGCGCCGCCGCCAGCTCCAGGGGCTCAGCCGCCGCCTTTGTGGGGCCGCGAGGAACACGTTCGCGAGTTGCTCGGCGACCGGGTGACCGATGTCGAGGCGCGCGTGCAGAGCCTCTCCGTGGATCGATTCGGCACGCCCGAGGAGTTCCGCGACTACTTCAAGCGGAACTATGGCCCCACCATGGCGGTGTACCGGGCCATCGCCGACGATCCTGAGCGGGTCGATGCGCTGGATCGTGATCTGGCCGAGCTCGCGCGGCGCCATGATCGAGGCTCAGGGACCCCGGAGTGGGAGTACCTGCTGCTCACCGCCCGCAAACGGACCTGACCGAGCACGCTAGCCTTGCTCGGTGTCGAGCCGCGGAACGATCGTGTACGTGCATGGTGCGAGCGACCGCGCCCCTGACGTGACCGGGCATGTGGCGCGCATCGAGGAGCAGTTGGTGCTCCACGGGATGCCCTTCGACGTGCTGGCGAGCGACTGGGGCGATGCTGCCGGCGCGACCCTCGACCGCATAGGGCTGGCCATCCCAGGCGCCGGGCCGGCGGTGGAGGCTGAGTCGGGCATGGCGGTCGAGGAGCCACTCGCGTCGCTGCTGGCCGAGGGACCGCTGAGCGAGCTGGCTCGGATGGCCGGGCTCGGTGCCAGCGACGTCATCAGCTTGCCCGCATCGATCGAGGCGTCGCGGGATGCAGATCGGCTGCTGGCGATCGCGCAGGGTCCCGCGGATGGTGCCCAGGAGATGACGGCGGCGGCCTGCCGTGCCGCCGCGGCGAACGTCGAAGGGTCTGTCGAATACGCCCGGGCTCGATGCGCCGACGTCCCAGAGGTCGACCTGGTGGCCGCCACGGCCCGCGCGGTGGCGGCCACGGCTGCGGTCGCGGCCCCGGCGTCGATGTCGAGCACGGATCTGGTCGCGCCGGCGCCGGACCTGATCGCGGGCGGCACAGCGGCGCAGATCTCCTTGGCCCGGTCGGTCGAGGTGAGCATCGCGCAAGCCGTCCTGGCCATGGCCGCCGCGACGCTGCTCGCGGGCTACGTCGGCGTCGATGTCGGGCCGGGCCTCAAACGCTGGGCTACCGACGTGCTGATGCCGCATCGCTCCCGGATCATGCAGGAGTCGTTCCTGGGGCCGGCCGACATCCTGCGCTACCTGTCGAACGGTGGGCCGATGCGCGGTTCCGTGGCCACCACCCTGCGCGAGGCCGCGGCGCGCGGTGGTCCCGTGGTGGCCATCGGCAACAGCCTGGGCGGCATCATCCTGGTCGAGACACTGGCGGCGCCCGATGCCCCTCGGCCCGATCTGCTTGTGACGGTCGGCTCGCAGTCGCCACTGCTGGCCACCATCGGGGCGCTCGACGGGCTGGGCGTGCCGGATGGCCCGTCGCCGTTCCAGCCCTGGCTGAACGTCTACGACCGGCGCGACTTCCTCGCCTTCGTGGCCCAGCCGGTTTGGCCGGGCGAGTCCGGCATCCGTGACCTTGAGGTCGACAGTGGAGAGGGTTTCCCGGACTCACACGGCGCCACATACTTGTCCCGACCCGAGCTGTACGGGGCGATCCGCGATCATCTGGCCCGCACGCCAGGTTCATCCTCCTGAGAAGCGTCAGGGGATCAGCTCAGGATGGGCGCGCGCTTCTCTGGCGTAGCCAGGTGGTGAGTGGAGTCGGAGCGACGCCGTAGGTGGACGCCGTCTCCCGCATGTCGACCGACGAGTCATACATCTCCAGGGCGGTCACCAGATCCGTCACGAAGTCCGGCAGCCCCGGTATCCGTTCGCCGATAGGGAGTGATTCCAGCCGGATGGGCTGACCCGACTCCTGCTCGAAGCTGCGCACGATGTCGCGCCATGAGATCGGCTCGGGGCCTCCGATGGGGAGGACTTGATCCTCCGCGGCGGGGTGATCCAAAGCAGCGACGGAGATGGCCGCCACGTCCTGCTGGGCCACGAAAGAGTGCGTACGAAGGCCCTCCCCGACCACTCGCACAGGATCTCCCCGACTGATGGGTAGCTCCACGACGAGCGGGATCATCATGTCCATGTGCACGTCCGCCTGGGTGATGGTGAAGGTGATGCCACTCGCCCGCAGGCGCTCCTCGGTGAGGCCCTTGGCGCGCAGGAGCGGTGCAGGGCTGTCCGGGTCACTGCCCAGCACCGAAGTGAAGACGAAGCGCTCCACGCGGGCCTTGACGGCCGCTTCGATGAGGTTCTCGTTGCCTTCATCGTCGACCGACTGAAGGGTGTCATCGCCGCCACGTCCGGCCGCGTTAGCGGTGGTCACGATCGCCTCGATGCCGTCACAGGCCGATCTCAACGAGGCCGGATCCTTGAGGTCGCCCATCACCGGCTCGGCACCAGCCTGGACGAGCCCCTGGTGATCCGATTCCGGGCGGACGAGAACGCGGACCCGGCGACCATCTGACAGAAGACGCTGGGCGATGCGTCCTCCGAGCCGCCCTGTTGCACCAACCACGAGGATCATGCGGTTACCTCCCTATCCGCGGTCGGACCGGCGGGCCCGGTCACCACGTCCCGAGTGGCGACATCGATGTGGGTGCCGCCTTCATCGACCGGTTCGAGATAGAAGCGGCACCAGGACGCCAGACTGTCGCGGACGCCGTAGATAGCCACCCCCCGCATGCAGAACGTCGACCCATCGCGACGTGTGCCGCTCAGCTCCCACTCCGACCATGCTGTAGCGCTGTCGGCAGCGACTCGGACGACCCTGGCGCTGACGTCCGGGATACCCGCGAAGATCTGCTGCCAGTTCCTGCGCACCTGATCGCGACCGCGGAAGCCGCGACTGGGATGGACCGGTGTCTCGTTAAGGTAGTCAGTGGTGAAACAGCCGACGAGCCCCTCCAGATCGTGCGCGTCGATCGCCATCCTCATCCGCTCGACCAGCTCGACGGGCGTTTCGCCCTGCCGGCTTGTGTTCACTACGGGCCTCCAGACTCGTGTGTCGTACAGCGTATTCTAACGAATACATGGTACTGTACCCGAATGAAGCCCGTTGTCAACGCCGTTCGGCGCTACGACTCGCGGGGCCGTCGAGAGCAAGCCCGCCGGACCCGGACGTGCGTCCTCCGAGCGGCCCAGCGCCTGTTCCTGACCGACGGATACGCCGGGACGACCATCGCAGCGATCGCGCTGACGGCGCGCGTCTCCACAGAGACGGTCTACAAGGCGTTCGGCAACAAGCCCGGCGTGGTTCGGGCGATCCACGCGCGGGCGCTGGCCGGTGAAGGACCGATCTCTACCGAGCGGCAGTCGGATGAGATGCGCACGCATGAGCCGGACCCGCGCAGGATCATCCAGAACTGGGCGAACTTCGCCACCCAGGTAACGCCTCGCGTCGCGCCGATCTTGCTCCTGGTCCGCTCGGCCGCGGCGAGCTCTCCGGAGCTAGCGGCTCTGTGGGAGGAGCTCGAGGATCAACGACTCGAGCGGATGACCGACAACGCCCGACACCTCCTGGACCGGGGGCATCTACGCGAAGGCTGCTCGCTGGAGGAGGCGCGAGATATCCTCTGGGCCTACACGTCCCCGGAGCTCTACGAGCGGTTGGTCCTCCGCCAGGGTTGGCCGGTCGATCGGTATGGGCGCTTCATCAGTGCGGGCATCATCGCGACCATTCTTCCTGCCTAGGACGCGACGGGCATCAGGTCGCCACATCGGCCAGCTGACTGTCGCAGTCGATCCCCGCCGACGTGACTCACGATTCTTGTAAGTTACCTCCTACGTGAGCAAACTCGGCGAGATGACCTTCCGGAACCGTGTGGACGAGCTAGCTCGCCTCGAACGGTGGTGGGACCTCCCCAGAGGCCGCATCGGCATGGTTTGGGGCCGCCGACGCGTCGGCAAGACCGCTCTTCTCCAGCGCTTCGCAGAGGGGCGCCGGACCATCTTCCACACCGCCACCGGGCGTCCACCCGGCGACGAGCTGAGGACGCTCTCGATGGTGTCCGCCCGTCAGGTCGAAGGGCGCACCGGCGGCTTCAGCTTTCCGGTCGAGTTTCCGCTCGAGCTGCCTGGCCTCCGCGACCTCAAGGACCGTCCGTTCTCGGACTGGATCGATGCCCTGGAGACTCTCGCCGACGCCGCGGTGAACGAGCCGCTGCTGCTCGTCCTGGACGAGTTCCCCGAGCTCATCCGGAGCGACCCGAGCCTAGCCACCACGATGCGGGCAACCTGGGACCGAGTACGTGATCGAACGCAGCTTCGCATCCTCCTGGCAGGCTCGGCCGTGAGGGTCATGGAGGCGATGCCGGAGGAGCGCGCTCCGCTCTACGGCCGGCTCGACCTCAGCCTGCTGCTCCATCCCTTCCGGCCGCATGAGGCGGCTCTGATGCTCCAAGACCTCGCACCACCGGAGCGGGCGGTCGTATGGGGCATCGTGGGCGGCGTGCCGCTCTATCTTGATTGGTGGGATCAAACCAAGAGCGTCAGAGACCGACCGCCGGCTCGCGGCGGCTCGTCGCGCGCTCGGCGTGCGAAGCACGCCGGAGACCATCGTCGCCTGGCGACGCATTCGGCCCCCGAAACCGTTAACCGGTGGTTGGCGCATCTGGGTCATCGAGGCTTGCCTACGCTCGGTGAGCGGCCTGGCGCGCGAGTTCTTCGACGGCGCTGCGGAGGGCCGCCGGATCGTCGGAGATAGGGAGTTCCAAGAGCCTCGCTGGGCCGGCGACTCCGTACGTGGCCCCGCCCTTGCTGAACGCGACGCCGGGGATCTCGTTGATCGGGGAATAGACTGCGGCGTCGCCGATGCCACTGATCTCCTCGGCTCCCTCGAGCTGGCGGTGGGCATCGAATGCGGCCGCGGCCTGGTCGCCGATGACCACCGAGATGGCATAGACCGGCCCTCCGTCCGCATCGGTGTAGCTGCATCCGCCGCCCGATCCCGGGTTCTCGAAGCTGGCTCTATCGGTCACCTCGACCTCGAGCGCGGCAGAGACCTCCTCGATCGTGTTGAGGCAAAACTCCTCGCCCGATCCGCCGGCCGCCACCATAGGATGCGACGCTGGCCGGCGCGCCACCCGTCGGCGCCCGACGCGCCACCGATCGGGGCGCCCGACGCGCCGCAGGCGGCGAGGAACAAGAGCGGCACGACCGCGATCAGGCCGAGTGTCGGCATCCCTCTGCGTCGCGCTATCGGCGTTGCGTCGCGTCGGCGACCGCGTCCTTGAGCTGACATGATCCCTTCTCCTTGGAGTGAGTGCGATGTGGTCCATCGGCATCGTAAACGAGGAAGCTACCGCGATGGCGGCATCGGTTGACCGTGCATCTGCGCCAAACTGAAGGTGAGGACCGGCCGCGACCGAACGGCCAGCGGATCCGTGGCACGCCGGGGGCACCACGCGACGCGGCTCGGCAGCACGGACGCGGGGATGCAGCTGCCTACGCCGGATCAGCCCCGACGCGTCGCACCACGGCCGCCAGCGCCGAGATGAAGCGCGGTTCTGTGTTCAGCGATTCGATCCGCGAGAAGGCAAGACCGGCCGGCTCAGCCTGCTCTCGGGCGCCGATGTCGATGTCGTAGAGGATCTCCAGGTGGTCGGACAGGAACTGCACCGGCGCCACCAGGACGCGCGTATGTCCCTGTGCCGCGAGGACGGGCATCAGGTCGGCGAAGTCGGGCTTCATCCACTCGCCCGGTTCGTGGCCGGCGCTCTGCCAGCAGAAGGTCCAGCGCTCTGGACCGAGACCGGCGACCTGGGCTATGGCTGAGGCCGTCTCCTCGAGCTGCACGAGGTAGTCGGGCTCCTGTTCCGCGATCCGCCGCGGAAGGCTGTGTGCCGTGAGGAGCACCTGCACGGCACCGCGCTCGTCGGGCGGCAGGCGCTCAAGCGCCTCTCCGATCCGTCCGGCCAGCGCGGCGATGAAGCCCGTCTCACGGTGCCAGGCACCGGCCATCACCACCTCTGGCGCCTCGCGGCCACCCTCCTCCGCCGCGATGGCCGCCCGTGCCGCGTCCACGGCCCGTCCGTAGCCGCCCATGATCAGCGGCGAGTACTGCGGTGAGAGGATGATCGCAGCCACGCGCGTGACGCCGCGCGACGCGAGGCCACGGAGCGCCCCCTCGATGGTCGGCTCGGAGAAGCGCATCCCCGGCGCCACCGGGACGTCGCCGTCGAGTGCCGTCTCCAGCGCGTCGGCCTGCGCGCGGGTGATGGCCACCAGCGGGGAGCCGCCGATCACCTGGTAGCGGCGGCGGAACTCTGTCACGAGCTCCGGCTCCGGTTCGCGACCGCCCCGGACGCGGGTCATGTAGGCGGCCACGTCGTCCAGGCTGGCCGGCGAGCCGTAGGTCATCAGCAAGACGCCTGGGCGGGCCTCGGCAGTCACGGCGCCCCCTCGGGCTTTCCTTCCGAATGGACCAACTCCACCAGGCGGCGCACGATGGACGGGTCGGTCTCCGGGGCGATGCCGTGGCCGAGGTTGAAGATGTGCCCCGGCCGGCCCGCCGCCTCCGCCAGGACCCTGAGGGCGCCCACTTTGGTCGGTTCCCAGCCGGCCAGCAGTCGAGCGCCGTCCAAGTTGCCCTGGATGCCCCGACCGGGGATCCGCGCCCAGGCCGCCGCCAGGGACTGCCGCGCGTCGATCCCGATGACGTCCCCGCCGGCTTCGGCCAT
>Ga0136618_10000338_pt1 | contig 15509 bp, 15 predicted proteins | sample AntDrymUQ3302106_2_FD_104805 | JGI IMG/M metagenome (GOLD analysis project Ga0136618, IMG submission 104805) | Polar desert sand microbial communities from Dry Valleys, Antarctica - metaG UQ330 (21.06) | ecosystem: Environmental > Terrestrial > Soil > Desert | place: Antarctica: Dry Valley... | reverse complement strand
TCACGCCGTGGGCAATGCCATCGCCGACGCCGGACTTGGCGCCGCCCATCTCAAGAACGCGGGCGTGTATGTCGGCTCGACGATGGGTGAGTCGGCTGGTTTCGAGGCTGCCGCTGCGTATTCCGCGACCGACCTCGACGACGCGACCGCCGACACGTTCGCCGCAGAAATTGCTCGGGAGTTCGGGACGAACGGGACGCTTCGCACCTACGGCACTGCATGTGCCGCCGGCAACTACGCCATTGGCAGCGCAGCCAGGGCCATTGCGTCGGGCCGGATCGATGTCGCCATTGCCGGGGGCGTGGACGCGTTCTCGCGGATCGCAATGCTCGGTTTCGCCCGTGTGCGCGCGATGTCGCCTGATCGATGCCGGCCGTTCGATCGAAACCGCCGAGGTATGCAACTCGGCGAGGGGGCCGCATTCCTCGTGCTCGAACGCGAGCGGAGCGCGGCCCGACGTGGCGCTCGCCGGCGTGCCGTCATTGGCTCGCTCGGACTGAGCGGCGACGCCCATCACCCCACGGCGCCTCGACCTGACGGTTCGGGAAGCGCCACCGCGTTGCGATCAGCGCTGCGCGCGACTGGTGTCAGGGCGAACGAAATCGGCTGGATCAACGCTCATGGCACCGGCACTGCCGCATCGGACGCCGCCGAGTCCGCCGCCGTTGCCACGGTGTTCGGTGACCGCACCGGGCCTCCGGTGTCGTCACTCAAAGGCGCGTTCGGGCACTGCATGGGTGCGGCGGCTGCCGTCGAAGCCGCGATGACAGTGCTCGCGCTCGAGCGCCATGTCATCCCGCCGACGGTCGGGGTTCTGGACGTCGACGACCAACTGCCGATCGACGTGGTCGTCGAACCGCGACCGGCCCCCGATCTGCGTTGGGCACTGAACTGCGGCAACGCGTTCGGCGGCCTCAACTCTGCGCTTCTCATCGGTGCCGCGTCGTGACCTCCGGCGGACTCGAACACCACGTGGCGAACGCCGCGACCGAGACCGATGCGTCGACGTGGTTCGCCGACGAGCTCGGAGCGTTGAACTGGCGCCCTGACGGTCTATACGTGGCGACATCCACCGCTGGGCGATTGGAGTCGGTCGAGTTCTGGCGAGCCGCGACCGAAACCGGTTTCGCGTTCGCGAACCCGCGGCTCTTTCCGTGGGCCCTCGCCAATAGCCCGACGGGGTCAATCGCCAAAGCGTTGGATGTTCGCGGTCCGACCTACACGCTCGTTGGCCGCGCCGACGCGCTCGTGGGTGCGTTCGACCACGCATCCGACGATCTCGCCCGCGAGCTCGTCTCCAGCGCCGCCGTCGTTGCGGTCGACGTGGCCGACGACCGCACCCCGTCGCTTGCCGCAGTGCTCCTAACGTCGCCCGTGCTCGCTTGTCAGCTCGGCATCATGGTGGAGGACCTCGAAGGACGCGGCCGTCCAAGCGACCTGTTGAGTCACGTGCTCGCTCGCGCTCGGTCGGCGGCCGTGGAACGCCGGTCACTACATTCGGGGGATGTCTGACATCGTCTTGTTCGAGACCAACGGTCACGTGGCCACCATCACGCTGAACCGCCCCCAGGCACGCAATGCCTTCAATGGCGAACTGTCCGAAGCCCTGGGTGCGGCAATCGATCGGTTGGAGGAGGACCCCGAACTATGGGTGGGCATCCTCGCCGCCAACACCGAGGGCCAGGAACGGCCGGTGTTCTCCGCGGGAGCTGACCTCAAGGCCATCAATGCCGGCGAGGGTGCGTCGCTCATCCGGCCGAATGGCGGGTTCGCCGGGTTCGCCTACCGCAACCGGCGCAAGCCGGTCATTGTCGCGGTCGATGGCCTGGCCACCGCCGGCGGCTGTGAGGTTGTGCTTGCTGCCGACCTCGTCGTCGCCAGCACGCGATCGGCCTTCGGACTCGCGGAGGTGAAGCGCAACCTCATTGCCGGCGCCGGCGGGTTGTTCCGACTGCCACGCGCGATTGGCCAGGCGGCGGCAATGGAGGCGATCCTCACCGGCGAGCCAATTCCCGCCGAGCGGGCCTACCAGCTCGGGCTCGTCTCGCGACTCACGGCGCCAGGCGACGCACTCGCCGAGGCCACCCGCCTCGCCGAGCAGATCGCCAAGAGCGCGCCCCTGGCTGTGTGGGAATCACGCGCCGTCGTGTTGGCCGCATGGACCGAAAACGACGACACGCTCAAGAAGATGACCGACGCCGCCATGGCCGCCGTGGTGAAGTCAGAAGATCTCTCCGAAGGCCTGACTGCCTTCATCGAAAAGCGCGAGCCGGTCTGGAAGGGTCGGTAACAGGCCGTGCCGTCGCGACGGGTTCGAGCTCCCTTCGCACATCTGGGTGTCCGTAGTCCCCGATTTCGGGACTATCGACACCCAGTTGGCGCATTGGGACTGTCGACTACAAGCGTCGTGACGTGGTGATCAGGCGGGCGACGACGCCGGCGCGCTCGTAGAGGTTCTTGATGTTGCGGTCGCCGGGGAGGGCATGGCCCTCGATGAGTTCGGCGCCGTGTTCCCGGCCCCAGTCCATGGCGGCGGCGAGCAGGGCGTCGCCGAACCCGAGTTCCCGGGCATCCGGTTCGACGAAGACCTGGTCGACATGGGCGATCGCCATCGGGTCCCGGCGCATCTCGACGATGAGGTACGCGATGGGCACAGTCACGTCGTCGACCGGGATCGTGCCGACGAACACCGCCCGTTCGACGACTGCCGCCGGCCAGGTGTCACCGATCTCACGGTGCTCGTCGAGCCAACGCGTGCCGCCCCTGGTGTCGGCCACCCCGACTCTGGCCGCCAGTTCGAGTTCCCGCAGTGCCTCGGCATCGTCGGCGACGGCCCGGCGCACTATCGGGTCGATCATGCGCCGGCGAGCAGCTGGTCGATCTTGCCGAGAATCGTGCGCCTTCCCCGGTGCCCGAGCTCGAACGCTCTGATGAGCTCCAGCTCGTCCGGTGCCAGGCGGGACAGTCGGGCGACCACCTGACTCGCCGCCAGGCTCTCGTATCCGTGCAGCGGCAACTCGGTTGAGGCGTCATCCGGGTCGCCATCCAGCATCACCGTCGGAGCGGCATCAGCCGGTCCTACAGCAGCGGCCGTGGGCGTGGGCGTCGGACGATCCGATTCGGGCCGCGGTGCCGACGACGGAGACGTCGTCCCGCCGCCGAGCACGCCGCTGAGCGCGAGCTCGAACACCGAACGGATAAGCCCAACCGGCGTTGCCAGGGTGGCGCCCACCCGGTCGACCGAACGGTCTGCTGCCCGCTTCATGCGGCGTAGCGCGGCGCAGGGGATTGCGGTCACGCCGTCGAACACCCGGTGCAGCGTCTCTTCGACCTGCACCCGCACGGGATCGGCCGGCGCCGACTCGCTCATGACGTAAAGATAGGACAGGCGTCGTCGCCGACCGGACATGCCGGAGCCGTCGCTCGCACCAGCAGGAAGCAACTCGGGCAGAGCTGCTCGTCGGCCCGTTTCGGCTGCAGTCGGTCGGAGGCCTCGCCGCGCTCGTCCGGCTCGACTTCTTCGTCGTCGTCCTCTTCCTCGACAGTGACCATCCGGTCCTTGAGGATCCGATCGAGGTCGGCTTCGACGTCGTCAGGCGAGAGCACGTCGTCGTCCTCCTCCTCCTCCTCCTCGACGCGCACCTTCTTGGTACGGGTCGTGGGCGCCGCATCGGCGTCGTCTTCCTCTTCTTCTTCTTCTTCCTCCTCGTCCACGACGACATCGTCGTCGTCGACGTCTTCGTCGGGAACGACGTCGATGTCCTCGACGTCGAGTTCGTCCGGATCCGGTTCGCCCTCCTCCTCTTCCTCGTCGGTTGACTCCTCGTCGGATTCAACCTCGAGTTCGACCCCGCTGTCGGCCGTCGCTTCGTTCGTAGTTTCGTCGTCGTCCTTCGCTGCCATCGCGGCGGAGCATAGGCGGACGGCTCACAAAGGCCGGAACCTCGACCTGTGACAGACGTCACTGAGTCGCGGGATGGGCTGACTATCGACCCCGGCGAGCCTCGGCGCGTCGCTCGGACTCGAGCCGCTCGAGTTCGGGCACCTCCGTGGTCATGTGGTTCATCGCGGCCGCAATTGCCGTGTGACCGGCCTGTTCGGCGATGAGCCGGTGCATGTCGAGCGCCACCCGGCGGTACGCCGGATGGCCTTGCGAACCCGATCGCAGTTCGAGCATGTGGATCGCCTCGCGGGCGTTGAACTGCATCACATAGCGAACTCGGTACGCCATGGCCACGGCGTACGAAGCCTGGTCGGGGAACACCTCGTCGAGGTCGCGATACAGCGCCGAGGAGCGATCCATCGTCTCGTCGAACAAGCCCGCCTGACCGGCCTCGTCGATGAGATCGGGACGCACGAACCCGTGAAACGGCGTGAGTCTCTGCCATTCGATTGTGAGCATGCGGTGACGCTGAAGATCGCGGAAGGCGCCGTAATCCGAAAGCACATCGAACCGATAGTCGACCCGCTCGAACGCGCGCCCCGGTTTGTGCCGACGATTCTCCCTGGTGCCGACATACGCCTTGATGAGAGCGACGCGTTCCTCAACGCCGAGGCGTCGAACCCGATCGAGCACTTGCGACTCCGGGAGCGACGTATGCGAGTAGCAGATCGCCGCCAACAGCTTGTCCTCGGCGTCGGGGTCGAAGTCGACCAGCGTGACCGGTTCGGCCGCCTGGACCTGCTCGCTCTCGAACAGCTCCTCGACCAGTGCTGCGGTCTGCGTACGCGTTGCCGTGAAGTAGTCGGCCCACGTGCCGCCGCGCTCGGGAAGGTCAACGCGGCGCAGGAAGCTGGGAATCACCTTGCGGAGCTCCTCGAGCATCATGTCGCCGTAGGCGCGAGCTTCGGGCAGCGGATGCGATCGCAGCCGAAGGAGCAGCCCCTCGAAGGCCTGGCCGGTGCCGTACACACCGACGTTGGACAACGATGATGCCGGCAACATCCCGCGAGTGGCGTCGAGCGCCTTGGCCCTGGTGGCCTGGCGATAGATGAACTCGGAGTCGGCCGGACTGCGAGGCACGGTGGCCCGCACATGGTCGGTCACCGCCGCCACGGCCTCGCTGTAGGCGTCGAACATGCGGTCCATCTCGCCGACATAGCGAGTGCCGAGTCGGCTGGCCAGCACAGCTGGGTCGCGGAAGAAGCGGTAACGCCCGCCGAGTCTGTTGTCGTAGGCGATGTAGCGCGTGCTCTGCTCGAGATAGCTCATCAAGCGGCCCCACTCAAGGATCTTGGTGAGGATATTCGATGCCTGCTCACACGCGAGGTGCACCCCGCCGAGCTGAGCCACCGAGTCGTCCCCATACTCGAAGAACACCTTCTCGTAGAGATCTTCGGCGCGTTTCAGCCCGATCGTGGCGTCGATCGTTTGGTCGCCCGAGATGTCAAGGTCGCCGACGAACTCGTCGAGAAACAGCCGTCGCAAGCTTTTTGGACTCCGGCTGTAACGGGCGAACAACGCCCCTTTCACCACTTCGGGCAGGTTCACCAGCGCGAACACCGGGCCATCGAGGTTGGAGAAATACCGGCGGAGAACGTCGGATTCCACGGAGGTGAACTCCTCCGGGACGTACAGGGTCACAAGGGCAAATTCTACGAGGGCTCCGACAAACGATTCGGTGATGGCCATTGACCAGGCGAATCAGTGCTGCAGGACGATTTTGCCGAGCTGGTCGCCGGCTTCGAGGCGGGCGAGGGCGGCTGGGTAGTCGGCCAGCGGGAGGATCTGGTCGACATGGACGGGCAGGCCGTCCGCCATCAGCTTGGTGACGTCGGCGAACTCCTGGTAGCTGCCCATGGTCGATCCGATGATCTCGTACTGCTTGAAGAAGAGGCGGGGCAGGTTGATCGAAACGTCGGCGCCGGACGTACCGCCGCACACCACGAGGCGGCCCCCGGGTTTGAGGGCGCGCACGGAGTTCTCCCACGTGGCTTGGCCGACACTCTCGATCACGATGTCGGCCAGCACGTTCCAGCGCTCGGCAGAGGAGTCGATGACCGCCGTCGCGCCCATTGCCAACGCGGCCTCGCGCTTGGCTTCACTCCGGCTGGTCGCCACGACCTCGGCGCCGAGGTGCCTCGCGATCGCCAATGCAGCCGACGACACGCCTGATCCGATTCCCACGACGACCACAGTTTGGCCAGCGGCCACGCGAGCCCGTCGCAGCATTCGGTAGGCGGTGAGCGTCGCCAGCGGGTAGGCGGCGCAGTCCTCCCACGTCCGTCCAGCCGGACGGGTGACGACGTTGCGAGCAGGGGCAATCGCGAACGTGGCGTGCCCGCCCCACGTGTGTTCGCCGTAGATCTTGAACCCGGCACCCATTGGGCTGTCGTTCCCCAGTGCCACGATGTCGGCGACCGGCGACACGCCGGGGTTGACCACCACTTCATCCCCGACCGCGATGCCGTCGACGTCTGGCCCAACCGCATCGACCACGCCGGTCACGTCGCATCCGGGAACGTGGGGCAGAGGCGGCCGGGGCATCCCGCGAGTTACCCACAGGTCCATGTGATTCAACGCGCTCGCGACGACCCGGATTTGGACGTCATCCCGATTCAGTTCGGGGAGGTCGATCGAGCCCCAACGGTACGAGCCAGGCGATTCGTCGAGAATCCAGGCATCCATCACGATCGTCTCCTCATACGTGAATCACGGCTGCGTCGGGAACGACGCTGACGGTGAGCGAGCGTACGGTCCCCCGCCGGACGCCATCCACCCAGAGTCCGAGCGGCCGATCAAACGTGAACGATTCCTGGCGGCCCCGGCGCGTCGCGATGTCGGGATGGGGCACGTGCGTGCCGGTGGCCAACCGACGCCACGCCTGCCACCGTGAACGCACCGACATCCGTGCTGCGACCGACACGAGGTCAAAGCGCCCGTCGTTCGGGTGCGCTCTGGGGGCGACATCCGAGCGTCCAATGTGCTCCACATTCATGACGCAGACGATCGGACCTCGCCACCAACCAAACCGACCCGGCCGCCTGGCCACGACATGGCCCACCGCAGTGGCGTCGACTCCGTCGGCGGTCACGCGCACCGCATCGATCGACAGGCGGACTACCGATGACAACGCCAGTGGCGCACCAACGGTGCGGAACAAGTCGCCGCCACGAACCAACAACGCCCTCGTCTCGCCCCGGCCGATCGCCGCCGCGACATCGGCGTCGCTCGCCAGTTCCAGAGCGCCGGCAGGGATCGGTACGTTCTCACCCCAGTCGACACCCGGTTTGACGGTCATTCGGGCGCCGCGCTCAGCGTCCCGTCGGCGACGATTCCCCGGAACGCCATGGACGCCACCTCGCGGGCGACCGCTCGAGTCGCGGCGTCGGGAGCGACGTCGCCGACCTGGCGGGCGAGGTCAATCAATTGTTTCATCGTGCGCACGAAATCACCGCCGGTGACGTCGTCGTCGCCCACCACGGTGTCGAGCCCGTGTCCGGCCGTCCAACCGTGCGCCGCGGCGAAGAATCCCGGGTCCGGCGGCCGATGGACGCCGAGTTCACTCGCTTGCTCGTCGGCGGCGAGATCTTCGCTCGCGGCCGCGATGCTGCGCCAACGCTTCCGGGCGTGTTCGTTCGGGAACCACGGCGGTCCGGGCGGTTCTGGACTGCGGTGCTCGTAGACGAACATGGACAGCAACCCAGCCATGACCGGGGCGTCCACGCCGTCGAGGAGTCCGAAACTCAGGCACTCGGCGATCAAGAGGTCGCATTCGTGGAACACGCTCGCCAGCATCGTGCCCTTCGCGCTGAGCGCCCACGGCGCGTCGTGTGGCCTGTCGACGTAGCCACGTCGAGCGAGGATGCCGATCACCCGGTCGAACTCTCGACCGAGCGAACGGTTGTGGCCGTCGACCCGGCCGGCGATCTCGTGCAACTCGCGCTCGTAGCGCTCGACCTGGCCGGCCGCCCGCATCCGGTCACGAAGGTCGGGGTCGAACTCGACCGGGTGGACGCCCTGGCGGCCTCCGCCTCGTTGGCGCGACTTGCCTGACTGGATGAGTGAGGCTCGACTCAACCGGCGGGCCACATCGCGCCGGTACTCCTTCGACTTCGGAAGGAACGCGCCGGGGAGCTTCACATGGCCGACGATGTCGAGCGGGCTGGCGATGTCTTCGCCCGTGACCAGCAACGCCTCGGCGTCCTCGGAGATGACCGTGAGGCGCATCCCGGCCTTTCGCGATGCGCTCGCCACCATCACGGCTGGGCCTGAATAGCGTCCCCGCTTGACGGTCACGACGTCGCCAGGTCGGAGTTTGGCCAGTGCCTTTTCGCGGTCGGCGAGCTTGCCGCCACGATCCTGGGTGATCGCTCGCTCGGACCGGTACTCCCAGATGTCGCCGAACGAGCTCTCGGCCAGCTCCCTGGCCTCCGCCGCGCTTCCGCGCAGCCGTTCCGTCCTCGCCTCCAGGCGCACGACATCCCGATCCGCCTGGTATTGCGCGAACGACAGGTTCAAAAGGTGGTGAGCCTCCTCGCTGGTGTACGTGCGTACCAGGTTGGCCGCCATGTTGTAGGTGGGCCGGAACGCCGACCGCAGGTTGAACGACCGACTACCGGCGAGCGCGGCAACCCTGTCGAACGGAACGAATGGGCTCCACGACACAACGGCCTGGCCAACCGCATCGATTCCTCGTCGCCCGGCCCGCCCGGTCAACTGGGTGTACTCCCCCGGCGTCAGGATCTCGTGATGGTCGCCGGTGAATTTCGTGAGCTTTTCGATCACCACGGTGCGAGCCGGCATGTTGACCCCGACGGCCAGCGTCTCTGTCGCGAACACCACCTTGAGCAACCCGGCGACGAAGCACTGCTCCACGACCTCTTTGAAGGCCGGAACCATGCCCGCGTGATGCGGCGCGACGCCGGCATCGAGCTGCGCCAGCAGATCGCCATACCCGAGCACCGCGAGGTCGGTCTCGTCCAGTCCGGCGAGGCGCTCGTCGACGATGCGCTTGATGGCTTCACGCTCATCGTCCGCCGTGAGTCGCACGCCGGCCGCCACCACGCCCCGAGCGGCCTCTTCGCATTGGTTGCGGCTGAAGATGAAGAAGATCGCGGGCAGGAGCGACCGGCCGGCGAGCAGTTGGATCGTTTCGAAGCGACTCGGCGTGTAGAGCGCCCGCTGACCGCTCCCCTTGACCGGGCGACGGCTGTACGAACCCCGGCCACGGATCGCCATCGAGTCAAGCTTGCCGGCCTCCGGGTTGGGGTAGCCCTGCACGAATGTCGGCAGAAAGTGGAGCCGGTCGTTCGTGCGGTCGCCAACGAGGTAGTGATCGTCCAACCGTACGGGCCGTCGGGTCTCCACCACCGACGTCGTCGGCCCCCGCACCGTTTCGATCCACGCCGCCAACTCGGCCGAGTTGCTCACCGTTGCCGACAGGCACACCAGCCGGATGTGGTGGGGCAGGTGGATGATGACCTCTTCCCACACCGGTCCGCGGTAGGTGTCCTGCAGAAAGTGCACCTCGTCCAGCACGACGAGCCCGAGGTTGTCGAGCGCTCTGGAGCGGGCATAGATCATGTTGCGCAGCACCTCGGTGGTCATCACCACGATCGGCGCATCGCCGTCGACGGCGTTATCACCAGTCAGTAACCCGACGTTGCCTGCTCCGTAACGCGCCGTGAGGTCCCGGTACTTTTGGTTCGACAGCGCCTTGAGCGGCGCCGTGTAGAACGCTCGCTTGCCCTTCCGCCGCATCACTTCCACGCCGTACTCGGCGACGACGGTCTTGCCGCTGCCCGTCGGAGCGGCGACCACCACGTGATCGCCCGCGTCAAGGGCATCGAGTGCTTCGAGCTGGAAGCGATCGAGCCCGAACGGGTACATCGACACGATGTCGCTCCGGGCGTCAGTCACGGCGCCGGCGCCTAGGTTGTCGCCGTTGGTTTGGCCGCTCGCGACCGACGCTGGGCGATGATGCCGACACCAATCGACACGAAGTACAGGATCAACATCGGGACGGTGAGCGCGGCCAACGAGATCGGATCGCCTGAGGGCGTGATGACAGCAGCAAGCACAACGATGCCGACGATCGAGTATCGCCACCACCCGAGCAGTTGCTGGGGTGTGAGCACCCCCACCAGTTGGAGCGATACCAGAAGCACCGGGAACTGGAATCCAACGCCGAACGCGGCGACCATCAACACGACCAGGCGGATGTAGCTGCTGATCTCATACGTCGACTGGACGTCCTCGCCGGCCCACGAGATGAGGAACTCCAGGGCCTTGCCGAGCGTGAGGTACGCGAGCAGACCCCCGAGTGCGAACAGGCTCACCGATGCGCTGATGAAGGGGATCGCGTACTTCTTCTCGTTCGACTTCAACGCCGGGACGACGAACTTCCAGAGCTGCCACATGAGTACCGGGATGGCGATGAGGAGCCCGCCATACGTAGCCACACTCAGACGGGTGGACAGACCTCGAATCGGGTCGAGGTTGATCAACTGGGCCTGACCATCGGCACCGAGGCCGCTGCCGCAGAACTCGCGGCCGCGATCTTCGCACAACTCCGAATAGGGATGGAGGAGGAATCGCAGCACCGGGTCGTAGAACGCCATGATCGTCACCGCGCCGAGTGTGACCGCGAGCGCACTGCGGATGATCCGGACGCGCAGCTCAGCCAAGTGCTCGGTGAGCGACATCACGGCCTCGGGTGTGCGTTCCGTTTTGGGACTCCCGCGGCGGAGTGGGCTCATGTGGCCGGTTCCGCATCCGCGCTTGCGTCAGCCGGAGCTATCGCACTGTCGCTGGTCGAGTCGGCGGGGGCGGCTTCTTCGTCGGCGGGCATCGCGTCATTCTCGCCCTCGGCCACTTCGGGTGGCTCAACCGTGGCGGCGATTGGCTCGGCGACAGACTCACCCTCGGGCAGCGCCGGCGCCGGGTCGACGGCCGGGTTGTATCGCTGCTTGCTGTCAGACGTCGATGCCGTGGTGTCGATCGGGAATTTCGTCGCGGAACGCACCGCCGCCGCGGTCTTCTTGACCTCCTTGACGGGGTCCTCGAAGCCCTTGCGTACCTCTTCTTGAAACCCGTTGCTGAGCTTCTTGAGCTCGGCGAACGTCTTGCCCGCCTTGCGCATCGCATCGGGCAGCTTGTCGGGGCCCAGCACGACCAGGGCCAGAAGCAGGATGACGATGATCTCGCTTCCGGAGAGGTTGAACACGAAGGCGAGTCTAGAGGTGGCCGACGGAAGAGGGCCGGTACACGACCAGGTGCTGGCATGATCGATCCGTGCAACAACGCCTTCCGTCGCTGCTCGATACACCGATCCTGTTCGCCCATCGAGGGGCGCGGGCGCACGCTCCCGAGAACACGATCCCGGCATTCGCGTTGGGGCTGCGTCTCGGCGCGACCGGACTCGAAAGCGATGTCTGGATCACCGCCGACGGAATTGTCGTGCTCGACCACGACGGGGTCGTCCGTCGCGGACGGAGGCGGCGCCCGATTTCGGAATTCGTGGCCGCCGACCTCCCTGAGCACATTCCGTCACTGCAACGCTTGGTCGAAGAGTGCGGCACTGACTTCCACTTGTCGCTCGACCTCAAACAGGACGGCATCGGTCCCACGGTCATCGACGCAATTCGATCGAGCGCACCGGATCTGTTGCCGCGCCTGTGGTTGTGTCACCCCGGCGTGACCGAACTGGCCTCCCTGCGCTCTTATGACCCCACCGTGAAGCTCGTCAATTCGACGCGATTGGCGGCGATGAAAAACGGCCCCGAACGTCGAGCCGCGAACCTCAGCGCAGCCGGCATCGATGCGGTCAACCTCCACCACACCGAATGGTCAGGAGGGCTCACCGCGCTGTTCCATCGATTCGAGCGAGTGACGTTCGCATGGGACATGCAGTTTGATCACGTCGTGCGGCCGGCGATTCGCATGGGAATTGACGGCGTGTTCAGCGATCACGTCGACGTGATGGTCGACGCGCTCCGCGCCGAGTACGTACCCCCTGGTGCCGTCGACATCCGTCGTGACCTCATCTGATCGATTCCTCGAAAATTCGGCGGAATCGCGCGACATCTTCACCTCGGCTGACTCTTCATAGGTGGAGCGTCACCACCTCCCCCGGTGACGATGATCCGGCGGGACGGCCCGACGGCGCAGGCCCTATCATCGGATGGTTCCCACTGCGATGGTACGGTCTGCGCCTTCGGCAGCTCAGCCATGTGGCGGAGGGGGACTCGTGGGTCAGTTCACGGCGCAACCGCCCGACGGGGCAGCTCAGCGCATCGAATTGCTCGACGATCACGCCCTGGTCGCGCTGGTCCGCAGCGGTGACGAACGGGGGCTCGGCGAGTTGTATCGCCGCCATGCCCCCACCGCGCTCCGAGTCGCCCGCTCGCTCATGCGCGCTGGCCACGAGGCCGACGACGTCGTCGCCGACGTGTTCGGCGGAATCTGGCAAGCGATCCGGAACGGCAAAGGTCCCACCATCCGATTCGAGGCCTACCTGGTCGCGGCCATCCGCAACCGTGCCCGTTCGCTCCCGTCGCAGGCGATCGGTCAGCCGATCGATGATCACATCGCCACGTTGGCGACGATGGACACGGAACCGGAAACGGGCAACAACGTCGCCCGACAGGCGTTCACACGTCTCCCGACCCGCGAGCAGCAGATGCTCTGGCTCACTGCGGTCGAGGGAAGCACGGTTGCCGAAGCGGCCACCGCACTGTCGCTGACGAGGCGAGCAGCGACAACGTTGAAATATCGCGCCAAACGAGCGTTCGCCGAGGCCTACCTCGCCGAGTACGGAGCTGCTGAGTCGGTCGAGAACGTGTGTCGCGAGCTGTGCCCGAAACTGGCGCGCTACGTCCGCGGAACGTGCCCACCAACCGCGAAGCGCACCGTGGAGGTCCACATCTCGGCGTGTCCGGCGTGCCGGCTGCTGGTGCGTGAGCTGACCGACGTCAACGCCACGCTGCGAACGGTCGGCCCCGCTGCAGCCCTGGCGGTCGGAGCACGAGGACTCAGCGGCGGCCGGTCAAGCACCGTCGCCCCCCGGTTCGGTCACTGCGCATTTCGCGCCGCCACGTCGAAGCCGGTGTGGATCACAGCGGCTGCCGGTGTTGTGGTGCTCCTGCCATCAGCACTCCTCTTGGGTAACGACCCGCCCACACCCGGGCCGACCATCGTCGACGAGGCGCTTCCGGCGCCGACCACCACCATTCGTCTGATCCGTGCTGGGACGAGCACGGACGGAGTGGTCGAGTTGACCCGACCGGCGCCCACCTCGGCGCCCCTCGTTCCTGGCGACGCACCAGGTGGCCTCGCTCGCATCCACACCGGTGCGGACTCCGGCGCCCGCGATCGCCGCGACAGTTCCGTCCGTGCCGCCACCGACCACGACAACAGTGGCCCGACCGACCATCCCATCTGCGCCAGTTGCGCCCGTCGAGACCGCGACGAAATCCGACATGAGCGTTTCGGTCGCCGTGCTCCCGCTGGTTGAGGCCGGTCTCGAACTATCGGGCGGCGACGAAGGAGTCGTGATCGATGTCGCGCTGTCCGTTCCACTGGTCACGATCCCGCCCGTCCAGATCACGGTGCCGGCGCTCGGGCTCCCGGTACCCAACATCGAGGTGCCGGTGATCGACATCGAGCTTCCGCTTCCGGACCTCCCGCTGACGGACCTGCCGGTGCTCGATCTGTCGCTGCCCGGCTGAGCGGGATGACCTACAACCAGCGCCAGTGGCTGGTTGGCCAGAACACCACGAACGCACGGCCGACAAGGTCGTCCTCGTCGATCGCGCCGATGACGCGAGAGTCCATCGAGCCGCCGCGGTTGTCACCCATGACGAAAACGTGGTCCTCCGGGACGACCTGCGCCGCGAATTCGCCGCCGCAGTCCGTCGGGGTGACAACCTCAGGGTCGAGGTATGGCTCGTCGAGCACGACGCCGTTGATGTGGACCTCGCAGTTGCGAATCTCGATCGTCTCGCCTTCCAGAGCAATGACGCGCTTGATGAGATCACGTTCGGCCGCGCCATCGATCTCGTGCAGGACCACCACGTCACCACGGTTGGGGTCGTGGAGTCGGTACGAGAGCTTGTTGACGAACACGCGGTCGCCGTCGTGCAGGGTGTAGTCCATCGATTCACCGTCGACGACGAAGTGCGCCAGTACGAACGTCCGGACCAGAAACGCCACCAGCAGGGCGACGCCGATGACGACGACCCAGTCGAGAACACCACGGGCCCGACGTTTCGCAGCTGTGGTGGGCGATGTGACATCGTCGTCGTCGTCAGTGTCGTAGGCGGGGTCGTACCCCTCAGCCGCGTCGTGAGCGGCCGCTGGCGGCCCCCATTCGTCCAGGCTGGATTGTTCGAGGGGATGTTCGGTCATCGATGTTCGGGTTTCTCGGGGCCGCAGCGTTGCTAGAGCGATTCGATCAGTTTCTCGACCCGCTCGTCGCGGCTCTTGAACGGATCCTTGCAGAGCACTGTCCGCTGTGCCTGGTCATTGAGCTTGAGGTGCACCCAGTCAACCGTGTAGTCCCGCTTTCGCTCCTTCGCGCGGCGAACGAACTCGCCGCGTAGTCGCGCCCGCGTGGTCTGCGGCGGGGTGTCGATGGCTGTCTCGATATCGACGTCGGTACAGACGCGCTCGACAAAGCCGTGCTCCTGCAACTTGTAGAACGGGCTCCGTGGCCGGCACACGTCGTGGTACTGCAAGTCGAGAAGCTGCACTCGTGGATGACCGAATGGGAGATTGTGGCGCTCGCGGAATGCCTCGAGAAGCTTGAATTTGATGACCCAGTCAACCTCGCGGTCGAGCTTCATCGGGTCGTTCTCGATCGTCGAGATGCAGTGTTCCCACATCTCCAGCGCCCGCTGTTCGAGCGGCGGAAGTCCACGGGTCTCGGCGTAGCGCAGCGCGCGATCGAGGTATTCACGCTGGATGTCGAGGGCACTGACTTCGCGGCCGTTGGCCAGACGGACGAGCCGCCGGCACGACGGATCGTGGCTGATTTCACGGATCGCCCGGATCGGGTTCTCTAACGTCATGTCGCGGAGCACGACGCGGCGGTCTTCGAGCATGCGCAACATCACGGCGGCGGCGCCGACCTTCACGAACGTGGTGTACTCGCTCATGTTCGAGTCGCCCACGATGACGTGGAGGCGCCGGTAGCGCTCGGCGTCGGCGTGCGGCTCGTCACGAGTGTTGATGATCGGCCGGCTGCGGGTGGTGGCCGAGCTGACGCCTTCCCAGATGTGCTCGGCCCGCTGGGCGATGGAGTATGACGCTCCCCTGGCCGTGTGGAGCACCTTGCCGGCGCCGGTATAGATTTGCCGGCTCACAAAGAACGGGATAAGCACCTCGGCGTAGTGCGCCATGTCGTCGGCACGGCGGGTGAGGTAGTTCTCGTGACACCCGTAGCTGTTGCCGGCCGAGTCGGTGTTGTTCTTGAACAGGTAGACCGTGCCGCGGATGGCCTCTTCAGCGAGACGCTCCTCGGCTGACGACACCAGGCCTTCGAGGATTCGTTCGCCGGCCTTGTCGT
>Ga0136618_10000336_pt1 | contig 15527 bp, 13 predicted proteins | sample AntDrymUQ3302106_2_FD_104805 | JGI IMG/M metagenome (GOLD analysis project Ga0136618, IMG submission 104805) | Polar desert sand microbial communities from Dry Valleys, Antarctica - metaG UQ330 (21.06) | ecosystem: Environmental > Terrestrial > Soil > Desert | place: Antarctica: Dry Valley... | reverse complement strand
CGGTCGTAAGAGCCGGTCGCGGCGCCGAAGTTCTGAAACGCGGCGATGATCTCGGGCGCGTAGACGCGGATCTCCTGGCCGAGCGGCAGAAGGCCGGAGTCGGCCACGGCAAGAAGCTGGCCCGCCACGGGCCTCGCGGCAGCGATCACCGGGTCGAAGTTGCGAAGGTCGGTGGGCCCCTGCTCTACGAGTGCCCGCGTTTCTTCGAGGAACGGGCCCGTGGCATCGGTCGCCTCGGGCAAAAGCCGGACGAGCGGCGTTAGCTCCGTGACCACTGGCCGCAGCTCGCGCACGAACTCGCGCAGGTTGGGCGTCGCTGCCGAGAGCCGGTCCAAGAGGCGCCGACCTCCCGCGAGCGCGGGGCCAAGCGCGCGTGCGCTTGCGGCCAGCTCGGCCTGCCGGTTGCCGGTAGTGCCGAGGAGGAGCGCCGTCTGGTCCGCGGCCTCGCCGAGGTCATCCGGGCTGGACGCCAGTGCGGAGACGACCCGCTGACCCTCGCCGATCAGGGTGCGAAGCGCCTCTCCATCCTCGTTTACTTCTTGGAGGAGAAGCGCCGTCTCCGTCACCGCCTCCGAGCTGAAATCGAGCGTCCGGTCGAAGTCGGCCCCGCGGCCCTTGATGGCCTCGTCGAGGCCGATCAGCATCTGCTTAAGGTCGCCGCGCGTCTTCGGGTCGAGGGTCTGGACCGCGAGGTCGAAGTTCACGGGCTGGTCGGTGTCGTCGCCCTTGAGCGTCGTTCCCTCAGGCAGCTCGGGTGCCGTGACATCCCCCTCGGTCAACTCGAGCGTGCGGTTGACCGCTCCCACGTTGGAGCCGAGGCGGATGTCGGCGGTGGCGCCTTCGTGGAGCTCGAAATCGTCCTCGACCGTGAAGGTGACGGTCGGAACGTCGTTCTCGTTCAGCTCGACCGCGCGCACCTCACCGACCGGCACCGCGCCGGCCCTGACCTCGCCCCCGGGGATCAGGCCGCGCACGTCGTCGAACTCTGCGCTCATCTCGTAAGTGCCACGCGAAGCGCTCGTGAGCGCCCAGAGCAGGGCAAACGCGCCGATCACGAGCGCCGAGATCACGATCACGCGGGTCGCGTAAGGGCCGATGCGATTCTCGAGGCGGCTCATGCGATCGGCAATCGAGGGTCAAAGCCCCAGAACAGGAACGTCATCGTCATGTTGAGGATCGTCACGAGGATCAGGTTCACCGCCATCGACTTGGCGGTTGCCGTTCCGACCTCGACGGGCCCTCCGCTCACCCTGTAGCCGAAGAAGAGCGCCACCAGGACGACCGTCGCGGTGATCACCATCCCCTTGATCACCGAGTAGACGATGTCGGTGAGGTTGGTGACGGTGTAGAAGACGAACTCCCACGTGCCCTGGGAGAGCGTTCCCGAGCGGACGTACGAGCCGATCCAGGCCGCGCCCTCGGCCGCTCCGAGCGAGATCAGGTAGCAAATCGGCATCACGATCATCGCCGCGAGCATCCGGGTCGAGACGAGATAGACGATCGACGGCACGCCCATCGTCTCCATCGCGTCCACCTCCTCGTTCACACGCATTGCGCCGAGCTGCGAGACGATGCCGCCGCCCACCTTGGCGGCGACGATGAACCCGAAGACGAACGGCACGATCTCCCGGTTGACGCAAAACGAAGAGAAGAGCGGGCCGACTATGCCGGCCCCCACGGCCTGTCCGATCGCTTCCGCCGCGATGCCGCAGCTGGCACCCGCGATGAACGAGATGAAGATGATCACCAGCACGCTGCCCGCGACCAGGAGTCCGATCTGGCGCAGCACCTCAGCCGTGTAGTCCGGCAGCTTTCGAAAGCCGGCGAGGCCTCTCAGGGTGAATGCCACGAAGGCACCCGTGGCGTCGATCACCGGGAGGTGGCCCGGCCGCTCGAGCGCCTCGCGCATCCGGTTGGGAGGCCTGGTTTCGTACTCGTCGGTGAGGCGCATTGGCCCTTCGTCTCTCATCCCCCGAAGTTCACCTCGGGGAAGAAGGCCTGGAAGAGTTGTGTGTAGACGAGCGTGACGACGCCGATCACGACGAGGCACGCCACCACCGACTCGTTCACCGCCTTGCCCACGCCTTCGGCGCCCCCGCCGACCTGGAGGCCCTTGTACGCGGCGACGATGCCGATGATCGCGCCGAAGAGCGTCAGCTTGACGACGCTCCCCCACAGGTCGATGAAGTTCGTCAGCGTGAGGAGCTGGCTGAAGAAAGCTTCGACCGTCGCGTCGTAGAGGAACACGGCGGCGCAGAAGGTGCCGGCGATCCCGGCCCAGAAGGTGAGCAGGGCGAGGACCGGCATCCACAGGCACAGACCCAAGACCCGCGGCAGGATCAGGTTGCGAACGGGGTTGATGCCGAGGATCTCGAGAGCTTCGAGCTCCTGGCGGATCTTCCGGGCTCCCAGTTCGGCGGTGATGGTCGCGCCGATCGTGCCCGCAACGATCGCAGCGGTCAAGAGCGGGCCGAGCTCACGAAGGAAGGCGACCGGCGCGGCGGCCGAGATCCGGTCGATCGCGCCGAATGACGCCGCGATCGAGCCGCCCTGGATGCCGATGGTGGAAAACCCGACGACGAACGAAACGATCGCGGCCGGGACCAGAGTCACCTGAAAGGCGAAGACGTACTGGCGGATGAACTCGGTGCGCCAGGAGAGGCCCGGGCTGACGAGCTGGCCCAGGGTTTTGAGCCCAAGGGCCGCGGTGCCGCCCGCGTTCTGGATCCAGGAGCCCGGCGGAACGTCCTCGCGGGTGAACGCACGGCGGACGCTCGCCAGGGGCCGCGTTTTCGTCCGGCCCGTCATATTTCGAGGCCCGTGGAGCGCGACCCGTACACCCCGCACGACGACAGGCGGATGGGCCTGGCGATGATCGCCGTGATCGTCTTTGGCGCTGCAAGCGGAACGGGTGTGGGCGTCTTTTTCGAAGCGCCGGAGGTCGGCGGCATCGCGGGCGGGATCGTCGGGATCATCGTCGGGCTCCTCGTCGTTCCGGGGCTCACGCGCGACTGGCGCGACTGATCCGCTCGCCTCCTCGACCGCAGCGGCCTGACCCCGGCGCGGACGCTAACGCAGATGCCCGTTTCTTGCGCCAGCCGCGGGTGCTCGGAGCGACTCGCACTGCCGCCTGACGGCAGGCGTACCATTTGACGCATGGCGACTTCCAAGCGAGCCGGCCCCCTACTCGCTGCGGGCAATGAGGTGGAGTGGTCCCGAATCAACCAAGAGGAGGCGCGCCAGGACGCCGAGTTCGCGTCGGCGCTGACAGTTGCCGAACGCCTGGAGCTCTGGCAAAGGCTCTGCGATCACGCGTTTGAGTTCATGAACGCCGTCCGTGCTTCCGGCCATGGCCCAGCCTGGAGACATCGCAGCAAGCCTCTCGGACGGTTGGGCTCACAGCGCTGGAGGCAGACGATGACGTTGCTGGCGTGATTGCGCGCGCGGACGCAGCCATGTTTGCCAAGCGTCGTCAGAGAACGCCTGAGACCGGCTGAAGGGCTGCGCCCGAGCGGGTGACGACGCCTACCTCGACGCGATCATCAACGAGACACTGCGGATCCGCACGATCATCCCCGCGGTGCCCCGGCAGGTGGCCGGCCGAAGCCTCGCCGCGCCGTGCGCCGCCGTCTTACCTCCTCGCGCGCGACCGTGGCAACCTCGTCCACGATCGCGCGCCGCTTACCTCGCTGGCGACGAAGAGCCTTCGCCAGTGTTCGCATGGAGAAGGCCGGTGTGAAGACCTCCGAGGGTCGAAGCTCGTGGTTGAAAATCCGGAACAGGGCTTCGGTGAGGGCAGGGTCGGCCGCGATCTCGCGCTGGGCTTCCGAGAGAAATGGTGGTGCGGGTCCCGCGGCCCCGGCGTCGTGAGCGAACCAGTACATCTCCCAGGCATCCTCGTCGCGCCAGCGCCACCACTCCGCGAGGACGTCGTCGGGCCTCTTCGCTCCGCCGAGCGCCTTTTCGATCGCTGGGGCCAGCTTCTCGGCCTGGCGTAGCGCATCGGCGATTCCCTGTCCGGGGGTGGGGTCCTTGAAGTGACCCGCATCGCCTACGAGGACCCAACCAGGCCCCGCCGATTCACGGAAGTACCCGTGGAGGTTCGCCATCGTCAGCACTGAGCCGTCACGTCGCATCCCTGACAGCGCATCGGCGAGCTCCGGCCAGGCGCGGATGCCGGCCTCGTAGACGCCCTCGCGGTCCCGTCGCACCTCGTCGCGGCGATCGACGGACGGGCAAGCGCCGACGAGGGAGAGACCGGCGTCGGTCGGCATTACGAGGTATGCGTGATCGTCGATCTTTCCAATCCACGCCTCGCCGTTCGTGGGATCGCCCTCGTAGTAGGCCCACATGAAGATGCGGCCGTTGGCCGTTGGCTGATACTCCTTCGCGCCAGCCTCCTTTGCCACGACAGAGCGCGTGCCGTCTGCGCCGACGACGAGGGACGCACGAAGCGTTCCGGCCGGCGTCTCGACGCCGGCGACGCGCCCGTCATCGATCACGAGGCCCGTGACCCTCGTTCCGGTCATCACACGCACGCCCGCCTTCGCTGCGGTGTCTACGAGGATCTCATCGAGGACCACGCGGCGGGCGCTGACCATCGGAGCCCCGGTGACCCTGACGATGTCGTCGATCGGCGCGACGTGGTTGTCGAAGATCATGCGGCCGCGCACGACCGGCGGCGCCACCTTGAGAATCCGGTCCAGGACGCCGAGGCGCTCGAGCACCTGGACGCCCGTGGGCTGGATTCCGTGCGTCGAGAGCGTGTCGCTCGGAAACTCGTCCTTGTCGACGACGCAGACGCTGAGCCCAGAGCGGGCAAGCATCGTCGCAAGCGGCGATCCGGCGCATCGAGCACCCACGATTACGACATCGAACGCCTCAGTGGGCCGTTGTGCCAAGCCAGGCCACCTCTTCCCGCCCCAGCTCCGTCGTCGCCTCGTCGCCGTAGAGCCACTCCCGCGTGATGTCGAGCCAGCGATTCTCGGCTTCGAGCTGTCCAAGGAGGCCGATCAGGAGCATCACCGCTCGCATCAGGACCAGGTGCTCGGCCGGAAGCGTCAGCGACTCGAACCCCTCAGCGCCGCGGAGCTGTGTGTAGCGGCGCATCATCTCCCCCGTCTTCGTGCCGTCGACGGCGAGCGACTCATCGACGAAGATCCAGCCGAAGATCGTCTCGTAGGCTTCCAGGAACGGCTCGGCGAGAGCCGGGTTGGGCTCGAGCGCGCCGAGCGAGACAAGCTCGGCCATGAGGGCTTCCGCGTCGCGCTTGTGGGTCGCCTTCGTTGTGGCCCGAAGGCTGTCCACCTCCCTTTCGGACAGGCGCTTGAAGAAGCCGAAGTCTAGGAACGCGACCCGTCCGTCCGCCATGAACAGGCTGTTCCCCGGATGCGGATCGCCGTTCAGAAGACGATGGCGAAGGGGTCCGTTCACGTAGAAGCGGACCAGGATCTCGCCGATCCGGTTGCGATCGGCCTGCGACGCGTCCTTGACCTCGGCGAAGCGCATGCCCTCGACGTACTCAGAGACGATCACGCGCTCGCGGCTGACCGCCGTGATCGCGTCCGGGACGTGCATGAACGGGTGGCCGCGATAGGCGCGTGACATCGCGCGCTGGTTCTGTGCTTCGAGCTCGTAGTCGAGCTCCTCGGCGATCCGCTCGCGAAGCTCGTCGGCGATCGCCGCGGTATCGATCCCCGGCGCGATCACGTTGAGTAGCTTCAGGCCGAGCCGCAGGTTCTTCATGTCGGCCTGGATCGCCTCGGTGATGCCGGGGTACTGGACCTTCACGGCGACGTCGCGGCCGTCAGAGAGCGTCGCCCGGTGAACCTGGCCGATCGAAGCTGCGGCGAGCGGCTCCGGATCGAAGTCCGCGAACACCGAGGTGAGGCGCTGGCCGAGGTCGGTTTCGGCGACCTTCCGAATCGCCTCGAAAGACACCGGCTCGGCTGAGTGCTGGAGCGAGGCAAGGATCTCCTGCATCTCGGGGCGGATCTCCTCGGGCACGAGCCCCAGGTCCACGGCAGAGAGCGTCTGCCCCACCTTCATCGCTGCGCCCCTCATCCCGCCTAGGACGCGGACGAGTTGGTGCGCGGCCTTGATCTGCTGGCGGTTGGCGGCTTCCTTGCCCTTCTCGGACGAGCTGCGGTTCGCCAGAGCACGGCCGCCGGCCGTGCGCGCGGCAACGCCCGCTGCGGCTCCCGTCATCGTCACCGCGCGGCGAAAGCGCGAACCGCGAACCTCGTCAGCCATCTTCGCCCCGCAGGGCGAGCTAGGAGCTTCGCTCCTCGACCTTCTTGACGAGGTCTTCGTAGGCCTCGGGCATCGCCTTCTTCATGCGCGAGAGCTCCCAGTGCTCGATCTTGATCAGGCGGATGTCCGACGTCGAGGTAACGGTGGCCGTCCGCTCGGAGTGCTCGAGTAAGCCCTGCTCGCCGAAGATGTCGCCATCGGAGAGGTCGGCCACATGCTCGCCGCCGCGCTCGACCTTGGCCGAGCCCTCCTCGATCGCATAGAAGTGGTTCGAGAAACCGCCCTCCTTGACGATCTCCTTGTCCTCCGGCCATTCCTCGGTGGTCGCAAACGGCGCGATCTTCTGCAGCGCGTCGTCGGGCACTTCGGAGAAGAGCGGGATTCGCTTGAGCTGGCTTACGTCCAAGGCATGCCTCCGGTCAAGGGTCGGTCAGGAAGCGGGAACCTAACCGATCGCGGCGGACGGGGCTTACTGACCGGATGGTCAGTTACGATGCCGCCCGTGAGCACGGCTCCCGCGCCAAGCCGCTTGTCGCAAAGCCCCGTCGCCCGAGTCGCCGCCGACATCTGGGTGCAGCGGAAGGCTCGCGGTCAGTTCCCGCCCGGCCCGCGGGACTTCAGCATGGCCCGCACGCGGACGTTCACGCACGATCCGCTCTCGATCCTGCTGCCGCTCGAGCGCGAGCACGGGCCGATCTTCTCCCTCCGCCTCCTCCACACGCAGGCGATCTTCATGCTCGGGCCGGAAGCGAACACGTACGTCACCGTCCAGCATCCCGAGAAATTCCACTGGCGGGAGTCGAGCTTCGGCGACCTGATCCCGCTGCTCGGCGACGGCCTCTTGACCATCGACGGCGCGTACCACGACCGCGCGCGGCGCATCATGATGCCGGCGTTTCACCGCGAACACATCGTCGCCTCGGTCGAGGTGATGTTCGAAGAGGCCGGCGCGGCACTGAATCGGTGGCGTCCCGGCCAGACGATCGATGTCTACGAGTGGACTCGCAACCTGGCGATGCGGATCGCGATGCGCGCACTGCTCGGCCTCGATCCGGACGACCGCGGCCGGGGCGAGGCAGCGGCTGCGCACTTCGAGCGCGCGCTCTCTTACTACGGCGCGGACTACGTCTACCGCATGTTTCGCGGTCCCGGCTCGCCTTGGCGCAAGATGCACCGCTCGCGGAAGATCCTGGACGAGATCATCTTCGACGAGATCTCGCGACGCCGCAAAGCGCCGCCGGATGACTCCTTCGACATCCTCGGCCTTTTGTTGGAGGCGACTGACGAAGATGGCTCGAAGCTGTCCGACCAGGAGGTCCGCGACCAGGCGATCACACTGATGTTCGCCGGCCACGACACGACCACTTCAACGGTGTCCTTCCTCCTCTACGAGATGGCTCGTCACCCCTCGGAGCTCGCGAAGCTGAAGGCCGAGCAAGACGACGTGCTCGGCGGCTCGGCGCCCGACGCGATGACGCTCGAGAAGGGGATGCCTCGGCTCGAGATGGTGATGGACGAGACGCTCCGGCTCTACCCGCCGGCGTGGATCGGCCCGCGGCGGGCGATGGAGGACTACGAGTTCGCCGGGCACACGGTTAAGGAGGGCAGCTACGTCCACTACTGCTCGTGGGCAAGCCACCGGCTGCCGCAGATCTTCCCCGACCCCGAGGCGTTCATGCCCGAGCGCTTCACCCGAGAGCGAAAGACGGCGCTGCCGCGTGGCGCCTACATACCGTTCGGCGGCGGCTCGCGCATCTGCATCGGCAAGCGCTTCGGCCAAACCGAGGTGAAGGCGATCACGACCGCGATCCTCCAGCGGTTTCGGCTCGAGCTGATCCCGGGCCAGTCCATGCACGTGCGCCAGATGCCGACCCTGAGCCCCGAAGGCGGGCTCGAGATGGTCGTACGCGAGCGCTGAGGGTTGACAGGGTGCGTTGCGCCTCAGCCGGAGACTGAGACGACAATCAGATCGGTGGCGACGTCGACCACGAAGCAGAGGGCCAACGAGCCTGAGACAGGTTTAGGCTAGACCGCATGGGGTTTATCCAGCCCTCACCGCCGACGGTCGACATGGAGGAGTGGAAAGAGCTCCCCCATCTCGCACGCCTGAAGCCGCTCGTTCAGGACTGGGGCGTGAACGGCTTCGGCACCCCGTACGTCGTCTACCTCCTCTATATCGTGAAGCTGGTCGTCTACTCGCTTGGCGCATTGCTGGTGATCTCGACTACGCCGGGGCTCGGCGGGCTCGGAAACTTCGGCGAATGGTGGACAGAGCCGATCGTCTGGCAGAAGCTCGCGGTCTGGACGCTTCTGTGGGAGATCATCGGTCTCGGGTGCGGCTCGATGCCGCTGACCTTCCGCTTCAGCCCCATGATCGGCGGGATCCTCTACTGGCTGCGGCCCGGAACGGTGCGCCTACCGCCGTGGCCGGACAAGGTGCCGCTTACCAATGGAACCTCGCGCACCGTCTTCGACGTCGCCCTCTATGTCGGCGTCTTGGTGAGCGGGTTCTTTCTCCTCCTCGGCGACGGCCAGGAGGTTGCGGGACTGGCGGCCGGCCGGCTCGATCCGGCCGAGATCGCGGTCCTGCTCGGATTGCTCGGGGTCCTCGGGCTTCGCGACAAGGTGTCGTTCCTCGGCGCGCGCGTCGAGGTCTACGGGTTCCTCCTCGTCGTCTTCCTCTTTCCCATCGACAACCTGATCGTCGCGTCGCAGATCGTCCTCTTCTGCATCTGGTGGGGCGCGGCCGGCTCGAAGCTCAACCGCCATTTTCCGTTCGTCGTCTCCGTGATGATCTCGAACACGCCCTGGAACAAGTCGCGAACGCAGAAGAAGAAGCTTTGGAAGGACCACCCCGAAGACATGCGCCCGTCGTCGGTTTCGGCAGCCGCGGCGCACCTTGGCACGGTGATGGAGTTCACCCTGCCGCTGCTCCTCCTGGTGACGAGCGGAGGCTTCGTCGCTTCGCTCGCCGTGATCGGGATGATCATCTTCCACATCCACATCACGTCGACGTTCCCGCTGGCCGTGCCGCTCGAGTGGAATCTATTCATGATCTTCGGAATCCTGTTCCTATTCGCCGAGAACGGGGGTGTGCCGTTCTCGACGCTCGACGATCCGCTCCTGATCGCGCTGCTCCTCCTGATCGGCGTCGCTGTTCCTGTGCTCGGGAACTTCCGTCCGGACCTCGTCTCGTTCCTTCCTTCCATGCGCTACTACGCGGGGAACTGGGCGACGACGCAGTGGCTCTTCCGTAAGGACTCGGAAGCCGAGGAGAAGCTCGATGAGACGATCAAGAAGGCAGCGCCGGTGGTGGTGCGCCAACTCACCGAGTTCTACGACGACCGCGACCTGGCCGAGCTGATGCTCGCCTCGGGCCTCGGCTTCCGTTCGATGCACTCGCACGGCCGGGCGCTGAATGGCCTGATCCACCGAGCCGTGGACGATCTCTCCGAATACCACGTGCGCGAGGGCGAGCTTGTCTCCGGCGTTGTCAACGGCTGGAACTTCGGCGACGGGCACTTCCATTCCGAGCAGCTCCTCGAGGCCGTCCAAGAACGTTGCGGTTTCGAGCCAGGCGAGCTGCGCGTGGTTGCGATCGAGTCGCAGCCGGCGCACGTCCAGCGCCAGCACTACCGGATCCTCGATGCGGCAACCGGGCTCGTCGAGGAGGGTTACGTGAACGTCTCGGACATGGTTGAGCAGCTGCCGTGGCTCGACGGGTCAGCTCATCCAGAGTTCCCGGTCGAGGTGCTCGGGGAGACGCCGAGCGAGCGCGTCGCCGCCACGGCATGAGGGACGCCTGGGTCGTGGGGTCGGGGCCTAACGGGCTCGCGGGCGCGGTCGAGCTCGCGCGAAACGGGCTGGATGTGACGGTCGTCGAAGCGGCTGACGAGATCGGCGGCAGCACGCGGACCTCCGAGCTCACCGTCCCCGGGGTGCTCCACGACCACTGCTCGGCCTTTCACCCGATGGCGACGGCATCGCCGTTCCTCAAGTCGCTCGATCTCGCCCGGCACGGACTGGAGTGGCGCTGGCCGGAGATCGACCTCGCACATCCGCTCGACGACGGTACGGCCGGTGTGATGGTCCGATCGGTTGATCAGACCGCAGGGTGGCTTGGTTCCGACGGCAGCGCATGGAAGCGCCTGTTCGAGGGTCCGTCGGCGAAGTTCGAGACGCTCCTTCCGGACCTGATGCAGCCGATGCTCCACGTCCCGCGACGTCCGTTCCGGCTCACTCGTTTCGGAATTCCGGCGCTGGCGCCGGCGACGGTGATCGCGAGGAAGTGGCATACGGAGCAGGCCAAGGCGCTCTTTGGCGGCGTCGCGGCGCACGCGCTGAGCCCGCTGACGAAGCCACTCTCCTCGTCGGTCGGCGTGGCCCTGATCTGCGCGGGCCACGCATTCGGCTGGCCCGTTGCGCGCGGTGGGTCGCGGGCGATCACGGACGCGTTGGCCGCTGAGCTGAAGGAGCACGGAGGAAGGATCGAGACTGGTCGCGAGGTGCGCTCGCTTGACGAGTTGCCGCCGTCAGACATCGTCCTCCTCGACCTCTCCCCTGCTCGCGCCGCCGATGTCGCGGGCTCGCGGCTCGACGCCAAGGTCGCCCGCGCATATCGGCGCTACAAGCATGGGCCCGCAGCGTTCAAGGTCGACTTCGCGGTCGAGGGCGGAGTGCCGTGGACGAACGGCGCCTGCCGGCGGGCGGGCACGGTGCATGTCGCGGGGAGCTTCGCCGAGACGGTCGCGGTCGAGGCTGAGATCAACCGCGGCCGGATGCCCGAGCGGCCGTTCGTCCTCGTCGGGCAGCAGTACCTCGCCGATCCCGGGCGCTCGGCGGGCGACGTCCATCCGGTGTGGGCATACGCGCATGTTCCGAGCCGCTGGGCAAAGGATGAGACCGACGCGGTGATAAGTCAGATCGAGCGCTTTGCGCCGGGCTTTCGCGAGCGGATCGTCGCCAAGGTGTCGAAGAGCCCGGCGGAGTTCGAGGCCTATAACGCAAACCACATCGGCGGCGACATCATCGGCGGCGCCAACACGCCGTTACAGATCGCGATGCGGCCACGGTTTGGCTTTAAGCCATACGCGACGGGCATCCCGGGCGTGTTCATGTGCTCAGCGTCGACGCCACCCGGGGCTGGCGTGCACGGGATGAACGGATTCAACGCGGCGCGCGCTGCGCTCGCGGATCTCGGTTAGCGTCGGCTCGGTGACAGCGGTTCCGCAGGACCCATCGCCTCCTCCCCGCCCTCGAAGCGAGGACGAAACGGGGTTCAGGCGTCAGCCGATGGTCGCGTGGCTCGCGCCAGGGGCGCTGGCAAAGGCGGGGCTCGAGGTGTTTGTCTCCGGGGTCTTCTCGCGGTTCTTCGACAAGCGTGAGCTTCAAGGCGGGCTGCCCGGCTATGGCGATGACCTGGTGCAGGACGAAGGCGAGGGAGAGCCGCCGATGCCGCCCTACAGCGACCCGCGTTACCGCGATGAGAAGGGCGCATTCTGGTTCGACTACGCGGCGGACGTCGGGGAGGGCTTCGACTCGACCTACACGGTCGCGTGGCTTCTCAGCCGGCGCTCACTCGAGCTTGGTGTCGAGGGCGAACAGCACCTGACGAAGCGCGGGCGGGTACTCATTCTCGGCGGCGATCAGGTCTACCCGGGCGCGAGCTGGGAGGGATATGCGGAGCGCTTCGCGGGCCCGTACCGGGCGGCCCTCCCCCACCTGCCGCCCGACGAGGTGCCGCACCTCTACGCGATCCCGGGCAACCACGACTGGTACGACGGCCTCACGAGCTTCATGCGCCTATTCGCGCAAGGTGGTTGGATCGGAGCGTGGAAGACCCGGCAGCGCCGGAGCTACTTCGCGCTCCCGCTCTCGGAGAAGTGGTGGCTGTGGGGCGTCGATACGCAGTTCGACGCATATCTCGACGGCCCGCAGCTCGAGTACTTCCGCAAGGCGAGCGTGAACCTGCGGCCGGGTCAGCGGGTCATCCTCGCGACGCCGAAGCCGAGCTGGATCCGGGCCAAGCTCGCCACCGGACCGGAGGTGAACAAGGAGGGCTCATGGGCGACCCTCTCGTTCATCGAGGAGAAGCTGATCGCGAGCACGGGGGCCGAGGTGGCGGTGACGCTCTCAGGCGACCGCCACCACTACGCGCACTACGCGCGCGCGAGCGGCGACGGGCCGTCGCACCGGCTAACGGCAGGTGGAGGCGGCGCGCACACGATGGGCACTCAAGGGCTGCCGGCTTCGATCAAGCCGCCTCCCATCGATCCGCTGAAGGAACCCGGCCGCTACGAGCTCGGCGCGACCTCGCCGACGGTTGAGGAGTCGGAGGAGATGCGGGATCGCGGGCTGATCCGCGCCGTCATGCGTGGAAAGGGCCTGGGAGTCCTGATCGGGGTGATGTATGCGTTGATCGCGCTTGCGGTCGCGGACGGGGTGAAGGATCAGGCGACCGGGTTGACGAGCCCGCCCGACGGGTTCGCGCTTCCCGGCGTTCTGTTCGATGCCGGAACGCAGTGGTCGATCGGCGCCGTTCTCCTGCTATTCGCGGGGATGTGGTCGTTCACCAAGGTCAAGGATCCGCGCCAGAGGTTTCCGGTCGCGCTTCGCCATTGGCTCGAGCACATGCTGCTCGCGCTCATCGCTCCGTTCACGCTGATCCTCATCCTCGACGAAACCGGCATCGCCGAGGAAGGGCTCGCGGTTGGCTGGATTGCCGCCGCCGCGGCGTTTGCGATCGGGTTCTGGCTTGGGAGACTCGCGTTCGCCAGCTATCTCATGCGTGTGAATCGTGCCGGGCCGCGGCGCCACGGCGGCGAGATCTACGGCGCACTTGCCTCGACTGAACACAAGAACTTCCTGCGGATGAAGATCGACGCGGACGAGCGGCTTACGATCTATCCGGTTGGAATTCGACGCTCGGTCGAATGGCGCTTCGAGCCCGAGGGCGGCACTGACGATCCGTGGTTCGTCCCTAAGGGCGAGAAGCCGGAGCCGCGGCTGATCGAGCCGCCAATCGTCGTCGACTGACGCGCGTCTCCGCAACCTCACGGTGTAGCGCGACTGTCGGCGATGCGCTGGTCCTCGTCTGCAGGAGCAGCATGCACCCGACGAGGGCGGGCCCGAGGAGTGTGATGAACAACCAGATCAGCACGGTGCCTGAGTCGAAGTTCATCATGAGGCCGCCCAGGAGGCCGGAGATGAACATGCTCGAGACCCAGAAGGTGAGGACGAAGACCCGTGGGCGCGACAGCAGTTCGACCATGCACGACGGATACGACGGCCCGTGAGGTGCTCCTGCGCGTTATGCGGATTGAATGGTCGCGTTCAGGCCCAGCCATTAAGCCCGCTCGGTCAGGCCCAGGCGACGCGGCCAAGCTCCGAAGGGCAGGGAACGGTCATCGCCAGCTCGTCTTCGAGTTCGTCCGAGTCGTCGGCAAGCCAGCCGGCGATGACAGCCCCGACGACGTCAGCGTCGAGATGCGGATGCACGCTGATCGAAAGAACTGTCGCGCTGGCGCCCTCGACGCGAAGCGCCCACGAGGGGAACATCCGCTCGAGCTCGTTGACGAGGTCAGCCGCTTCACCTTCCTCGACCGCGACCAGCAGGTGCTGGTGCCCGCTGGCGACGACGACCTCGACGATGCGCCGGACGCCGAAGTCGTCCTCGGGCGCCAAGCGCACGATGTCGCCGTAGTTGAGACCGTCGACCATGACCGGAACGTTGATCAGGACCGCCTGGTCTGGGTCGGACGGGTCGGACAGCGCATACATCACTTCCGAGCAGACCGGAATGTCAGCGTCGATTACAGGGGCGGCGACGCGGATCGTGTCCACGTCCGTGTTGTCTTGTTCATTCATCATGCGAACGGACGTTCGTGGACGGGTCGGACGGAAAAGCGAGGCTGCAACGCCGCTTGCATGCCAGGCACGAATCGACCTTGAACGACGGAAGCCCCGCGCTTGGCGAGGCTTCGAGAGGCACCGCTAGGGAGTTTCGAATTGCGAATCAGGGCGGTTCGGGACATATCTCGGGACACGTTTCAGAATCCCGACAAACCGGATTATGTCCCGGATTGTCTAAGCCGCCCGGTTCAGCCTGCCTGAGCGAACGACGGCTCCGGCCGCTGCGAGACCTGACCTCAGGCCATAAGCTGGGACGTCTGGACGGGCGCGCCGGCTCGTTCGGCGCTCGCGGAGGAGGCTCGATATGGGCTTTTCGATCCACCGCCAACTGGCCGCGCCCAAGGCCACGCCACAGGCGATGGTTGTGACGAGAAGAACGCCGGTGCCGATCCCCGGGAAGATCTCGGCCAGGGCCTTCTCGGAGACGTAGCCCCAGATGAAGATCCCGTAAGACCAGCGCCCAAGCGCGTCAGCCGGTCGCGACGCGAGCATCCGCTGCGGTCCCTTCAGCTGAGTTCCGTGCAGGACGGCGCCCCAGACGACCAGGGCCGCGGCGATGAGGCCCAACTGGTTTCTGACCTCGTCCAGGTGCGGGGGCATGATCCCGCTCGCGAGGGTGAGCGCAACCGCGGCCGCGAACGCCCAACCAGGGTGCTCTCCGGGCGCAGACAGAGCGGCAGGTGCGATGCCCCGGGACCGGGCCAGGACGAACACGGTGAGGATCATCCCGATCGCAAACCAGTCGGCGCGGCCGAGGAGGCTGAACGTTGGATCGCTTGCGATCGGGTCGGTCAAGGAGAATGTTCGGACCAGGAACGCGACGAGCACGAGCCCCAAGAGCCATCTGAGCTCTCGGCTCAAGATCGAAGTCGCGGGCTCTGACGGGCGATCGCCACGGCTTCGCAGCCACGCCCAGGCGGGTAGGAACAGATAGAAGCTCACGAAGAGCGAGAGGGACCACATCGGGATGAGTCCCTCGTAGGGAGTATCGGTGTCGAAGGTCTGCGTGAGAGTTACGACCCTCAGGGTGTCGCCCGGGCCCATCGCGTGGAGACCGATCGTCACAGCCGCCACTGCCAATGCCAGCCAGTAGGCGGGAAAGATCCGCACAGCGCGGGCCCGCAGAAACGTCGCTGGCGAGGGCAACGACCGCCCGTCGAGGCGCGCCCGAAGGAACTGGCTCGAAAGCAAGAAACCGGTGAGGAGCGCGAAGATGGTAATCCCGTGGTTCTGTTCAGTCCACGAGCCGAGTCCCCAGCTATCGTCGATCGCATGGTCGATGACGACGAGAAGCGCGGCCAGGCCCCGCAGGCCGTTGATCGTCTTTATACGCGGCACCTTCTCGTTCACAGCGCGAGTTAGGG
>Ga0136618_10000335_pt1 | contig 15531 bp, 18 predicted proteins | sample AntDrymUQ3302106_2_FD_104805 | JGI IMG/M metagenome (GOLD analysis project Ga0136618, IMG submission 104805) | Polar desert sand microbial communities from Dry Valleys, Antarctica - metaG UQ330 (21.06) | ecosystem: Environmental > Terrestrial > Soil > Desert | place: Antarctica: Dry Valley... | reverse complement strand
GGCTCGTTTCTCGAGCGGCTGCCCGAGGAGTTGCGCGGGTCGTTCGTGGCAGCGGCGCTCGAGCGGCTGCCGCAGCCGCTGGAGATCCACTACGTGCGCCTGAACATCCTCGCGCGGGCGTAGTTGCCCCGCCGTTGCCATGTCCCTACGCCCCTTCCTCGCCCATCTCGAGCGCCACCCGGACGCCGCCAGGCTGTCGGGGCCCGGGGCGCGGGCGTTCGTCTCGCTGTCGCTGCGGCCCTACCTGATCGCGGCGCTGGCCGAGCGCGACGTGCGCCGGCCGACGGTGGTCGTCGCAACCGACGACCGCGCCGCGCGCGATCTCGCCGCCGACCTGCGCGCCTGGTTGCGACCGCGTGCGGTGCGCTTCTATCCCACCCGCGGAGTCGCGTACGAGTCGCACCTCAGACCGCCGGCGCACCTCGTCGGGCTACGCGTCGCGGCGCTTGATGCGCTGCTCGACCAGAGTCCCGGCGCCGAAGCCCCGGTCGTGGTGATCTCGGCTGTCGCCCTTTCGGAGAAGGTTCCCGACCCTTCACTGCGGCCACACGGCTTCACGCTCCGGGTCGGCGAGCTGCTCGACCTCGAGGAGTGCGCGAACGACCTCGTCGCGGCCGGCTACGAGCGCGTCGACCAGGTAGACGACCGCGGGCAGTTCGCCGTCCGCGGCGGGCTGCTCGACGTCTACCCGGCGACCGAGGAGCGAGCGATCCGCGTCGACCTCTTCGACGACGAGATCGAGTCGCTGCGCTGGTTCTCGACGTTCACGCAGCGCTCCCTGGGCTCCACGGAGGTTGTCGAGATCGCGCCCGCGGCCGAGCTCGCGGCCGAGCATCGCGAGCTGGCGGAGATGGCCGCGGACGAGAGCGCCGACGAGCGCCCCGACATAGCCGAGCTGCTGCCGGTCGACGGCTTCCGCGACCTGCTCGACCTGCTGCCGGACGACGCGGAGCTGGTGCTCTCGGCCGAGGAGGACACCGAGCCGGCGCTGCGCGACCACTGGGCCGACGTCTGCGCCGCCTTCCACGACACCGATGCGCATCACCTCTACGTCAGCCCCGAGCGCGTTGTCGCCGCGCTCGACGCGCGCCGGCCGCTGCGGCTCTCGTCGATCTCGGGCTCCCAGCCGCTCGAGTTCCGCGCCCAGGCCGCGGAGTTCGCGGCGCGCTCGCTGCGCGAGGCCGAGCCCGAGCTGGAGAAGCTCACACGTTCGGGCTACACGACGCTCGTCACCTGGCCCAACCGCGGCGGCGGAGAGCGCGCCGCCTACAACCTCGCCCGGGTCAAAGCGCGCTGGGACGGCGCCGGCGAGGGGCTCGTGTTCCAGGAGGCCAACCTGCGCGACGGCTTCGTAGCGCCCGGCCTCAAGCTCGCCGTGATCCCGGAGCACCGGCTGATCCACCGGCGCAAGGCGTCCACGCGCCCGACGCGCAAGGGCCGCGGACTGCTGCGCAGCTTCACCGACCTGCGCACGGGCGACCACGTCGTGCACGAGGACCACGGCGTCGCGCGCTTCGCCGGCTTTGACACGAAGACGGTCGGTGGCGTCACGCGCGACTACCTCAACCTCGAGTTCCAGGGAAACGACAAGGTCTTCATGCCGGTCGACCAGCTGGCGAAGATCTCGCGCTACGTCGGCGCCGACGGCAACGCGCCGACGCTCTCCAAGCTCGGCGGCACGCGCTGGGAGAAGCTCAAGGCGCGCGCGCGCAAGGCCGCGCAGGAGCTGGCGGGCGAGTTGCTCAACCTCTACGCCGAGCGCAAGCGCCGCCGCGGCCACGCGTTCGAGCCCGACTCGGATTGGCTGCGCGAGTTCGAGGACGCGTTCCCGTATCGCGAGACGCCCGATCAGCGCGAGGCGATCGATGCGGTCAAGGCCGACATGGAGTCCGAGCGCCCGATGGACCGCCTGATCTGCGGCGATGTCGGCTATGGCAAGACCGAGGTCGCCCTGCGGGCCGCGTTCAAGGCTGCCAACTCCGGCAAGCAGGTGCTGATGCTGGTGCCGACGACGATCCTCGCGCAGCAGCACTACGGCACGTTCGCGGAGCGGCTGCGCGACTACCCGTTCATCGTCGAGCAGGTGTCGCGCTTCCGCCCCGCCGCCGAGCAGCGCGCGGCGGTCAAGCGCTTCTCCGAGGGCAAGGTCGACATCCTGATCGGCACACACCGCGTGCTGAGCCGCGACGTCCGCGCGAAGGACCTGGGTCTGATCATCGTCGACGAGGAGCAGCGCTTCGGCGTCAAGCAGAAGGAGCTGCTGCGCCAGCTCAAGCTCAAGGTCGACGTGATCTCGATGAGCGCGACGCCGATCCCGCGCACGCTGCAGATGAGCCTCGCCGGGCTGCGCGACATCACCGTCATCGAGACGCCGCCCGAGGGCCGGCGCCCGGTCAAGACGTATGTCGGCGAGTACGATGAGGACCTCGTCAAGCAGGCGCTCGAGCGTGAGCACGCGCGTGAGGGACAGGCGTTCTACCTTCACAACCGGGTCGAGGACATCGACGAGACCGCAGAGCGGCTGCGCGCGCTGTGCCCGCAACTGCGCTTCACCGTCGCGCACGGGCAGATGGACGAGAAGCAGCTCGAGGACCGGATGATCGGCTTCCTGCGCGGCGACGCCGACGTGCTCGTCTCGACCTCGATCATCGAGTCCGGCATCGACATCCCGCAGGCGAACACACTGATCGTCGATCGCGCCGATCGCTTCGGTCTCAGCCAGCTCTACCAGATCCGCGGTCGCGTCGGGCGCTCGCGCGAGCGTGCGTACGCCTATCTGCTGTATCCCAGCGCCGGCGCGCTGACCCAGGAGGCCGCCGACCGGCTGTCCGCGCTGTCGGACTACACCGAGCTGGGCGCCGGCTTCAAGGTCGCGATGCGCGACCTCGAGCTGCGTGGGGCCGGCTCGCTGCTGGGCGACGAGCAGTCCGGGCACGTCGCTGCGCTGGGCTTCGAGCTCTACATGCAGATGCTCGACGAGGCCGTCCAGTCGATGGGCGACACCGACGGCGACGAGGAGCTGCCCGAGCCCGTGCGACTCGACGTGAACGTCGACGCCTACGTGCCCGTCGACTACATCCCCTACGAGCAGGCCAAGGTCGAGGTGCACCGCCGGATCGCGGGCTCACGCGATGTCGGCGAGCTCGAGGAGCTGCGCGCCGAGCTGGCCGACCGCTTCGGGGACCCGCCGGAGCCGCTCGAGAACCTGATCACGCTCCAGCAGGCGCGTATCAAGCTCGGCGAGGCGGGTGCGCGGGTGGTCTCGTTTCGCCAGGGCCGCCTCGCCGTCACCCCGATCGAGCTCGATTCCGTGCGCGCCAAGCGCTTCCGCGCCGCGATCCCGGGCGCGCTCTACGAGTCGGGCAAGTCGCAGCTCTCAGTGCGCGTGCCGGAGGACCCGGCGCTGCAGTTCGGAGCCGTGGTGCGTGCCGCCGACGTGCTGCTGGAGGTTCAGCGCGCCGCCTGACGGCACGGCAAATGCTTCACGGGGGCTTTATGACCAGGACGCTACCCTCGGTCTCGACCATGAAGAAATCTCTGCGAGTCTTGGCGCTGGGCGCCTTTTTTGTGCCGGCTGCGATCCTCCTCGGGTGCGGCGAGGAGGGCATCCCGGGCAACGCCGTCGCCCAGGTCGACGGCACTGCGATCGAGAAGGTCGACTTCGAGCACTGGCTCGGCGTTGCCGCGAAGGCGGGCGGGCAGCCCAACGCCGCGCTGCCCAAGCCGCCGGATTTCACAGATTGCATCGCGCAGGCGAAGAAGGCGGCCGCCAAGCCCGTCGCGGGACAGCCCAAGCAGACCGACGCCGACTTCAAGAAGCAGTGCCAGCTGCAGTACGACCAGCTTCGTGAGCAGGTTCTGGGGCTGCTGATCTCCTTCGAGTGGATCGAGCGCGAAGCCAAGGAGCTGGGCGTCACGGTGACCGACGCGGAGGTCAAGAAGTCCTTCGAGGAGCAGAAGAAGCAGTCGTTCCCGAAGGAAGCCGACTACGCGAAGTTCCTCAAGGAGTCCGGTCAGACCAACGAGGACGTGATGATGCGCGTGCGGCTCGACGCGCTCTCCAACAAGATCCGCGACAAGGTCACCAAGGGCAAGGACAAGGTCTCCGACGCGCAGGTCAAGACCTACTACGACAAGAACCAGCAGCAGTTCGCGCAGCCCGAGCGGCGCGACCTGAGCATCGTGCTGACCAAGACCGAGGCCAAGGCCGAGGAGGCCAAGGCGGCGCTCGAGTCAGGGCAGCCGTTCAAGCAGGTCGCCAAGAAGTTCTCGACCGACGACGCCTCCAAGGCCCAGGGCGGCAAGCTGCCCGCGGTCGGCGAGGGCCAGCAGGAGAAGGCGTTCGACACCGCGATCTTCGCCGCCAAGAAGGGCAAGATCACGGGCCCGGTCAAGACGCAGTTCGGCTTCTACGTGTTCAAGGTCGACAAGGTCAACGCCGCTTCCCAGCAGACGCTGGAGGAGGCGACGACCACCATCAAGCAGGTGCTGGCCTCGCAGAACCAGCAGAAGGCGCTGGACGCATTCGTCAAGGGCTTCCGCAAGAAGTGGAAGGCGCAGACGGAGTGCCGCAAGGGCTATGTGACGCAGGACTGCAAGAACGCGCCGAAGGCCACCCCGACGCCGACGCCGGGCGCTGCGGAGACCGTTCCGGCCCCCGCGCAGTAGGCGGGGCAGGACCCGCGCGTGAGCACGCCCGGTGAGCTCGCCGCGGCGGTCGCGGCCCTGGACGAGCTCACGCGCCGGCTGCGGCGTGAGTGCCCCTGGGATCGCGAGCAGGACGAGCGCACGATCGTTCCCCACACCGTCGAGGAGGCTTACGAGCTGGCGGCGGCGGCACATTCCGGCGATGACGCCAAGCTGCTCGACGAGCTCGGCGACGTCCTCTTCCAGGTGCACTTCCTGGCTCTGCTGCTCGAGGAGCGGGGCGCCGGCACGCTCGCCGATGTGGCTGATCACTGCCGCCGCAAGCTGATCCGCCGCCATCCGCACGTCTTCCCCGATCAAGCCGGCCTCGCCGGCGCAGGCGGGACAGGCCGCGGCCTGAAGGTCGAGTCCGCGGGCGAGGTGCTGCGCAACTGGGACGCGATCAAGGCGACCGAGGACGGCCGCGAGCCGGGGATCTTCGGCGAGGTGCCCGAGAACCTTCCCGGGCCGCTGTTCGCGCGCAAGGTCCAGCGTCGCGCCGCGAGCACCGGCTTCGACTTCGACCGCGTCCCGTACGAGGCGCTGCGCGAGGAGCTCGGCGAGCTGGAGGCCGCGGAGGATCGCGACGCGCGCTTCCGCGAGGTCGGCGACGTCCTGTTCGCCGCCGTCAACGTGGCCCGCAAGCTCAAGGTCGATCCGGAGCTGGCGCTGCGCGCGGCGGCAGACCGCTTCCGTGGCCGCGTCGAGGGCGCCGAGGGCCTGGCGGCATCGCAGGGCTCGGACTGGAACGATCTCGGTCCCGATGACCAGCTCGCGCTCTACACGCGGGCACGCCTGCAAGAGGAGCACTGAGCGCTTGAGCCAGATCGAGACCGTCCACGCCCGCCAGATCCTGGATTCGCGCGGGAACCCCACCGTCGAGGTGGAGCTCGGGCTGCGCTCAGGCGCCCACGGCCGCGCCGCTGTCCCGTCCGGCGCGTCGACCGGTGAGTTCGAGGCGACCGAGCTGCGCGACGGGGGCGACGCGTACATGGGCAAGGGTGTCACGCAAGCGGTCGCGAACGTCAACGGCGAGATCGCCGAGTCGATCGTCGGCCATGACGCGCTCGACCAGTCCGGCCTCGACCGCGCCCTGGTCGCGCTGGACGGCACGCCCAACAAGAGCCGCCTCGGCGCGAACGCGATCCTCGGGGTCTCGCTCGCCGCCGCGCGGGCTGCCGCCGCCGAGGAGAGCCAGCCGCTCTGGCGCTACCTGGGCGGCGAGTCGGCGCGGATCCTGCCGGTGCCGATGATGAACGTGCTCAACGGCGGTGCGCACGCCGACAACTCCGTCGACTTCCAGGAGTTCATGATCGTGCCGGTCGGCGCAGGTCGCTTCTCCGACGCCTTGCGCATGGGCGCCGAGGTCTTCCATCACCTCAAGCAGCACCTCCACGACCGAGGGCTCGGCGGCGGCGTCGGCGACGAGGGCGGCTTCGCGCCGAACCTCGAGTCCAATGAGGCGGCGCTCGAGGCGCTGGTGGCCGGCGTCGAGGCGGCGGGCTACAAGCCAGGGGACGATCTGGCGATCGCGCTGGACCCCGCGACCAGCGAGATCCACGGCGACGGCGGCTACGTGCTCGAGCATGAGGGCCGCACGCTCTCCTCCGATGAGATGGCGGCCTACTGGGCGGATCTCGCCGGGCGCTACCCGATCGTCTCGATCGAGGACGGCATGGACGAGGAGGACTGGGATGGCTGGGGGACGCTGACGGGCCGCATCGGCGACACGATCCAGCTCGTCGGCGACGACCTGTTCGTGACCAACACCGAAAGGCTCGCGCGCGGGATCGAGCTCGGCGTCGCCAACTCGATCCTGGTCAAGGTCAATCAGATCGGCACGTTGACCGAGACGCTCGCGGCGATCGACATGGCGCGTGCGGCCGGTTACACCGCGGTCATGTCCCATCGCTCGGGGGAGACGGAGGACACGACGATCGCCGACCTCGCGGTGGCCACGGGCTGCGGCCAGATCAAGACCGGCGCTCCCTCGCGCTCGGATCGGGTGGCGAAGTACAACCAGCTGCTGCGGATCGAGGAGGCGCTCGGGGATGACGCCGAGTACCCCGGCGCAGCGGTGTTTCGCTAGGGGACGGTCCCCAGCGTGGCTTCCTGAAGAGGGACTGTCCCCCCGGCGTCGAACGGAGGCGACAGCATGCCTCCCTCGCCGACGCGTATCCGCTGGGACCGCGTGGGACGCTGGGCGCTCATCTGCGTCTTCGCGTTCGTGATCTACCTCTACATCGGGCCCGCCAGGAATTGGGTGTCCACCTACGCGGAGGCCAAGCGCAAGCGCGAGGACGTCGCCGGCCTGCGCGTGCAGAACGAGCGCCTGCGCGCGCACAAGGAGCGGCTCGCGCGTCCCGGCGCCGTCGAGCTCGAGGCACGCAAGCTCGGCATGGTGAAGGCCGGCGAGAAGCTCTACGTGATCAAGTAGCGGCCGCAGGTCAAGGGCTAACCTCGAGCGGGTGCCCTTCGAGACCGCGTTCGATCAATGGCAGGCGGGCGTGGCGCGCCTCGAGGCCGCCCCGTTCGACGAGCGCCCGATCCTCGAGCTGGTCACGCGCAAGGTCTACGAGGAGCTGCGGCGCCGGCTCGGCGGCGCCTTCACCACCGCCGAGCTCGCGGAGCTCTATGACGCGGGCACGGGCTGGGTCTCCGACATCGCGGTGGCCGCCGCCCCCGATGACCCGTTCACCTGGGACGTGCGAATCGTCGGCGACGCCGCGTTCGGGCGCTACGTGCGCGGCGCGGTCGACTTCTCCGGTGGGCGGGCGGAGTGACTACCGGAGCGCAGGCGGGAGGCTGCCTTGGGCGCGGTCGCTGGTGCCGATACCGTCAGCCGGACGCCGAGCACCGGAGAATCTATACACCACCCAGGCGCGGCGAAACCCCAGCCGCGCGTAGAGGTGCTGGGCCGCGCCATGGGCGTCGGTGAACAGGAACGTGAGCTGGTGGGCGGCGTCGCGGGCGGCACGCGCCACGACCGCGTGGGCCAGGCCGCCGGCGCGGTGTGCAGGGGTCGTGTAGACGCGCTCGACCTCAGTGGCGTGCGGAGTCGATAGCAGCAGGCACATCGAGACCGGGCGCTCGTCGACGTGCGCGCAGAACGCGCGCGCGCCGGTCAACTCAGCCCGGTGGCGCTCCCAGCGCAGCATCGCGGCGACTGCGTCGTCGGCGCCCCACGGCTCCGAGCGCATCCACTCCTCGCGCAGCGGCCAGACGTCGTCGGGGGAGACCTCCGCCACGGTCGCGGCCGTGGTAGCGGCCGGGTCGGGCGGCGGGCGCTCGAGCGCCATCAGCAGATGCCGGCTGACCTGCCAGCCGGCGGCGGCGAACGCAGGGGCGAGCGCGGCGCCGGTCGGCTCGTGCAAGACCTCGATCGCGGGCGCCTGCGGGAAGCGCTCCTCGGCCGCGAACGCGATGTCGCCCGCGCTCAGGCGTGTGACGGCCGCCTCGACGCGGACCATGTTGACCTCGCGGACCCACGGAACACGCCCATGGAACACCGCCGTCCCCCAGGCCAAAGGCTCCGTCCGCTCGGCGACCGCATCCTCGATCGCGCACAGGTGCGCGACGATGCGGTCGAGGTCAGTCCGCATCCACCGATTCTCACGGCAACGAGGGCATCCACGATGATCGGTGGATCCGGCCTCAGTCGTCGTCGTCCTCGCCGCCGCCTGCGCGGCGGATCACGATCTCGTTCTCCTCGATCGTGACCTCGACGGGCCGGTGCCCGGCCCAGTGCTCGGCGTAGACCGGGTCATCCTGGACGGCCGGATCGAGCCAGAGCCCGTAGCCCTCCTCGCCGTGGTCGAACGTCCCCTCGAGCGGTCCCGCGGCTCGCTTGCGCCCGCGGCCGCCCGCACGTGCGCGCGTGCGCTTCGGCTTCGGCTTCGCCGCCTCGGCCTCCTCTGCGGCCTCTGCCTCGGCTGCCTTGCGCGCTGCCTCTTCGGCTGCCTTCGCCTCCTGTTCGGCGCGGCGCACGTCCTCGGCCTCGAGCTCGGCCGCGATCGCCTCGTCATCCGAGGCGCGAAGATCGACCTCGTCGGCGCCGGCACCGGCGCCGTCGGCCCCGGGCTCGCCGTCGGGCTCGAGCCCGTGCTCGCGCTTGAAAGCCTGGATCTGCTGCACCGTGACCTCGAGCTGGTGCGCGATCCAGGCGTCGGTGCGCCCCTGGCGCACCCATCCACGAATCTGGTTAAGCTGCGGACGCAGCGACCGGCGGCTCATGAGCAGGCCGGGAGACTAGCGAACGGTCTCGTGTGCTGAACCCATGGCGCGCGCTCCTCCGGGGGAGTAGTCTCAGCAAAGCGCTCTTTAGGGGCTAGCCTGACCGGGGGTTCCGGCACGGATAAGGCGTAATGACTTTTGCAGGGAGGCGCAGTTGCTCGTACTGACACGCAAGTCCAACCAGTCGATCATGATCGGTGACGATATCGAGGTGTCAGTGCTGTCGATCATGGGTGAGAAGGTTCGCATCGGCATCCAGGCGCCGCGCGACATTCCCGTGTTCCGCCGTGAGGTATACCTCGAGATCCAGCAGGAGAACGTCGCTGCGGGCGCGACCGCGCGCGCCGAGGTCGACGATGCGCTGAAGCGCCTCAGCTCGCGCTAGTCAACCCATCACGTAGTACAGCGTCTGGAACATCGCGATCGTGACGGCGATCGCCGTGGTGATCAGCGTGAGCACCAGCAGGGCGAAGCGCATCGAGCCGTGCTTGTGCGTGCGCTCGATGCGACGCCGGCGCGTGCGCTGCTCGGCACGCCTGGCCAGCCGCTCGCGCCGATCGCGATCGTCCTCGATCTCCTCGACGAACGCCTCTTCGATCTCGGCGAGGCTCTGACGCATCCTCATCGTCGGTCCATCTTATGACCCCTGGGCCGGGCACGACGCCCAGAGGCCCTCGCCGCGGCGCCGGGCGGCGCGCGCGAGCCGCCGGAAGCGGTCCTCGAAGCGGACGTTCGGCGGCACGACGAGCGGCACCGCGTAGCCGTTCCGCAGCAGCTCCGCGTTGACTAGCTTGGAGCCCACGCGGACGTACGCGAGCAGCCGGCCGTAGCGGTCGCGCTCCCCGACGTCGAGCTCGAGATCCACATCGCGGTCGCCGACGAGGCGCTCGTTGAACTCCTGCGCCCGGTCGGCGTAGCACTCGCCCCGTGCGCCGGGCTTCTCGGTCTCCGGCGTATCGATGCCGATGTAGCGCACCCGCTCGACGCGCCCGGAGGCAAGCCGCACGCGGATCGTGTCGCCGTCGGTGACCGTCATCACGCGGCCGCCGATCGTCGAATCCGCGTCGGGCTCGCGCGGCGGATCGCCGCACGAGGCGAAAGAGGCGGCCGCGCAGACGGCGGCCGCCGTCATGCCGGACCTCAGACGCGCGCCCCCGACTCCGCGTCGTCGTAGACCTTGACGAAGCGCAGGTAGTTGTCGGCGATCTTCTCGGCCGCAGCGGCGCGGTCGAGGTCGCCGGCGAGGAAGCCCTTCAGCGCATTCCACCAGATCGAGCGACCGATCGCGAAGCCGACGAAGCCCTCGACCGGAGCCGCCTGGCGCAGCCAGTGGTCGACCTTGTCGTCGGAGGCGCCGCGGCCCAGCAGCACGCAGACGACGCCCTCGCGGCCTTCGCCCTTGCGGGTCAGCTCGGCCAGCTGCTCGGCGTCCTCGCGCGCGTCGACGCCCTCGATCTTCCAGATGTCGACCTCGATCCCGAAGTCCTGGATCTGCTGGATCGCGCGCTTCATCAGCGCCGGGCGCAGCTCGGCGTCGTAGCGGTCGCCGTCGTCGCCCACCGACTCGAGCTGCGCGGCCTCGGCGGGCACGAGCAACTCGAAGAGGAACTTGCGGTCGTTGGCGTGCAGCCAATCGGCCAGCTCCTTGAGGCGGCCGAGCTGGCGCTCGTTCATCTCGGCGTCGCCGTCCGGGTTCAGGCGCACGAGCACCTTCGAGTAGTGCACGTCGAAGTCCTCGATGTGCTTGCCGAAGTCGGCGCCGTACTGGAAGTCGAAGTCGTCCTGGCCGGATTTCTCGACCGGCATCGCCAGCTGCAGTCCCTGCTCCTTGGCGCGCTGCGGGATGTCGGAGCCGAACTGCTCGTCGACGAGCACGCCGGTGGCCGCCGCGTCGACGCCGCGCGCCACCGCGAGCTCCATGCCCTCGAAGATCACGCGCTTGGCGTCGGCGATCGTCTCGGTCTCCTCCGCGGTCGGCTCCCCCTCGATCCCGAACAGCTTCTTCTGGAACGAGCCGCGGTGATCGAAGGCCAGGATGTACAGCTTTCCGTCATAGCCGAGTGCCATGGGGCGGGTTCTCCTCGCGTCGGGTGCGTCCGGCAGGAAGTATGACGCCGAGAACCGGCCGGGCGGAGTCTGCGGGCGCGTAGAATCGATCGCCAATGGCAAGCGGGCCCGATCTCTTCGTCGTCTGTAAGAGCTGTGGCTCCGAGGTGTCCCCCTACATCACGGAGTGCCCGTACTGCGGGACGCGGCTGCGCAAGCGCGCGCCCAAGCTCGACCGCGCCGGCGGCACCCCCAAGGCGCCGCGTCGCGCGCGTCCGCGGCTGGCGCCGCTGCGACGCGGTGAGATCCCCGGCATAAGGCCCGACCGGCGGCCGTACGCGACGATCGCATTGGTCATCGTGCCGGTCGTCGTGACGTTGCTCGGGCGCGCGGGGTGGGATCGGATCGGCGATCTCGTGCTGTTCGGGCCGCTGGAGGGTGACTGGTGGCGCCCTGTGACGACCCTGTTCGTCTACGGCGGCACGGGCTACGAGGTCGCGGCGCTTGCTGCCGTCGCCGTCTTCGGCATCCTGCTCGAGCGCCGCCACGGCTGGTGGGCGCCGCTCGCGGTGTTCCTTGTCGGCGGTGCACTGGGGATGCTGCTGGTTGCCGGCGTCGACGAGCTCAGCGTGGCGACAGGTGCCAACGGCGCGGCCCTGGCGCTCGTGGCCGCATGGGCGATGCGCGACGTGCTCGGGCGGCGCAAGGGCCGCGAGGACGACTCCGACCTGCTCGGCACGCTGGCCGTCGCCGCGCTGCTGGTGCTGTTGCCCGTCGCGACCCAGGACGCGCACGCGCTCGCCGGGCTCGGCGGGGGCGTCGCCGGGATCCTCATGGGCATCGGCCTGGCGCGCGTGCGGTAGTGGTTCGTTGCCGGACGAGCCATTGATGCCGACGCGCCGCGCCTACTCCGAGGCCGAGGTCGAGGCGGCCATCCAGGTGCTCGCCGATCCCGATCGGCTCGAGGACGCCCAGCGCATGGTCGGCGCGAACGCGCCCGGCATCCAGCGGATCCTCAACGAGGCGCTACAGGCTGCAGACTGGTTCGGCTCGGCCCACCAGGCCGCGGTCCTCGAGGCGGCGGGCAAGCCGGCCGTCGACGATCGGCTGACCGCGATGCGGACCCTGATCGCCGAGGAGACGAGCGTCGCGATGCTGATCGGCGTCGCGGTCGGGTACGAGCTTGCGCACGAACTCATGCGACGGGAGAGATAGATGGAGATCCGCTACCTCGGGCAGTCCGCGGTCGAGCTGACAGCAGGTGACGCGAAGATCCTCGTGGACCCTTTCATCACAGGCAATCCGAAGGCGACCGTGTCGGCCGACGAGCTCGAGCCGACCCACATCCTGCTCACGCATGGTCACGCCGACCACTACGGCGACACCGTGGAGCTGGCCAAGCGCACGGGGGCGCCGGTGCTGGCGCTCGTGGAGATCGCCGACGAGCTGGCCGAGCTGGGCGTCGAGGAAGTACACGACCCTAACCTCGGCGGGACCGTCCAGTTCGACTGGGGCTGGGTCAAGCTCGTGCCGGCATTCCACTCCTCGACGACGCCGAACGGCACGGTCTGCCCGCCGGCCGGGCTGCTGATCATGGTCGGCGAGACGCTGATCTACCACCTCGGCGACACCTGCCTGTTCTCCGACCTCAAGCTGATCGCCCGCGCTCACGTCGACGTCGCGCTGGTGCCGATCGGCGGCCACTACACGATGGACCGCTTGGATGCCGTGACGGCGTGCGAGTGGGTTGGCGCCGACGTCGTGATCCCGGTGCACTACGACACGTTCCCGCCGATCGAGACAGATGCGCAGGCGTTCAAGACCGACGTGGAGGCCGCGACGGAGAGCAAGGTCGTCGTGCTGGCCCCGGGCGAGACGCACACCGTAAGGTGACCCACGCGATCGTCCTTATCGAGGCCGAGCGCGGGGCGATGCCCGACCTCGGCGGTGCGCTCGCCGATGTCGAGGGCGTCGCCGAGGCGTGGTCGGTCACCGGCGAGTGGGACTACGCGGCGATGCTGCGCGTGCGCAGTCCCGACGAGATCGCGGTCGTCGTCACGAGCCGGCTCGCGCAGCTGCCGGGGATCAAGCGCACCCACACGATGGTCGCGTTCGAGGTCTTCTCCAGGCACGACCTCGAGGCGCTGTTCAGCATCGGCAACTGATGGCGATCGACTTCGACCAGTTCCTGGCGGTCGACATGCGCGTCGGCCGCGTCGCGGCGGTCGAGGAGTTCCCGCAGGCGCGCAAGCCGGCGTGGAAGCTGACGATCGACTTCGGGCCCGAGATCGGGGTCAAGCGCTCATCGGCCCAGATCACGAACTACGGGCGCGAGGAGCTGGAGGGCCGGCTCGTCGTCGCGGTCGTCAACTTCCCGCCGCGCCAGATCGGGCCGTCCATGTCGGAGGTGCTGTGCCTGGGCGCGAGCGACGAGGAGGGGCAGATCATCCTGCTGGAGCCGCGCTCGGACGTGCCGCTGGGCGCGCGGGTCGAGTAACGAGCGGCTCGCGCGGTAGGCGAAACCGTTACTCAGGAGGCGGGATCGCCGGCGATGGCGACGCGGGCTCGGCGGCAGCGGCGGGGTTCGCCGGCGGTGGCGCGCCGCTCACTTCCGGTGTGCTCATGGCGCCGGGCGCGCTCGGCGCGGTCGGGACGCTGGCGGCCGGCACTGTGGCGGGCGCGGGGGATGGAGCCGGGGGCGGCGGTGACGCGGACGGCTGGGGCGCCGAGCCGGTCGGCACCGGCGGCTCGCCCGGGAGCGCGATCGTGTCGCCCTCGCGCTGCTCGAACTGCGATTCCGGCGGCGGCGCCGTGATCGCCAGCGGCTCGGGCGTCGCCGACGGGGCCGCGGCGGCGATCGGGGCAGGCGTCGGCGCAGCAGTCGGCTTCGCCACTGGCTTGGCAGCCGGCTTGGCCGGCGCCTCGCGCTTGACCTTGGCCGCCGGGCGCTCCTCGACCGCGGCGGCGGCCGGTTCTGAGACGGGCTGCGGCACGGAGGCGATCAGGACGGGCGGCGCGGCGGCGGCGAGCGCCTTGGAGGCCGCCTTTGCGGTCTGGCCGGAGCCGGCCTGCTTGCCCGCGCGATCCTTGACGTGCTTGACCTCGACGGCGCCCGCGGTCACGATCGCGGCGGCGGCGAGCCCCGCGGCGGCCTTCGACACCAGCGCGCCCGCGCCGGCCTGCAGCAGCCCGGCGCCGCCCGCGGCCGCGCTACCGGCGGCGGCGCCACCGCTGCCGGCGACTGCCGTACCGGCGTGGGCGACGAGCGCCTTCTTGAGCAGCAGCAGCGGCCCGATCGGGAAGATCGCCGCGAGCGCGCGGTTGGTCTGGCGCAATTGCTTGCGGAACAGCTGACAGCGATCGCACGAGCGCAGGTGGCGCCGGACCGGAGCCGTCGTGCGACGCAGACCCTCGGCCACCTCGCCGAGCTCCTCGCGCACCTCCTCGCAGCTGAGCAGCCGCGCCTCGGCGGCCTCCGCGAGCGACACGCGCGCGCGCACGAGCAGCGACTTGACCGAGGGGATGGTGGTCTCCATCGCCTCGGCGATCTGCGCGTAGGACAGCGCGTCGATCTCACGCAGTAGCAGCGCGGTGCGCTGGGTCTCGGGCAGCTCTTGGACGTCCGACATGAGCTGTCGGAACTCCTCGCGTTTGTGCACCTTGTCGGCGGTCGTCAACCCGTGTTCGGAGAGGTGCACGTCCATCGAGTCGACACCGATCGCCTGCGCCTTGCGCAGGTGGTTGAGCGAGCGGTTGCGCGCGATCCGGTAGAGCCAGGGGCGCACGTTGATCTCGCGCCGGTCGGCGAGGATCGCGTTGAAGGCGGCTGCGAAGACCTCCTGCAGCACATCCTCTGCGTCCTCCCGGCTGGAGAGGATGTGCCTGCAGAAGGCGAGCAGACGCGACTGGTAGCGCGCAACAAGCGCCTCGAACGCGCTGTGGTTCCCATGCCGGATCAGCGCGATCAGGCGCTCGTCTGACTGCAGCCGCAGCAACGGCGAGCGCGCGTGGGTGCCGGCAGCGCCGGCGTGGGTGAGTGCGGAGACTTCCAAGGGAAAGGACGAACGGGTCCGCCCCCAGGAACCCGGAAGCGACGCACAAGTTGCTCCACCAGGGTAGCCCGCAACCATCCTCCCCGCGCAGGTGCGCTCCCGGCCCTACGATCTGAGCACCTGCCCGGGTGGCGGAACTGGTTATACGCTGCCGGCTTAAACCCGGCTGTCCGAGAGGACGTGTGGGTTCGACTCCCACCCCGGGCATCGCGGCTAGCCCTCGTCGAGCAGCGCCGCCAGGCGGTCGACGAAAGCGGCCTGGGCCGGGTTGAGCTTCGCGCGCGCGGCTTGCAGGCCGAACCAATCCGCGCGATCGATCTCCGGGAAAGACTGCTTGCGGCCCGAACGCGGCGGCCACTCGAGCTCGAACGTGTTGCTGGTGACGGTGGAGGCGTCGAGGTCGCCCGCGATCGCGAAGCCGAGCACGACCTTGCCGCTCTTGAGCTCCACCGCGCCGAGCTCGACCAGCTCGCCTGCGGGCAGCAGCGTGCCGGTCTCCTCCGCGAACTCCCGC
>Ga0136618_10000333_pt1 | contig 15550 bp, 13 predicted proteins | sample AntDrymUQ3302106_2_FD_104805 | JGI IMG/M metagenome (GOLD analysis project Ga0136618, IMG submission 104805) | Polar desert sand microbial communities from Dry Valleys, Antarctica - metaG UQ330 (21.06) | ecosystem: Environmental > Terrestrial > Soil > Desert | place: Antarctica: Dry Valley... | reverse complement strand
GGGCGGCTTCACCCGCGCCGGCCTGATCATCGCGGCGGCGCTGACCATCGTCATCGGCCTGGTACCACCAGTCACGACGGCCCTCATCGACATGGCGCGGGAGGCCGCGCAGGCTCTGCTGTGAGGCTCGAACCGACGTGAGCATGGCCGCGCCTCCCAGTCGGGCACAGTCGCTGCGCGACCATCTGGAGCGGCTCCTGGAGCCTGGCCAGCGGCTGGTGGTGGTCTCCAATCGCGGTCCGCTCACGTTCGAGCGGACTCGTGCCGGGGCCTGGCGGGCCAAGCGTGGCTCAGGGGGCCTGGTGACCGCCCTCGCCGAAGTCGGCCGACTTGCGCCGGTGACGTGGGTCAGTGCCGCCATGGACGCCGCGGACCGGGCCGCCCGCCAGGTCCTGGCCGAAGGGCCCGAGGCCAGTGCCGCCCTGCGAGAGGTCATCGCCGCCGAGCTGCCTGATCAGGACCTGGAGCTTCGCCTGGTCGACGTGAGCGACGACGCCTTTCGCGCCCACTACACCATGGTCTCCAACCCCTTCCTCTGGTTCCTCCAGCATCAGCTCTATCAGTTGCCCTATGAGCCGCGGGTGGATGATCGGCTGATCGATGCCTGGCGGGACGGCTACCAGGTGGTCAACGAGGAGCTGGGTAGGGCCGCCGCCAACGCCGCCGGGACCGGCGCACGGCCTGTGGTGCTCCTACAGGATTACCACCTCTATCTGGCTGCGGCGGCCGTTCGCGCGGCGCGGCCCGATGCCCTGCTGCTGCACTTCAACCACATCCCCTGGCCCTCAGTGGAGGCCTGGCAGGTGCTCCCCCAGGCGCTGCGCCGCTCCATCTGCGAGGGCCTGCTGGCCAACGACATCCTGGGCTTCCAGACCGACCGCTACGCCACCAACTTCCTGCTCACGGCGGACGCCTTCGTGCGTGATGCGCGGGTCGACCCGGACGGTCGCCATGTGCGCTGGCGGGGCCGCACGATCTGGATCCGGTCCTATCCCATCTCTCTCGATCCGAGGGCGCTCGCGGCGTTCGCGGCGGGGCGCCAGGTGGCACAGGAGCGCGCCACCCTGGAGGCGCGACGGGAGCGGGCCGGGGGTCCGCGGCTCATCGTGCGGGTGGACCGCCTGGAGCCCTCCAAGAACGCGTTGCGCGGCTTCCTCGCCTTCGAGGCGTTGCTCCTGCGCAAGCCGGAGCTGCGCCGCTCGGTCCGCTTCCTGGCCATCCAGTCGGCCAGTCGCGAGCAACTGCCCGAATACTCGCGCTACGCCACCGAGGTGCGCGAGGTGGTCGCCCGGGTCAACGGCATGGGCGATCCCGACACCCAGCCGATCTGGCTCCTGGATGGTTCCGACCACGCGGTCGCCATCGCGGCGCTCCAACTGGCCGATGTGGCGCTGGTCAACCCCATCGTGGACGGCATGAACCTGGTGGCCAAGGAGGCGGTGCTGGTCGGCGAGCCGGTGCTCGTCCTGTCCGAGACGGCCGGTGCGGCCGAACAGCTCTCCGCGGACAGCCTGACCGTCACGGCGGCCGACGTTGCCGGCACCAGCCGCACGCTGCTGGAGGCGCTGGAGATGCCCGACGAGCAGCGGCTCCAGCACGTCCGCCGGCTGCGGGCCAGCGTCCGTGCGGAGGACCTGAGCTGGTGGCTGAGCCGCCAATTGCGCGACCTTGCCGCGGTCAAGGGCGGCGGCCGCCCGCCCAGCCGGCAGTTGCGCGACACCACCCGCCGCTTCGAGCCGCTCCTCTTCAGCTAGGGGGACGCGTCGCCGATGGCTCGCCATGGAGCCACATCCGCAGGTCGGTCCGTGCCAGCTCAGCGGTCCGTCGCGATAGACGGAAAGCTCGTCGTCGGTGAGCAGCTCGCGCCCGGTGCCGGAGGTGCCGCGCCGGAAGAATGCGGTCCGATCCCTGAGGGTCGCCACCGGGTCGGGTGCGAGGCCAACGGGTCACGCGTGATCGGCCAGCATGCTCTTGTCGCAAGCCTGACTCTTGGTTCCGACTCAGCCCGGTATTGCGACGCGATCGACGGGAACGTCGCTCGACACCGGTCGGCGTCGCTCTCAGTCGCGACGCATCGAAAGGTGCCCTGCCAGGCCGGACAGGAAGCGCGCTGCTTCGACCGGCGAGGCGAGCACCAGGTCCGCGGCAGCAGCCACGGCCGGCGGCGTCTCGGTCCGTGCTTGGACGGCGATGGCCAGGCCGTCCAGCCGTCCCTCGGCGCGGGCGGAAGTGAGGGACGCGAACGCCTCCGCGTCGGAGACATCGTCGCCCAGCATGAAAGCGGCTGCGGGTCGATGCTCGATCAGAAGCGACTGCATCGCCTCCCCCTTGGCCGGCACGCCCGGTGGCCGAAGCTCCAACACGCGACGTCCGGGAAAGCGCACCAGCTCGCGCTCAGGATCGAGCCGGTCCACGGCCTCCGCCACGAGGGCCGCCGCGGCGTCCACGTCCGGCGCCGAGCGAAAGTGCAAGCTGACGGCCGGTGCCTTGCGCTCCACCACGAGCCACGGATCAGGGATGAGCTCGGGGAGCTGCGTGGCCACTCGCTCGGCAGCCTGGGCGTAGCGATCCGGGACAGCGAACAACTCGATGGCCATCGAGCCGGCGCGCTGCCGGCGGGCCAATCGACCGCGCTCTACTCCATGGTTGCCCAAATAGCTCGCCCCGCCGATGCGCGTCCGCGCCGCCACGTCCGAGGCGGTGCGCCCCGACAGGATGGCCACGTGCACGCCAGGGACGCCGGCCAGGCGGCGCAACGCGCGCTGCGCGGATGGCAGCACCCGCGCTCCCCACGGATCCATGACGATGGGACTTAGCGTGCCATCGAAGTCCGAGACGACCAGGAGCGGCCGGAGCGTCAGGAGCGGCGCCGCCCGACGAAGCGCCGCCCGAGCCGTGATGACGTCCAGCTGAGGGCTGGCGACCGAGGACGCTATGGGGAGTGTCACGGCTCCAGCCCCGCGTCGGGGAGCACCGTCTCGATGCCCTCGATGAACTGCTCAGAGCCGGCGCCGCCGTACAGGAAGCCACCGACGCGGCCGTCCTCGTCGATCCAGTAGTGGACCGGCAGGGCGAGGGCTCCCCAGGCATCCCGCGCCCTGCCATCCTCGTCCAGGGCCACCGGCAGCGCGACCTCCAGATCGGTGAAGAAGGAGGCCACGGTGTCGGCGTCCTCCTCCACGTCGACCACGATGATGGTCATCCGGTCACCAAGCTCGCGCTGGAGGCGGTCCATGATGGGCAGCTCGTCGCGACAAGGCGGACACCAGGTGGCCATGAAGTTGACCCACAGTGGCTGGCCGCGCAGGAGCGCGGTATCGACCTCCGCACCGCCCAGCTGGGCCAGTCTGAGCGGAGGTGCGATATCGCCCACGGCCACCCCGACCTTCGTCCCGCGGGAGGGAGACGGGCTGGGCGAGGTGGGACCGGGCGTCGGGGTCGGGTCCGGGATCAGGGTTGGCGTGAACGACGCGGCCGGCGACGCCGATGCGGCTGGAGACGCCGAAGAGGAGGCGCTGGAGGTCACGGTCGAGCCGGGCCCAGCGGCAGTGGTGGGGGTGGGCGCCCGCCCGGGACCACTCAGCGCCATGACCACGAATGCAGCGGCGAAGACCACCGCAGCGAGCAGGCCGGCCAGCACCCCGGCGAGGATGGGGGCACGCATGGGCCCCGAGTGTAGCCGTGCGCAGCCGGGTCCACCGCCACGGTGCCGCCGGCGCAGGCGCTAGAGTCGCGGTCATGCGCTTCCTTATCCGCCTCATCGACCGGATCGTCCCTGCGCTCCTGATGGCCTCCGGGGTGACACTCCTGGCGGCCGGCCTTCTCTCTTATGCCGAGCCGGTCCTGGGTGACAGACCCACGCGGCCGGCTGCCACGTCTGGCCAGGTGGCGGAGCGCCCCGACCTGTCGCCCCTGGCATCCGCGGAGCCGACCGTCAGCGCACCGCCCTCGATCGATCCATCGCCCGTCGCGCCCAGCGCCTCTCCGCCGCCAGTCGCGCCGGACGGCTCGCCTTCGCCCAGCGTCTCGCCTCCCGCCACGCAGACTCCCGACCCGACACCCGCCGCCGTGGCGACGCGCGTGGTGATCGCCTCCGAGCAGATCGACCTGCCGGTGATCTCTCGCCAGCAGCTCGTACCCGACCAGGGCCCCGACCTCTATCCGCCATGTGACGTGGCCATCTTCCACGACGCTTTCGGGCAGCCCGGCCAGGACGGCTCGACATACCTCTACGCGCATGCTCGAGCGGGCATGTTCCTGCCCCTCCTGGAAGCGTCGGAACGGCAGGACGGCGCCTCATTGCTGGGTGCTCTGGTCGAGGTCTACACCGCGGACGACACGCTCTACGTGTACGAGATCTTCCGGGTGAAACGCCATGCCCTCGACTTCTCCCTGGCGCTCGACGTGCCGCCGGGGGAGCAGCGCCTCGTGCTCCAGACGAGCGAGGGACCCCGCGGCACCGTGCCCAAGCTCCAGGTGGCGGCGCGACTGGTCAGTGAGCTGCCGGCCACGCCAGAGGAGGCTCGACCGCGTGCTCGCCCGGTCGCCTGCTACGGGGGATGAACGCTAGATCCAGTCGATGCGGCGGAAGTAGAGGAAGCCGGCCAGGCTGAGGACGACGATGGCCGCGGCCACCAGCCAGAAGCGCACGTCCTGGAAGCCCAGCGCCAGGCCGACCTCGCTCATGCCGAAGATGCCCGCCACGGCGCCCGCCCCGGCCAGCACGGCCGTCACGGCAGTGAGCCGCCTCATCACCACGGACAGGTCGTTGTTGACCGTGGAGAGGTACGCATCAAGGGTGGTGCTCACCATCTCGCGGTAAGAGTCCAGCTCGTCGGTCAGCCGGATGAGGTGGTCGTACACGTCGCGGAAGTAGACGATCCGCTCGGGCGCGATGAGCGGGTTGCCTCGGTTCGTCAGCTGGTTGAAGACCTCTCGTTCGGGGCTGAGCGCGTGGCGGATGGTGAGGAGGTCGCGACGGACCTGGAAGAGCCGCTCGACGACCCAGCGCGTGGGGCGGCTGAGCACGTCGTCCTGGAGCTGGTCGATCTCGTCCCCGATCCGATCGAAGACCGGGAAGTAGGCGTCCACGGTCGGATCGACCACGGCCCACAGCAGGTGGTCCACGCCGACGCCCAGGTAGTGGGCGACCCCGAGACGTCGCATGTTCTCGGCTTCGACGGGCCGCCAGCCGGGCGGATGCGACGTCAGCAGGAACCGGGGGCCGAGGACGATGTCCAGCTCGATGGGGACCAGCTCATCCTCATAGATGAGCGCGAAGAGCACGAGGTGCATCGTGCCGTCGATGTAGTCGAGCTTCGCCCGCTGGTCGCGCTCGATGATGTCCTCAGCGGTGAGAGCGTGAAGGTCCAGGCAGCGGGCGATGGCGGTCAGCGTGGTCACCGAGGCCGACTCGACGTCGATCCAGAGCCGGGCGGTCGGGTCGGCATAGGCCCGTTCCAGGGCGGCCACGTCATCGATCTCGGCGACCGAGCCGTCCGGCGTCCAGATGAAGCCGCGCAGCGGACCTTCAGGCTCGACCGGCGCCGTCGAGGCGCCGACCAGCTCCACAGAGGCCGCCTCAAAGGGCGAGGGCTGCCTCCGATCCTTCCTCATCCCCCGTGGTGTGGTCATCGCGGGAGATGATGCGCGAATCTCCGGTGCGTCGCGCGGCGTCTCGCATGAGGAGGGTCGGTCCGATAGCCACCACGAGCACGGCAGCGGCCACCAGGAACAGGCCGGACAGGATGGCTGCGGCCTGCTGACTGGCCCACGCTTCCAGCGCATCGACGACCAGGCCGTCCTCCAGCGGGCGTCCCCTGAGCACTGGTGGCAGGACGGCGTCACGGGCCACCGGGTCGACAAGGACCACGCTGAGCGACTCGATGCGGCGCGACCCGAAGCCGGTGAGCACCGCCAGGCCGACGGCCATGCCGGCCATCCGCGCCACGGTCACACCGGCGGAGGCGATCCCGAACGAAGCGCGACCCAGCGCTTCCACCGCCGCGGTGCTGCGCGGCGTCACGGTCAGTCCGAAGCCCAGGCCGAAGATGGCCAGGCCACCGATGAGGATGTTCCGGTCGGTGTCCGGGCCGGCTCCGGCAGCCAGCAGCAGGCCGCCGATGCTCAGCGCCAGCCCGACCAGGCTGAGCAGGACCGCGGAGAGGTAGCGCATGGCAAACCCGGCACCCAGCGCGCCCACCGCCATGGCCAGGGCCAGGGCGCCCAGCACGAGCTGTTGTTCGTTGGGGCCGGCGTAGCGGACCCGGTCGACGAAGACTGCCGCTCCGATGATCGCCGTGGCCAGCGCATAGCCGGTCAGCAGGCTGAGCGTGACGGCCGCCGCGAAGGTGCGGTCGCGTAGCAGTCGGAGGTCGAGGAAGGGGTCGCGGGCGCGAAGGTTCCAGGCGACCGCCGCGACGCCCAGCACCAGTGCTGCCAGGCCCAGCTCGGCCGGGCCGGGGAAGCCGGCGCCCTCCTCACCCAGTCGGGTCAAGCCCAGCAGACCCGCCGTCAGAGCGGCCGTGAAGAGGCTCGCACCGACGACGTCCAACCGGCCGCGGCTCGCGGTCCGCGGCCAGGCCGGCGCGGCGGCCCAGGCGTAGATCATGGCCAACAGGGCGAGCGGCGCGCCCAGGTAGAAGATCCACCGCCAGGATGGCGCGAGCAACGCCGCGAAAGGCGACTCACCCAGCCCCGCCGCGGCGAAGCCCGGACCCAGTTGGAGCGACTGGAGGATGGCCGCGCCGGCGAAGGGTCCCAGGGCCATGCCCAGGAAGGTCAGCCCGCCCACCACGCCCAGCGCCCGGGCACGCGACGGGCCCTCGAACAGGTGGCTGGCACCGGCCGTGGCGAGGGGCACCACGGCGCCGGCCCCGATGCCCTGCACGATGCGTGCGGCGACGAGCTGGTCGAGCGTCTGGGCCATCCCGGACAGGAGCGAACCGACCGCGAAGACCGCCAGGGCCGCGATGAAGAGTCTGGGGAGGCCGTAGCGGTCCGCGGCACGTCCGGCCAGCGGCATAGTGGCGATGTACGTCAGGGCATACCCGTTGACGATCCACGACGCCCGACGCAGCTCCGTCCAGCCCGCCAGGTCGGCCAGGATTGCAGGCAGCGCCACGGCCGTGATGAGCAGCTCCACCCCGACCAGGAGCGCCCCGCCCGAGAGCGCGCCGAGCAGCAGGATCCGATCGCGACGGCTCATCTCAGCCTATCGTGCGGCATGCTGGCTATCGTGCGGCATGCCAGTCCGAGCCGCTGGTGACGACTCGCGACCGCCGTATGGCTGAGGTGCGGCGTACCCGGTGAGACTCGGGCCTTCGGATGACGGCACTATCGTCGCGACGCGTCCTCTTGGTCCGTTCACGCGAGGCCCTGAGCCGGCTGGGTGTCATACCCCAAGCAAACCGCCAAGGGTCGGGCGCCAAGCCTCCAAAGTGATGATCGTGCCGTCGATCTGTCCGCTTATCGGCCGACACTGGCCGAGGAACCCCCGGACGACCGCCCGTTCGTCGCCTTTGGACGATAGTGCCGTCACAGGGCCGGTCGGTACCCAACGGCTGTGGCCGTTGCCCACCGTCGGGGCACGCGCCGAGGGTGACAGGGGCACGCGCCGAGGGGTTGACGCCTGCTCCTGGCGCGGCTAGTATCAACGCCGGTTTATATGAAGGCTCGTTGATGCATCATGCGTCACGCCTCCCCAGGAGTCCATCCCTACCCGTGCCCACCCCCGCCAGGATCAGATCGACGCTGGCCTCCATCGCTGCCCCGCCGGACGACCTGCGTGACGTGGCCGTCTACCACAAGGCCCTGGCGGATCCGACGCGCCTGCGCATCATGCGCCGCCTGGCCCATTCACCGGGGACCGTCACGGAGCTCATCGGGCACGTGGACCTCTCGCAGCCGCTCGTCTCGTGGCACCTGCGCCGTCTCAAAGCGGCCGGCCTCATCGAGATGGAGCGCAATGGCCGCGAGGTGATCTGCTCGCTCCGCCGCGATGCCCTTGATCTGTACCGAGAACGCGAGCGAGCCCTCCTGGCATCCCTGGGACCGGTCGATCCCTCCACCAGCGCGGCATGAGGACCATCGAAGTGCCCGAGGCTTCGGGATCGCCCGCGACCGCGCTCGTTCCGACGGGCCCGCGCGCCCGCGTCCGCAGGGGAGCCGAGCCTATCGCGCGAGGTCTCGGACGCCTCGGCCTGACGCCCAACGCCCTGACGCTCATCGGTTTCGGCATCGCTGTCCTGGCGGCGGGCTTCGCGGCTTCGCAGGCCTGGCTCTACGCCGGCGTGCTGGTCATCGTCGGCGCCGTCTTCGACCTCTTCGACGGTGCCCTGGCGCGCGCAACCAACCAGACCAGCCGGCTCGGCGCCTTCCTGGACAGCACCTTCGACCGATGGGGAGAGGGTGTCGTCTACGTGGGGATCATCATCGGCGCCATAGGTGCGAGCTTCGGCGGGCTTGCCGTAGCCGCCGGCAGCGCCATGGCGGCAGCCTTCATGGTCAGCTACACGCGGGCCAAGTCGGAAAGCCTCGGCTTCGCGCCGGGCAGCGGCATGGCCAGCGTCGGTGTCGCCCCGCGCGAGGTGCGCATCGTCATCCTCACCGCCGGCCTCCTGCTGGCGGGCAACGGTCGCATCAACTCCGTGATACCGCCGGGCTCGACGTGCATCGACATATGCATCGAGGTGGGCGGATTCGCCCTCCTGGGGTCGCTCGCACTCATCACCGTCCTCGCCACCATCACCACCATCCAACGCATCTTCCACGTGTATCGGGAAGCCAAGAAGCAGGAGCAGCAGTAATCAGATGAAGCAGAAGAACTCCAGCAGCAACGGCACGAACGGCAGCAGCAGCAACGGCCGCAGCGCCAAGCGCAAGGACGGCAAGATCCGCGTGGCCATCGTGGGCGTGGGCAACTGTGCCTCCAGCCTGGTGCAGGGTCGCTACTACTACGAGGACGCCAAGAAGGACGACTTCGTCCCCGGCCTGATGCATGTCGAGCTGGGCGGATACCACGTCCGCGACATCGAGTTCGTGGCCGCCTTCGACATCGACAAGAACAAGGTCGGCAAGGACCTCTCCGAGGCGATCTACGAGAAGCCCAACAACACGTATGTCTTCCAGAAGGTGGCCGACATGGGCGTGCCGGTGGAGCGCGGCATGACCCACGACGGCCTGGGCAAGTACCTCAGCCAGATCATCGAGAAGGCGCCCGGCCCGACCGCCGACATCGTGAACATCCTGAAGGAGCGCGAGGTCGACGTGATGGTCTCCTACCTGCCGGTGGGCAGCGAGCAGGCCACCAAGTGGTACGTGGAGCAGGCTCTTCAGGCAGGCGTCGGCTTCATCAACGCCATCCCGGTCTTCATCGGCCGCGAGCCCTACTGGCAGCGCCGCTTCGCGGAGGAAGGCCTGCCCATCATCGGCGACGACATCAAGAGCCAAGTCGGGGCGACCATCAGCCATCGCGTGATGACGCGCCTTTTCATGGATCGCGGCGTGCGCCTCGACCGCACCTACCAGCTCAACTTCGGGGGCAACACCGACTTCCTCAACATGCTGGAGCGGGAGCGCCTGGAGTCCAAGAAGATCTCCAAGACCAACGCCGTCACCTCCATGCTCGACTACGAGCTGGATCCGGATGACGTTCACGTGGGGCCTTCGGATCATGTGCCGTGGCTGAAGGACCGCAAGTGGTGCTACATCCGCATGGAGGGCACGACCTTCGGTGACGTGCCGCTCAACGCGGAGCTGAAGCTGGAGGTCTGGGACAGCCCCAACAGCGCAGGCGTCATCACCGACGCGATCCGCTGCCTGAAGCTGGGGCTCGATCGCGGCCTGGCCGGGACGCTCGTGGCCGCATCGAGCTACTTCATGAAGAGCCCGCCGGAGCAGATCCACGACGACATCGCCTTCAACCGAGTGGAGGCCTTCATCCGCGGCGAGGACAACGAGACGCTGGTGGGCACGGAGAAGGCCAAGCCGCGCAAGATGCGCAAGATGGCCGCGCCGCGCACCCGGATCATCGCCTCTGCCGCTGCCGGCGAGGCGAGTGGCACGCCCACCCCGGCCGCGGCACCGGCCAAGGCCTCGGCAGGGAGCAAGGGCAGCTGATCGCGGACCAGGAGCGGGCGACGGCCACCGATCGGGTCCTGCGCGAGACCGGCGTCCGCTATTCTCCCCATCGGCGATCCTCCGGCGGGCGCCTCGGCAGGGCCGTCCAGCGGGCGCGCGAGCGCGGCGTGGTGGCCGGCTATCGAGCCACGTCCGGCGCGCTGCAGCGCATCCCCACGGGGGTCTCCCTGCCCATCGCGCGAAGCATCTTCCTGGGCGGCTACTGGGCCTGGCCCCAGAAACGCCACATCATCGAGGCCAACGCGGCGCGCGTGCTGGCGCTGCCCGAGGAACATCCGGACGTCAAGCGTCTGGCCCGGCGGATGTACCGCACCTACGCTGAGTTCGTGGTCGAGCTGATGCGCCTGCCCGGCCTGTCGGCGGACGCCCCGACACTGCTGGTGCGGGAAGCCGGGGCCGACGGCGGGTCCCCCTTCCTCCGGCTTTGGGAGAGCTACCGGGCCGAGGGCCGCGGGATCGTCGGGGTGACCGGCCACATCGGCAGCATCGAGGTGCTGGCCGGAGCCTTCGCGGCGCAGGGCCTGCCCACGTACGGCCTGGCCGACGACACGGCCTATCCCGAGCTCTTCGCGCTCCTCAACCGGTCGCGCGCCCGCTGGAAGGTGGGCATCATCCCCTGGCGCAACCTCCGCGAGACCTTCCGGGTCCTCCGTCTGCCGGCCGTCCTGGGCCTTGTCGTTGACTGGGGATACCGACGCGACGACATCCCCGTGACGCTCTTCGGTCGGTGGACCACGCTGCCCGCTGGTCCTGCGCTGCTGGCTGCCCGAACGCGCGCGGTGATCGTGCCCGTGGTCAATCGGCGGCAGCCGGATGGCACCTACATCGCCTCCCACGACGAGCCCATCGAGGTCGAGGGGTCCTCCTCCGTGGACATCCTGCGGGCCACGCAGTCCGTGGCCCAGGCGCTGGAGCGTATGGTCGCGGCGGCACCCGAGCAGTGGTACACCTTCAAACCGGTCTGGCCGGCCACCACGACGGAGGAGGCGCGACTCGAGGCGCGGGCACGGGTGATGGCGGCGGGCGGACCTGCCCTTGGCCCCGACACGGCCGACATGGGACGCTCGGTGACCGACGCTTTCGGCCCATGACCAGCTTAGTGAGGTCCGATCTTCGCCAGCGCGCTACTGCCATCGGGCTGCGGCTGGGCGTCGCCGTGCTGCGCGGGCTCCCCGACCGGCTCGTGTTCCAAGCCGCTTACACTGCCGGGGCCGGTCTTTCGCTGGTGATGAGCGAGCGACGGGCTCTCGCCCGCGCCAACCTGCGCCGCGTCTGTGAGGCGTTGGTCGAGGCGGGCTCGGCCACCGATCGCATCCGCCGCGCAGCCACCGACGAGCGCAGCCTCGAGCGCATGGTGCGCAGCGCCTTCGGCTACTGGATCCAGGGATATGCCGAATCGGCCGTCATCTCGGCCTACACGGCCGACGAGATGCGCCGTCGGGTCACGTTCCAGGACGAGCCGGCGGTACGTGCCGCACTGGCGCCACTCGAATCGGGACCACCCGGCCGCATCTTCATCAGCGCGCACTTCAGCACCGTGGAGCTGGCGGGCTTCTACGCCGTGGGCGTGGCCGGCATGCGACTCTCCGCCCCCATGGAGACCGTCGCCGATCCGGCCCTCCAAGCCTACTTCGAGCGGACTCGCGGGGCACGGGGGATCTCGCTCGTGCCCATCCGGGGCGCATCGGTCCCGCTGCGCGGAGCCCTTCAGCGGGGCGAGGCCATCGCCATCGTGGCCGACAGGGTCATCGGCGGCTCAGGCATGCCCGTGCGAGTCTTCGGCGCCCCTGCGCGGCTGCCCCTCGGCCCCGCCGTGCTCGCGCTGGAGTCGGAGGCGCCCTGTTTCGTGGTGGGCATGCGGCGGACCGGCTGGGGACGCTGGGCCCCTCACATCGAGCGGCTGCCGGCGCCGAGCCCGGGAACGCTGCGCCAGCGCATCACGGAGCACCTCGAGGCGCAGGCCGGGGCCTTCGAGCGGCTGATCGCTCAGGCACCGGAGCAATGGTGGAGCGTGATGTTCCCGATCTGGGGGGTGCCCGCCGCGCCGGTCTCGGCATCGACCATATCGAGCATGGAGACCGCCGCCTGATGGGTCGCGCCGACCTGCACATCCACTCGCTGGCCTCGGATGGCGTCTCCGGCGTGGCCGAGATCCTGGACGCCGCCGAGCAGAAGCAGCTGGACGTCATCGCCATCACCGATCACGAGCGCATCGACGCTGCCGTGGCGGCGCAACGGATGGCGGCCGATGCCGGCCGCGCCGCGCAGGTCATCGTGGGCGAGGAGATCAGCACCAGGGGCGGGCACCTGATCGGGATCTTCCTGACGCAGCGCATCAAACCCTGGGGCTCCCTCAAGGCCAGCGTGGCGCGGGTGCACGAGCAGGGCGGCATCGCCATCGTGGCCCATCCACTGGTGCCCTATCCCCTCTGCGCGCGGGCGGGCGCCATCCGCTCGCTGCTGGACGAGGGGGACCCGATCTTCCATCCGGACGGCATCGAGGCCTTCAACCCCACCACGGCCGGCATGCGCTGGACCCGCCGTGTGCCGGCGTTCGTGGCCGAGACCGGTCGGGCTCCCATCGGCTCCAGCGACGCGCATCGTGCCGCCGACGTGGGACAGGCCCTCACCACCTTCGAGGGCACCACGCCCGAGGAGCTGCGCGCGGCCATCGAGGCGCGCGACACCGGTTGGGAAGGGACGTTCTATCCCTGGCGCTCGCAGATCTCCATGTTCCGCCTGCAACTGCGCAAGAACGCCCGCGCTCTGCGCGACGACGTCGGCGGCAAGGTCCGGCGAAGCGGCACGGGCCGCGACCTGGGGTATCCCGGCGGTCGCCAGAGGCCGGCCCGCTTCGATCCGGAGGAGCCGGGACGATGAAGATCGGGCTCGTGACGCCCTACATCTACCCGCTGCCGGGCGGCGTCAACGCGCACGTGGCCTATCTCTACGAGAACCTCATCGCGCGCGGCCACGACGTGCGCATCCTGAGCTCCACGCACGGCCCGCAGAAGCACACCGAGGGCGACGTCATCCGCCTCGGCTACGGCTTCAGCGTGCCCACCAACGGCTCGGTCGGCACGCTCACCTTCTCCCACCGCTATGGCTCCCTGGTCAAGGAGGTCCTGGAGCGGGAGAGATTCGACCTGCTTCACTTCCACGAGCCGTTCGTGCCCTTCCTGTCGCTGGAGCTGCTGCGCTTCTCGACCAGCGTGAACGTGGCCACGTTCCACGCCTACGCCGGCTGGAGCCCGTCCTACGAGTTCGGGAAGCGGGCGTTGCAGCGCTTCGCGCGGCGGTTGCACGGGCGGATCGCCGTCTCCGCCGCGGCCCGCCACTTCATCGATCGCTACTTCCCGGGCGATTACAAGGTCATCCCCAACGGCGTGGACCTGCGCCGCTTCGAGGGTGCCCGGCCCTTCGCCCGTTGGCGCGACGGCACGGCCAACATCCTCTACGTGGGCCGCTTCGAGAACCGCAAGGGACTGCTCTACCTGCTCAAGGCGTACCGAGTGCTGCGCAAGGAGGGCTTCGACTGCCGGCTCCTGCTGGTGGGCTCCGGTCCCCAGTTGCGCGAGGCGCAGCGTTATGTGGCCACGCGGCGTCTCCAGGGCGTCGAGTTCCTGGGCCGCGTCAGCGACGAGGACAAGGCACGCTACTTCGTCACAGCCGACGTGTACGTCTCGCCGGCCACGGGGCAGGAGTCGTTCGGCATCGTGCTGCTGGAGGCGATGGCCGCCGGCACGGCCATCGTATGCAGCGACATCCACGGCTACAAGGGCGTCGTCCGCCGTGGCGAGCAGGCGCTGCTGGTGCCGCCGCGCGACCATCTGGCGCTGACCCGGGCCATCGCTCGCCTGCTGAGCGATCCTGAGATGCGCGCGCGGATGAGCGCCTCCGGCCGGGAGCGGGCCGTCCAGTTCAGCTGGGAAAACATCACGGCCAAGGTCGACGATTACTACGGCTTCGTGATCCGCCGCCTGGCCGCCCAGGGGCAGCTGCCCGCCGGTTTCACCGCGGAGATCCCCGCCGATCCTCGTCTGCTGTCCCACACCGGCTGATGCGTCACGCAGCGCGTCACCGTGTTGAGTAAGGCGGTCGAAACTCGACTCACGGCCGATCCCGGGGCGACCTTGACTCGAGCCGATGGCCTTACGTATCTATCAGATAAGCGAGCAGGCCGGCGGGTACCGCCCATGCTTTGGCAGGATCCGTGGTGTCCAGGACATTGCGCGTGGCAAGCAACCCCCGTGCCGGAGTCCTGTAGTGGAAGAGAAACTCGTCGCCCGCCCAAGCCGGACGCTCCGACGATTTGGTGCGCGTTAAGACAACGGAGTGGACCGGAGTGGATCGTCCGCGGTGCGCCTCGCCGGTTCGCCGCGCCACATGCGTGCCGCTGCCATCACGGCCAGGCTGAGGGTCGCCGTGGCGCCGGCGATGAGCAGGGTGCCCAGCCCGTACAGCTCGCCGGTCGCCGCGGGATCGAGGTTGACCGCGAACTGGAAGTCGTAGTTCCAGGTCGGCAGCAGTCCCAGGTAGGCCTGGGCGATGGCGTTGGGTAGCGGCAGGCCGCTGAGGTTGGGATACCAGAGGATGAAGAAGACCGTGGCCATGCCCACGGCACCGATGACCCACCGTCTCGGGTCGCGGGCGCGCAGGGCGAGGTAGGCCGGGCCGGCCAGCAGCACGAGCGCGAGCAGCGCCAGCTCCTCGGCCTGGAAGGTGAGCGTGGTGAGCGGCGCGCCGCGCAACAGCAGCTGGGCCAGCGCCGCTCCGGCCGCGGCCACCAGGGCGATGGCCAGCATCATCCCCAGCGGCGATACCCGCAGTGGCCGGCCACCGACCGAAACGGCGATGATCGCGCCCCGATCCGGGTCGCGGATCTGCCTCCGTGCCACCCAGGCGATGGCCAGGGCGGCGGCGACCATCACCAGCAACGCCACGACGACCGAGTCGGCCACCGTCACCGAGCGGGTCAGCGGCCCGCACGCGACGCCGTCCGGATGGACCTCCGCGGTGCCGGCCGCCGCACAGAGCGGCATGCGGAAGAGCCACAGCAGCGGCGGCCCCAGGATGGCCAGGGCGCCCGCGGCGCGTGCCAGCAGGAAGGTCCGAGAGGAGGCGCCGTGCCACAGCTCGGCCAGGAAGTAAGACAGCGCCAGGACCGTGAAGGGCAGGCTGGTAAAGACGTGGTACTGGAAGGTCGCGCGGTCGATGCGCGCCCAGGGCAGCCAGAGGGAGGCGATGGACAGCACGACCAGCGTGAGCGACAAGCTGCGGCGCGCCCAAGCCTGCCAGGCGCAGAACGCCACGCCAGGGAGGGCCAGCCAGAAGATCACCAGGTTGCCCGTGTCGTGGATGGCGCCCGTGGTCGAGTTCGCGAAGCCCTGCTGGTAGAACCAGACCGGCT
>Ga0136618_10000332_pt1 | contig 15561 bp, 15 predicted proteins | sample AntDrymUQ3302106_2_FD_104805 | JGI IMG/M metagenome (GOLD analysis project Ga0136618, IMG submission 104805) | Polar desert sand microbial communities from Dry Valleys, Antarctica - metaG UQ330 (21.06) | ecosystem: Environmental > Terrestrial > Soil > Desert | place: Antarctica: Dry Valley... | reverse complement strand
GGCCGTGGTCACGGCAGCCGCCACGACGGTGCGCGACCCCGCCGGCCGGTGGACCCTGGATGTGTGGCGTGAGGTGCTCGCCGACCCTGCGCTGATGGACGCCGTGTGGTTCTCACTGCGGACGACGCTAGCGGTGACGGTGCTGTCCGCGGCTCTTGCCGTCCCGATCGCGGCAGGCGTGCGCAACCGGTTGTGGACCAAGGCCATCAGCGTCGTCCCCCTGGTGGTCCCTCATCTCACCGTTGCGGTCGTGGCCGTGCTGTGGGTCGGTCCGGGCGGGCTCGCCGACCGACTGCTCGGCGGGCTACCGCTGCAGATGATCCGCGACCGCGCGGGCATCGGCATCGTCGCGGTCTATGTCATCAAGGAGGTGCCGTTCCTCGTCCTGCTGGTCACGGCGGCGTGGGGTGAGGCGACTCGGGAGCGCGAGGAGGCGGCGGCGGTGCTGGGCGCCGGTCTGGTCACCCGATTCCGGTTCGTGACCTGGCCGGCCATCCGCCTGCCGCTGGTGACGGGCTCCCTGATCGTCGCCGCGTTCGTGCTCGGGGCCTTTGAGGTGCCACTGGTCGTGGGCCCGTCCTATCCACCGACACTGGCGACGCTGGCCTTCGAGCAGACCAGAGCACCCGACCTGGCCGGCGGCGCACGCGCCGCCGCGATCCTGCTCCTGGCGACCGGCCTGACGCTGCTCCTCGCCGGAATGGCCGCGCGGGTGGCGAGGCGACACGATGCATAGCAGGTCCGGCGGCGGCTCCTGGATGATCGGCGCGATGGTGCTGCTCGGCGTGATGCTCGCCGTGCTCCCCCTGCGCGCAGCGGCCGACGTCTGGCGCGCACCCGCGGTGTGGCCCCAGGAGTTCGGCACCCGGGGGCTGGCCTATGTCGCGGCGACCGGCTCGGGGGCGGCACGGGCCGCGGCGAACTCGTTCGCGGTGGCGACGGCGAGCACGGTGCTCGCGGCCCTGCTGGCGTGGCCCGCAGCGCGGCTGATTGGACGGCGGACCCGCATCGGCCGGGTGCTGTTCGTCGTGCTGGCCCTGCCGCTGGTGGTCCCTCCGCTGGCTGTCGGAACGGGACTGAGCACGTGGTTCCTGCGGCTCGGTGTCGCCGACTCCCTTGCCACCCTGGCGGTGTCGCATCTGGTCTACGTCATCCCCTACGTCTGCCTCACTCTGGCCGTCGGGTTCAGCGGGGACGTCGAAGACCTGGAGGATGCGGCGCGCATGCTCGGCGCCGGGCCGCTCACGCGGCTGTGGCGTATCACCGCCCCCGCGATCGCGCCGGCGCTCGCTTCGGCGCTGCTGCTCGGCTTCGTCGTGTCGTGGACGCAGTACGGGACAAGTCTTGCCATCGGCGGCGGCATTCCGATGCTGCCCCTGCTCGTCGTGCCATTCGCCCACTCCGACGCCCAGATCGCGGCGACGCTGTCGGTTGTGTTCCTCGTTCCGGTCCTGGGGCTACTCGGCGTGGCGGCAGCGGCGGGGCGCCACCGGTGACAACTGGACCTCATGCCGCGAAAGCCTCCCGCCCACCACCGGCTTGCCTGACAGCACCGAGAGGAAAGAAGCCGTGGACCGTCACTGGCTGATCGAGCTCGCGCTGCCGCGGACGGACCGTGGCGTCGCGTTGCAGCTCGCCGTCCTGCTGGTGGTCGCCGCCGCAGTGATCTGGCGGGTGAGGCGTGACAGGGTCCTTCGGTTCTTCTTCGGCTCGCCGACGTTCTTCATCCTGGGTCTGTTCGTCCTGCGCGCCGCCCACTGAAGGCGGGCCACGCCGACGTATTCGTCCCACCGAGCCCCGTGGGCCCCTTGCGGGCAGTCCCTCACGGCGGCCGTCCATCCACCGGACGTGCGTCGCACCGCCACGTAGCCGGTCTGATCAGGACCGTCCTCCACCTCGCCTCCGTGGGAGTGGCCCGATCGCAGCGTCAGGTGGAAGAGGTCGAGCGACTCCCGGGTTCCTGCAGGGGATGGCAAAGACTCACGCTTCCTGGCCCAATGCCCTGCCTCGGCCCGTGGCATTCGTCTTCAGCGGAGGAGCGAGCCTCGGGGCGGTGCAGGTCGGGATGCTTCAGGCGCTCGCCCTTCATGGGCTCCGGCCCGATCTGGTTGTGGGGAGTTCGGTTGGCCCGCTCAACGGCGCAGTCCTCGCCGAGCATGCAGACGCCGGCGTCGCGGCTGCAGTCCTGGATGAAGCTTGGCGTTCGTTGCGAACGGCGCCACTGCTTCCCGGAAGTCGGGCCGGCCAGGCGCTTCGCCTGTTGCGGACGGGCAGCCTCGTCTCCAACTCAGGGTTGCGTCGACTGATCGAGGACACCCTGAAAGCGCGGCGCATCGAGGACCTACCGTTCGCGGCCGTGGCCGTGCTGTGCGCACCGGCCACGCCGTAATCCTGGAACAGGGCGACCTGGTGTCAGCGCTACTGAGCAGCGGCGCCCTGCCCGGGGCCTGGCCACCGGTGTCTCACAACGATGACACGCTGGTGGACGGAGGCCTCGTGGCCAACGTTCCTCTGGTGCAGGCCGTCGCGCTGGGCGCGGCCTCGCTCGTCGTGCTCGATGCCGGCGATGTGTGCCACCTCGACGTTGCACCACGCCCCTTCCCGGAGGGGCTCGTCGTGGCATTGAGCGTCGCGACGCGTCAGCGCGTCCTGCTCGAGGCACCACTGATCGCCCAACACCTTCCGGTGGTGTACCTCCCGCGACCCTGCTCACGGAACCGCTCTCCGCTGGATCTGGACTCCAGCCATGAGCTGATCGACCCATCTCGGCGCATTGCTGAAACGTTCCTGTCAGCCACACCGCCACCTGCGGCGACTGGCATGGTCGGGGCGCCCCACCATCACGACGGAGAGCCCTGGACGCCACCCGCCATCGACGTTCTGACCGGCAACAGCGCGCGCGATACGAGACGCCCACGGCGGGAGTAGCGCTGCAGTGCCTTGCGGCGGTCGGCACCGGGGCGTGTTGCAGCCCGTGCGGCCCCGCTGGCCGTTACCTCCCCAGGGAAGCATCCGTCGGCCCGGCGGGTTCCCCACCCAACGGCATCTCGGGGGCCTCTCCTCCGCACCCACGAACAGAAGGATCTGGCGTGAACGAGCCACTCCAGCAGCTGCACGCGCTGGGTCAGAGCATCTGGTACGACAACATCCGCCGCGCGCTGCTCGACAGCGGACGGCTGCGGGAGTATGTCGATGAGCTGTCCGTCACCGGCGTGACGTCGAACCCAACAATCTTTGAGCAGGCGGTTTCCGGCAGCAGCGACTACGACACTGGACTGCGCGAGGCGCTGGATCGCGGCGTCAGCGACCCCGAGGAGCTGTTCTGGGACCTCGCCGTCCGCGACATCCAGGACGCCGCCGACGTGTTGCGCAGCGTCTATGAGGACACGGGCGGAAAAGACGGGTTCGTTTCGTTGGAACTTCCACCGCGGTTGTCGCACGACATGAACGGCTCGGTCGACCTCGGCATGGACCTCTTTGCTCGCCTGGATCGACCCAACGTCATGATCAAGGTCCCGGGGACCAGCGAAGGCGTCGGCGCGATCGAGGAGCTGATCTATCGCGGCGTCAACGTCAACGTCACCCTGCTGTTCTCGTTGCCGCAGTGGGAGGCGGTGTCCGAGGCGTACCTGCGGGGCATCGAGCGCCGCGCAGCGGAGGGGGCCGCCCTGCGCGTGGCCTCGGTGGCGTCGTTCTTCATCTCACGCATCGACAGCAAAGCCAACCCGCTGCTGCCGGACGACCTGCACAACCGTCTCGCCGTAGCGAGTGCGCAGCTGGCATACGCGGCTCACCACCGGCTGATGGCTGACGATCGGTGGCAGCGGCTCGCTCGCGGCGGTGCCGTGCCACAACGGCTGCTTTGGGCGAGCACCTCCATCAAGGACCCGGCACTGCCGGACACCTTCTACGTCGAGGCGCTGGCGGCGCCTGGCACCGTGAACACGATGCCCGAGGCGACGCTGCGCGCATTTGCCGGCGCGGGCCAGGTCGCCGGGGTTCTGCCCCTCGACGGGGGAGACGCCCAGGCATGGGTGCAACGCGCCGCAGAGCACGGAGTGGAGCTCGAATCTCTCGGACAGCAGCTCCAGGCGGAAGGCGACGCATCATTCTCGGAGGCGTTCGACCGGCTGCTGCATTGCATCAGCGTCAAAGCGGCGGCATCCCAGTCCCCGATCTTGCGGGTGCGCCGCCTCGACCCGGTTCACGACGCGGTGGACGCTGCGCTGGCCGATCTGAAGGACCGCGATGCGGTCGGGCGGATGTGGAGGCGCGACAACACGCTGTGGCAGGACGAACCGACCGACGTGGCGGACCGGCTCGGATGGTTGTCCCTGCCCGACGACATGGAGAACGACCTTCCGCGACTGCGGCAGTTCGCACACCAGGTGCGTGCCGACGGTCTGACCCACGCGCTCGTGCTCGGCATGGGGGGATCCAGCCTGTTCCCCCTCGTCGTCGCGCGCACCTTTGCGGCCACCGCCGACGGTCTCGAGTTGCACGTGCTGGATTCGGTTGACCCAGCGGCGATCAGCAGGACGCAGCATGCCCTGCCGCTGGAGCACACGCTGGTCATCGCCTCGTCCAAGTCGGGGACCACTGCGGAAACCCGCTGGCTGCTCGAGTACTTCTGGGAGGTCATCGGCAACGCAGAGCAGTTCGCCGTCATCACTGATCCGGGAACGCCCCTGGCCAAGCTTGGTGTCGACCGCGGGTTCCGTGCCGTGTTCGAGGCTCATCCGGATGTCGGCGGTCGATACGCCGCCCTGTCCCACTTCGGCCTCGTCCCGGCCGCACTGGCGGGCGTCGATGTCGCCGAGCTGCTGCAGCGCGCCGGGCGCATGGCCGCCGCGAGCGCCGATTGCGTCGCCGCCGATGACAACGCCGGGTTGCAGCTGGGCGCAACACTCGCAGGCGCAGCCCGCGCCGGCCGCGACAAGCTGACCCTGCTGGTCGACGACCGCTTCGCGGCGTTCGGCACCTGGATCGAGCAGCTCATCGCCGAGTCGACCGGCAAGCATGGGACCGGGATCATCCCTGTTGTCGACGAGCCGTTGGGGCCACCGGGGGTGTACGGCCACGACCGCATCTTCGTGGGCATCGGCGTCCACCCGGCCTGGTTGCAGCCCCTGGCCGAGGCGGGTCATCCTGTCGTGGGGTTTCCCCTCGACGACCCCCTCGACCTGGGCCTCGAAGTCCTGCGCTGGGAGATCGCCACGTCGCTGGCCGGAGCGCACCTCGGCGTGAACCCGTTCGACCAGCCGGACGTGGAGGCGGCCAAGGACGCCGCCCGCACCGCGCTCGACGCCGGCGTGCAACCGGTGGCCAAACAGGCTGTGGAGGGCCTGCTCGACCAAGTGCACGATGGTGACTACCTCGCCATCCAGGCGTACGTCGACCCTGCGGACCCGGTGGTGGCCGAGCTGCAAGAGGTCCGGGTGGCGCTGCGTGACCGCCTCGGCGTGGCGACGACGCTGGGTGTCGGGCCCCGGTACCTGCACTCGACGGGACAGCTGCACAAGGGTGGCCCGAACACCGTCGTGGTTCTTCAGGCCCTCGGTGAGACAGACCACGATCTCGGCATCCCGGGCGAGAAGTTCGGGTTCACGACGCTGCGCGACGCGCAGGCCGCCGGCGACCTCCAGGCGCTGCAATCACGTGGTCGCCGTGCCGCCCGGGTGGATCTCGAAGACCTACGGAAGGTGCGCTGATGAAGATCGCAATCGTTGGGCTGGGCAAGATGGGCGCCAACATGGCCGAGCGGCTGCGACGCCATAGCGTCGAGGTCGTCGGCTACGACCGTGACCCCGAGCACTCAGACGTGCATTCCCTCGAGGACCTCATCACCGCGCTCGACGGTGAAGACCGACGGGTCGTCTGGACGATGGTGCCCGCCGGCAGGCCCACGAACGACACGATCGAAGAGCTCGCGCGTCTGCTGTCACCCGGCGACCTGCTCGTCGACGGCGGCAACTCGAACTTCCGGGACTCACAGCGCCATGCGGAGCTGCTCGGGAAGCGCGATATCGCATTCGTCGATGCCGGAGTCTCAGGAGGCGTGTGGGGCCTGGAGGAGGGCTACTGCATCATGGCTGGCGGCGACGAGGCGAGCATCAGGCACCTGCGGCCGGTCTTCGATGCGCTGGTCACCGAGGGCGGGTTCGCGCATGTCGGTCCCGTGGGCACCGGCCACTTCGTGAAGATGGTGCACAACGGCGTCGAGTACGCGCTGATGCAGTCCTACGCCGAGGGCTACGAGCTCCTGACGACCGTCGACCTCGACATCGATGTTCCCGCCACCCTGCAGGTGTGGCGCCACGGAAGCGTCGTCCGGTCGTGGCTACTCGACCTGCTCGCGGACGGCCTGGCTAAGGATCCCGGGCTGGCGTCGGTAAGCGGCTACGCCGAAGACTCCGGCGAAGGTCGCTGGACGGTGGCCGAGGCGATCGCCAACGCCGTGCCGACGCCGGCGATCACGGCGGCGCTGTTCGCGCGCTTCGCCTCGCGGCATGATGACTCGCCTGCCATGCGGGCGATTGCCACGCTGCGCAACCAGTTTGGCGGGCATGCGGTGCGCTCGTCATGACGGAGCGCAGCGACGCGCTGGTGCTGTTCGGTGCGACGGGTGACCTGGCAAAGAAGATGCTGTACCCGGCGCTGCAGCAGTTGGCCCGTAGGGACTCCCTGCCCGCAGCGGTGATCGGTGTCGCCGGGTCCGATTGGTCCACCGATGATCTGGTGGACTACGCCCGCAGCGCGGTCGAGGAACACAGCGACGGCTTGGACCCTGACGCTTTCGAGCGCCTGGCGAGCGTCCTGTCCTACATCCCCGGCGACTACCGCGACGCCGCGACCTACGAGGCGCTGACAAAGGCGCTCGCAGGAAGATCACGACCGCTGCTGTACCTGGCCATCCCTCCCAGCCTCTTCGAAACCGTCGTCGAGCACCTCGCCGACATCGATCTCAACCAGCACGGCCGGGTGGTGATCGAAAAACCGTTCGGGCGCGACCTGGCGTCTGCACGGCAGCTCAACCGCTGTGTCCTGCGGCGCTTCGCAGAGGACTCGGTCTTCCGCATCGATCACTTCCTGGGCAAGGAAGAGGTGCTGGACCTGCTGGTGTTCCGCTTCGCGAACCTCGTGCTGGAACCCGCCTGGAACCGCCACTACGTCGCCAGCGTGCAGATCACGCTGGCCGAGGACTTCGGCGTCGAGGGTCGCGGCGCGTTCTACGAGGAGGTCGGCGCGCTGCGCGACGTCGTGCAGAACCACCTTTTGCAGGTGCTGGCCATGGTCGCGATGGACGCGCCCGTGGACGCCAGTGCCAAGGCGCTGCGCAACGAGAAGGTGCGCGTGCTGTCCGCCATGCCGCCGTTGGATCCGGCGGCGATCGTGCGCGGGCAGTACGCCGGTTACCGCGACGAAGACGGCGTCGATCCAGGCTCCGACGTGGAGACGTTCGTCGCGCTGCGGGCCGAGATCGACTCGTGGCAGTGGGCGGGTGTGCCGTTCTACATCCGGTCCGGCAAGCGGCTGGCGCTCACGGCGACGGAGGTCCTCGTGGAGTTCAAGCAATCGCCGCGGCTGTTCTTCGCCCGTTCCGACTCCCAGCCGCCCCACCCGAACCACCTGCTGTTCCGCCTCAAGCCGGGCGAACGCGTCGCAGTCTCCGTACAGGTGAAGCAGCCGGGAGATGCACTGCACAGCCGCCCTATCGACCTGGTCTACGACTACGACGAGCGCACCGAAGGCCCGCGCGACCAGGCCTACGCCCGGCTGCTCGACGACGCTATGGATGGTGACCAGCGCCTGTTCGCCCGCGCCGACGGCGTGGAGGAAGCCTGGCGCATCATCGGGCCCGCGCTCGACCGCCACTCCCCCGCACTGGGCTACGAAGCGGGATCGTGGGGACCCGCCGAGGCCGATGAGCTGATCGCCGGTGACGGCGGCTGGCACAACCCTCAAGGTGCGACGCGTGGCTGAGATCCAGACCTCGACGCTCGCCGTGGACCTCGGCGGTACGCAGATGCGCGCCGCCATCGTCTCGGCAAACGGCGAGGTTCTGTTGCGGCGCGCGATGCCCACACCACACGATGCACGCTGCCCCGACGCCCTGATGGACCTCACCGGAGAAGTCCTGGCGGAGGGCGACGTCGAGCATGCGGTGATCGGCGTGCCGGGCCGGGTGAACTACCGCCACGGACGCCTTGAGCACGCTCCGAATCTGCCGGCGCACTGGGTTGCCTCGCTTGAGGCAAAGCAACTGACGCGGCGGTTTGGAATCGAGGTCTCGCTCGCAAACGATGCCGACCTCGCTGCGGTCGGCGAGGCGTACTTCGGTGGCGGACGGCGCTATGCCGACGTTGTGTACCTGACGGTGTCGACCGGGGTGGGTGCGGGGGTGGTGCTCGGTCGGCGTCTGGTGGCCGGGGCCCGGTCGCTGGCGGAAGTCGGCCACACCGTCATCGACCGACCGGCCGCCCAGCAGGGGCAGCCCGCCAGTCTGGAAGACCTGGGCTCGGGCACCGCTCTGGAGCGGCGAGCCGCGGCCGTCGGCATGGCGACGGATGGCCGCCGCATCGTCGAGCTCGTCCAGGGCGGCGATGGCACGGCCATCGCGCTGTGGAACGACCTCCGCGCCGCCATCGCGACGGGAGTCGTGAACCTCGCCTATCTCTTCAGCCCGGAAGTCATCGTGCTCGGCGGTGGTGTGGGCCGCAACGACGACCTCCTGCTGCCCGAGATCCAGCAGCATCTTCTCGACGTCGGTCCGCCGGGCTTCGACACGCCGATCGACGTCGTCGCGGCGCAGCTGGGAGACGACGCCGGACTGGTCGGCGCTGCCGGTTGGCGTCGCGCCACGCTTGAGGCGTGCCGTGGTTGACGACACGGAGCGCACCGACCAGCGGGTCGTCCTGGTGCGCCATGCGCAGACGGCGTGGACGCTGAGCGGTCAGCACACCGGGATCACCGATCTGCCACTGACCGACGCGGGCGCTTCCGCGACCCGCCGCCTGCGCCAGCGGCTGCGAGGACAGCGCTTCGCCGGCGTGTTCACCAGCCCGCTCCAGCGGGCCGCCGAGACGTGCCGCATCGCCGGGTTCTCCGGCGTGGCGCAGATCCGCAGCGACCTCGTGGAGTGGGACTACGGGACGTACGAGGGGCGCACGACCGCCGACATCCGCGGCAGCGACCCGGCATGGGACCTTTGGGAACAAGGCGCTCCGGGCGGCGAGTCACCGGGCGACATGACACGGCGCGTTGATCGAGTGCTCCACGAGCTGCTCGACCTGTGCGCCAGTCGCGGAGATGTCCTCGTCTTCGGCCATGGCCACAGCCTCACCGCCCTGACCATCCGGTGGCTCGGGCTGCCGATCGAAAACGGCCGGCACCTCAGGCTGGGCACGGGCAGCGTCAGCACGCTGGGCTGGAAGCGCGACGTGCGGGTTCTGGAAACGTGGAACGACCGCCACCACCTCGAGGACGCGTGATGCAGGTCGATGTCGTACCTGATCACCGGCTCGGCGTTCACGGCGCCGCCTATGTCGCCGCGGCGCTGCGCGCCGGGGTTGCTGCCCGTGGCCGAGCCACCGTCGCCTTCAGCGGTGGATCCGCTGCTCCGCCGCTGCTCAACGCTCTCGCGGAACAAGAGGTGCGTGGTCGTCAGTCCACGTTCTCCAGGTCGACGAGAGAGTCGCACCGCACGGTCACGCGGACCGCAATGCCACGGTGCTCCGGGATGGCCTGATCGACCGTGTCGCCATCCCTGCCGACCACGTCCATGAGATGCCGGTGACGGACACGTCTCTCGAGCGGGCAGCAGACCGGTACGCCCACACCGTGGAACGGCTCGCGGGCCGACCGCCGACGCTGGACGTGGTCCATCTCGGCATCGGCCACGATGGCCACACGGCCTCGCTGGTGCCGGGATCCGACCTGCTACACCGCGCCGTTGGATCCGTGGCAGCGGCGTCCCCCTACCACGGCCGGCGACGGATGACGCTGACCATCCCCGTGTTATCCGCGGCACGCCACGTGCTGTGGGTCGTGAGCGGCGCCTCCAAGGCACCGATCGTCCGACGCTTCATCGACAGCGACCCGGCACTGCCGGCGGTCCAGGTTGACCGTTCCGGAGCGGTGTTGCTCCTCGACTCCACAGCAGCCGCCTGCCTTGCGCACGACACCGACATCTCGGAGAACGCATGACTGTCCGGACCAGCGAGTGGCGTGACGACGTGGTGGCACGAGGCCACGGGGACCACCCCGTGCTCCCCCCTGGCATCGAGCGCGAGGCGGTCGACGCCGTGCGGTTCTTGGCCGCGGACGCGGTCGAGCACGCCGGATCCGGCCACCCGGGCACCGCCATGGCGCTCGCCCCGCTTGCGACGCGGCTGTACACGCGTTGGCTGCGCCACGACCCGGCAGATCCCGGGTGGATGGACCGCGACAGGTTCGTGCTGTCGGCAGGCCACGCCAGCATCCTGCAGTACGCCGCGCTGCACCTGTCGGGATACGACCTGTCGATCGACGACCTGCGGTCGTTCCGCCGTGCGGGCTCCCGCACGCCCGGCCATCCGGAGCGGGGGCACACCGACGGCGTCGAGGTGACCACCGGGCCGCTGGGTCAGGGAATCAGCATGGCGGTCGGGCTGGCCATCGCCGAACGGACGCTTGCGGCCCGGTTCAACCGGGCAGGCCACACCATCATCGACCACCGCACGTGGGTCATCGCCAGCGACGGGGACTTGATGGAGGGCGTGTCGAGCGAGGCGTCGTCTCTTGCCGGCACCCTGGGGCTGGATCGCTTGACGGTGTTCTACGACGACAACCACATCTCCATCGAGGGCTCGACCGACCTCGCGTTCTGCGAGCAGGTCGCCGACCGGTACCGCGCGTATGGCTGGCATGTGCTGCGCGTCGACGATGTCAACGACATCTCCGGCCTCGACGCCGCCGCCGACCAGGCGCGGAGCGAAACCCGACACCCGACGCTCGTCGTGGTCGGCAGCCACATCGGCTACGGGTCCCCAAAGCAAGACGACCCCGCCGCCCACGGGTCACCATTGGGAGCCGAGGCTGTGACTGCGGCGCGAGACCTGCTCGGATGGCGCCACGAACCCTTCCAGGTCCCGGACGACGTCTACGCGCACTGGCGGCGGCTCGTCGACGAGCGGGCGAGGGCCCATGGGCAGTGGCAGGAGCGCTACGCCGCCTATCAGGAGGCACATCCCGAGCTGGGCCGTGAACTTGATCGACGGATGGCCGGGCAGCTTCCCGAGAACCGGGCGGACGCGCTGCCCGCCTTCGCCATGGGTGAGGACGATGCGGCAACACGCACCCGTTCTGGCGAGGTCATCAACGCTCTGGCCCCCCTGATACCGGAACTCGTGGGCGGCAGCGCGGATCTCGCCCCATCCACGAACACGACGATCGACGGCGCCGGCGACATCGCGGCCGGTGCGTGGGACGGCCGCAACTTCCATTTCGGCGTACGTGAGCACGCCATGGGAGCAGTCCTCAACGGCATGGCCGCACATGGCGGCTTACGGCCGTTCGGTGCCACGTTCCTAGTCTTCAGCGACTACCTGCGGCCCACGCTGCGGCTCTCCGCGCTGATGAGGCTGCCAGTCATCTTCGTCTTCACGCACGATTCGGTGGGGATGGGTGAAGACGGGCCTACCCACCAACCCATCGAGCACCTGGCGAGCCTGCGCGCGATCCCCGGCCTGACCATCTACCGGCCGGCCGACGGCAACGAGACCGCAGCGGCGTGGCAGGCGGCCCTTCGCGACGCCGGACCGAGTGTCCTGGTCCTGTCACGCCAAAAGCTTCCCTCCCTGCCGACGGCTCGCGTGGATGTCGCCGGGGCAATCGTCGCCGACGGCAACGACGCCACAATCCTGGCGACGGGTTCCGAGGTCCACGTGGCGCTCGCGGCGCGGGACCTGCTCGCCGCGCGGGACGTCCGGGTGCGCGTCGTGTCGCTGCCGAGTTGGGAGGCGTTCCGTCGCAGGCCCGCCTGGGAGCGCGACGGGCTCGTGCCGGCCCGCGTCCCGACGGTTTCTGTCGAAGCAGGCGCCAGCCAAGGGTGGCACGAGTTCGCCGACGTCGTCGTTGGAGTCGACCGGTTCGGCCTTTCGGCATCCGGACCGGAGGCACTCGCCGAGGTCGAGATCACGGCAGAGGCCGTTGCTGACGCTGTGACGCGTGTGCTCGAATCCCCCTAGTATTCCTGCCCGCGTCCGTCGGTACCGACCTACGACAAACCACCTGGACTCACCGTGGACTTAGAGCGCATCGTGGAGATCGTCGGGAAGGCGGTGGACGGCATTGGTGTCGCCGTCATCGTCTTCGGTGCTCTCGGGGCGACCATCGTCGCCGCGAACCACCTGCGGCACGGCACGCGGCCGGTTTACCGGATCTACCGCCAGCACCTGGGTCGCTCGATCCTTCTGGGACTGGAGTTCCTCGTTGCGGGCGACATCATCCGCACCGTCGCCATCACACCCACCTTGTCCACAGTGGCGGTGCTTGCCGCCATCGTGCTGATCAGAACCTTCCTCAGCTTTTCGCTCGAGATGGAGATCACCGGCCACTGGCCATGGCAGTCCGGTCCGCGTCGGGCGCTCCCAGCAGCGCCCGACGGATCCTGAGCCATGAACGCGCTGACTGGGGTCTTCCCACAGGTCGACCTGGCCGAGCTGACCGCCGAGCAGATGCGTGAGGTGGACCGGCGCATGACCGACGAGCTCGGGATTCAGCTGGTGCAGATGATGGAGAACGCCGGCAGCCATCTCGCTACCCTGGCGATCGCACGATACCGGCCCGCATCCTGCACCGTGCTGGTCGGCCCAGGCGGCAACGGGGGCGGCGCCCTGGCGGCGGCGCGTCACCTGCACAGCAGGGGGGTATCCGTCGGAGTGGTGCTGTCGGACGCGGGGCGAGTCAGCGGGCCCACGGCCCACCAGCTCGCGACCATCGAGCGACTGGGAGTCCCGGTCGTGACCCAACCACAGTTGGCCGAGCTCGTGGTCGACGGCCTGATCGGCTACAGCCTCCGTGGGGACCCGCACGGGCGGGCCTCTGAGCTGATCGAATGGGCCAACGCGGTTGTAGCACCTGTGCTGGCGCTGGATACGCCCAGCGGCCTGGATCTCACCACGGGCGAGACCGCGACGCCGTGCGTCGTCGCTGACGCCACCCTCACGCTGGCGCTGCCGAAGACCGGTCTGCGCCGCGCTCCGCGGGTCGTCGGGGATCTGTACGCGGCAGATATCTCCGTCCCACCCGCGGCATACCGGGGAATGGGCATCGGCCCGGCAGCACCGTTCGCCGCCGGACCTATCGTCCGGGTGGCCGCCGCTGTGACCCCTCAGTGAGAGCGTCGGCGTCGACCTCGTCAACCTGGGCCTGCGGGTCCTGTTCTACGGCCACCGGGGCAGGGGTACGCCACGGCCACAGTGGCCTGCTCGAAGCGGAACTTGGTGCCATCTCGCAGCGCTGACCGCGACTGTGAGGGCACTGCCGGTCGCGCGGAGACCTGCGTGCTGTTCTACCTCTGCGGCGACCACAGCAGCGTCCGCGGCTGGAACTGGCTCCACGCGAACCAGAACGATTCCTGCGTCGGCAGCGTGGCGCGGCCCTCGTCCCACGTCGCCGTCACGCTGCCGCTTTCGAGGTCGAGTGTCACGCCTGCCATCGTCACCGAGCGCCCCTCGATCAGCGTCTCGCGCGCCAGCTCTGCCGGGAACGCCATCGGTTGACCCCGCGGCGTGATCACCCCTACCACCGGCTCCCCCGCAGGAAGGCGCCCGTCGCGTTCGCCCACCGGGAAGACGGGGCCATCGCTGTCGCGGCCGTCAAGCGGCTCCGGTTCGTAGGCAGGGCCACCACCGGCGTCGGCGGCGACGACCGTGGTCTCCGGGTGGGCCGCCCGCCAGTCCCTCCAGGTCGTCACGGACGTGGCAGTCGCTCCAGCTCCACGCCCCGCAGGGGACCGGCGACACCGACACCGCTGAACTGCTCGAACAGCGTCTCCGTCTGCTCGTCGTACATGAGCTTGTTCGATCGCTGCAGGAGGCCGGAGGTGGCGAACGTAAGCGGCCCGTCGGCGCCGGGGATGCCGTCCGCCGCATACGCGACGGCGGTGCCGCAGAGCGTGCAGTACGTCACGGCCACCGGCTCTCCCCCGAGTTCGTCATTGACGATCTCGTGCAGCTCCAGGACACGTCGCGGGTACGCCCGTGCCTCACCCCCGCTGACCACGCCGAAGACGATGTCGTCGTCGGGGAGCCAGGCGCCGCCGCGTCCGGACACCACCCGTGGACGGTCGAGCGTTGGAATCCCGTCCCGGAATACCCCGCCCCAGGTGACATGTCTCCAGTCGAGGTCGGCGGCCGCCGCGAAGAAGCGCTTCCACGCTGGCTCCGACGCGAGGAACACCGCACGCTTCCAGCACAGGTAACCCTGCGGCGCCGGGATGTCCGCCTGCAGCAGCAGGTCGGTGTACCCGACCCAGTCGGGCCCGAGCTTCCTCCCGACAAGCTTGCGCAGCGCGCGAGTAAGGTCGCGCTCCAAGGGACCGCCCTGATGGAAGCGCAGGAGATCGACCAGTGGCCACGCGGCTCGGGGATCACCGCTGGCAGCCACAACCCGGAGGTCACCGAGGGCGAGGTACAAGGGCTCCGCGAACACCTGGTCGAGCTCTTTGCGCAGCGGGCGACCGAGGGGACCCTGCGGCACCTCACGGAGCTCATCGGGCAGGGCGAGCTCATCCGGCTCCCCCACCTCGCTCTGTTCGGTGCTGTGCGGCCCTCGACCGGTGCAGGCAGCCATCAGCGTTACGACGATCACACCGAGCGCGACACCGCGCATCAGTCGCATCGCTAGGAGGGCGCCGCTGAACCGTGAAGCCGTCGCTGGATGAGACCACCCAGCACCCCCACGGCAAGAACCAGCGCGAGCGCCGCGAAGAACCCCGGTGACCACGGATCATCCAACGCCCCTCCCATTGACGCGTAGGCGAAGCTTCCCGGCACGATCCCGACGGCCGTCGCCGCGGCATAGGCACGGGGCGACACGCTGCTCAGGCCCGCCGCATAGTTCAAGGCGTTGAACGGCACGAGGGGTGCCAGTCGCAGCGCCAAGATCGTCCCGAAGCCTTTGCGGCCGATCCATTCATCGGCCCGGCGGAGACGCCCCCTGACCACGCGCTGAACCCGCTCGCGACCCAGGTGCCGAGCGATGGCAAACGCCGCGACCGCTCCGAGCGTTGCGCCCACCACCACGAGCAACGTCCCGATGGCCGCACCGAACAGCACACCACCCAGCACCGTGAGCGCGACACCGGGGACCAAGAACACCGTGGCGACGGCGTAACCAAGCACGAAGAGCAACGGTGCGGCCCAGCCGCTGATCTCGATGAAGCCTCGGAGGTCGTCGACGGTCGGGACCCCGTGCGTCAGAACGATGGCACTCGCCACCGCCAGGACGACCACAGCAGCGGCGGGCCGAGCCCACGACGGCGATCTAAACAAGGTGTGGCAGACCTCCTGGCAGCGG
>Ga0136618_10000329_pt1 | contig 15592 bp, 13 predicted proteins | sample AntDrymUQ3302106_2_FD_104805 | JGI IMG/M metagenome (GOLD analysis project Ga0136618, IMG submission 104805) | Polar desert sand microbial communities from Dry Valleys, Antarctica - metaG UQ330 (21.06) | ecosystem: Environmental > Terrestrial > Soil > Desert | place: Antarctica: Dry Valley... | reverse complement strand
GGTGGTCCTCGATGCAGCCGACGTGGTTCTGCGGCCGGCCATCCTCTGGAACGACCAGCGCACGGCAGCCGAGTGCGACCTGATACGCGCCACGGTGGGCCTCGAGCGGTTGATCTCGATCACCGGCAATGACGCCGTCACTGGCCTCACCGCGCCGAAGCTCGTGTGGGTGCGGGACCATGAGCCCGAGACCTGGAGACAGATCCGGCATGTGCTGCTGCCCAAGGACTACCTCCGCCTGAGGCTGACCGGGGAGCACGCCATGGACAAGGCAGATGGCTCCGGCACCCTCCTGTTCGACCTCGCCCGGCGCGACTGGTCCGAGGAGGTCCTGGCGCAGCTTCACATCGATCGCGCCTGGATGGCGCCGACCTGGGAAGGCCCGGAGGTAACGGGCAAGATCACCGAGGAGGCCGCGCGCGCCACCGGCTTAACAGCCGGCACGCCTGTCGTTGCCGGCGGCGGCGATCAGTCGGCCAACGCTGTCGGCGTGGGGGCCGTGGCGCCGGGCACGATGGCGCTCTCGCTGGGCACGTCAGGCGTCGTTTTCGCCAGCACCATGGCGCCGCTCTTCGAAGCTCACGGCCGGGTCCACGCGTTCTGCCATGCTGTGCCCGGGAGATGGCACATGATGTCGGTGATGCTCTCGGCCGCGGGTAGCCTGCGCTGGTTTCGCGACGCGGTGGCGCCGCGTACCGAGTACGAGGCGGTGGTCGCTCCCGCCGCCGAGGCGGCCGCCGGGAGCAACGGCCTCTTCTTCCTTCCCTACCTGTCGGGCGAGCGTAGCCCACACCCGGATCCACGCGCCCGTGGTGCATTCATCGGCCTCACCCTTTCGCACGATGTGCGGCACATGACCCGGGCGGTGCTGGAGGGTGTCGCCTATGGGCTGCGCGATGGACTCGAGCTGATGCTCGCAGCCGGTACCCCGGCGCCTGCGCAGATCACGGGATCCGGCGGTGGCCTCCAGAGCTCTCTGTGGCGCCAGATCCTGGCCGATGTACTTGGCGCTGAGATCGCGACACCGAGCACGACCGAGGGGGCGGCATACGGCGCCGCAGTCCTGGCCGCGGTTGGCGCCGGTTGGTTCAGCAGCGTCGACGACGCTTGCGCACAGATGGTCCATGCCGCCCCGGCCGCCTCACCTGGGCCCGATCGGGCCACCTATATCGACGGCTATGAGGTCTACCGCGGCCTGTACCCAACGCTGGCCGAAACGTTCCACCGGATCTCGGAGTCGGCCGCTGGCGCATCAGCCTGACGGCTCCGCGCTTGATCGCGATCGGCCACTCGGCAGCGCCGAAGGCCTCGCCGATCAGCCATCCGCGGGGGGCGGCTCGTTGAGCCACGGACGTTCATTGAACAGGTCCGTCACCCAGCGGCCGAACGGCCCTGGCGGCGGATCCTCCTCGACGCCGGTGAGCAGCGTCTCCATGGCCGTCTGAATACGCTCCGTCAGCTCGGCAACTCCAGCGCGATCCGGGCGCAGCCCGTCTGCCGAAATCGGATCTCCGACTCGCAAGGTGACTTGCTTGCCGAAGTTGAGCCAGCGTGTTCCGATGATCGCGAGCGGCACCACCGGCACGCGCGCTCGTAGGGCGAGGAACGCGGCCCCGTCTTGGAGCGGGACGACCGCGCCCTCGCGATCGCTCAGCCTCCCCTCCCCGGCGATCGCCAATACGTGACCCCGATTGAGCACGGCCATCGCCCGTCGCGTGGTATCGAGAAGGTCAGACTTTGACGGCTTGAACGGGACGGAGATGCCCGACCAGCCGATCACGCGATTCCGCCAGCCGGCCGCCATGTCCTCTTCCCGCGGCCCGAAGATGAACATGCGCCGGTCATCCGGAAAGAAGGCCGCCAGCAGGAACGGATCCACCCAATTCGGATGGCTGAAGCAAAGCAGGTAAGCCCTGTTCGCAGGGATGCGCTCCGTGCCCTTCAGCTTGACGCGCAGGTAGCAACGGACCAGGAGACGCAGCGTGCGGCGGATGAAGGCGTGCTTCAGGCGCCCTCCCGGATCAGGCGCCGGCGACGAACTCGGGCTCAAGGAGGGCGATCGAGGGCAACGCGACAGTTGGCGGCACGCCCTGAGTATCGCGCTCGAGCTCGTCGAGGAAAATCGGCGCCAGATCCGGATCGAACTGGCTGCCCCGAAGTCGCATCAGCTCGTCCGCCGCGAGCGAGTGCGACTGGGCCGCCCGGTACGGCCGGCCGTGGACCATCGCCTCGTATGCATCGGCGACGGCGACGATGCGCGCCCCGAGGGGAATCTCATCACCGCGCAGGCGGTCGGGATAGCCCTTCCCGTTAAAACGTTCGTGGTGATGGCGGATGATCGGCGCGAACGCGATCGAGGCTCCCAGGGGCCGACAGATGCGCTCGCCGATCTTGGGGTGGCGACGCATCACGATCCACTCGTCCTCGCTCAGCGGCCCCTCCTTGCGCAACAAATGCTCAGGCACGCCGATCTTGCCCAGGTCGTGGAGCAGGGCGCCGTAGGCCACAGCCTCGAGCTCCTCACCGCGCAGGCCGACCTGTACGCCCACCCGCGCCGCGTGATGGGCCAGCCAGCGACAGTGGTGGACCAGGCCGACGTCCTTGGCTTCGACCGCGTTAGCCAGCGCGGCGACGATCTGTGTCGCGCGCTCGAGGCTGGTGATAGAGCGCCGCAGACGGATCGCGCTGCGCATCCTTGCCAGCAGCTCGGCCTGCTGGACGGGCTTGGCCAGGAAGTCATCGGCGCCGGCGTCGAGCGCGGCCACCATGTCGTCAAGGGCGGCATGAGCGGTGATGACGATGACCGGCAACGTCGCCGACAAGGGATCCGCGCGGAGCCGGCGGCAGATCTCGTAGCCGTCCATACGCGGCAGGTTGAGGTCGAGCAGGACCAGATCGGGGGCGTGCTCGACGATCGCGCGCAGGCCGGTTTCGCCGTCACCCAGCGCCATCACCTCGTATCCGTCCCGCTCGAGCACACGCGTGAGCAGGGAGCGTTGGGTTGGCTCGTCCTCGATCACGACTACGAGAAGACCGCCGCCGCGGACCGTTGTGCTCGCCGCGCGTGAACCGGCCCCAGGCGAGGCCTTGCCGCGAGTGCCCGCGAGGTGCATGAACACCCTCCGTGGTGCGCCGAGCGCCGAACACGGCGGCACTCTGGCCGGCACATTCCAGCGGGCACGTGCCGGAACGTCCGCGCCGAAGTATCGCACGCTGGAATCAGCGAAAAAGGGCCATCGCGTCGATGATCATGGCGACGAAGCGGTGCCGATCGATCGACATGCCAACGTCTACTCCACCCGCCACATCGTCGACCCGGACCCCGCTCGTCTGACCCCGTGTGTCGTCGTTCGTGCTCACGTAAATGCTGTGGCGCTGAGTCGTCACGAGTCCGTCGCCCAGGAGATGCGCCACGGCCACCGCATCGTGGATGGGCGCGCCGGCCCAACCGTATTTCTCGCGGTGGAAACCGGCAAAGAAGCGCATTAGCCCAGCGAACGCGACTGCTGTACGCGTGCCCAGTTGCTCGAGCATGTCCGTATCGGCCGGCGAAAAGAGTGCCTGGTGCGTGACGTCCAGGCCCATCATGGTCATCGGGCGTCCGCCGGCGATGACTTCTGCTGCCGCCTCTGGATCGACCCAGATGTTGAACTCGGCGTACGGCGTGATGTTTCCTTCGCCGAGCGACCCGCCCATCAGCACTATCTCGTCCACCCGTGCGAACAGTTCCGGGTACCGACGCCGGAAGAGCGCGATGTTCGTCAGCGGTCCCGTCGGCACGAGAATCACCTGCTCCTCGCTCTCCGCCACGGCCCGGGCCATGAACTCGACAGCGTCGACCTCGACAACGGTCATTTGTGGCGCGGGTAGATCCGCGCCCTCGAGGCCACTGCTGCCGTGAACGTGCGGGGCCGTCTCGAGGGGCCGCACGAGCGGCGCCGATGCGCCTGCGGCCACGGGCACATCTGTCCGTCCGAGCAGCGTCAGGACGCTCAACGCATTCCTGGTCGTGTTCTCCAGCGTCGCGTTCCCAGCCACGGTTGTGATGCCCAGAAGGTGCAGCTCGGGACGGGCGAGCGCGAGAACCATCGCCAGCGCGTCATCGTGGCCCGGGTCGCAGTCGAGGATGATCGACCGCGGGCGAGTCTCAGGGCTGGCGGGAATGGTGGTGTCCATGGTGTGCAGATCGTATTGCGGGCGGTCGGTAGCGTCGTTACGATGCGTGACCAGGGAGGGGCCAGGAAGACCACGCCTCGTTTCGCTACTAGGACAAGAGGAGGATTCTTGATGCGCGTTCGCTCGTCGATCGCCGTCGCGGTTGCAGCCATTGTGCTGATTACCGCGTGTCAGTCCGCAGGTGCGGGACTGAAAATTGGAGTCGTGACCGACGTTGGCACGGTCAACGACAAGAACTTCAACGAGTTCACATACGTAGGCGCCAAGGACGGTGCCTCGGCCATCGGCGCCGCCGAGCCACCGGTGGTGGTTCCAGCGTCGGACGCTGACTACGCGCCGAACATCCAGAGCTTCGTCGACCAGGGCCAGAACATCATCGTCACAGCGGGGTTCAACCTGGCCTCGGCGACGGCCGCTGCTGCCAAGGCGAATCCGAATGTCTGGTTCATCGGCGTTGACCACGCTCCGTGCATCAACGGCGCGGGCGACATCGACCCAACCTTTGCCGATTGCTCGGGCAGCGTGGCGACGCTACTGCCCAAGTACATCGCTCTCAACTACGCCGAGGATCAGGCCGGCTACCTTGCCGGGATGGTCGCGGCGTCGGCCAGCCAGAGCGACATCATCGGCGCCATCGGTGGCGTGTCGCTCTGTGGACCGTGCGTGCGCTACATCCAGGGCTACGTCCTTGGAGCCAAGTCGATCAAGCCGGACATCACCGTCAAGGTGGCATGGGTTAGCGACAGCGACTTCCGCGCCGGATTCGCCGATCAGGCGGGCGGCAAGACGTTCGCGAGTCAGTTCATCCAGCAGAACGCCGGCGTAGACGTTCTGTTTCAGGTTGCAGGCCTTACCGGTAACGGCGTCATGGACGCTGCGTGCGAGAGCGACATCAACGCCATCGGCGTCGATGTCGACCAGCACGAGTCATACCCGGCATCGCAGGCGTGCATTCTGACAAGCGCAGAGAAGAAGCTCGCCACCTCCGTAGCCGAGTCGATCAAGGGGATCGCTGCCGGCACGGCGAAGGGCGGCATGACGTTCTTCAACGCGAGCAACAACGGTATCGGCCTGTCACCCTTCTATGCGGCTGCGAGCAAGTTGCCGACCGACATGCAATCGAAGATCGACACTGCAATGGCTGCCATGAAGGCTGGCACCCTGGTCACATGCCCGGCAGCGCCGGAATGCGGCAAGACACCGGCTGGAACCATCGGCGACTGATCCGAGTTCGCTGAACCAGTAGAGCGGGCCAGCCCAGCGGGCTGGCCCGCTCGTCTTTATCCCACGCGCGGAGAGACAGGAATGTCAATTCCAACAGAAGAAGTCCTTCCCGCGGAAGTAGTCCAGGCGCCCGCGCTCGAGATGCGCGGCATCACCAAGCGCTACCCGGGCGTTGTCGCCAACGATTCCATCAACCTGACGGTCAGGCCGGGCGAGATTCACGCCTTGCTGGGCGAGAACGGTGCCGGCAAGAGCACGCTCATGAACGTCCTCTACGGCTTGGCCGTACCCGATGAAGGCGAGATCCTTCTGGACGGGGTTCCCCTCATGCTGAGCGGCCCCACGGACGCGATCGCGCGCGGGATCAGCATGGTCCACCAGCACTTCATGCTGGTACCCGTCCTTTCCGTTGCCGAAAACATCGTCCTCGGTGAAGAAACGATGGCTAACCCAATCTTCCTCGATCGCAGGGAGGCCGATCGACGAATCATCGAACTCGGCAAGCGCTTCGGTTTCGAGGTCGACCCGGACCTCAAAGTAGGCTCCCTTTCGGTCGGCTGGCAGCAACGCGTCGAGATCCTCAAGGCGCTCTATCGCGACGCGCGGATCCTGGTTCTTGACGAGCCCACTGCGGTGCTCACGCCCCAGGAGACCGAGGAGATCTTCGCCGTCCTGCGCCGCCTCGCCGGGCAGGGCCACAGCATCATCTTCATCAGTCACAAGCTGTATGAAGTGCTCGAGATCGCGGATCGGATCACCGTCATCAGGCGCGGGAAGGTGGTAGGCGAGAGGATCCCTTCCGAGACCAGCGAGAACGACCTGGCCGAGCTGATGGTCGGCCGTGCGGTCGACCTCACCGCCAATCGCGGTGAATCCCATCCAGGGTCACCCATGCTCCGCGTAAGCGGACTGCGGGTCAGGGACGACCGACGCCAGGAGGCCGTGCGCGGCGTAGACCTCGAGGTTCGCGAGGGAGAAATCCTTGGGATTGCCGGCGTCGCCGGCAATGGCCAGGACGAGCTCGTCGCAGCCCTGACCGGGCTGCGCAAGCCGTTCGCCGGCCGCGTCCTGCTCGGAGATGCAGACGTCACGGGCGCGGCATCGCGCCGGATATCAGAAGCCGGCGTGGGCTTCGTGCCCGCCGACCGACATCGCTTCGGACTCGTCCTGTCGTACCCGGTCGCCGACAACATGGTGCTCACCTCCTACCATCGTGCGCCTTTCGCGCGCGGGATAGTGCGCGACGACAAGGCGATCGCGCGCGTAGCCCGTGAGCGCATCAGCGAGTACGACATCCGCACGCCGAGCGAGGATGTCAAGGCCGGCACCCTCTCCGGCGGCAACCAGCAGAAGGTGGTCGTAGCGCGTGAGTTCTCACGCGACCTCAAGTTTCTCATCCTGGACCAGCCCACCCGTGGTCTGGACGTGGGCAGCGTCGAGTTCATCCACGGCCAGGTCATCGCCAAGCGCGACGCCGGAACGGCGGTCCTGCTCGTCTCCGCCGAGCTCGACGAGATCATGGAGCTCTCGGACCGTATTGCCGTCATGTTCCGTGGCCGGCTGGTCGCCACCATGGATGCCCGTGGCGCGGACAAGAACGAGGTGGGCCTGTTGATGGCGACTGGCGGCGAGAAGGACGTGAGCCCCGTAGTGACAGCATCATGACCCGCCTGCGGCGTTTCGGGGCGACGATCGCCCTGCCGACGTTGTCGATCGTGCTGGCCATGGTCGTCGGCTCGATCGTGATGCTGGTGTCTGAGCTGCTCGTCAGCGGCCGGCTGCGCCCCGACTTGCCGATCAATGCCTACAGCGCCCTGATCAATGGGTCAGTCGGCAACCCGAACGCGATCGTCAACACCCTCGTCCAGACCACGCCGCTGATCCTCGGCGGACTGTCCGTCGGTCTGGCCTTCAAGGCGGGCCTCTTCAACATCGGTGCTCAGGGCCAGTTCCTCATTGGCGCCCTGGTGACCGTCGCTGTAGGGACTCAATTCCGCACGTCCGAGCCTGGCTTCGTGGGCCTGATCGTGGCGATCGCGGCGGGCACGCTCGCCGGCGCCGCGTACGGCTTCATTCCGGGCATCCTCAAGGCGGTTTCAGGCGCCCATGAGGTCGTGACCACGATCATGCTCAATTTCGTCGCTGTTTCGACGGTCGCCGCATTGGTGAGCGGCCTGCTCGACGTTCCCGGGAGCCCGTCGCCGATCACGCTCGACGTGGGCACAGCTGCGCTGCCGGTGATCTTTGGACGTAACGGCCACTTGGGAATCCTGATCGCGCCCGTCATCGCTGCGGCGCTGAGCTGGCTGTTGTTCAAGACGACGTGGGGCTTTGAGATCCGCACCGCCGGCGCCAACCCTGAGGCGGCTCGATACGCCGGCATGAATCCAAAACGAATCATCGTCTATGCGATGTCGCTGGCTGGCGGACTTGCCGGCCTCGCGGGCGCGACCGAAGTCCTCGGCGTGACCAAGCACATGACCGCCTCCTACGGAACAACGGTCGGATTCGATTCGATCGCCGTCGCGCTACTCGGCCGAACTAATCCGCTCGGCATCGTTTTCGCCGCGCTCCTATTCGGCGCAATGCGAAGTGGCGCGGCTGCGATGCAAATCCAGGCCGGCGTGCCTGCCGAGCTGGTCGGAGTGCTCCAAGCGACGATCCTCTTCTTCATCGTCGCCAGCTCGGTGGTCAGGCGCATCTTCCGCCTGCGCGCGGCCGGTCCGGGCCTCGATGAGGCGACCACCATCTCGCGCTCGTACGGCGGCGGCGACGCGACGCGGGCCGCCTGATGGACATAGTCGCTTTCCTCTACGGCATTCCCATCATCGGACTGGTCTTCCAGCTCATCGGCTACCTCATCGCGATCTTCCCGACGATCGCGCCGATCGTCATGCAGGCGGCCATACCAATCGCATTCGCCGCGCTCTGCGGCGTGATGTGCGAGCGCGCCGGGGTCGTCAACATCGGGATCGAGGGCATGATGCTGACCGCCGCTTTCGTGGGCTGGGCGGCCGGCGTGTTCCTGATCCCGGTGCTGGGGAACGATCCGAAGCTGATTTTCGGCGCATCACCGACGCTGATCATCGCTCTCGGGTTGGCAATCCTGAGCGGTGTTGGCGTCGCACTGATACACGCCTGGCTGTCTATATCGGTCAAGGCGGACCAGATCATCTCGGGCACGATCATCAACATCGCTGCCTTTGGCATCACCGGTTACCTCAACACCCTGATTGCGCGCAGCTCACCGACCGGCGCGGGTGCGTTCGGACGTGTCGATGTCCCGGCCGCGCTGGCCGATCTGCCTTTCGTCGGCTGGTTGTTCACGACATTCCTTGGGCTCGGGCCCATCGGGCTTTCGCTCATGGTGATCGCCATCCTGTTCCAGATCCTGCTTTTCAAATCCCGGTGGGGACTGCGCACGCGCGCCGTCGGAGAGCATCCAAGGGCGGCTGAGACCGTTGGCATCGACGTGATCAGGCTCCGATATCGCAACGTTCTGATGGGCGGAGCGCTCGCCGCTCTCGGTGGCGCCTACCTGAGCATGGAGCTCTCACAGTCGTTTCAGCAGGGCATGACGGTTGGACGTGGATTCATAGGACTGGCGGCCATGATCGTCGGCCGCTGGACGCCGCTCGGCGCTGTTGGTGCCGCGCTGCTGTTTGCCTCGTCCGTTGGGATAGGGCAGTCGATTCGCATCGTGCCGCCTGCCGGCGAGCTCGCTCAACTCGGCGCGCTTCTCGGTGCGCTGCCGCGACAGTTCTTCGACGCGCTTCCATATCTCGTGACGATCGTGATCCTGGCCGGCGTCATCGGACGATCCACACCGCCTGCGGCGGATGGCATTCCGTATGAGCGTGAGAGCGCGACCTGACCGACGCCGGGATAATTCGGTCCGATGGACGCCGACCGCAACAGGGCGCGTGACATGCTCGACGCCCAGGACGGGATCGGGCCGGTGTCGATCCTCGACTCGGCGGCGGCGGCGGGCCTCCTCTCGCGCTCACACCGAATCGCGATGGTTGGGGCGTCGGCGAACCCGGCTCGACCGTCGCATGGCGTGATGAGCTACCTGATGAATCATGGCTACGAGGTCGTGCCGATCAACCCGCACGTCGATGAGGTGCTCGGCGAGGCCGCCTACCCGACGCTGGAAGCGGCCGTGGCCGCTACGGGGCCGTTCGACATCGTCGACGTGTTCCGCCGGCCTGAGCACACGCCCGACATCGCCCGGAGCGCGGTTGCCACGCGTGCCAGCGCGCTCTGGCTGCAGCTCGGCGTCGTCAACTGGGACGCGGCCCAGATCGCCCACGACGCGGGGTTGGTCGTGGTCATGGATCGCTGCACGGCCATCGAGCACCGCCGCCTGGGGCGCTGACCTCGCTGGCGCCGTCGCGGGGCGGGCATCGTCAAGCGGCTCAAGCAGGTTTCCACTCTGAGTGAACAACTCGGGGCCGTTCGGTCAGGTTTATGGCGCTGAAGACCACTCAGGTGGCCGACTTTCACTCTTCCGTGCAGTAACGCCCGCCTAAGCCGTCGGATCGGCTCGGGATCAGCCTTCAAACCGACAAATCAAGGCGATCTTGTTCAACCTGGGTGAATTTCCAGCAAGAAGCGCGGTGCGCGGCTCACTCAGCGGATGCCGAAGCCGACGACGATGAGGACAATGCCGACGCTGCCGACCATCACCCACGTCAGAACCTGGCGGCGGAGGATGGCGCGCATTACGTCGGCACCGGTAGTCTCCTCCTGCGCTCCGCCTGACGAGCGGCCACCCCGCCACGAGTCGTAGCGTCGGGCATTCTCGGCCAGCCGATCGAGCTCGCCCATTCGCGCGAACGGAACTCGGACACGCCATACCGCGAGCCCGAGCAGCGCAACGCCGCCGATCCACAGGGCAAGGTTCAGCAGCATCAGCGTCAACCGAGGGTCATGAGTCGCGTCGCAGTCGCGCCTCGAGCAGCTGCTGTAGGACGGTGGGGTTGGCCTGGCCGCGGGTCTCCTTCATCGCCTGGCCGGTCAGGAACTTGACTGCCTGGACCTTGCCCGCTCGGAAGTCGGCCACCGCTGCCGGATTGGCAGCCACCACGCGCTCGATGACCTCGGCCAGCGCGGCCGAGTCGCTGATCTGGCTCAGCCCGAGCTCGGCGACGATCGCGTCGACCGCTCCGCCGGTTCGCAGGTGCCGCTCGTAAACCTGCTCGGCGTTGGAGCTCGAGATCTCGCCTGACGCGGCCAGCGCCGCTGCACGGGCCAGCTGCGCCGGATCGCGCGCGGAGAGCAGGTCTGGCTGCGTCTTGAGCTCTCGAAGGGCGATCTTCGAGAATAGGCTGGCGGTCCGCTTGGCCGTGCCCTCCGATCCGCCCACCATCGCAGCGTCGAAGTACGCGCCACCGCTCGCGGCGATCACCGCGGCGTCATACGCCGAAAGTCCGAGCGAATCGCGATAGCGCGCACGTCGCGCCTGCGGCAGCTCCGGCATCCGCTGCCGGATCGACTCGAGCAATTCGGCGTCGGTTCGCAGCGGTGGGAGGTCCGGCTCGGGGAAGTAGCGGTAATCCTCGGATTCCTCCTTGAGGCGCATGGTGTAAGTCTCGCCGCGCGCATCGTCCCAGCCGCGCGTCTCCTGGGTGAGCGCCTCACCAGCGTCCATGACCCGCGTCTGTCGCTCGATCTCGAACTCGATCGCCCGCTCGACCGATCGGAACGAGTTCATGTTCTTGACCTCGACCCGGGTGCCAAGCTTGGCCGCGCCAACCGGGCGGAGTGACACATTGGCCTCGACGCGCATCTGCCCGTCTTCCATCTGCGCGTCGGACGCGCCGATGGTCAACAGCAGCAGGCGCAGCTCCTCGGCGTAGCGCCTCGCGGCCTCGGCCGAGCCGATGACCGGGTCGGTGACGATCTCCATGAGCGGGATGCTCGACCGGTTGAAGTCGACGAGGCTGACTCGCCCGCCGCCTGCACTCGTCTGATGGAGGAGCCGCGCGGTGTCCTCCTCGAGGTGGGCTCGGGTGATGCCAACCTCGACCGGACCCTCGGACGTTTCCACCATGAGCGAGCCGCCCGCAGCCAAGGGCAGGTCGTACTGGCTGATCTGGTAACCCTTCGGAAGGTCGGGATAGAAGTAGTTCTTGCGGTCCCAGCGGGTGACGTCGGGGATGCTCGCGCCGATGGCCAACCCCGTGGCCAGCACGTGCTCCACCGCCGCGCGGTTGATCACCGGCAGAGCGCCGGGCAGACCGAGACACACCGGGCAGGTGAGCGAGTTGGGTGGCGCGCCGCGAACGTCAGTCGAGCACCCGCAGAACATCTTCGACGCCGTCTTCAGCTGGACGTGGATCTCGACGCCGATCACGACCTCGTAGCGTGTCGTGGCAGGAGCTGTCATCAGCTCCTTACTGCGTCACTGAAGCGACGGATGCGCACAAGCGCCTCCTCGAGATCCTCGTATGACGTCGCCAGCGTGGCGCGCACGTGCCCCTCCCCAGACGGACCGAACGCGGAGCCGGGCACCACGGCGACGTGCTCCTCATACAGCAGTCGCTCGCTGAAATCCTCGCTCGTCAGGCCGGTCGAACGGACGCTCGGGAAGGCGTAGAAAGCCCCCTTGGGCTCGGCCGTCTCGAGACCGATGTCGTTCAGGCCGGCCACGAACATCTGCCGGCGCCGGTCGTACTCGTGGACCATGCGCTGGACGTCCGTCTCGGCGGTCAGGGCGACCACCGCAGCGTCCTGCGCGGTCGTCGGCGCGGACATGATCTGGTACTGGTGGACCTTGACGATGCCCTCGAGGAGATCTCTCGGCGCGCAGGCGTAGCCCACGCGCCAGCCGGTCATCGCATACGCCTTCGAGAAGCCTCCGATGAGGACGGTCCGCTCGTGCATGCCGGGCAGACTGCTGATCGGGATGTGGCGGTGGCCGCCGTACACGAGCCGGTCGTAGATCTCGTCGCTGACCACGAGCAGGTCGTGTCGCTGGGCTATGTCGGCCAGGGCACGCAGCTTGTCCTCGGAAAGGACCGCGCCGGTTGGGTTGCACGGATAGCCCAGGAACAGCACCTTGGTGCGTGGCGTGATCGACGCCTCGACCTGCGCCGGGTCCAGCTCGAAACCTTCCGCGGCCGTCGTGGAAACGAACACTGGCACGCCGCCATTGAACAGAATCGCCGGCAGGTAGGCGACGTACGAGGGCTCGTGAAGGACGACCTCGTCACCCGGATCGATGAGAGCCGCCATTGCCACTGCCACGGCCTCAGAGGCGCCGACCGTGATGACGATCTCGTTGTGCGGGTTGTAGCCGACGCCGTAGAGGCGATCGAGGTGCGCCGCGAGGGCGCGCCGCAGTTCGAGCGTCCCGTAGTTGCTCGTGTAGTGCGTGCGGCCGCTGCGCAGCGATCGGACCCCCTCTTCGACCACCTGGGGCGGCGTGTTGAAGTCCGGCTCGCCGACGCCGAGGCTGATCACGTCGGGCATGGTCGCGATGACGTCGAAGAACTTGCGAATGCCGGAGGGCGGCACCGCGCGGACACGCTCGGACAGCCTGTGACGGGCGGTGAGCACTGAATCAGTCATCTCGGCTCCTGGGAGGGACTCGTGCCGAGTATAGGTTCACGCTGCGGCTCGAACGGCTGCCGCCCGATCCACCGCCGCTGGCGTTCGCGGATCGCTGAGCAGCCCCATGTCGCGCGGCTCCAGGCTTCTCCACGCGGCGTCCGCAGTGATCGCCTCGTACGCGCGCCCGAGCTGGAAGAGCCTGAGCTCGTCCCACGGTCGACCGATCAGCTGTAGCCCGACCGGCAATCCTTCCGACAAGCCGCACGGAACAGACAGGCCCGGCAGGCCGGCTACGTTGACGGGCAGCGTGCAGGCATCCGACAGGTACATCGAGACGGGGTCCGCCAGGCGTGCGCCGAAGCGGAACGCCACAGTCGGGCTGGTCGGTGCCACGATCGCGTCGACGCGCTCGAACGCGCGGTCGAAGTCCGACTTGATCAGGGTTCGGACCTTCTGCGCCTTGAGGTAGTAGGCGTCGTAGTAACCGGCCGAGAGCGCGTAGGTGCCGAGCATGATCCGGCGCTTGACCTCGGCGCCGAAGCCGGTCCCGCGCGTGGCCAGGTAGTCCGCGATGTAGTCAGCGCCGTCCTCACGGACCGAGTGGCCGTAGCGGACGCCGTCGTAACGGGCGAGGTTCGCGGACGCCTCAGCCGGCGCGATTATGTAGTAGGTGGCGAGGCCATAGTCCGTGTGGGCCAGGTCGACGTCGACGATCTCGGCTCCGGCTGCGGCCAAAGCGGCCACGGCCTCCCTGACGCGTGCCTCTACACCGGGCTCCATTCCCTTCACGAAGTACTGCTTCGGCAACCCGAGGCGCACTCCTCGTAAAACGGCCGCGGCCTGGTCATCGCCATCGGCGAGCTCGCCTGGGTAGTCGGGCACCGGGATGGGTGCAGACGTCGAGTCGCGCTCGTCGCGGCCGGCAAGCGTCGCCATCAGCGTCGCCGTGTCGCGAACGTCGCGACCGAACGGGCCGATCTGGTCGAGCGAGCTGGCGAAGGCGACGATGCCATAGCGGCTGACCCGGCCGTAGGTCGGCTTGAGCCCGACCGTCCCGGTTAGCGCTGCAGGCTGGCGGATGGAGCCGCCGGTGTCCGTGCCTATCCCGAGCGGGACGTGAAACGCGGCAACGGCCGAGGCAGTTCCGCCGCTGCTGCCGCCGGGCACCCGCTCCAGGTCCCACGGGTTGGCGGTCGGTCCCCATGCCGAGTGCTCCGTTGACGAACCCATCGCGAACTCGTCCATATTGGTCTTTCCGGGCAGCACCGCCCCGGCCTGTCTGAGCTTCTCCGCGATGTGCGCGTCGTACGGGCTGAGCCAACCTTCGAGGATCTTGCTGCCGGCCGTTGACGGTTGGCCGCGGGTCACGACGAGGTCCTTGAGCGCGACGGGGATGCCAAGCAGGTCGGGCAGCTCGTCCAGTGAGGCGGCTCCCTCGCGCCGCGCGGCCGCCAGCCTGGCATCGGCTTCGTCCGCTTGCTGACGACAGCCTTCCTCGTCGACGAAGACCCAGGCATGGAGCGGGCCGTCGGTCGTGTGGATGCTGGCCAAGTGCGCGTCGGCGAGATCGCGGGCCGAGAACTCGTCAGCACGAAGGCCGCTCGCCATCTCGTGGGCGTGCAGGCGGGTGAGGTCGGTCGAATTGCTCATGCTGTCAGCCGGGTGGCCGCGTGGCCGGTCAGTTGCCGTGCTCGCCCAGGATGGGCGGCACCACGAAGTATTCGCCGACCCGCTCCGGCGCCTGGGAAAGGATCTCCTCGGCGGGCAGGCTGGGCCGGACGACATCCTCACGCAGGATGTTCTCGAGTTCGATCGTCTGCGCCGTCGGTGGGATGCCCTCGGTGTCCAGCTGGGCAAGCACGGCGTACTGGTCGAGGATGTGGTTGAGCTGTCCCTCGAGGCGCGCCAGCTCGTCCTCGGTCAGGCCGAGCCGGGCCAGGTGCGCAACGTGCTCAACGTCCTTGCGTGACAGGGTGACCATGCACGGAGGATATCGGCACCGCGCGTCAAGAGCCCGTTGAGCTCGGCGTAATCACGAGGCCGGGCTGGCGCCCTCCAGCAGCCGGCGTAAGCCTTGCTCATCCAGCACCGGCACGCCGAGGTCCTGGGCCTTGGCGAGCTTCGAGCCGGCGTTGTCGCCGGCCACCAGGTAATCGGTCTTTGAGCTGACGGACCCGCCGGCTTTGCCTCCGGCGGCGCGAATCGCCTCCTCGGCGCCCTGTCGGTCGAAGCTGGTCAGCGTCCCGGTGACCACTACCGTCTTTCCCGCCAGGGGGCCCTCGCGCGCGGCCGCCTGCGCCTGCAGGGCGGGACGCTCGGGCTCGACACCGGCGTCGACCAGGTCGTCGAGCACGCCGGCGGTTGCAGGATCGGCAAACCACCGCGCCAGGCTCGTAGCGACTGTCGGTCCGACGCCGGGTATCTCTTCGAACTCCTCCACGGTCACGCCTCGAAGCTCCTTTGCCACGCGCCCGAACCAGCCTTTAGGCCCGCCCATCGGCTCAGCGTCTGCCGGCGGCCAACGGCCCGCAATCCAGCTCGACATGTCGACAGCGGTCTGGAAGCCGACCTGGGGGATGCCGAGGCCATGGATGATTCTGGCCAGTGGTCGCACCCGCGCGCGATCAATGGAGGC
>Ga0136618_10000328_pt1 | contig 15683 bp, 15 predicted proteins | sample AntDrymUQ3302106_2_FD_104805 | JGI IMG/M metagenome (GOLD analysis project Ga0136618, IMG submission 104805) | Polar desert sand microbial communities from Dry Valleys, Antarctica - metaG UQ330 (21.06) | ecosystem: Environmental > Terrestrial > Soil > Desert | place: Antarctica: Dry Valley... | reverse complement strand
CACGTCGTGAATCAAAGTTGATTTGCCCGAACCGGAAACGCCCGTGACGCAGACGAGCATATCGAGCGGAATTTCGACATCGACATTTTTGAGATTGTGTTCGCGTGCGCCGACGATTTCGAGCCGGCGTTTTTTATCAATTTCGCGCCGTTTGTTCGGCATTTTGATTTCCAAATCGCCGCGCAGATATTTCGCCGTCAGAGACATTCCGTCTTGAATCAGACTGAGAAAATCGCCTTCAAACACGAGGTTTCCGCCGAGTTCGCCCGCGTATAAACCGATGTCTAAAATGTGGTCGGCGGAGCGCATCATTTCTTCGTCGTGTTCGACAACCAAAACCGTGTTGCCGATGTCGCGCAGATTTTCCAGAATTTTGACCAGGCGCGCATTGTCGCGCGGATGCAGACCGATGCTCGGCTCGTCCAAAACATACAATGTGCCGACGAGCAAGGATCCGAGGTTTGTCGCTAATTGAATACGCTGCGCTTCACCGCCCGAAAGCGTCGAAGCCAGGCGGTCGAGCGACAAATAATCGAGTCCGACTTCAACCATAAACTTGATGCGGCGGCGAATTTCCAGAATTAGTTTTTCGGCGATTTTTTCACGTTCTTCGGAAAGTTCGAGCGAGTCGAAAAATTCCTGCGCTTTTTTGATGGAGAGCGCAACGATTTCGGGAAGGTTTTTGCCGTCGACTTTGACATCACGCGCTTCCTGCCGCAGCCGTCCGCCGTGACATTCGGGACACAGCGCGTAGCCGCGATACTTTGATAAAAAGACGCGGACGTGAAGTTTATATTTTTTCGTTTCCAGCCATTTGAAAAATCCGCGCACCCCGCGCCAACCGCTTGCGCCTTCAAAAATCGCTTTCTTTTGAAACTCCGATAAATCGGCAAACGGAACGTCGGTCGGGATTTCGCCATTTCGGGCAAAGCGCATCAATTCCTTGTTTGCCCAATCGTATTGCGGGCGAGTGAACGGGCTGATTGCGCCTTTTTCCAGAGACAAAAGCGGATTCGGCACAATCAAACTAAAATCAATGTCGACCGAGTTGCCGAAACCCTGACAAACCGGACACGCGCCGAACGGCGAATTGAAACTGAAAAGACGCGGTTCGGGTTCTTCGTAAATTGTGCCGTCGTATTTACAAATGAATTTTTCTGAAAAATTTAATGTTTGCGGATTTTCTCCGGCAGTCAAAATCACCGCCGCGCCGCTTTCACGAAAACAGGTTTCAAGCGAATCAATCAGACGCTGCCGGGTTTCCCTGTCGGCTTTCAAACGGTCAACCAGAACAAAGGTATCTTCAAAATCGCTGAACAAAAAATCTTCCGGTCTGTTTAGTTCAATTGTTTCGCCGCCGCGTAAAAGCCGCGAAAAACCGTGTCCGAGAAGGCTCATCAAAACCGCCGTCGTATTTTGCCTGGTCGCTTTCGGATTAAAAAAAGTCGTTACCGGAAACAGCACGAAAAACCGCGTTCCACTCGATAGTGTTTCTAAAATTTCGTCAGCGGAGGATTCAGGCGAATCCTTTTTGACTTCGCGCCCGCAAACGTGACAAAAGGTTTGCCCGATGCGCGCGAACAAAAGCCGCAGATAATCGTAAATTTCGGTTTGCGTGGCAACGGTCGAGCGCGGATTGCGCGTCGAATTCTTTTGACGAACGGCAATCGCGGGCGCGATACCGATGATTTCGTCAACGTCCGGTTTGTCCATTCGCTCCAGAAATTGTCTGGCATATGCCGACAGCGATTCAACATAACGGCGTTGACCTTCCGCGTAAATCGTGTCGAAGGCGAGCGAAGATTTTCCCGAACCCGAAACGCCCGTCACAACCGTTAGTTTGTTGATAGGAAGCGAGAAGGAAATGTTTTTGAGATTGTGAGTCCGCGCACCGCGCACTTCGATTGCGTCTGTTGCTTTTTTGGCTGCTTGCATAGATGAAAATTCAGTCGTGTTTGCAAAATTACATTTTAACAAATTGCGGCGCGGACGCAAAAGCGGGAATAAGTCTTCGGTGAAAATGGATATTAAACGTATAGACGAACAATATTTTTAGAGGAGTTTTTTATGAAATTATTTTTAGTAATCGGAATCTTGAGTATATTTTCGGCAGTTTTAGCTTGCAGTGTGCAAAACAGAACGGTTGCCGCCGACGTGCCGACGGTGTTGCCCGATGCTGTCGAGAAAAATAACGCGCCGAAGAAAAAACCGCCGGTTCTGGTCGAGCTTTTTACATCCGAAGGCTGTTCGAGCTGCCCGCCCGCCGACCGTGTTTTGATACGACTTAATGACGAACAGCCGAACAAGGACGCGGAGATTATCACGCTGGCTTTTCACGTTGATTATTGGGACAGGCTCGGCTGGAAAGACCGATTTTCCTCCAATCTCTACAGCGAGCGGCAGAACGGCTATGCGGACAGGTTTAAGCTCGACTCGATTTACACGCCGCAGATGGTCGTTGACGGGCAGAAGGAATTTGTCGGCAGCAATTTCGCTACGGCGCAGAGCGCGATTACCGAAGCCGCGAAAATTCAAAAAGGAGCCGTCGAACTTTCAAACGGCACGGACGCGAAAAACCCGAGTCTGAAAGTAAGAATTTCGGATTTGCCCGCTCACGAAAATTCGTATGTTTGGCTGGCAATTGCCGAAGATAATTTGCGGACAAACGTCAAACGCGGCGAAAACGGCGGCAAAATCTTGTCGCACGTTTCGGTCGTGCGCGAGATGAGGCTCATCGGAGACATCAATCCGACCGATAAAAGTTTTGAAACCGAAGCCGCGTTTCAGTTTCAGCCCGACTGGAACAGGAAAAATCTGAAGTTTGTGGTTTTCGTTCAAGGCAAAGATACGAAAAAAGTTTACGGCATAAACAAAAAAGCGTTGGGATAATTTTTTATCGAAGATTGTTTAAGCATCTAGCCCGCGACGCTGCGGTTGTAATTTTTGCCGATTGGTAAACTTAAACCGAGCGTTGCTTTTTGCGTAATCGGAAAAGAGAAATTGAAGGTTATCGAAACAAACAAAATTGGGTCGTGTAACAAAAAGAATGCTGTCCGGCAGAAGCCCGCGCGTGAGCAAGGGCGGATTATTTGTCCTTCAACCGTCTACGCCCTTGCTCACGCGCGGGCTTCTGTTTTCAAGCATCTTTTTTGATACATGACCCAAAATTGCAATTATTGATAAAACCTATTGAATAATAAAGCCCTGATGGTTGATAATATCTTGAGGAGTTTTATGAAGCATTTTTTTTTAATCGCAGTTTTTATAATTTTTGGTGTATTCGTCGTCGGCAATTTTCAGAACAGCACGACGGCTGCCGGTAACTTGCCGACACAGCCGAATATTTCCATTGAATCTCACAACACAAAAAACAAACAACCCGTTTTGATTGAGCTTTTCACGTCCGAAGACTGCCCGACTTGTCCGCCCGCCGACAGAAATTTGACTTTTTTAGACAAGGAACAGCCTTTTGCCGAAGCCGACATTATTGCGCTTTCGCTGCACGTTGATTACAGGAATGCGCTCGGCTCGAGCGATGAATTTTCATCGCCGATATTCAGCCGCCGTCAGGATATTTACAGACAGATTTTTCGCAACAGCTCGATTTATACGCCGCAAATGATTGTTGACGGTCAAACACAATTTGCCGGAACGGATTTGGCAAAAGCGCAGAAAGCGATTATCGAAAGTGCTAAAAAAGAAAAAGGAAAAATTGAACTTTCAACCGTCACGGATGCGAAAGGCAACATAACGCTCAAAGCGAAAATTTCAGATTTGCCGAAACACGAAGTTTCCACCGTTTTTCTAGCCGTCGCCGAAGATAATCTCGCATCAAATCGCAGCGAAAATCCGGCAGCAAAGCGTGTTTATACTTCAGTTGTGCGCGAGCTTAAATCGCTCGGATTTTTGACCGCCGAACAGAAGAGTTTTGAAGCCGAAACCTTTTTGCAGTTTCAGCCGAATTGGAAAATGGAAAATCTGAAATTCGTTGTTTTTGTTCAGGAAAACGGAAACCGAAAGGTATTGGGAATCGGCAAGCTAATCCTGCCAAAGTAAAAACAATCGGTAATTTAACAAACCGGCTTCACCAGCGAAAATCGTATTTACTGAAATTTTCGCGCCAATCTTCTTCCAAGTCCGATTTCAGAATCGGAATTTCCCCGTCAAAAATTATTTCCATCTCAAGCAAACGGCGCAGACGATAAGTTCTGCCGTTGGGCGAGCAAACAATCAGCGTCGCTTTTTCTTTGTAGAATTGCGAAACGACTGCCACGCGCCAATCTTTTTTTGTGCGAATGAGCAGACGCGCGCCGATTGGAAATTCGCCCAGGGTTTTCGGGTTATCGGTGAAGTTTTTCAAAGTAAAAAAAGTTTAGAGTTCAACTTTTCGTATAAAAGTTGAACTCTAAATATCGAAGGATAAATTGTTATCGAAGTCGAAAAATCAAAAATCAGATTAATCTTCAAACGGCAAATCGTATTGCTTCCCCTTTTGGTTGACGGCATACACGCGCAGACCGATGGAAATCATCAAAACGGAAATTCCAATCCAAACCAAAACCCAAAAGAGTGAAGGAACGCCTGTCGCATTTGCCATATTCAAAGCGTCGGTCTGCATCGGGCTGGAAAACGGCGACGAAGCATAAAAGACTGTTTTCAAATCGGACAGCGCGTTCAGAACGCACTGCACCGCCAGGAAACTCAATGAAAACTGCGCCGCGCGTGCGCTCGCATAACGCGCAATCGCCAGCAAGCCGACTGTTAAAAGCGTCCCTGAAAAAACGGTAAAAGCTAAACTTCCAAAACTGACATTTGCCGAAAATACATTCCAGAGCGGCGCGAACAAACCGAACAAAAGCGTCATCAATCCGACAAAAACCGCCGATGCCGTCAAAACGATTCGCGCCGAATAAGCACGCCGAATCGAAACGAGCAGCAAAACGCCGAAAGCCGTCGTGCCGAGATAACCCGCGCTCGATGTTATCAATTGTGAAAACGCATTTGTATATCTAAACGTCACCAAACCGCTCGTATCGGGCGAAACAGACATACTTTCAACCGAGCCGCCGGTCAGCAGTGCCGCCAAAACGTGACTTCCTTCGTGAACAAAGGTCACGAAAAGTCTAATCGGATAAACCAGATAATCGGCATACGGAATGAACCACAACGCAATGGTAATCACGGTTGCAATCAGAAGCAGGTAAATCTGCGGTTTCGCATCTTCGGCAACTTTGTATTTCATTTTTTTAAAAAACTCCTTTCAAATACTCTCGAATATCTTACGTTTTATTTTACGACATTGTTCTGTGAATAGTGAATAGTGAATAGTGAATAGTGAAAAATTATTGATTTTAGGTTTTTCGTTTTTCACTTTTCACTTTTAGTTTTTCACTAAATCCGATTTCCCGCCCGTTTTCGATTCAAGCTGGATTTCCGTGATTTGAATATCTTTCTGCACGGCTTTGCACATATCGTAAATCGTCAAAGCCGCGACTGAAACCGCCGTCAACGCTTCCATCTCAACGCCTGTCTGCGCACTCGTTTTGACCTCGGCTTCGAGATAAACGCCGTAATCTTTCGTCTCGGCTGAAACATTCGCTTTCGACAAATTTATTTGATGACACAGCGGAATCAGATTTGAAGTCTGTTTTGCCGCCATAATTCCGGCGATACGGGCAATTTCCAGCGGATTGCCCTTTGGATTTGTTTGATTCAGCAAAATTTCGAGCGTTTTCGTCGAGAGCAAAACTTTTGCCGACGCAACCGCGCGACGCGACGACGCACTCTTTTCGCTCACGTCAACCATTTTAATCTTGCCCGCTTCGTCAAAGTGTGAAAGTTTGTCCATAATAAATTCAAAACAACAAATGTTTTGATTATTCTATATGAAACCGAAAACATAATAAATTCTATCTACAAAGAAGAGAACTTCAACTTTTATGAATGTAACTTACGATGTCGCAGTCATCGGCGGCGGACACAACGGCTTGGTTTGCGCGTGCTATCTCGCCAAAGCGGGTTTAAAAGTGATTGTTTTAGAGCGTCGGCACATTGTCGGCGGCGCGGTTTGCACGCAGGACGATTTGATTGAAGGCTACAAAATCGATGTCGGTTCGTCGGCGCATATTATGATTCACCTCACGCCGGTCGTGAAGGATTTGGAACTCGAAAAATTCGGGCTTGTTTATATTGACTGCGACCCGTTCGCATTTGCGCCGATGCCGGACGGAAAAGGCGCGATTTATTTCTGGAAAGATGTTGATAAAACTTGCGAATCAATCGCTAAAGTTTCGCCGATTGATGCGGAGAATTATAAAAAATTCGTCATCGAATGGGAGAAATTAAACGAAGGAGTTTTCCAAGCATTCCTAAAACCGCCGACTTTGGTCAATCTGGGACGGCATATGGTTTTCGGCACAAAGTCGAAAAATCCCGCCGATATGGTTCGCAAATTGATGACCAGCTACGGCTCGCTCGTCAAAGAAACTTTCGTTCACGAAGGCTTGCGGGCGGCGATGGCGTGGCTCGCGGCGCAATCGGGTCCGCCTCCGTCGGCAATGGCAACCGGCGATTTTCTCGGCTGGCATTCGATGATTCACCGTTCGGGCGTGAAACGTCCGCGAGGCGGTTCGGGCGAACTCACGCAGGCGTTGGCGAAATGTTTGGAACATCACGGCGGGAAAGTTTTATTAAACGCGGAGGTTGAAAAAATCGAAGTTGAAAACAACCAAACTCGCGGAATAATTTTGCAAACCGGCGAGCGCATCGAAGCCACGCGCATCGTTTCAAACGCGCACGTTCACACGACATTTCTCAAACTCATCGGCGCGGAAAACCTGCCTGCGGGTCTTGCGACACGAATCCAAAATGTGCGAATCGGCAACGGCTTCGGAATGATTGTCCGCTGCGCCGTTTCCGAATTGCCCGATTACACCGCCGCGCCAAACGGCGGAAAATCTTCCGATTGTCATCACGGCTTGCAGCTTCTCTGCCCCTCTTTGGATTACTTAGAAAAATCCTACGCCGATTATCTGAACGGCATTCCGTCAAAAAATCCGTCCGCGCTGGCGATGACATTTTCATCAATTGACCCGACGCTCGCGCCCGCTGGCAAACACACGCTTTTCATTTGGGGACAATACTTTCCATATCAATTATCAAACGGCGAGCGTTGGGAAAACATCCAGGAACGCGAAGCCGACAAGTTAATTGACGTTGTAAATTCCTACGCGCCGAACGTAAAAAATTCAATCATCGAACGCTTCGTCCAATCGCCGCTCGATTTGGAACAGCGTCTCGGACTGCTGCGCGGCAACGTGATGCACGTCGAGATGGATTTCGACCAGATGTTTCTGTTTCGCCCGCTGCCGGAAATGTCCGCCTACAAAACGCCGATAAAAAATCTTTACTTAACGGGCGCGTCAACACATCCCGGCGGCGGCGTGTTTGCCGCGTCAGGTCATAATACGGCGCAGGTTGTTCTGAAAGATATAAAAGGTAAGTGGTTTTAATTAAACTATAGCGGTTGCGGTTTGAATATGCGGATTGCCCAGTACACTTTTTTATTCGGGCAAGTGATGCGAAAATAATCTTCCGCATCACTTGTCCGAGAAGGTTGATACTAGCGTCGTGAAATGCCGCTCGGATACGGAGTTTCAACTTTTTGTTTTTCTTCCGCTTCCTCTGTTGCTTTTTCGTCCTTTGTTTTCTTATCTTTCGCTTTCTTATTCGTTATGGCGGGCGCGTCGGCACAGCCACCGACATCCGCAGGTTGATCTATTACGGGTGGCTCATCGGGCGGGTCAGCGGCAGGAGAGGGCTGCGTCATTTTTGGAGCTTTTCCGTCTCCGGTTAAAAAAATATCTTCGGCGATTTTTAATCCGAGTGGAACGCCGCCGGTTTTTAAGCCGGTCGCGCTGAAATCGGGATTGTCGCCGGTGCCGGCAAAAGCGTCGAATATCCAGTGAACACCGAGATAAATCCGGCTGGTCGCATTTTCGATAATCATTTTTCCTAATCCTCCGCTTAAATGTGGCGTGGTCGTGTCAAAATTGAAATTTCGGACGTGGCGCGGGCGCACCGTTGCCAGATTGTCTTGATTCATTCCGTTTAATTCGTCGGAAACAAAACCGAGTCCGTCGAATAAATCGTCTTTCACCAGATTACCGTTTTTGATAATCGGCTTGCCGCCCGTAATCACGGGTGTGCCGCCTGCCTCAAAACCCTTTCCGTAAAATAAGCGCGTGATATGAAAAACCGCCGCTCCAAAGGTGGCGTGTCCCGAAGGATACGCGGGAAAATTCGGCGTGAAATTTTTCATCATCGTTCGGTTAGTGCTGGGCGCACCGAGCGGCAGCCAGAACGGGTCGGCATCGCCGTCAATATCATTAGCGGCATCTTGCGGATTTCTCGCCGCCGGACCAAACGATTTGTCATGTTCGCGGATGCCGACGACGGGTCGCCAAAAATCGTGACAGTATTTCTGTTCCCAAGCCAAGATTCCGGCATCGCCCATCGCGGCGTTGACAAAGGCGAACAAGCGGGCATTATTGCCTTCGGAGTTGCCTTGTTTCATCGCCACTTCACGAATGATTTGATTGTAAAGGCGCGGCGGCGTTCCCAGCCGGTTTGCGCCGTCATATGCCCAATAAACGCCGATGGTTGTTTGCTCGGCGTTTCGCTTGTTGCCGAAAAGACCGGCGCGTAGTGTCCCCATCAGTTCGGGTTTGATGCCTTTTGCCTGCACGTCTTTCAAAGCGGTTTTATATTTAGCGGCGGCACCGTTTCCGAAAGGCGGCGGATTAAGCCCGTATCGCTTGGAAACGGCAAAAACTTTTGATTGAAAACCGTAAAACGGCGCGAGAAAGCCTTGCCCGGGATTGTCGGGGTCAACGCGGTGTCTTCCGCGCTTGGGCGAAACCCGATACCCGCAGGCATCGTTGCCCGGGTCGTTCCGGCGATATTTCAGCAGAACTCTGGCGACTTTCACACCGAAATCAAAGTATGGGTCGGCTGTATTAAAACAACTTAACTGAGCGTCGAAATACTCTCTCTGAGCTTTGTAAAGGTCGGAAAGCGTTTTATGAGCCGCGCCCGCGACGGCATTTGCTACCGACGAGTTTGGTGGCGGCGGCGGCGGTATCGGTATTGTCGCCGCCGGTATTGCCGGCGCCGCCAGATAGCGCGGAAAACCCGCGGTGCCGGTAATCGCGGCGTAAGCATCATACATTGCCAAATGCACGATTGCTATCGCCCGCGAAGCAAGCACCGGACCGGTTTGCTCCATTTTAGCCGGGTCGCTATGACTAACGCGGTTGGCTTCGAGCGCGACCGCGTTCCAAAACAGGATAGAATCCATCATATATTTTGTCTCCTTGTAATTTAAATTTCGTTTGAAGACAAATATACTGCCTCAAAATTTAGCTGCTAATTTTTGTCTTCATTATTTAAAGCACTCTTTTTAACGAAAATATTACAAAAAAAATTGGATCTGGAAAAAATAAATAAATCAGGGATATAACGAATTTGATTAAGGTAACGTAAATATGAAGTGGATTTCGACCGGATTATTTCTTTTCTGACTGTTGCCGGAAATGTCCGTGTATAAAACGCCGATTAAAAATCTGTATTTAACGGGCGATTCGACGCATCCCGGCGGCGGCGTGTTTGCCGCATCAGGTCATAACACAGCACAGGTTGTTTTGAAGGATGTGAAGGGCAGTTGGTTTTAGATTGTTTGATTTAATCTTTGAGAATCAAACCGAAAGTATGTGCCAGTGCTTGTTCGACTGCTTCAATATTCGGCAAACTTCCAAGTTTTTTGTCTATAAACTTTTCGTGCAAAGTGGCGAGGTTGTCGGTTGCAATAATCGAATCGGAAAGCAGACCGCTTTGTTTTCCGTTAGGTGTGGAAATCTCAACTAAAACGCGGCTTGGATGCCCCTTTCTCGACAAATTGCTGGTAATCATCGCTACGATTATTTGCAGCAAATTAGTTTGCAGATTATCGGCTTGAACGATAATAACCGGACGTTTTTTAGCCGTTTGCAAATTTGAATCGGGAAACAATGCCAGAATCACATCGCCGCGTTTATAATTTGTCATACGCATCCATTTCGGGATTTTCCCAATCTTCCGCAAACGTGGCGAACGCGGCTCTCTGCGTCGAGGCTTCCGATTGGCTGATGCCGCGTTCCGCTAACTTAACTTTTCCCTTTTCACGAATAATCTTTTCCTCAATCGCCTCCAAAACAAATTCTTCTTTCGCTTGAGAAAAAGAATTTATCAAAAAGGCAATTTCATCAGGAATGTTCAGTTGAATTTTGGTCATAGTCTCACCTCATTTTCCCCATTTTACCATAATTTATGTATAGCGTTTGTCGCGTCGGGTCATAACACGGCGCAGGCTGTTTTGAAAGATATTAAAAGCAGTTGGTTTTAATATTAACAAAATTGCTTAATTTCCTTCTTTGAGCTATATTTACACTATCCTTTTCGCTAACAGAAGCAAGAAAGTGTTTTAGTTTTCGCACCTTCTTTTTTCTCATAATAGAAATCTAAAATTTATATCTTTAGGTGAAATATGAACAATTGTGTTTATTGCTCGACAAGTTTTGATGAAGATTGCCTCTATTGTCCTGAATGCTTAAATCAAATTAAGTGTAAAAATTGTAATACCTTATTAAAGGATAATGCTAAAGGATGTGTTAGATGTGGAATGCGTCTTGGAGAAGATTCTGACTTATCTAAGTCTTCTATCACTAATAATAACTCTGCAAATACATTGAATTTGAAAGAAACAAGAAACAGTCGTTCTGTAGAAGTAAAATTTACAGACCACGCTATTGAACAAATTAGTGATGCTTTAGGTCATATCTTAATTGACAGACTTGGAAACAAATCAACACAGTCTTATGGAAAATCTAATTCTGCAAACTTACTAACCGGAGCATCTGAAAACAATACTAACAATGAAGATGAATTTGTTGATGGTGAAATAGAAACCGAAAACAATTCTGATTCAGATAACGGAAAGGTTAATAGCGACCAACAAAAACTTCATCAAGTTTTTTACTACAAAGGCAATCAACTTGTCCTCGACAATTACAATCTTAAAGCCAAAACACAACTTGATGCGGCTCGTCGAGCAGTATTCTTATTTCTTTTTGCTCACGGACTCGAAGGACGGAAACTTGTATCGCGTGAAGATATTAACACTATGCTAAAAGATATTGGATTACTTGACCCAAATGTTTCTAACTGGATAAGCACTACACCAGATTTAGCTCAAGAGAATGACGGCGACAAACCAATGTTTCGACTCCGTATAAATGGACACAATGAAGCTGTGAAAATTTTAGGTGAAGTTTTAGACCCATATGTTAAAGAAGAATGGACAATAAGCGATAGAAGAAAGGCTAAAGGTAAAACAGCCACATCTGATTCTGAGACCTCAGAAAAAGCAAGCGGTAAATCATCTAAAAACGCTAGCAAGAAAAGCGAAAAAATTGATAATTGGGTATCTAAGTGGAATGGTTTGAAATTAGGGGTTGACGGTCATTCGATTGTAAAAGATGCTCGAATGGCAGATAGAGGAATTTTTGCTCTTTGGGCAATTCGGAAAGCTACTAACAACGAAGTTCAAATAGTTGGTGGAAGCAATCTTGTAGATTTTATTTACAAAGCATTTGTAGTTCAGGTTGATAGACGTAATTTGACTCGTGCATTAGAGGATAAAGGAAAAGGAAAGGTGCTTAGAGTTTCAGACGGCTATGAGTTGAATCCAACTGGTATGGCTCACGCTGAGCAACTGTCGAAACTACCAAATAGTTCTACCGCAAAATTGAAAACATAAAATAGATGAGCGCATTAACAGCACCTCAACTTATTGCCGAACTTTCTACAATTGTGGATTCTAGTTTTGCTAAATCTGCTGTTGAAGATTACGTGGATATGCAACAAAGGTTTCTTGCTGGCGATTGGAAACCAACTGAACTAAACGGCGGAAGACTTTGCGAAGCAATTGCCCGATGTGTTCATCAACTTGATACAGGTTCGATTACGCACAGCAAACTTCCTGGAAAAATTTGCGAAAGATTAGAAGATGAAACGGTTTCTCATAATCTAGCCGTAAAAGAACGTCATCATTTAGCTAAAGTTATAGGCGTTTTATACAAATTCCGTTCTGATAGAGGCGCGGTTCATATTTCACCTATTTATACCGCAAATGAAATGGATTCTGTATTAGTTTTGCATATTGGAAAATGGCTTTTCTCTGAATTATTACGTTTAGCTTGGAATAAAGATAGACAAGTAATTGCTGAAACAATTCAAAGGATTGTAAGACTTGAACATTCTTTAATTCACGAATTAGACGGAAAACCGCTTGTTCTTGCAACGAACATTTCGGCTAAAGAAGAAATTCTTTTACAGCTAAATCACGCAACCGGAAATTGTCTTAGCAAGAATACGATTCGTGACTTGGTTCATCAAAAACCTGCTAATGTTAGTGTCGCTATTTCAAGAATGATTAAAGATAAAGAAGTTCGAACTGCCGATAATGGCGATATAGCTTTAACACCTGTCGGGCAAAAAAGAGTTTTTGAAGAAATTATTCCAAAACTAAATCCTTACAAATAGATTTTCACCAATTCGTCTTCACAAAGGCTGAATCTTTCAATTTTGCATCGTCGGCAATCAATTCTAAAACTAATGATTATGCGGGTCGTCGCTTTGCAAGCCTTCGCTGTTTGCCGCCGTCAAAAGACGCGCGTCGGAGGCGAGGAAAATCAGCGCGGGAAGATTGGCGGATTGCAGTTGAGCGTTGGCGAGCAGAGCCGAAGCGAGTTGAATTGCGTCGCCCGCGCGAAGCGGATGAGTTTCGAGAAGCCTCTGCGCTTCGAGCAGAACTGTGTCGGTTAAATCCATCAATCTGTATTGGAATCGAGAAACTGCCGTAAAGTCTTTGGAAAATGTTGTGTAGTCTGCCGCTGAAATACTCGCTTCGCGTTTGCGGCGGTTGAGTCCGCTTAATACTTCGGCGATGCTTAGTTTTGATGCTATAACCTCGTTTCCGCTCGATTGGCTGAATTCTTGTTTTATCCAGGTGCTTCCCGTTTCAGGCACGTGGCGTTTGATTAACGCGCTGCTGTCTGCGTAATAGAATGCGCTCATCCGCGCGCCTCGCGGTCTTCGTCAATATAATCTCCCAGAGGTTTTTCGCCGGAAAAAAGTTTTCCCAATCGCTGCCTTTCTTCTTCGGATAGAATATCTTTTTCGGTAACGGGAAACTTGAGCGAGCTGGTTAATCCCGCTTCGCGCAAAACTCTGGAAACTTTATCTCGGTGCGTTTCTTCGTCGCTTGACGCTTCATCAGGAAGATTGATTTTGAGAATCTTTTTTTCGGGTAAGTTTAGCGGCTGCAAAGGACGCAGAATACCGTTTTCGTAAATTACTTCGATGTTTTGACTCATAATGCGCGATTTTAGCAGAATCTCGAAGTTTCACAAAAATATTTTCACCAAATTTATTTGAAAACTTATTACAAGTTAATCGGCATCAGAACAGTTAGATTTTATTATAAAGGCTGAAACACCTGATATGGATTTTAACTATATTGATGCGCTGCTCGTTTTCATAGTTTTGCTTAGCGTCTTTTTCGGCTGGCATCGCGGGTTTGTTTTGGGTTTGCTCGATTTGGTGCGCTGGGTTGGCAGTTTTCTGGCGGCTTTGTATTTTTATCAGCCGGTTTCGCGCGTGGTCGAACGGCTGACGGGTTGGGAATCGGTTTGGAATCAGCCGCTCGCTTTTATTTTGATTGTCGTTGTAATCGGTTTGCTGATTCAGATTGTCGGAAATTTTCTGCTCAGGCGTTTACCGCCGGATGGTCACAAGCGGCGCGTTAACCAATTGCTGGGAATATTACCGGGCTTTGTCAACGGTTTGATAACGGTGGCGTTTGTTTCGGCACTGCTTTTTTCCGTGCCGTTTTCGGACGGTTTTCACGAAAATTTGCGCGAGAGCCAACTGGCAAATCGCCTTGCGAATTATACGGATGAATTAGAAACCGCGCTCGCGCCGATTTTTGGTGAAGCCATTCAGCAAACGCTCAATCGCCGGATTCCGACTCAGCCGGAATCAAGCGAGATTGTTTCTTTGCCGTTTAAGGTTGAAAATACGCGCCCGCGTCCCGAACTCGAAACCGAGATGCTGAGGCTGGTTAATCAGGAACGCATTGCGAACGGGCTTGAACCGCTCGAAGCCGACCCGGAAATGGCGGAAGTTGCCCGCCGGCATTCGGCGGATATGTTCGCGCGCGGTTATTTTGCTCACAACACGCCGGAAAACAAAAGCCCGTTTGAGAGAATGCGCGAGTCGGAAGTTAAGTTTAGAACCGCCGGAGAAAATCTTGCGCTCGCTCCGACCGTGCCAATCGCGCACACCGGATTGATGAATTCGCCCGGACATCGCGCCAATATTCTCAAACCGCAATTCGGGCGCGTCGGCATCGGGATTTTGGACGGCGGCAGGCGCGGGCTGATGGTGACGCAAAACTTTCGTAATTAGTCGGTGTTTTTTGAAACTAAAGGGAGGTGTTTGGGAAACTAACGGCGGGGAACCGGTTGTTTTCCTTTCAGATGCTGTGTCGTGTGTTCCGTGACGGATGAAAAAGTATTGTTTGTTTCGGGCAGCAAAAGTTCATCCGTCTGCAGCCTGGCAACATCGAGTTCGCGCTGGCTTCGGGCGTCGAGCGAATTATCAGCCACGCTCTTCGGCGGAATCGTGAACAGCAAACCGTTGATAACGATTCCCAGTCCGATTAAAAAGGTAACCAGCCCCGCGCCAACCATAAACAAGGTTTGCGCTCCGTTCAACATAAGCAGAAAAAATGTCAATGCCGCGCCGATTCCGATGGAGGACATAACCACGCCGGCGCGTATTCGCCGCAAGCGTTTTTCGGCGGGAGATTCCAGAAACTTTTCGATTTCCGGCAGCACGTTTTCGGCAACTTTTTTTAATTCGGAAGCCGAGTTTATTTCCCGAATCTTCGAGGCAAAAGCCCGACCGATTTCGTCGCGTGCCGAAACCGCCGAAGCAGTAATGCTGTCGGGTCTTTCGACCGCCGAACGAACGACATTTAAGTTCGAGCCGCATGCCCGGCAAAATTGATTGGAATGGTTTTCTTGCAGCCCGCAGTTTGGACAAAACATAATTTTGAAAAATCTCCCCGCACTGACTTTTGATTTTGAATCAATTCGGAAAAATTATACGCTAAAAATTTCGTTTTAGTTCGGCGGTGCGAGTTGTTCGTTGAAACCGAAAGAAAATTACCACGGAAAAATCCGAATCGGCGAAGGTTTCGCAAAGTCTGTGACAGATACATATTCAACCGTTCGCCGCGACGTAAATTTTCGTTGCGGCAGTCGGCTCAAAAGTGATAGCGTATGAATTATGAAAAATCAGTTTCGCGTTTTGTTTTGCGCTCTTTTGTTGTCGCTGTCTGCGATTGAAACTCTCGGTCAGTGGACCAATCGTTATCCGAAATTAGCCAATGTCAGCCATCACGTTTATCTCGAAGGCTACAATTTGCCGACGATGAATCAAGGCGCGACCGACCCGGCGATTTCGCCCGACAACCGCACGATTGCGTTTGCCGCCCGCGGCTGGATTTGGCTGATGGATGT
>Ga0136618_10000324_pt1 | contig 15744 bp, 13 predicted proteins | sample AntDrymUQ3302106_2_FD_104805 | JGI IMG/M metagenome (GOLD analysis project Ga0136618, IMG submission 104805) | Polar desert sand microbial communities from Dry Valleys, Antarctica - metaG UQ330 (21.06) | ecosystem: Environmental > Terrestrial > Soil > Desert | place: Antarctica: Dry Valley... | reverse complement strand
GATCTGCTGTGCCGATGCCACACGACGGCTTAATGCAACAGTGCCCATTGGAGCCATTGCGCGGATGGCGTCGCGGCAACACCATCACCGCGCTGCGTTCACTGTTCCGTTTCGCCACGCGCCCGCGGATCGTGTTCACCAACCCCACCGCCCGGCTGGCCAACCGCTTGCGGTGACACCACGAACGCATGTCGCCGCCGCGCCAGCGTGTGCCGCAGGGGATCCCCCAGCGGGACGGGCCCAGAGCAGTGATCCAGGTGATCCGCCGCGATCATAGGTTGCGGTGACGCCGCTGCGATGGGCGATGCGTAGCGCGAGGATCACGAGCTCGGCGTCCTTGATGGTGTAGGTCACCCGGTGGTCGCCGACCCGGACCCGCCACAGATCCGGGTAGCCGACGAGCGGGCGAGCACCGTCGGGCCCGACTCACCTCACCGGCCGGAATGGCCGCCGTGCGGCCGGCGTCGAGGTCAGCCTGCCGTTCCGCGGCGATGCGGCCGTCCTCGGCATCGACCATCGCCTCCTATCGCTCGACCAACTCAGCAGGCACCGCCAACGGGGGGATCAGCTGACCGCCACTGGGGAGGATCCCGCGTCCGCCGACACCGCCCTGGCCCGCTGCTCCGCGGTGAACCTACAAACGCCACGCGGAGGGCGTGGTGCCGGTTACGGCGCGGAAGCGGTGGGCGAAGTAGAACTGGCTACTGAAGCCGGTGGCCTCGGCGATGGCGCCGACGGTGAGTGTGGTCGACTCCAGCAGGGCTTGGGCGCGTTCGATCCGGCGGAGCTCGACGAACCGTGCGGGCGGCACGCCGAGCTGCTCGGTGAACAGGTGGGCCAGCCTCGAGGGAGACAGCTGCACCTCGGCCGCGAGGACGTCGACTCCGAGCGGACGGTCCAGATGCGAGGAGACGAACAGCACCACCTCGTGCACGCGCTCGTCCAAACGTGAGGGAAGCGGGTTCGCGACGTCGAGCCACAGCAGAGCCCGCTCCAGCGAGTTCATGGCGAACTCGCGATGGTGGGCGGAGCCGCTATTCGCCGAGCTCACCATCTCCAGCAGCGCGGACTCGACCCGAGCGCGCTGCCTTGGCGCCGGGGCAAGCAGCCGGACGACGCCGGGCACCAGCACGGGCCAAGCCAGCAGGTCCTGCCAGCGCCGCGGCGGTCGGAAGTGTGCCCAGACTATTTCCCACGGCCCGTCCTCGTCGGCGCACTCGAAGTCCTGCGCCGCCCCCGCCGACCAGATCACAGTGTGCCCGGCGCGAAGGACATGCTCGGGACCCTCGCTCACCCGCACGACAGCCGAACCGGACAGGGTGTGGACCAAGAGGGGCACCGGCGTGCCGAGCGGGCGCCAGCACCGGTTCCCACGCCGACTCTCGTGACCCGCTAAGAGGTCCAGGTTGCTGGGGTACGGCGTCTGGGTCGGCACAGCGATCATCATGCAGCAGGATTTAGCAAAGTCCCGACAGGACGTCGCATGGGCTCTTCGGCGACCAGATGCCACCGTAGATGTAGCCGAAACAGCCAGAGGAGAACACCATGCGCACCGGCTTCACCCAACAAGAGATTGCCGAATACCGCACGCACGGCTTCCTTTCTGTCCCGGACTTCCTTTCCCGAGAGGAGCTCGCGGGGTGGCGCGAGGTTGTCGATTCTGCGGTCTCCGCGAACCATCGAGAGTTGACAGGCCGCAACAGCGAGAAGGCGTTCACCCAGCGAATGCACCTACGCCGCACGGACCCCGCGCTGGCAGGCCTGGTCGACGATCCGCGGATCGGGAACCTGGTGGCAGACCTGGAGGGGGTAGCCGCCGTACGTCTCTACCTCGACCAGGCTCTGGTCAAGGAGCCGTACGGCTCGCCGACGCAGTACCACCTCGACATTCCCTGGTGGGCCTTCAGCTCCGAGCACGCCTGCACCGTCTGGGTTGCCCTTGACGACGCCACCCTCGAGAACGGCTGCTTGTACTTCGTCCCGGGCAGCCAGAAGCTGAGGCTGAACGCGCTGGGCGACCTCGGTCCGGACCTCGGGGCTCTCTTCAAGGCTCATCCGGAGGCGGCGACAGCGGCCACACCCAGCCCGCTGCCCGCGGGCGGCTGCTCCTTTCACAACGGCCATACCATCCACGGCGCCGGGGCGAACATGACGCCGGGTCGACGTCGGGCGATGACCATCGCGTTCATGCCCGCCGGTGTTGCCTACAACGGTCGCCGCGACGCCGGTGTCCTCGGCGAGGAGTACCTCGACAGCTTGCTGGAAGGTGACCCCCTGGACAACGACGAGCTGAACCCGCTGGTCTTCGCGCGCTCCTGACCCGCGCACGAGTGGGCTCGCGCGTGGATCGGGAAGACCGGCCAGCAGGGCGGTCCCGAGGCCGCCAGCCACCCCGACCCCAGGTAGCTAGGCCACCGAGTGGCCAGTGTCGGCGAGCACCCTCACGCGGGCGACCTGTTGACGGAGTCGAGGTCGACGAAGGCGCTTGCGCACTGAGCCCGTCAGTCTGGGCGGACCCAGGCCGCCTGCCAAGGTCCCAGGACCAGCGGGTCGACCCGGTGACCTGTCAGCACGTCGGTCCCGGACACCTCGGTCAAGGTCACCCGATGGGAGGTCACGTTGGTGACGCAGCGCAACTCGTCATCGGTGCCTTCCCCGCGCCGGACCGCGAAGACTCGGTCGTCGAGCCACTCGATCCGTTGAGTGCCGAACGGCGTGAACGCCTCGTGCCGCCGACGTACGTCGAGCAGGTGGCGCAGCCGGTCAAAGACGGTGCGGCGTCGCGGGTCGTCGCGCAGCTCGGTGACCAGCCGGTCCGCCTCGAGTACGGCGCGGTTGATCCGCCGGTTGATCCGGCTGCTGACCATGCCCTGCAGGTCCGGTGGTGAGCCGAACAACGAGTGGTAGTAGACGGCCGGGACGCCGAGGAACGCGAAGAGGATGCTGTGTGCGGCCACGGCCTTGGCTGCCAGCACCGCGGGGTCCCGTGCTTCGTCGAGGGTGCACAGCGCGTCGAGGTAGGACAGGTTCAGCTCGTAGACGGTCCGCGAGCCGTCCGGGCGGCTGGCCCACGAGACCCGGCCGCCGTGGGCGCGGGTCCGCTCGACCAGTGTCTCGCGCTCGTGGTCGTCGAGGATTCCCTCGGTGGCGCGCAGCCCGACGCCGTCGTGGCTGGCTAGGAAGTTGAACCAGGTCGCGGTGTCGCTGACCGGCCCGACGCCGGTGGCCCACTCGCTCAGTCGCGCTGTCGACTCGGCCACGAAGGAGTGCAGCACGAGCGGTGGCAGGGCGAACTGGTAGACGAGGTGCGCCTCGTCGTGGCCGTCGCCGAAGTAGGAGATGTTCTCGTGGTGCGGGACGTTGGTCTCCGTGAGCAGTCGTGCGCCCGGCGCGACGTGGTCCACGAGGACTCGCCAGAGCTTGATCACTGCGTGAGTCTGGGGCAGGTGGACGCACGACGTCCCGGACTGCTTCCAGAGAAAGCCGATGGCGTCCAGCCGCACCGCGGACGCGCCGCGTGTCAGGTAGCCGAGCAGGACGTCGCTCAGCTCGAGCAGCGTTTGCGGGTGGCGTATGTCGACGTCGGCCTGGTCCTCGCCGAAGGTCGTCCAGGCCCACGCCTTGGTGCCGTCTGGGCGGGGGAAGGGGTGGTACAACGCGGTGGTGCGCGGCCTGACGACGTGGGAGTCGTCGAAGCCGGGCTCCCGTTCGAGGTAGAAGCCGTCGTAGCGCGGGTCGTGGGCCAGCCAGCCGGTGAACCACGGGCTGCTGGTCGAGGTGTGGTTGGCGACGAAGTCGAACATCAGCGCGCGGTCCTCGGCCAGCTCGGCCACGTCGGCCCAGCTGCCCAGGGCCGCGTTGACCGCGCGGTGGTTGACGACCGCGAAGCCGTCGTCGGAGGTCCACGGGAACATCGGAAGCAGGTGCACGTCGCTGACGACGTCGCCCACGTGGTCGCGCAGGAAGCTCGCCAATGTGTGCAGCGGCGTCTCACCGTGGCGGCGGATACTGTCGCCGTACGTGATGAGGCAGGCTGTGCGCTGGGTGGGCGGCGCGATGGTGCGACCCGCGAGCAGCCCGGCGTACCGCTCGGCCAGAGCGACGAGATCACTGCCAACCCTGGCCTGCTGGTCGGGGTAGAGCAGCGCGACGTGGGGTGCTATGCGCCCGGCCAGACCCTCGCCGCTCAAACCGGGTCCATCAGGGTCAGCTGCGCGGCCTGCGCCACCACTGGGCCGGGAAGCGGCCTGGCGGTGCCGCCGTCGGCCAGCAGCCGACGGACGGCGTCCAGCCCCCAGTCGTCGAGTTCAGCGACGCGGTCGGAGAAGGACCGTAGCCCCCCGAACGTCTGCGCGGCTTCGGCCCACCGCTCGCGCTGGGAGTACGACGGGCGCGCGACTACACAGTCGGGGTCGTTGACCCACAGCCGTCCCTGTTGCCAGGCACGAGCCGCCAGTGGCCGCAGTCCGCGCAGGCCGGTTGAACCGTCCTGGCCGCCCTCGTGGAAGGTGTCGGGGGAGACCCGCATGCTGTCCACGAGCCCAACGCTGGGGAGCAGTGGCGCCCCGCAGCCGACTAGGGCCACGGCCGGCCCGACCACCTCCCGCACCAGTGCCAGTCCGGAACGGTAGGCGGCCACCGGGTCGGAGCCGTCGTACCGGGCGCCGGGTGTTGCGCCGCCGTAGAGGAAGTCGAGTTTGAGGTAGTCGACACCGAGCCTGACCACGCGTTGCAGGGCGGCGGTGAGCAGATCGCGGACGCCGGGGTGGGTGAGGTCGAGGCCGACCAGGCCCTGGCCCCAGTTGCGCCCGGCCGGTCCGACCAGCCAGTCGGCATGCTCGGTGGCCAGCGTGGTCCGCTCCCCGACGAGGAACGGCGCCAGCCAGATCCCGGCTCGCCGGCCCGAACCCCGGATCTTGTCGATCAGCGCGGGCAGGTCACCGAACCGCGGGGACGGCACGAGCCCCTCGCCGAGCCCGCCGGTCCAGCCGTCGTCGATCTGCACCACGTCGACGGACAGGTCGTAGGTGTCGAAGGCGCGGAGGTTCTCGGCGACGTGGGCAGCGGTCACCTCCTCGAAGTAGCGGTACCAGGAGCACCAGACCGTGGGTGGCGCCGCCAGCCGCGTGACGCCGACCTCGTCGCCGTACGCCGCCAATGCGGCCTGGCCGCCGTCGGCGTGGTCTGTGGTCGCGACCGGTCCGGTGCTGCGCACGACTACGCGGTCGCCGGCCAGCGCGGCGTGCAATGTGGGCACCGAGGTCAGGTCGGTGGTGCCGTAGCGGCGGGCCGGTTCGCCGGTGCCGGGGTCGATGACGAGCAGCCCTTCGCCCTGGAGTCCGTGCTCGGCGACCGGGGTGCCGGGGCGGAACGTCATCAGGTGCTGCCACTCCTCCTGCGGCCGCAGACCGGTCGCAGTGACCGGGTACCAGGTGGCCGGGCTCCAGCTCTGCCAGCCCTCGGCGTAGACCCGGGCGGTCGCGGGGTCGACCGGAACCTCATCGACGACCTCGGACGGGTGGTTCACGGTGCCATCTCGACCGGGATGCCGCCGCGATCGGCGGAGTCGCGGGCAGCCAGGACGACACGGATGGAGCGGACCGCGTCAGCCGCGGAGTTCTCGGGCTCGCGGTCCTCGTCGACGGCGCACATCAGTTCGCCCATCGCAGCCGCGAAGCCGTCGACGAACCACGCGCCGCGCAGCGGTACGTCGGTGCGCCGGGTGCCGTGGTCGACCTCGAGCCGGTCGGAGTCGAGCAGCACGCTGCCGCGTGCCGTGCCACTGGTCCCGTGCACCCAGAACGGGCAGCCGGGCTCCGCCGCGACGTTGCTGCCAGTGATGCGCACGGTCGCGGTGGCGCCAACGGCGGTGGCCATCGACAGTGTGGCCGACCAGGGGTTGCGTGCCTCATCGGGCTGGCCGGGTACCCGGCTGTCGACCGCCTGCACGGAGACGACAGGCCCGGCGCCACCGTCGGCGAGCCAGGTGCGGCTGATGTCGACCCAGTGGAGGAGGTAGTCGGTGAGCAGCATGTGCGGCGTGTCGTCGAATGGCGTCCCGGCCAGCGGCGGCAATGCCTTGTCGTGCAGGTGGGTCACGCCGACGACCGATCCGATCGCGCCTTCGCGGATGAGCAAGGTGGTGGCCCGCCATGCAGGAGCCCACCGGCCGTTGTGGTTGACCGCGACCCGGATTCCGGCTTCCGCCGCACGGGCGAGAACTGCGGGCAGCCGGTCCAGGTCGTCCTCGGCCAGCGTGAGCGGCTTCTGGGCCAGGACATGCTTGCCGGCCCCGACCGCGGCCTCGATCCAGGCCAGCCGCCCCTCAGGGCGGGTGGCGAGGTCGACGTAGCGCACCCTCGGGTCGGCGAGCAACTCCTCCGCGCTGGTGTAGACCCGATCCACGGACGGGTGGCGGTCGCGCACCCTCGCCGTGGTCACTGGCGACCGACTCCACACGCCGACGACGCCGACGCCATACTGCTCGTAGGCCGGCAGATGCGCCGACTGGGCGATTGCGCCTGCGCCCAGGATCGCCACACCGCTCCGGTCGGCCGGGAACCGGGGCGCCGTGTCCGGTGTCACACGGACTCCGGCGCTGCGGGAAAGCGGAGCACCGCCTGGAGAATCGCCGGGTCGCCGCGGTCGAGCCGCTCGAAGACGGCCGCGACGTCGGCGGCCTCGATCACGTCGGTCACCAGCGCCCTGACGTCGACGCGGCCACGGCGAACCTGCTCCATGAAGGTGCTGACCAGGCGCGGCTGGTCCCAGCGCGGGCCGAGCGAGAGCGGGGTGCCGGAGATCTGGCTGGCCACGATCCGAACGCGGTTGTGGGTGAACTCCTCGCCGAGCCGTAGGTGCGCAGCGCCCCCCTGGTAGAAGCCGGAGGCGACGACGGTCCCGTCGACGACCACCGATCGGACGGCCTCATGCAGCGCGCGGTCGTTGCCGCTCATCTCGATGGCCACGTCCACGCCGTTGCCGCCTGACCAGGCCCGGATCACCGGCCCGGCGCCGCCGGCCACGTCGGCGAGCACGACTTCCTCCGCACCCATCGCGCGGGCCGCGTCGAGTCGAAGGGGTACCGTGTCGACGGCCACGACCTGCGCCCCGCTGAGGGTGGCGAGCCTGGTCGCGAGCAGTCCGATCACTCCCTGTCCGAACACCGCCACCCGGTCACCGAATCGCATCTCGGCGGCCAACACGCCGTTCAGTGCCACCGACCCGACTCGAGCGAAGGTCCCGGACAGCGCGTCCTCGGCGGACCACACGCGGTCCCGGATCGCCGCGGCCGGTACTACCGCGTCGCTGCGGTGCCCCCAGACCCCATGCACCACCTCGCCGGCCGAGGGCGCATCCACATCGTCGGCGACAGCCACGACCTCGCCGACCTCGGAGTAGCCCCAGCCGGTGACCGGGTAAGCGAACGTCGGGTTGCCATCGACGAACAAGCGCCGCTCAGGGTCCCAGCAGCGGTTGAGGTACGGGTTGGTACCACGGTAGGCCGTGAGCTCGGTGCCAGCCGATATCCCGGAGTACCAGGTGCGCAGCCGCACTGACCCAGGACCGAGTGGCTCCGCTTCGACCGGGATCAGCGCCACCTGACGGGGCGCAATGAACGAGACGACCTCCGGCACGGGTTCTCCTCTTGAGTTGTCGAATCGATTGGCTCTCGTCAGCCTTTCTCGGCGCCCGCGGTCAGGCCGCCGGCCAGCCACCGCTCGCTAAGGAAGAACAGCACGATGATCGGGAGGGTGAGGATCACCGAGCCGGCCATCAGCACGGTGGTGGGCACTTCGACGCTCCCGGCAAGCTGGGACAGGCCGAGTGAGACGGTCCAGTTGTCCCGCCGCTCGACCAGGAACAGCAGGGCGAAGAGGAACTCGTTCCAGGCGATCATGAACACGAAGAGGGCGTTCGACGCGATCGCTGGCATCGCCAGCGGGAGAATGACGTGCCGCATCGCCTGGAGCCTGCTGGCGCCGTCGATGAACGCTGCCTCCTCCAGGCTGGCCGGGATCGTGTCGAAGTAGTTGCGCAGCATGTAGATCGAAACCGCCGCCACCTGCGCGACGTACACGATCAACAGGCCGATCAGCGTGCCGCGCTGCTGGATGCGGGTGAAGAACACGAACAGCGGGATGGCCAGCAGGATCGAAGGAAAGAAGTAGACGCCGAGGAAGACGGCGCTGATCTGACGCCGCCCGAAGAAGTCCAGCCGGCTCACGGCGTACGCCCCGGGGATCGCCACCAGGAGGCTGAGCACGACCGTGCCCATCGCCACGATGAAGCTGTTCTTGATGAAGGTCAGGAAGCCCTGCCCCCCTTCGGCCTGCGACGTGAGCACGTCGCGGTAGGTGCCGAGGTCGATCTCGCCCGGGCTGGGCCACAGCGCGCCCGGATCCTGGAGCAGCGACTCCAACGGCCGGAAGGACAGCAGCACCATGTAGTAGAAGGGGAACAGGGTGATCAGCAGTAGGAAGCCGATGACCAGCGGACGGAGCGAAGCGAAGATCCGGCGTTCGACGGCGTCACGCGACAAGGTGCTGGCGCTCATCAGACCTCCTTCGAGCGGCCGAACAGCTTGAGGTAGATCGTGACTAGGACAGCGAGGATCGCCGCCAGCACCAGCCCCTGGGCTGCGGCGGCGCCGATGTCACCACGGTTGATGAGGTAGTCGTAGACCCGGATCGCGACCACCTGCGTGCCGGCCCCGCCGCCCGTCAGCAGGTATATGTCGTCGAAGTTGTTGAAGGTCCAGATGAACCGCAGCACCGTCAGCACCGCGATGGTCGGGAGCAACTGGGGCAGCACGATGTGGCGGAACCGCTGGGTCGGCGAGGCGCCGTCGACGGTGGCGGCCTCCTCCAACGTTTCCGGGATCGCCTGCAGGCGGGCCGTGAGGAAGAGGAAGGCGAACGGGAAGGAACGCCACCCCTCGAAGAGCACCACCGTCAGCAGCGACTGGCTCACGTGCAGGTCGAAGCCGAACGGCGAGACCGACTCGGCCGAGCTGAGGAACGCGATCGGCTCGTCCCAGCCGAGCAGCGTGGTGCCGTAGTGGTTCACAACGCCGAACTGCGGGTTGAGCATCGTGGTCCACACGAAGGTGGCTGCGACCACCGGGGCGACGTATGGCAGCAGCATGCAGGCCCGGACCAGGCCACGGCCACGGAACGGGCTGCGCAGCGCCATCGCCGCAACCAGGCCCAGCCCGATCGCACAGGCCGTGCCGGCGACCGAGTAGACGAGCGTGGTGACCAGCGCATCCACGAACCCCGGCGAGGTGAGAACGGCCACGAAGTTGTCCAGGCTGTAGTCGCCGAAGATCCCGGTCCGCCGCAGGTTGAGCAGTCGCACCTGCTGAAATGCCAGTGAGACGGTCCACAGGATCGGCAGAACCACCATCGTGAAGACGATGACCACGGTGGGGGAGATCAGCAGGAAGCCGGCGCGGCGGTCCTCCCGGGAGCGGGCCGACCGACCCCGGCGGGGGCGGCGGTCGCGCTGCACCGGAATCGGTGCCTCTTCGACCGTCGCCCCTGCGGGGGCGATGGGTCCGCTGATCGTCACTGCGCCGCGCGGATTGCCTCCGCGGCCTGCTGGGCGGCCTCCTCGGCCGAGGTGCCGCTGGACACCAGGTTGACGGCGTTGGCCACCGGCTGCTCGCCCTGGATCGCGCCGAGCAGCTCGCCTTGCCCCTGCGGGATCGCCCACCGGCTGAGCGTCTCGGTACCCGAGGTCAGCGCGTCGATCACGTCCTGACCGTAGAACTGCGACAGTGGGGCCTTGCTGTCCACACCCACGTCCATCGAGGCCCACGCGTCGGCGTACTCCGTCGAGTCGGCGCTGGGGCCGGCCCGGACCGGGATCTTGCCCTCGGGGGCGATCGCGATCCACGGCTCGTAGCCGTCGTTCATCATGTACTCGATGAACTCCTTGGCCGGGGCGGTGGCTGCCTCGACCGGGATCGTCCATGACGTGATCTCACCGAAGGTGGCCGGTTCCGAGCCGGACGGGCCTTGGATAGAGGTGACGACGCCGCTGTTGTTGGCCAGGAATGCCGGGTCGTTCTGGCACTCCGGGCAGGTCGGCAGCGCATCGTCGCGGAGCCCGGCCATCTCGTCGAGGATGAAGCTCGACCAGATGATCATTGCGGCCTGACCGGCGAAGTACGACGCCCGGGTGGTGTCCACGTCCTGGGCGCCGGTGACCGAGTAGTTCTGCTGGAGCTGCCCGTAGAAGTCCAGCGCCTCGACGCACTCGTTACTGTCGAAGGTCACCTCGCCCTCGTCGTCGACCATCTGGCAGTTGTTGCCCAGGCCGATCTCCTCGAAGGTCTGCGCAGTAAAGGCGTCACCGGCGACGTTGGCGCCTACGAACCCGGCCACATCACCACTGTCCAGCGCCTCGGCAGCGGCCAGTATGTCGTCGTACGTCGTGGGCGCGGCCAGCCCGGCGGCGTCGAAGAGATCCTTGCGGTAGACCAGCAATTGCACCCACGACTCGCTGGGGATGCCCAGCTGGTCCTCGCCGTCCGTCGTCAGCTCCAGCGCGCTGCCACTGAACGTTCCCGCGTCGAGGGAGTCGAGGACTGCACGGACCGCCTCGGTATCGACCAGCTCATTGGTGGACAGCGTGCGCAGCTGACCCAGCGGCACGCCACCGATCACGTCGGGCAGGTCGCCGGCCGCCGCGTTCGAGGTGAGGATCTGGTTGAACTGGTCCTCGGCCACCGGCACCAGCTCGACCTGGATCCCGCTCTGCTCTGTGAACGAGTCGACGATCGCCTGCGTGGCGGCCACCCGATCGGGCAGGTCCTCCTCGATCCAGACGGTGATCGACTCATCGTTGCTGCCGCCGGCTTCGTCATCGGAGCCGCAGGCGGTGAGCGATGCGGCCACGATGGCCGCGGCGGCCATGAGGGTGGCAGTCCGAGAACTGCGCGTGCGAACGACAGACATGTGGCCTCCGTAGGGAGATCGCAACTTTTGTCAGCACTCTGGACCTATGCGGTATAGCTGTCAATCATTAGATTCATATTTGTATGCTGATGGGCAGGCACCCGCGGGCCGCGGGCCAAGGGCGTGGTTGACGCCCGTTCACCACGGTGCGAGGGGTGTGGCGTGCCGACAGGACCAGGGGACATCCTGGAGTTGATCCGGCACGGCCGGGCCACCACTCGCGGCGACGTGCTGGAGGCCACTGGCCTGTCCCGGATGACGGTCTCCCAACGTCTCGACGCGCTGCTCGCGGCCGGGATGATCGTCGAGGGCGGCACCACAGAACCGACAGGTGGCAGGCGGCGTATGCGGCTCGCCTTCAACACGTCCCAATCGAGCGTGCTGGTCGCGGCGGTGGACACCACCCACACCCGAATCGCCATCACCGACCTGGGCGGCGTCGTGCTGGGCGATGACCAGGTCGACGTCACCGTCGACTCGGGTCCCTCGGAGGTGCTAGACCGCATCACCACCGCGATGTCCGCGCTGATGGACAAGCACGACGTGACACCCGAGGCACTGTGCGGCGTGGGACTCAGCGTCCCCGGTCCGGTTGACCCCGAGTCCGGCCGGCCCAGCCAACCTCCCATGCTCCCCGGCTGGGATGCGTACCCGATAGCCCAACACCTGCAGGCAATGCTGCCGGGTGTGCCCGTGCTCACGGCCAACGACGCCGACGGAGCGGCCCTGGGCGAGTACGCCGCACGGCCCACCGGCAGCGGGTCCCTGTGCCTGGTGAAGGTGTCGACCGGCATCGGCACCGGCATCGTCATTGACGGCCGCCTTTACAGCGGCTCCGACGGTGGCGCCGGCGACATCGGGCACGTTCAGGTCTCGGCCGGCTCCGAGGCCACCTGTCAGTGCGGACGGCACGGGTGTCTCGCCGCCGTGGCGAGCGGGCGCGCCGTCGCGGCCCAACTGACTGCCCTGGGCCTTCCAGCGCCCTCAGGTCGGGCAGTTCGAGACCTGCTTCGGGCGGGCAACGCCGACGCCGCCCGGCTGACCCAGGAAGCGGGTCGTCGGATCGGCGAGGTGATGGCCACCGTGGTGTGCCTGCTCAACCCCGAGGTGGTGCTCATCGGCGGAGCGTTGGCCTCGGCGCCGCTGCTGGCCGGGATCCGCGAGACCTTGTACCGGCTCGCGTTGCCCCGAGCGACCCGGCACATGGCGCTGGAACTCGGCGCGCTCGGCGAGGACGCCGCCGTCATGGGGCTGACCCGACTCGTGGTCGACAGCTCGTTCACGCCGCAGGCCGTCAACGAGAGGCTTCGAACCTGACCTCGCATCGCCGAGATCGCCCCAACAAGCTGGCGATACCTGCTCCTCGCGTCGCGTCGCGTCGCGGTGCACGGCGCCTGAGGCCAGACCGGTCGCCCAGGCTCGTGTGCAGCCGAGCATTGGCGACCCAGGCGGTCCTGCTTTCAATGTCGCGATCCCGTGGTAGGGAGGGATGAGCGGAACTTGCGGGGACTCGCCCCGGTGCAGGGGGACAGCCCGGACAGCTGTCGGAGCGCTTGCGGAACCCGTCGCAGGAGAAAGACAGCTGCTCGGCGATGGTCGGGCAGGGGGAACTCGCGCGTCAGGTCCGCCTCGAGCATCGCCGTCGCTCGAGCCAGCCACTGGTCGTCCTCGGGGCGAGGGCGGGCGTGGTCGCCAGCTCGGTCAGCCGGGAGTTGCGCCGCAACCTTGATCCGGGCAGCGGGCAGTACCGGCCGGTGGCCGTCGAACTGAACTATCGGCCACGCAAGACGCTCGGCTGGGTCAGCCCAGCTGAGCTGCTCGAGGAGCTCCGGCACGCGGGCGCGACTGACGCGGCCGGGGCCGCTGCGAGGATGAACCCATGGCGGATATCCGGCGACGCAGCCCAGAACCGTTCCCAGCCATGCCCACCGTCGAGCACAAGCCCGGGCTGGTCAAGGAGATGCTCCGCGAGCTGGCACCGCTGCGGGCCGAGGAAGGCATCGACGTCGACAACATCGACGGCCCCGACCTGGACACCCTGCAGCGCGCGCTCAACCGCGCGGTGGAGCGCCGCAACATGGAACTGTTCAGCCCTGTTGGCGATACCCGCGACATCGCGATCGCCAGGCTGCGGCTGGTCGTGCAGGCCATCCTCGACGGCGAGACCGCCCTGGCCGGTGTGTTACTCGACCAAGTCAGCCCGAGTCGCCGGACAACTCGGTTGCCACCGTCTCCAGCTGCATCGGTATCGCCAACGGACTGCTCGATGACTGGCTCTCCGGGCAAGCCCTTAACACCCCCATCGACCTCGGCTCACGCACGTCACTGCCCGCAGGGCACTGGACAGGCGAACGCGCCGCGACCGCCATCCTCGTGCCCGCGCGGTAGGGCAAGGCTTTCTGCTCACTGGACAAACTGCTCACCCGTCAAGGCGGCCCGCAAGTGCTAGCCGGCTCCACACTCACCCTCGCGGCGGCGATCGACGCCTGGACCAAGCGAGGTGACACACCCCGCGCCGAGCTGATCCAGAACGCCATCCGCTGACCGGACCACTACGGTCACCAACCGTCAACAGTCGCTCGTGTTGCCACGATCGCTAGAACCCGCCCCGTCACCCCGGGGCCAAGTCAGGTTGACACGGCCAAGACGGGGTGTAGCAATCCGTGCGCGGTCTGGCTCTTGGCCCTATGAGGCGAGGTAACGCTCGATCGCTTCGCGAGCTAATTCGGACACGCTCCGATGCTCGGCGTCGGCGCGCGCCCTCAGGCCGTCACGCAGTCGCTCCGGCACTGTGAGCCGGAGCTGCGGCGACCGCTGGCCGGGAGCGGTGAGCGACGGGCGACCGCGAGATGAAGTCCGCAGCACCTGCTCGGCGAGTTCGCGGGCGGCGGCCTCGGTCAGTCGGGTGCCGTTGGCGAGGCGGACGTTCTCGACGTCCAGATCGATGCTGCCGCCGTCGGTGACATCGACGTCCTTGATTCGAATCGTCTTGTTGGCCATCTTCATCTCCTCAGGGCCGTGGGCATGACGTGTATGACCAGGTAGAGATCGGGCAGCACTGCTGCGACGATCTCCAGTTCGACGCCCCGGTCGTCCGTCCCGATCCACAGCAACGCGGCACTACCAGCGTTCGTCGCCGACGCGGTCGGCTCAACCGTCGACATCACGTGTCGGCGGGTGCTCGACCGATGCGGTGGCGCCGGCTGGACTGGGACCACCGCACCTCCATCGACCAATAGTAGGACCGATAAAGTGACGCGGCAACCAGTCGCCGGCTCAGTTGGCGATCCGCTGCCGGGCGCAGGATCACCTTCGCGGTCACAGATGCCGGCAGCCGTCGCCGCTGCGAGATTCCGTCGCGGCACGTCCCGCGGCGTGGACGTGTCTGTCAGCGATGCCGCCCTCGGGGGTCTCGCAACGCTCAGTCTGCTGGCCCGATTGGTTCACCAATGCCAGCTCGTGGAGTCTCGGGAAAGCTGCAACGGTTGGAGGCGGACACCTGATGCTGCCCCAGGCGCTGCGTACCGTCGGACGATTCCCTGAGCGGGAGAACCTCCGCTCAGGAATCAGCGACTCACGGCGAGGAGACTGAGGCCATGAGCCCCGCACAACGGTCGGCGCAGACGCCTCGCCAAAGCGTCGAGAGCCTCTGCTCCCGTCGTGGCGTGACTGCGGTCGTGTCCGGTTGCGTGGCGCTCCTAGAGCATGGCGCCGCCGACGTGGACCCCGAGCTCGTCGTCGCTCTGGGCGGGCCGCCTGCCCGGTGGACGACCACCGGTGAGTCGCCAGGTCCGGCCTACTGGTTACGGGTGTGGGCAGCCCGAGGGCTTAGCTACGCCTGGGGGGAGCATGCCCTGCCGACGCTGGTGGCTGCTCTTGGGGACGAGGCGTGGCGAGTGCGCGAGATGGCGACGAAGGTCGTGGCCCGCCATCGACTCGACGACGCTCTCGAGCTCGTCGCGGACTCCGAGCAGACAGGAACGCGAGGGTGCGGGCCGCAGCATCGAGGACGCTGGTCGCCCTCACCACGAGCCGAGGTCGATCAAATGACCGATAGCCGAACCGCGTACGGCGCCCGAATCGGGTTCGCGCCCAGTTTGCTGCCGCCTGCTCCGGATCACCGAAAGGGGATCGATGATCGAGTGGTCTTCGACCAGCTCGTGCCCGTGCCTGTGCCCTCGGTGAGGGTTGTTTCCGGCAGGGCTCTGGGCGACGCGTAACTTCCGGGTGGGCCGACCCGGCTTGCCCCCCCCCGCTGGCGCGGGCTGAACGGTTGGACGCGTCGCCCGCCCACCCCCACAGTCCCGCAGGGTCCTACCGGTCACCGGCACGTCGTGGGCGTCGGGAGCGCTCAGGCGTCGTCCATCGTCCGGACAATCTCCTCGGCTACCCGGTCCGGCGCCTCTAGCGGGATGCCGTGGCCGACCCCGTCGAGGACCACCTCACGGACCCGTCCACCGGCGGTGGCGTAGCGGTCCAGCACGGCGCGCATCTGGCTCTCCATCGGCTGGGACGGCATCGCATCGGCACCCGGCCAGCCGGGCACCACGCCGAGCTCGCCGAGAGTGCCGAAGTCGAACATCGACCGGTCGCTGACAACCTGGTCCGCGGTTGCGTGGATCCAGGTGATCGGCGGCTTGTCGGCGACATTGGCCACCCCGCTGGTGTCGAAGTACTTCGGCGACATCGTGTTCAACACACCGCGCTCGCCCGGCGCGACCGAGGGCCAGTTCTCCGACGCGGCGGTGCTGCCTGGATAGAAGTCGTCGCCGACGACGGT
>Ga0136618_10000323_pt1 | contig 15746 bp, 13 predicted proteins | sample AntDrymUQ3302106_2_FD_104805 | JGI IMG/M metagenome (GOLD analysis project Ga0136618, IMG submission 104805) | Polar desert sand microbial communities from Dry Valleys, Antarctica - metaG UQ330 (21.06) | ecosystem: Environmental > Terrestrial > Soil > Desert | place: Antarctica: Dry Valley... | reverse complement strand
TTATCAGAGTCGTAAATTTTCGGCGAATGATAATAGTCAATCCACAATGACAGCCGCGCAAAACAAGTTGAGCGATGCGGCTGGTGCAGTTGGCAGCACGGTCAGCAATGCAGCCGGTGCAGTCGGCGGCACAGTCAGCAGCGCAGCGGGTGCGGTTGGTGATACGGTCAGCAGTGCAGCCGGCACGGTTTCGGATACGGTTACCGATGTCGCCGGCAAAGCCTACAAACAATTCGGCAATTTCGGTTCACAAGTTCAAGATGTAGCCGGTTCGGCACAAGATCAATATGAGTATTATATTGAAGAAAATCCGTTGGCGGTCGGCGCGGTAGCACTGGCAATCGGCGCGGCGGTTGGAATGTCGATTCCTTCGAGCCGTTATGAAGGGAAATTGATGGGCGAAACCCGCGATAATCTGATGCAGAAAGCCGGAGACACGGCTCGCGGCACAATCGATAAAGTCAAAAGTGTTGCCGGTGAAGTAACCGAAACCGTCAAACAAGCTGCCGGAGACCTTGTCGAAACGGTCAAAGACAGTGCTGGAGATGTTACTCAAACTGTCAAGGAAGAAGCCAAAAAACAAGGCTTGACTTAAAAACCGGTGGTTAGATAAAGAAAAAGAGGCGTTAACTTGTTCCAAGTTGATGCCTCTTTTTCCTGCGTGCAGGAATTATTTTGATTGGATTTTTTCCAGACCGTTCATATAGGATTGCAGAATTTCCGGTACCAAAATCGAACCGTCGGCTTGTTGATAATTTTCCAGAATCGCAATCCAGGTTCGCCCGACCGCTAAACCCGAACCGTTGAGCGTGTGGACGAATTCGGTTTTGGCATTGCCGGAACGCTTGAAACGCAGATTCATTCGTCTTGCCTGAAAATCTCCGCAATTCGAGCAACTTGAAATCTCGCGGAAAGTTTGCTGGCTCGGAAGCCAGACTTCGATGTCGTAAGTTTTCACCGCGCCGAACCCCATATCGCCGGTTGCCAAAACAACCGTGCGATACGGAAGACCGAGAAGCTGCAAAATTCGCTCGGCATTTGCCGTTAATTTCTCGTGTTCTTCGGCGGAATTTTCAGGCAGGCAGAGTTTTACCAATTCGACTTTTTCAAATTGGTGCTGGCGAATCAATCCGCGCGTGTCGCGCCCGTAACTTCCCGCTTCCGAGCGGAAACAAGGCGAGTAAGCCGTAAAGTATTTCGGCAAATCAGAAGCGTCGAGAATCTCTCCGGCGTGGTAATTCGTTACCGGAACTTCCGCCGTCGGAATCAAAGCAAAACCGCGCTCGTCTTTCAAATGAAATAGTTCATCTTCAAATTTCGGCAATTGGTTTGTCCCGAAAAGCGATTGACGATTGACGATAAACGGCGGCAAAGTCTCGGTGTAACCGTGTTCGGTCGTGTGAACGTCGAGCATAAAATTGACGAGCGCGCGTTCAAGCCTCGCGCCCGCGCCGTTCAAAATCGCAAAGCGCGAACCGGTGATTTTTGTCGCACGCTCCAAATCCAAAATCCCCAAACTCTCGCCCAAATCAACGTGGTCTTTCGGCTCGAAATCAAATTCCCTCGGTGTTTCCCAACGTCTGACTTCAACGTTTGCGCTTTCGTCCGCGCCGACAGGAGCGGATTCGTGCGGAACGTTCGGCAAACCGGCGAGCAGCTCGTTCATTTTGGCTTCGACTGCTTTCCGCTCAATTTCAAGCGTGTTTTGCGTATCTTTTAAACCCGCGACTTCCGCTTTTTTCGATTCGGCTTCGTCACGTTTTCCGCTTTGCATCAATGCGCCGATTTCCTTGCTCGAAAGGTTTCGCTGCCCGTTAATCCGGTCGGATTCGCTGATGACGCGGCGGCGTTCCTGGTCGAGTTCGACAAAAGCATCTAAAGATTCGGTTGGAAAATTGCGGTTTTCCAAAGATTTTTTTACAAGTTCCAGATTTTCTCTGACAAAGTTTAAGTCAAGCATTCATCAATTCTCCAAAGATTACGATTAAATCCTCTCCGGTATTATGACCGCAAATTAAAACGACGGTCAAAGACCGCCGCTCGACAACCAAAAATTATTTTTATTTTACTGACAAGGAAACCCGGAATCGGCGGCGAGACATTTCAGCGACCAACGCCAGGTTGCGTTTTGGCTTGCGTTGACGACGGGCGCGTTGGCGGCTTCCATCGGAGTAACCGGACGCTTGGTGCAAAATCGCCATTTTCCCATACTCGATTCATCGCCGAACGCGACGTTTTTCGCTTCTTGTTTGTCATTAAAAGTATAATCGGCGAGCGCGTGAATTCTGCGCCAAACTCCCCACAAATCCTGCGCGTTGGTGTTGCCGCCGAAACTGCTCGGCACGTCCGCGGTGACGGGCACTCCGTGTCCGGCGTAGAGCGTGCAGGAACAACTATTCGCCGTGCGAATAACCTGCCATTTTCGTTCAGTAATTTGCGGCAGCCTGTTCCAAATGTCGTTTTGCGAAATAAGATGTTCGTTCGTCGCGTCGTCCCAGTAAATCTGCACGACGAGTTTTGCACGCGCCGGAATCGAAGTGTAATCCGTTCCCCACGAATACCAAGCCGCCATCACAAATAAAAATATATCGTTTGCGCCCCAACCTTCGGCGATTGCCCGCCGCGCCATTTCCGGCACCGCGCCGCCGCCGTAGGAATGTCCGGCGATGCCGATTTTTGAAGTGTCGAAAACATTTCCGTACTGCGTAACGGCAGCCTGAAATCCTTTCCAAAGCTGTTCGTAACGCGCCGCGTGCGTCGGAGCAAGGCTGGCATACGGCGCAAACACGACGGCGTAACCGTTGCTCGCCAACTGATTTAACAAGCCTTCATAAACTTGATAATTAAAACCGCCGAAGCCGTGCGCGAAAAAAATGACGGGAACTTTATTGCTCGGACTCGCACTGTTCGGCAAAAAAACCGTAACCGGCGCGGGCGCGCCCGAACTCGGATTTTGAATCGTCTGCCTGCTAAAAACAGTTTTGCCGACGCTGCCGTAATCGGCGGGACTCGTCGTTACCTTCAACTGAGCGCAAGCTGTCGTCTGCGCTTTGACCGGCGAAAACGACAAAACACCGAGAAAAGATATGATAAAAATCAAGTAAAAAAACTTTTGCATTATTATATTTCCTTCAATTCTGTGCGATATTTATCTTATCACTTTCCAAACCACTCGCCGCAAAAAACCAAATCGGCGCGTCCTGTAATCAGCATTTCGCCGTCCTCGCGCCAGACGGCTTCGGTCATTCCGCCTTCTGCGTGAACGAAAACTTTTCGCTCTGTTTTTCCAGTAAAAGCAGAAGCGACTGCCGCCGCAATCGAACAAGTTCCCGACGACGAAGTTTCGCCCGCGCCGCGTTCCCAAATACGAATTTCAATATTTTCTTTATCAACGACTTTGACAAAAACGACGTTTGTTCTTTCGGGAAAATGAGCGTGAATTTCGATTTCCGCCCCGATTTTCCTCCAATCCATTTCAGCAAAATCTTCGACAAAAATCACACAAACCGGATTTCCGACATCGAGCGTAATTACCGAAAGACTTTCCTCGTAATTCGTAATTCGTAATTCGTAATTCGTAATTGTCTGCGGTTTGCCGAGTTCGGCGCGAAACCAAAACACATTTTCTTCTCGTTCAAGAAGTTGATAATTTTTAATTCCACTTTTTGTTTCGAGTTTGAGATTTTCGCTCGACCACAGATTTTTATAATAAAGATATGCAACCGCACAGCGCGTTCCATTGCCCGAAAATCCGGCTTCGCTGCCGTCGGGATTGATGATGCGACACGAATAATCAGCCGTTTCGTTTTCGGATTTTTTCAAAACTGCAATTCCGTCACCACCAACGCCCGTGTTGCGGTGACAAATACGTTTTGTAAATTCGCCTGGATTCTCGACTGCTTTTAGTTCTCCGTTTTCGATGACAATGTAATCATTGCCGAAACCGTGAAATTTGCAAAAATTCATATATCGCCGCACATTACTCAACCCAATCAGCAATAAAAACATTTGTGTCGCCCTGTTTTGCCGCGTTTCTGTTTGATGCGAAAACCAACTTTTTGCCGTCGGGCGAAAACATCGGAAAGCCGTCGAAAGAATCGTAAAACGTAACTCTTTCTAAACCTGTTCCGTCCGTATTTATCAACGCCAAATCGAAATTGCGTTTTGATTTGTCGGTTGCAAAATAGTTCGTGCAGAAAATTATGCGTTTGCCGTCGGGCGTGAAAAACGGCGCAAAACTTGCCGTGTTGAGCTTTGTAATTTGGCGTTTGTTTGTGCCGTCGGCGTTCATCGTCCAGACTTCAAAAATTGTCGGCTCGATTAAATTTTCCGCAAGTCTCTGTTTATAACGCGCGACTTCCCTTTCGGTTTTCGGATGAAACGCGCGATAGACGATTTGTTTGGAGTCGGGCGAGAAAAACGCGCCGCCGTCGTAGCCGAGTTCAGCGGTTAGCCGCCTGACGTTTTTGCCGTTTTTGTCCATCGAATACAAATCCAAATCGCCGTCGCGCATTGATGTGAAAATGATTTTTTTGCCGTCGGGCGAAACAGTCGCTTCCGCGTCGTAGCCTTTTGCTGCGGTTAATTGTTTGACGTTCGAGCCATCCGCGTCGGCGGTTACGATGTCGTAGTCGGGATAAATCGCCCAGACGTAACCTTTTGAATAATCAACCGGCGGCGGACACGCTTTATTTCCCAAAAAGGTCGAGGCGTAAAGAATTTTCTTTTTGTCCTTGAAAAAATATGAACAGGTCGTGCGCCCTTCGCCGCCGGAAACCATTTTCACACTTGAGCCGTCCGTGTTCATCGTATAAATCTGGTCGCAACCGAGTCCGTCGCGTTTCGATTGAAAAATCAATTGCTTTCCGTCGGATGAAAAATACGCTTCGGCATTTTCGCCCGCGAAAGATAATTGTTTGATATTTTTCAGATGCTTTTCGCCTTCGATTGTTAAATTATCTTTTTGCAAAAGTGTGTGAACAGGCGCGTATTCAAATAAACTGAGTTCCGTTTCAAACGAAACGCCTGCCGAAACGGAAGAAAAAGAAGAAAGAGAAAGAATGATAAATAAAAATAAGAATCGCATAATCGTTTCTTAAAGATGTTTTGCCTTTGATATTAACATCTTTTTATCGGAATTCAGGAACGGCAAAAAGCCGAAGGCATAAACGAAAAAGGCGAGCGACAAACATAAAATTTGTCGCTCGCCTTTTACTTGCCGTGCAGAATTTTCAGATAGCCGATGCACCGAGGGCGTTGTTGTAGTAACGATAAATCTCATTAAAATCTTTTAAGGCGCGATTCAAAATCAATGGAAGTTGATTGATGTCGCTGGTATTGACGATTAAATTTACGTTTCGCAAAAAGGCTTCGTGCGCGCTCATTGTCGCTCCGCCTTCTTCGACTGAAACGAAAAACAAACGTCGTCTTTCGGTTGAAGACATCGCGTTGACCTTTTGCTGCAAAATTCCCGCGCCGCCGAATTCCGCCGCAAAATCGGGGGAAAAAAGCAAAATTTCCGTTTTGCCTTCGCGCAATCGTTCGTTGGCTTGCGCCGGAGTTTGCGCCATATAAACCTTAAATCCGCCCGCCACCAGGACATTGGCAATCGCATCACGGTTTTGCGCCAAACACAGCAGAACGCGGCGCGGCTTTTCGCTTTGCTCGTCGTCCGAATCCAAAACCTTATTTTCAGTTTGCAAAGCTGAAAGCAGGGAGCGCAGAGCGGTATTGATTTGAAATTCGGATTCCTTGGCGGAGAATTCCTGCGTGCCTTCGTTGACTGCAACGGCAGGCGCATTTTCCTTTAGTTGTTGGACGGTTGATTTTGCATTCGGCGACACGCGAATCAAATTCTGACAGCGCGGACAGCGAACCGTAAAATTCGTTTTTGGAATTTTCGTTTCGTCGAGTTGCAGAGAAACCGAGCAATTATCGCAGCGTATTATCATAAATTTAGTAGTCAGTAGTCAGTAGTCAGTAGTCAGTAGAAGCACGGTTTTATGCTGATTACTGATTTCTGAATTCTGACTACTTATTCAATCATATCGAGAAAGGAATTGGGGTTTTTGACTGGCGGCGTGGTGGCGATTATGGGGGCGGGCGGCGGCATCGAGCTGGCGTAATCATCGCTTCCGCCCAAACCTTTGATTTGAAGTAGAAGATTATTTTGATTGGTTGCAAAGGAAAGTCCGTCTTCGAGGGTTATCATTTTCTTCTCAACCATCTTTTGAATAACCGAATCGAAATCCTGCATTCCGTCGAGTTCGCCGTCGCGCATCGCGTCGAGCAGCGTTTTACCGTCGCTTTCGCCTTTTTCGATGTATTCGCGCGTTCGCTGATTTGAGCGGAGAATTTCAACCGCCGCCACGCGACCTTTGCCGTCGGCTTTCGGAATCAGACGTTGGGAAACGATGTAACGAAAAGTTTGCGCGAGCCGCATCCGAATAATTTTTTCTTCGTTCTTCGGATACAAACCGATAATGCGGTCAACCGTTTTTGCCGCGTCAATCGTGTGCAGAGTTGATAAAACAAGGTGTCCGGTTTCCGCAGCTTCGAGCGCAATCTCCGCCGTTTCCAAATCGCGCATTTCGCCGACGAGAATAACCTTCGGTGCCTGCCGAAGCGCGGCACGCAGCGCAGAGCCGAAATTCTTCGTGTCCGAACCGACTTCGCGCTGGTTTATCGTGCATTTTTTGTGATTGTGGAGAAATTCTATCGGGTCCTCAATCGTGACGATATGAAAACTTTTGGTTTCGTTGATTTTGTCAATGACCGCCGCCAGAGTCGAGCTTTTTCCCGAACCCGTCGGACCTGTTACCAGCACCAAACCGTTACGAAGATTGCAAACCTCGGCAAGCTGCGGCGGCACATTCAACGCCTCAAAAGTTGGAATTCCGAACGGAATAACACGCATTACGATAGAATATGTGCCGCGCTGCTGAAAGATATTGACGCGAAAACGGCAGCGTCCCGGAATGCTGTAACTCAAATCCGCCGTTCCGAGCTTTGCAAGCTGCGAGGCGGCTTCCGAGTTATCGCGCAAAATTGACATCGCTATCATTTCAGTTTGAAAACCGGTCAATTTTCCCAAACCGAGTGGTGATGCAGCATAAAGACTGCCGCTGATTTCCACCTGCGGTTTCTGATGAGGCGAGAAATTCAGGTCGCTCACATTATCTGAAATAAGCAACATCTGCTCTATTATCGGGGTTACGTCAAGCAAACTCATTGATTTGGATTAACTCCTGGAGAAATTTGAAAAAAGGCAGGAAATAAATTTGAGAACAAACGGTTCGGATTCTCAGTCCGTTTGTTATTTATATTTTTACGCAGTTTGACCGGAAAAAGCAAGCAATATTTTAACTTGGCAAAACATTTTTTAAATTACCTTGCTGGTGTCGAGGAAGATTTTCATTCTTTTGGCGATATTATCAATGTCTAGAAACAAATCTGAGATAATCGCTGCCGAGTCCGCGCCCGCGTTTAAAACATCTGTGAAATTTTCCAAAGTTATGCCGCCGATAGCGACGAGTGGAAAATCTCCGATAGCTTCACGCACCTGTTTTACACCTTCCAAACCAACGATTTTATCGGGATTGCTTTTTGTTTTGGTCGGGAAAACAGGACCGATTGCGATGTAGTCAATTGGAAGTTTGACGGCTTCGAGAGCCTGCGCGACGTTATGTGTTGAAAATCCAATTATTGCGTTCGCACCCAAGATTTCTCTCGCGTATTCCGGCGGCAAATCATCCTGCCCCAGATGAACGCCGTCGGCTTTTAAGGCAAGCGCAATGTCAAGGCGGTCATTGATGATAATTTTCACGCTCGTTTTTCGCGCAAACTCTAAGGCTTTTTTCGCGTCTGCATAAAAATCCTTTGGCGCATGGTGTTTTTCACGCAGTTGAATAATTTTCGCGCCGCCGTCAATCATTTTTTCGACCTGTTCGGCGTGTGAAAGATTTGTAATTTTCGTGTTGGTGATTGGGTAGATTGTCGTAAAAAACATTTTTTTAATGGATAACGGATAATGGATAATAAAAATTAAATTATCCATTATCCATTATCCGTTATCCATTATTTCAGAGCGATTTGACCATCAAAAACCCGTCTTCGCCATTGTTGTAATATTGCAAAAGCCGCTGAACGATTGTGTAATCGAATTCGCGGTAAAGATTCTGCGCGGCGATATTGCTGACACGCACTTCGAGCATTACGGTTCTGACACAGCGTTTTTGCAAGGCTTCCTCGGCGTGTCGGAGCAGTTTGTTTGCCAAACCGCGGCGGCGATGTTCGGGGGCAACGCCGATAGTGGTGATATGTCCCGCGCCGTCTTCATCGGTCATTACAAAAACAAAGCCGACCATTTGTCCATTCGGCATAACTATGCGGTAGCTCAAACAATTCGGCTCGTTCAGAAGATATGAAAAAGTATATTTCGTGTAGTTCTCACCGGATTTGAAACAGCGCAGGTTTAATTTCAAAATCTCTTCAAGATGCTTTTCGGTCAGTGACTGAATTTCATAAACTGTCGGCGGCGCGGGAACGATTACTTCAGGCTCAAACTCTGTCGGCGCAACGAAAAACTCGCGGAGTTTTTGAAGAACTGCAATATTTTGGAGAACCGCCATACATTTTTGTTTGCCGAAATGTGTTTTTATAATTTTACTTCAGATTACTACAACCGTCCAAACAACTCTAACAATCTCAAACCGCTGATCGCCGAAAATGTAAAAAATCAGCGGTAGTTCAAAGAACCTTAACGGCGAAAGTTAAACTAATTACTACAATAAATTCCTGTTCGATTCTCTCACCTTTTTGTACAGATAATTGCTTTTAGCAATGAAAAAATATAAATTATCAATAAGAGATTTCAGTAGGAGCAAAGTAAATGTCGAAAGATACTATAAATGTTGGCGGCGAAGAAAAAATTGTTCGGGAAGATACGGCAAAGTCCTATCGCGGCGTGATTTGGGCTTTAATCAGCGTCGGGGCTTTTATAGTTATCGGAGCGATTCTGCTTTTTGGCGGTTTTTTGAAGTCGGCAACTGACGGAAAACCCCTTGAAAGTCCGGCGAAGATTGAAGAAAAAAGAAATTAATACAACGGAAAACGGAAAACGGAAAATAGAAGAAATAATCTAACTATTTTCCATTTTCCGTTTTCCGTTTTCCATTTTCCGTTTTCCATTTAAGTTATGTTGGTCTTGGGTATCGAAAGTTCGTGTGATGAAACGGCGGCGGCGGTTGTGCGCGACGGGCGCGTGATTTTGTCGTCGGTTATTTCTTCGCAAATCGAGATTCATAAACCTTTTGGCGGAGTCGTGCCGGAACTGGCTTCGCGTGAGCATCTGGAAAAAATTGATCCGGTTGTTGATCAGGCTTTGGCAGAGGCAAATGTTTCGCTCAATGAGATTGAAGCAGTCGCCGTGACGCAAGGTCCCGGACTCGTCGGTTCGCTGCTGGTCGGCGTTTGTTACGCAAAGGCGTTGGCGTTCGGTCTGGAGATTCCGTTCATCGGTGTCAATCATATCGAAGGTCACGTTTTTTCGGTCGCGTTTGAAAATCCGCCGGTTGAATTTCCCGCGCTTGCCTTGATTGTTTCGGGCGGTCACACAAATTTATTTTTTATTCCTGAAGCAGGTCTTTACAAAGTCGTTTCCCGCACGCGCGATGATGCGGCGGGCGAGGCGTTTGACAAGGTGGCAAAAATGCTCGGACTCGAATATCCGGGCGGACCGATTGTCGAACAACTCGCGCGGGAAGGCGATGCAAATAAAGTAAAATTCCCCGTCGCCAAAATCTCGGACGGACGACCTGATTTTAGTTTCAGCGGACTAAAAACCGGCGTGTCGCGCTACGTGCGCGAAAACGAAATTCAGCCGGTTGCCGAAGGTGCAACGCCCTCGCAGGAAATTAAAGATTTGTGCGCCGGTTTCCAGGCAACGGTCGTCAAATCCCTAATCGGCACGATGGAAAAGCTCGCCATCGAATTTGAGCCGAAAACCTTAATCGTCGCGGGCGGCGTGGCTTGTAACCTGGCGTTGCAGGAAGCGGCGCGGAAACTTGCCGACAAATTAGATTTGCCCGTTTATTTTCCCTCAAAACATCTTTCCACCGACAACGCGGCGATGATTGCGGCGGCGGGGAACTTTCACCTTGAAAGAGGCGAGCAATCCGATTTGCGGATGACGGCGGATGTTACGATGCGCCTGCAAAATTTTCAAAATGAAGACGGCGAACTCAGAAGAAAGAAAGTCCGGTATCGTTTGTAAATTTGTCGGAAAGAAATCCACTTCTCAATCGTTTTAACCAACGAAAAATTACCGCGTGCCTTTTTGTGCATATCTTTCCGAACGCCTCCATTTTTTTGCTTGTGTTTGTTTAGTCAAAGTCCTAAGATTATTACACACGCCCGATACTTCCAAAGCGAGAAAAAATTGTTATGAGAATTTTAAGAATAGACGTAGTTTGTTGCTTAATTTCGAGGTCTGTCGTTTTCTCTTTTGAGGCAAGCGGTTGCAAAAACGTGGGGAAATGCGCGTTTTCAAACGTATAGACGGCACACGATTATTCGAAAGCAGTCTTTTTCGGTAAAGTTTTGGATGTTGTCGAGAGCGGAATGTGGAGATATTTTCGGTTCGAATGCAATTAGGCAATATGAAAATATCTAAAAAAATAAAAGGTTTAAGTTAAACGGGGGATTTACAAATGCGAAAATTAAAAGGTTTGACGCTCTTGGCAGTTTTCAGTGTGTTTTTTAGTTTAACGGTTTCGGCACAATCATCAATTCGTCTACTGCCGGTGTTGTCCGGCTTGAATTCGCCGGTTTTTGTGACCAATGCCGGAGACGATTCAAGACGCTTGTTTGTCGTTGAAAAAGGCGGAATTATCAAAGTCGCTCAGTTCGGCTCAAATACTGCGACTGTTTTTCTCGATATTTCGACAATAGTATCCACGGATGGCGAGCGAGGGCTTTTAGGACTGGCGTTTCACCCGCTGTATAAAACTAACCGCCGTTTCTTTGTTTATTACACGCGAGCAGACGGAGATATACAAATTGCCGAATACCAGGCATCGGTAACCGATTCGAATGTCGCCGACACGGTCGCAAAAGTTATTATTACAATCGAACATTCAGGCGCGTCGAACCATAACGGCGGAACGATTGCCTTCGGGGCGGACGGGTTTTTGTATGCCGGAACCGGCGACGGCGGCGGCGGCAATGACCCGAACAACAACGCGCAAAACATCGATAGCTTGCTCGGCAAATTCATCCGTCTCGATATAAATTCCGGTGCTGCGGCATATTTGATTCCGAGCGATAATCCTTTTGTCAATGCGGCGGGCGCGGATGAAATCTATGCCCTCGGAATGCGAAATCCGTATCGTTTTTCGTTTGATCGCGGAAACGGTCAGCTCTGGGCTGGCGATGTCGGTCAAGGAGCAATCGAAGAAGTTGACATTATTACGCGAGGCGGAAATTTCGGTTGGCGCGTTTATGAAGGAACGCAATGCACGAATCTCGACCCGGCTTTGTGCAATCCGGCAAACTTCATTATGCCGGTCTTCCAGTATAGTAGTGCTTTAAATGACGGTCGCTGCTCGATAACGGGCGGTTACGTTTATCGCGGAACACGAGGAACTTTTACACCCGGCACATACATTTACGGCGATTTCTGCTCGGGCGAAATTCTAACGGGTAGTCAACCGACTCAATTACTAGCCACAACGCGCAGCATCGTGTCCTTCGGCGAAGATGAAGCCGGTGAATTATATCTTGTCGGATTTGGCGGAACGGTTGAAAGAATCGCTTCTCTCGCACCGACGGCGGCAACCGTCACAGTCGGCGGGCGCGCAACGACGGCATCTGGGCGCGGCATTCATAATGTCGTTGTCAGGTTGACCGACGCGAACGGAAATGTCAGAACGGCAATAACTTCGACGTTCGGTTATTACCGTTTTGCAGATGTCGCGGCGGGCGAAACTTATGTCATTACCGCAAAGGGCAGACGCTTTGCATTCAGCCAATCGTCTCAAGTTCTAAACATTAATGACGATACGAATGAAGTTAATTTTGTTGCCAATTAATAATTGTTGAAGTTATAGAAAAAAAAAGGCGCGCGCAAGAGAATAAATTCATTCGCGTGCCTTTTTGTTTTCCCGCGCCCTTCAAACCGCTTCTAACTTTTTGCTTGTAATTATTCGGCTCAGGTTTTGAGATTATTTCACACGCCTAATACTCCCGAAGCGAAAAGTTTTTATGGAGTTTTTGAGATTAGCCGAATTTTGCTGCTGAATGTCAGATTTTGTCTTTTTTCGTCAAAGGCGAAAAACTAAAAAAAAAGCATCGGACTAAACTGCTCGAGGGCGCGTCTAAAGCCTGAAAGAATTTTATTTGGGTTAAAAGAGATTCGTTAGAAACGACTTATTTTATGGGGGAAATTTATAAATGCGCGGGTTAAGATTTTTTACAATTTTGGGAATATTTGTTTTGCTTTGCGGTTCGGTGGTTTCGGCACTGCCGCCGTCGCCTTTGACGGTTCGCTTGCAGCCGTTTTTGTCCGGCTTGAATTCGCCGCTTTATATAACCAATGCCAAGGATGGAACGAAACGTCTTTTTGTCGTGCAGCAAGGCGGAATTATCAAAGTCGTTCAGCCCGGCTCAAACACTCCGACTGATTTTATAAATATATCTTCAAAAATCGTGTCAGGCGGTGAGCGCGGACTTCTCGGTTTGGCATTTCACCCGCAGTTTGCGACCAACGGTTATTTCTTTGTCAACTACACCAGATTCGGTGACGGGGCAACCATCATTGCCCGTTATAAAACAACAAACAGCACAAACTTGCTCGGCGACCCGAACAGCGAAAGAATCCTTTTAACCATCGCTCAGCCGTTTGCCAATCACAACGGCGGAATGATTGAATTCGGCGCGGACGGCAATCTTTATATCGGCATGGGCGACGGCGGTTCGGCAAACGACCCGGGAAATCGCGCCCAGAACATCAACGAGCTGCTTGGAAAATTTCTCCGCATCACGCCGAATGTTGCCGAGGTTTCAATCAATCCGGCTTACACGATTCCATCGGATAACCCGTTTGTCGGCAGAGACGGCGCGGACGAAATTTACGCCCTCGGTATGAGAAACCCTTTTCGCTGGTCATTCGACCGCGGCGGAACCGGGCAGCTTTGGGCTGGCGATGTCGGGCAGAACGCGATTGAAGAAGTTGACATTATTACGCGAGGCGGAAATTACGGCTGGCGCGTTTATGAAGGAACGCAATGCACGAATAATGACCCGACGCTTTGTAATCCGAATAACTATACCGCACCGATTTTCCAATACGGACACCCGGGCGGACGCTGTTCGGTGACGGGCGGCTACGTTTATCGCGGAACGCAAAGAACTTTGCCGAACGGCGCGTATACTTATGCCGATTTCTGCACGGGTGAATTTTGGATGTGGAACAATAATCAACAAATTCTGCTTCAAGACACGACGCGAAACATCTCTTCTTTTGGTGAAGATGAAGACGGCGAAATTTATATTGTCGGAATTGGTGGAACGGTTGATAAAGTCGTCCGCGCACAGGCTTCCGCCGATTTCGACGGCGATTTCAAAACCGATTTTTCAGTTTTTCGCCCTGCAAACAGCGTTTGGTATATTTTGAACAGCTCGGATAACTCAGTTCGTTCGCAGCCATTCGGCTTGAGCGGCGACGCTCCGACACCCGAAGATTTCGATGGCGACAACATAACCGACATCAGCGTTTTCCGTCCGTCAAACGGTTTTTGGTATCGCTTAAACAGCAGTGATAATACATTTTCCGCCGTCCAATTCGGCACAAACGGCGACATTCCGGCGCAAGGCGATTACGACGGAGATGCAAAAGCGGATTTTGTCGTTTGGCGACCGTCAAACGGTGTTTGGTATCAGTTGAGCAGTAAAAATTTTGCATTTTCCGCCGTCCAGTTCGGCACAAACGGCGACAAACCGACGGCGGGCGATTTTGACGGCGATGGAAAATACGACATTGCCGTCTGGCGACCGAGCAACGGCGTTTGGTATCGCTTGAACAGCACTAACAATTCGTTTTCCGCCGTGCCTTTCGGCACAAACGGCGACGTTCCGGCGCAAGGCGATTTTGACGGCGACGGCAGAGCCGACCAAGCCGTATTCCGTCCTTCAAATAATGTCTGGTATATTTTGCGGAGTTCCGACAATGGTTTTCAAGCCGTGCAGTTTGGTATAGACGGCGACGTTCCGGCAGCCGGCGATTACGATGCGGACGGACGCAGCGATATTGCCGTTTTCCGCCCGGCAGGAGGAAATTGGTATCTGCTAAGAAGCACAAACGGCGCATTCCAAGCGACCCAGTTCGGCGCAAACAACGATTTGCCCGCGCCAACCTACGACACACCATAATCGAATTACGAATTTCAAATTACGAATTACGAGAAAATTCGTTCTTCAATTCGTAATTCGTAACTTGGAATTGGTAATTTATCAAACGGCGCGGGCAACGGTTAAAACGTAAACCTGCTCCGCACCTTTATCCTTTAAAATTTTGGCGCAGTTGGAAACGGTTGCGCCCGAAGTGAAAACATCGTCCACCAACAAAATGTTTTCGCCTTTGACGAAGTTTTGACGTTTTACTTCAAACGCATCTTTGACAATGGCTTCCCGCGCTTTGCTGTCCATTGTCGCGCGGTGCATCGGCGTGTGAATTTCGCGGACGAGTGTTTGCTCGTCGAGCGCGATGCGGGTTTGTTTAGCCAAAACGCGGGCTAGGACGGCAGCTTGATTAAAGCCGCGTTCCAAAAAACGCTTTTTAGAAAGTGGAACGGGAATAATTTTTGTCGTGTTTTGAAAAGGGGAAAGTTGAAAACGCGAAACGAAAAGTTTCTGTAACCTTTTAGCCGCAAAAGACTCATGTTTCAGATGCAGAACCGAAGCGGCAAGCGCGTGTTCGTAAACGCCGACGGCACTTGCCGAATCGTAAAATTGCCCGTCGCATTCGTGACAAAAAGTTTGAAAACTCGTCGGCTTCGCCTGTAGAAATCTGCCGCATTTACCGCACAAAGTTTCTGCACCCGAAAAGATGCGTGTTTTTTTCCAACACGCCGCGCAAGCAACGCCGTCCGATGAATTTTCAACGCTGTTCTCGCAGACTTGACAGCCTTGAGGATAAGCAAGGGTGAGGAACGAATCGTAGATTTTGGAAAACATAAATAGTGAAAAGTGAAAAGTGAAAAACTAAAAATGAAAAGGCGGAAGTTTGAAACCTTTCAATTTGTTAATAAATTATTCGCAAGATTATCAAAAACTTTTCACTTTTCACCTTTCACTTTTCACTATTTAGTCTTCATCGAGCAAACCTTGTTCGAGAAGTTCTTGACAATTTAAGCAGTACCGCGCCCAGGGAACCGCGTTGAGCCGCTTCGGATTGATAGGTTTTTCGCAATTTTGACACGCGCCGTATTCTTCATCGCCGATTCGCTGCAAAGACTCGTTGATAAAAATAAGCTGGCGGCTGTCGTTTTCCGAAACTGCCAACATCACATTTTTTGAATAATTTCTGACCGCTAAATCCACCGGATCGGGTGTTTCCGCGTCGTCAACCGAAAGGTCGTTGCCTTTCAGTTTTGTCATCAGAAGCTCGCGCTCGGCGATAAGTTTTTCTTTAATATTCTTTAAATTTATTTCACTCATTTTTGATATGGAAACCCCTTGATTATAGTGTA